>Ga0335398_10009809_pt1 | contig 10994 bp, 8 predicted proteins | sample BON03_FD_205742 | JGI IMG/M metagenome (GOLD analysis project Ga0335398, IMG submission 205742) | Freshwater microbial communities from Lake Bonney liftoff mats and glacier meltwater in Antarctica - BON-03 (spades assembly) (version 2) | ecosystem: Environmental > Aquatic > Freshwater > Ice >...
ATATAAATATGAATATATATATATATATATATATATATATTTATCTACACATATATACACATGTATATATACATATATACATATGTATACTTACACGTATTTATATATTTATAAATACATATACATGAGGCCAAATTCAAACACACACACAAGTCAGTCTCCCACTATTCAACGAGTCTATTCTGTGTTTATGACAGTTTTTGCGTGATGTTATCAGTAAGCAGGCTACCCAAAATTCTGTATCTTCCACAAAAGAGTGTCTGTGGGCCTCTTTTGCAAATATTTGTTTCCCTCTTTTGCAATTTGTCTTCCCCTTTTTTGTGTTTATGACAGTTTTCCTGTGATGTTATCAGTACCCAGCAAGTAGGCTCCCTCAATTCGTAGATCTCTTCCGCCAAAGAGTGTTCGTGGGCCTGTGTTGCAAATATGTGTGGGCATCTTTTGATGTTTGAAAGCCTCTTCTGAGGCATATTTTGCTGTTTGTGGGCCTCTTTTGAATGCTAGTGGGCCTCTATTGAAGCCCATATGTTTGTACGCCTCTTTTGAATGTTTCTGGGCCTCTTTTGAGGCCCACATGTTTGTGGGCCTCCTTTGGAAAAAAGAGACATACCAATTGAGGGAGCCTCCCAGTTTTTCCGGGATGGTACAGCCTGTTGCATTTGGAGTCTCATTTCTTCATTCTCAAATCTCAACTGTTGATCTCGTTCTCTAGGTCTCTTTTGCCAAGTTTCATTGAAAAGAGACCCACGAGATTGAGAGTGGAGAATGAGATTGAACGACACGTCAAATACGACAGGCTTTACCTGTGCTCAGCAAGCATTGCTACCGGTGTAATGCAGGCTGAGGTGTATACACTTGTGTGCGTTTATACTTTACGTGTAAGAATGCGGCTGGTGGTAGCGACGAGATATCTTTTTGGTCTTTCCTCGCCTAGAGGTGTTGGTGATGAGTTTGTATGGTGCGTGATTTGTGAAGAGATGCCTTTGAATAGTGAGTTCTTTGTGCAGACGTGTGCCAATCATGGCTATGGTGTTACAGTGTAGTGCAGTGTGTTGCAGTGTGTTGCAGTGTGTTGCAGTGTGTTGCAGTGTGATGCCTTTGAATAGTGAGTTCTTTGTGCAGACAAGTGTCAATCATGGCTATGTTGTTACAGTGTGTTGCAGTGTGTTGCAGTGTGTTGCAGCGTGTTGCAGTGTGTTGCAGTGTGTTGCAGTGTGTCAATCATGGCTATGTTGTACAATCCAGGCATACAAGATTCTCGATTTGGTGTAGGGAGTAGGCAACCTCAATTTGTTGGTCTACTTTGCCAAGAAGGCCTTTAAAAATATGGCTTTTTGTGTGTGGAAGAGACCTAGGAATCTATGAAGCGATGAGATCTAAGAATTAGAGGAGCCTCCTTAGTATTGCCACCCCATAGGTTTCCATGGTGTCTGGAAAACCCCTGAACAAACGTTCTCTGGGATTCTGTTTGAGATTTTGAGAGATTATTGGGTTGACTCTCAGTCGAACTTAGCTTATGTGCAATGTCAGAGGCACACGTGATATATACATTGTGTATATATGTACATATATATATGTATATATATATATATATATATATATATATATATATATATATATATATATATATATATATATATATATATATATATGTATATATATATATATGTACATACATATATACATACATATGTATGTATATGTATATGTATATGTATATGTATAGGTATATGTATATGTACATGTACATGTACATGCATATGTATATGTATATGTATATATGTATATGTATATGTATACATATTTACACATATGTATGTATATATATATGTATATATACATATACATACACACACATATATATATGTATATACAATATATATATATATATATATGTATTTATATATGTATATATATATGTAAATATATATACATATACACATGTATTTACATACGTATGTATCTATATCAACATACACATGTAAATATATATAGTTATATATATACGATTACACATATATATATACATATATTGTCACACATACCGCGATGCCGTTCATAACATTGAGATAATCGGCTTCGTGTTTGTGGAAACCTCTCTCCAGCTCTAAGTTGGGGCCCTCATACTCAGGCGGCACAAAGTCCTCGTCGTCGTCTGCGCGCAGGGCGTGCTGCAGCTCAAAGACAGCGCGCAGAATGCGCCTTTTCGCGCCAAACGTCGTGATCCCCATATCCATGAGGTGATCCTCATTCAAGTCGAGGAAGGCTTCAAATGTGATATTTTGGTCGTCAAAATACCCCGCGTATTTCGACAACCCGATTCGGCGAATGAGAGGGCTCACAGAGTGATCTCGCGTGAAAATCTGTTTGGGGTAGTGAAGCTTTTCAAGCTCATCCTCCTCATCGAAGTCATCGTCGTCATCGTCTGCACCCATGCCTCCTTTTGGCACGGCATAGCCAAGGTCGTCTTCTTCGTCCGACAGATTGTCGGCAAATTGCATCTCGTCGTCGCTGTGCTGGTTCACATCCTCTTCGAGATCGCCACTCGCGAGATACGTCAGATCCTTGATGAGCTTTTCAACGTCATCGTCTCGCTGGACATTCTGATTCGAAGACTCCGACACGTCCACCAGCGCAATCACATGGTGCAGACCGCATGCCATTTCTTTGAAATTCCACTTTTTCATGAAGGGAATACGTTCTGGCGCGCTTTTTGTGTGCCCAGTCTTGCGGCCTTTCAAATTCAAAAACGGCATGCCGAGCTGCCCGTGGCTATTACAGCCCCACGAAAATTTATCCAGGTCTATCTTATCGTTCAACGGATCCTGCTTTTTTTCTTTCTCGGCGTCGAGGCCCATTGCCACCATATAGTGCGGCCCCACAAACAGCGTCCTTGCCCTGAAGGTGCCCTGGAAATCGCCTTTGGGCTTATCTTCATTAAACGGCTCTTTCACAATCGCAGGGCAGTTGAGCGCAGTCTCATCCGCATGCCCCAGCTGCCCCTCGCGCGAATCCCCCCACGTGTACACCTGCTTTGCCTCGTCGATAGCCGCGCTCGAAAACCCTCCTGCATGCACCGCGCGGATGCCTCTCGCCTCCAACGTGCGCACCGAGCGCGGCACGCATCGTGAAAAGACATCTGAGTGGCCCAACTGCCCCTCTTCGCCGCGGCCCCATGAATACACACGCTCTATCGGCGGCGTGTCAGCACCCTTATCCTCGGCGACGAAGGCAATGCAATGGTCATAGCCGCAGTCGACTTGCTGCACCTGGTATCGTTTGAGCGCTGTGACATGCTCGGGGATGGGCGAGTGCGTGTAGTGCCCGAGTCCCAACTGCCCGCAATCGTTGCGGCCCCACACGTAGAGCTGCTCGTTTTTCAAGAGCGCTACAGTGTGACTGTACCCACACACCACATGACAAGAGCCACTGCGCCTTAGCGAGGGCACAATATCTGGCGTGAGCATCAGCTTATCCGCCACATTCATCCCAAGCTGCCCATACACGTTACTCCCCCACCCGTAGAGTTTGTTGGCGTCGGTAAGCACGAGCGAGTGCTGTCCACCGCACGCAGCTTTGATGCAGATTTTCTTGGCCAGTGCCATAACTTGCGCGGGGAAATGCCTGGATTTCTTGTCGCCATGTCCCAGCTGGCCCATGTCATTTTTGCCCCATGAGTATAGCGTGCCTTCAGTGCAGATGACGATGGTGTGGAACTCCCCGCACGCCACTGACAGTACGCTTGGCACATTGATTGCAGTCGCAGCTTGGTAGAGGGGCGTGGGAGAAATGGCAATTTTATCCTTGGGAGGCGCCATAGGCGTCCTTGAGGCACTCGACTGGATCTTGTCTTTCACCCATTTTTTCATCGCAAACGCAATGCTGCCCGCATTGCCATGCGCATCGGTTTTATATTGCGCCAATCCCAGCTGCCCATGAGTGTTGCTGCCCCACCCAATCACGACACCCCGCGCGCCCACCGACATTTCGCGAGATTCGATCGCGTCTGCTGCTCGCGCCTCGCCAGCCGTAGAGCCCATGGAGGTTCCAGTCATGGCAGTCCATGCACTGCGGCCGCTCTTCTTACTCACCCCACTTTCGCTGTATGCATCTCCGTTTTCAGTGCCCTCATCATCATCAAACTCACTATGAATGTCGATGTTGTTGCTCGCAGCCACCACTTTCGAAACCAGGTCGGGGTTGTCGAGCTCGTCCGGAAAAGGATCGCCTCCGTGGCCATACGTGACATAGGGCTGCACAAGCCGTCGCTGACCCTCATCGCGATGAAGAGTAAAAGTCATCTGGTCGTCTGTATCGAGCTGTATGGCCTTGACAAGTTCTTGCCTCTCGTGATCAAGACGGCGCTGAATAAGGCGCTGCCGGTCTTCCTCCAGGCCAATAATCATACCGTGATGGCCGCTCATACAGATTGCCTTAACCTCATCGATGCCGAGCGGCGGCTCCAGCAAATCGGGCATAGTGCCCTTGGTGGATCGCCTTACAGTGGCATATTTGGAGAGTTTCGACTGCACGTGTAGTGTGAGTCCATCCCACGTGCCCAGCATGTAGGCAGTATCATCGCCGCCGATGACTGCGGTGCTATTTCGGCCGCAGGCCACACTTTGGATGCGCGGCACGGCCGTCAGCCCTGGGATGCGTTGGGGCTTGGGAAAAATGCCGAGCGTGCCCAGCCCGAGCTGGTCGTAGACGCCGTTGCCAAATCCATAGACTTCGTTGGCGATAGTGACGACGATGGTGTGCTCCATGCCGCACGCAACGTGCGTCACTTCTTGTTCCTCCATTGTCGACAGGAATGCCGGCGTTGACGTCGAAATCAGGGTGCCCGTTCCTAGCTGCCCCGACTTGTTGTCTCCCCACGCCCACACATTTCCGTTGTCGGTGACAACAACAGTGTGAGCAGACCCGCATGAAACTGCAGCCGAGGCACGATTTTCCATGTGCGGCACTATGCGCGGCTCCAGCTCAATCTCCGTCACGACATCGTGGCCCAATTGGCCATCCCACCCACGACCCCATGTGTAGACATCGCCATCCTCAGCAATCACAGCACTGTGCCCCTTGCCTGCTGCCATGCACCGCACGTTCTTTGGGTTGAGCGGGTCCGACAGCGGCAAAATGCTGGTAGGCAGCGGAAGGTTATTCGTGTGACCAAGTCCCAATTGCCCATACTTGTTTTTGCCCCAGGCATACACCTTCTTCTTCGAAGTAATGGCCAGACAATGCCAATTGCCGACAATAACGTCGGTGAAAATCTTATTTTTAGTATTTTTCAAGCGTGGCACGTCAGGATCGTGGCAGCATTCGATCATTGTCGGTTGCAGGCGTGTTTTGAAGTCTCTCAGACCCAGCTGCCCTTCCTTGTTGGATCCCCACGTAAATAAACGTCCATCATCGGTAATACACACTGAATGGTCGTCACCACACCCAACGACTGTGATCGAATAGTGATACAGAGGGCCGTAAATGGCAAAAGGGGTCTTGAGATCAGCCTGCGTGGAAGATCCGACTCCATGCCCAAGTTTCCCATCCGAGGCTTTGCCCCACGTACATACACGGCCAATATAGCCCTCAATGAGTCCAGAACCAGCCTCCTCGAGGAAAATACCTGCTTTGAACTTGTGTTCGAGCGGGGGCGCAATTGGAATCCGTACGAGGGCTGTCACCTCATGCTCACCGCAAGAAACACCATAGATCGCTTCCAGCCCCTTGAATCGGCGGGGCATATTGAAGACATTTTTGGTTCCGCGCCCAGATGTCGAGCGCATATTGCCCCAAAAATACATTTGCCCAAGGTCCGAGAGGGCCACTGTAAATTGGGGCCCGCACTCCAAATCTCGGAGGCGGCACTCATCATTCAGCTTGATAACCGGCTTAGGTGTCAGCTGCGACTTGGAGTTCCCGTGGCCCAGGGCACCGTGCGAGCCATCGCCAAACGTAAAAACGTCCCTGTCTGATAGGAAAGCCGTGTGCGCTTCTCCACAGGCGATTTTGCGGATGTTTTTGCCGTTGCATTGGCCGTTGAGGACAGGGACGCGGCGGTTAATGTTATCGCCGAGACCCAGTTGACCCTGCTCGTTCATGCCCCAAACATAAATGTGCCCTTGGGCTGTGAGCGCAATAGTATGCGACGACCCACAAGACACCTGCCGGAAATCGTGGCCGTGGATGGATTGGAGAATCAACGGGACGGGCTGATCAAAATGGTGTTCGTGGCCGTGAACCCCGTGGTCACCAGTGCCGCAAGTCCAAATATCACCCAGACCATCGACAATGACTGTGTGGAAAAAGCCGCACGCAACACTCCTCGGCGCCGCTGTATCAAGAGCATGCACCTTCGTGGGTCCGTCGACGTATCCGAATGGAAATTTGTCTCGCGAAACTTCTCCGATGCCGAGCTGCCCATTGCCAAACGCACCCCACGCAAATACTTGACCATCTTCAGTGATGACCACGGTGTGATGCTTTCCACACGATGCGGCAACCACTACGGAGCCCTGCATTTCACTGACTGGGCGCGGGTCCATGTCGATCCCAAGAATGCCCTCCTCTGCCCCAGGGTAGCCAAGTTGTCTCATATCGTTGGCACCCCAAGTGAATACCTGCCCAGCAGCAGTAATGCCTGCAGAATGATTGGGGCCGCTGTATGTAGCAATGAAATCGTTGCCTCGTACAGACTCTTTGAGGGCTACTATCTGGACACTGCGGATGCCATAAAGATACCCCTCACCCTCAACAATTATGGGATCAAGGGGTTGAAGGTGTTGGTCCTCATAATCAGGATCGCCTTCGGCGTAAATATTGGGCAGCGCATTCATCGCATCCGAACGGCCCTGCCAAGCACAGTTCCTTTTCAATCCTCATACAAAAGGGCCTTGATTTTTTGTAACACACTTTCCTCACATTGCACGAAGGTAAACAGTTAAAGGTGCAAAAACAGTCTAATCACCAGTACTTCGTCAGGGTATAGCATAGGTGCGCCCTGCAGGGTTTCAAACTCTTTGTACAGAGCAGACGAATTCTTCTTCTTGCCCTTGGTGACGGGCTGTGAAATGTTGTTGTTTTCATCTTGTTCCCGGCCGTCTATCAGGTCTGCAAGCCCAGACCTGTCGGAGACCTTGCTGGGCTGTGCTCACACACGAAAATGCACACAGTAAGTGACACGCCCTCAGTGAGTGATATCGACAGCGCATAGGTCCCTTATATTGTTCGAGACACAGGAAAATGTCACACGCACTTGCATATCGGTGTGTTACTTTGTGTTATATTCAAACCGAGGATGTGGAAGATGTTGCTGTGTTATATTTGAAGTGTACATGGCGCGTGTGCGTGTGATGTGTTCAGGATGCCACGGGACATACCTGGCGCAATTCGGCGGCCTGCTCGCTCACAATCTCCTTGAAGGACACGAGAGACTTTTCGAGGTATTCGAACTGCTTCATCGCCTCGGCGTTGGCCAACACCAGGTCTTCCAGCGGCGACTGCCAAAAAACACAGATACGTGCACAGCACGCACACGCAAATTTGTCAGGATAGCACCATGCCTTACAACACCGTACAAGGGAGGCTCAAACGAGGCAGCATGAACGGGGTGTTGCAGATCTGGGCCGGGCAACTCACTTCCTCCATGTTGATATTATCCATTTGGTTCCGCGGCACATCGCCATAGTTGACGGTGAGCGCAGGCTTAGGTGGATTTTTGCTGCGGGGGCGCGGCATGCGACCCGAGATCTTGGACTCGGTGACGCGGCTTCCCTTGCCCACCAAAATGTTCTTTGCATCGTTGCCAATGTAGCGCGGCCTGCCATCCTGCCAGCCCACATCGACCGAGGAGCCCAACGGGTGTGTCTCTTCCTCGTCCGACATCTTTGTAACTGATGACCGCTACCACGTCAGCACGGCGACACCACAGGTATTTCTACAGCGCTCTGTCCTTCCAGAATGTGGTGTGCGACCACAGCAGGCTCGCCGCTCCTGATGCAGACAACAGGCGGTGTCACTCCTTTTGGGCCCAGAAACTGCCGTACCGCGGCAGTGCCTGCAACAGCACTGCTTCGAGGTGTCACTCTCACAGTCTCAGCTCCGTGTGCTATCCCCCTCGGGCAGCTTCATTGTTTTTTGCCTCTTGAAAACAAAGAAATCTCTAGATCTCGCGCCAAAAAAACGAAATCTCAAAATGGCCAAGAGCAAAGTAACATACGTGGACGACTGCGCGTGATGGGCCCGAAAAGCGGAGCCTCGCGAGCCTCGCCACGCTCCATGACAGGTATGAATGTGCATGTGTATGTGTAATTGTGTGTGTGTGTGTGTGTGTGCTGTGTGTCACACCCACATGCACATGCATATGCATCTGCACACATGTGTCTACAGGGAGCCTTAAATCGCTGGGGACAAGCTTCAAGAAACTGACATCGCGGGGCGGCGACGATGCCCCAAAAACCTCGCGCTCGGCTGGGTCAGATGGCTCGGGGGGGTCGAGAGGTTCGCGCGGCTCGCGCATGAGCAAGTCGTCGGCGGCGAGCAGCAAAGGCGAGGATGAGGAGGTGATAGTCGGCATCCAGCTCCCGATCTTTGGCTTCGGCAGCGCGCGCTACGGCCTCCTCGGGCCGGCCGAGAAGGATGTACTACCAACCGAGGGCGGCGACGTCTTTGAAGTATACAGCGACGAAATGCGCATCCTCCTGGGCTACCGCGGCGATTTTGGCGTCGGGATATCTGCGGGCGAGAGCAGCGTGTGCGTTGTCACTGACTACGTCGAGGAAAAGGGGGGCAAGGTGCTTTCGCACGGGCTCGCGACCTTGGGTAGACTCGGGATCGGAACCGCGCGCCGGCGCAAGACATTGACGGACTGGCGCAAAAAGAAGAGCGCACAGAACAGGGAGAAAAAAGGCATAGGTGTCAAAGGGTATGACAAGGCGGAGAGCAACCCGTTCGCGCCAGACTTTTCGCGCCTGCCCTTTGAGACGGTGACTTTGCCAGGCGGCATCATCATCAAGGATGAGACGGCACGATTTTTGAGCAAGCCGAAGTGGCTCAAATCGGGCAGACCAAAGATGGTGTCGTGCGGACAACAGCACGCCGCCTGCGCCACAGAGGATGGCAAGATCTTTGTTTGGGGCATGGCGCGCCATGGCCGGCTTGGGTTGGGCAAGGATGCACGGGTGCAGACTTCGCTAGAAGACGGCAACGACATTTACGCTCCTAAGCCGCAACGCGTTGACTTTCCTGGCAGCCGTGTCACCCGCGTGTCGTGTGGCCATAAGCACACAATTGCCTGCGATGATCGCGGAGACACTTATGTTTGGGGTCTGGCACGGTATGGCCGCCTTGGAATCGGAAATTTTAGCGAACTGCCCCTTGAGCCGCCCGACGAAAATGGATTTGTTGACCAATGTTCGCACCACCAGAATGAGCCTATGGTGGTCCCAGGGCTACACGGTATACAAATCGGCAACGTCGTTGCTGGTGCGTATAATAGTTTCGCCATTACAGCTGGCGTTCCCAGCACAGTTTACACGTGGGGTCTTTCTCGGTACGGTATGCTGGGTATTGGTGATTTCCCGGCGACATGCTGCATAAAGGACCGGTGGGACCCCGACGTGGGCCCGCAGGACTGCGACAGATGCAAAAGGACACAAGTCGAGAAGCATGGCGTAACAACTTTTCTCGAGGAAGATAGAGGACATCCGCATTTCCACCGGGTAAAAATCACACGTCCTCGTCAGAAAGAGGAGGTTTATCTGCTGCTGGAGGATCCTGAGGATGAGCTTGACACCTATGTACCGTTTCCGATCGAAATGAATTCTTTTCAGGCGGTGCATGTTACCGAAATCTTTGCCGGCACGTACCACCATATGGCACTGACGGACATGGGCCATCTATTTGCATGGGGCCTTCTCAGACATGGAAGGTGCGGTGTAGGAAAATTTGACCCAAATTCAGCATATTTTAAAAACGAGAACAAGCCAAAATTCGACCCGCATGTGCCCAAGTACCCGAGAGAGATCAAGTTTTCTGTCAACAGCAAGGGCCAGTACCGCGAAGGTGCTCTATGTGTAAGCGTGAGGCATGTCGCAGAGAGACTCAAAAGTGTGCGTGTGTCTCATATCACACTGGCTCACATGCGTGAGAGTGAGTCACGTCACAGCTGTGTTGGACGAGACTTCTTTTTACATGTGTGAGAGTGAGCACGAACGAGACTTCTTTTTTTCGTCCAACACCGGTGTGTTGGACGAGACGAGGGTACCGGGACTCGGCCAAATTACTTTGGTGAATCGTGTGCTGACAAAAAATGAGGGGCTACTTGGGAACAAAATTGCACGGGAATCGAGAAATAGCTGTCGAGCGAGCGGTGGGGGTGTGGGAGCACACGGACAGTTGATTCGGAGCTCAAATGGGCTCGGTCCTAGAACCAAATACAAACGCTCAAAGAATGCGTTTGCTGTTATTTCTATTGCGCTCAGCTGTAGCCGCGTGTAGCCGCGATTGTTGCAGCCTCCTGCGCAGTCTCTAATAGGGAGTCCCGGTACCCTCGAGGAGACTTCTTTTTACATGTGTGAGAGTGAGTCACGTCACAGGTGTGTCGGACGAGACTCCTTTGGACGAGACTTCCTTTTACATGTGTGAGAGTGAGCACAGACGAGTCTTCTGTTTTTCGTCTTTTCCCCCTTTTTTTCAACACAGGTGTGTTGGACGAGACTTCTTTTTACATGTGTGAGAGTAAGCACAGACGAGACTTCTGTTTTCCGTCTTTGTTTCCCTTTTTTTCAACACAGGTGTGTTGGACGAGACTTCTTTTTACATGTGTGAGAGTAAGCACAGACGAGACTTCTGTTTTCCGTCTTTGTTTCCCTTTTTTTCAACACAGGTGTGTTGGACGAGACTTCTTTTTACATGTGTGAGAGTAAGCACAGACGAGACTTCTGTTTTCCGTCTTTGTTTCCCTTTTTTTCAACACAGGTGTGTTGGACGAGACT
>Ga0335398_10009811_pt1 | contig 10992 bp, 9 predicted proteins | sample BON03_FD_205742 | JGI IMG/M metagenome (GOLD analysis project Ga0335398, IMG submission 205742) | Freshwater microbial communities from Lake Bonney liftoff mats and glacier meltwater in Antarctica - BON-03 (spades assembly) (version 2) | ecosystem: Environmental > Aquatic > Freshwater > Ice >...
CCGGTCACCCGGTCCTTACGGGTGCGTTGCACTGCTGCTCCCGCGCCAGCCCCAGCACCAGTAGCCCTACCTTCAACTGCCCACTCCCCCGCCTCAGGAGACCACCCGCCGATCTCAACGCGGCCACCACCGACAAGGACTGCGATCCGAGCGGCAGCCGCTCGTCAGCCAACGGACTATGGGGCCAGGGCCCGCCGACCTCAATGCGGCCAGCACCAACAAGGACTGCGATCCGAGCGGCGCGCCGCTCGTCGGCCAACGGACTATGGGGCCAGGGCCAGGGCTGGTGGCACATGTCTTGTGGCGGTATTGCATGCGGCTAGCGTCATCGGGTGTTGGCGGCGTGCGGCGGGTGCGGCTAGCCTTCGGACGGCACCCGATGCCCGATGCACCCCCCCCACACACCTCTACCAACATGCAATAACGCTAGCCGCACCCGCCGCACGCCCCCAACACCCGATGACGCTAGCCGCATGCAATACCGCCACAAGACATGTGCCACCAGCCCTGGCCCTGGCCCCATAGTTGATTTATTATTATTATTGCTTTGCGATGTCGTTAGGTGTTCTCTCGTCGTCTAAGACTGAGACTGTCCAAGATAGAAGTATGAAGTACTCTCTACTCGATATTGCCATTGCCTTTAGTAGTTAGTACCCCAAGCGGTATTCCCAGAGATACCTGCCAGTATACCTGGAGGCTGTTCTTCGACTGCTCGTTCCACGGGCGACATGCACATCAAGCGCCACAAGCACGCTGCAGAAGGCCCGCCCTTCGAATGTTTTGTCTTCTGTGCCGAGATTCGAGATTCATCCCGAGGTCAGTCCGCTGTCAGTCCTCGATGAATCTCCGTGTTAGTTTGTAGTTCTTGTTTCGTTAGCCTTAGTAAGCCTTAGAGGCAAGCAAGCCTTCGTAGAAATGTCAATTCTACAATCCAGAACTGGACGAACGCCATGCTGCTCGTCCGACGCAGACTCGCGGATGTTGCTTTTGCTTAAAAAGGCTTAAACCTAAACCTAAACTTATAAGTATATAAAAACAATAATCATTTAATCATTGCTCATATTCATATTGCATATTGCATATTGCATATAATATATCATATATTGCTTCCTTGGTGCTCTTTGTGCTTGGGGGCCGCAATGAAATATAAGATCGTTTTGTGCTCTACAATTATATAATCTTTATCTATAGCGCTATAGCTTTAGCTTTATCCACATTATTCATACATGCCATGTACATGATTCATACACGTATACCACTACTACTGTGCTCTGTGCTATATATGCATACGTGGTACGAATGTACTTACAATCACGCGTGTAGCGCAACCGCGCGACCATGTGCTGTGTGTGCTACAACGGACGCCGCGGAGGAAGGAGAGGGGAAGGACCCCCCCCCCCCATCTAACATCGAAATCGAAGGCAACTGGCTGCAACTGCAACGGCGCGGACTGCCGAGTACAAGTTGTGCACCCGGTGTGCCCGCGCGATGCACGTTGAGAGCCACACAAAGCAAACAGAGCGGGAGATCGTAAGGGAGAAAGGAGCACCGACCTCTGACACGCATCCGGGTGCGAGGGAGCGGTGTAAGTGTACATGCCATGCACGAAAGCGCTAGAGCCCGCTCCCATTCCTGCAAACGCACGGTCTGCGGACAAAAGAAACCATGCGCAGCAAGCTCCCCCTCGGGAAAGAGGAGGGACAGACGGCCCAACGGAACTCACGCTGCCGCCCCGCCCGCCGCCGGGGCGTGCCCGCCAATGCTGTGCTGCTCGTGGAGGCTGTAGTCTGCGAACTGGCCCGGCGGCAGCCGGCTCACGTGGGCGAGGTAGCGTGCCTCGTCGACGAGACTGCTCGCCTGCAGGGCTGGCCGATCAATGTGGAGGGTGGCGAGCACCTGTGTCGGCTCGAGGGTGCCACTCGCGGCGTCGGCCGCGCAGAGCTCTAGCAAGGTTGCTGGCAACGGACTGCGTATAACGTGGTCCCGCTCCAATATGCCCCACGTCGTGTGGTACAGCTCGTCCGCCGTGCTCACGCTGTGCGCCTCCCAGCTCAGCCTCAGCAGCTCGGCGCCAGCCGCCACGCGCCCGCCCGCGCCCGCCAAGGGCAGCGCCGCCACGACATCGCCGAGGTCGTCGCAGCCGCGCTGCGTCAGGCCCAACTCGGCCCGCCACGCTGATCGCGCCGCCAGCAGCCCGCCGCTCGCAGCCTCGCGGTGCAGGCGGAGCCACGTATGCGTGGCCGTGCAGTAGAGCGTTCGGGCGGCCATACTGTAAGGGGTGGGTGCTTCGGCGACAACGATGACGAGGAGCCAAGGAGGAGCCGGGCTTGGTGGGTGGCCGAGCGGGAGCGTATGGAAAGAACTATTCGAGAACTTTCCCGAAAACGCCGACGCCCGACATTCTTTTAGCATGCTAGCCTTCGCCTTTGCCGCCGCGCCGGCACTCCACATGATGGGACGTGCGCCCACCGTGGGTGTCCCGCTGTCCGTGACGATGTCAGCCGCGTCCCGCCGCGAAATGCTCCAGGGAGGGGCGGCCGCTGTTCTGGCCGCTTGCAGTACGCCTGCCTCTGCAGCTGACAAAGCTGAAGAAACCTTCAACCGCATGGCTGGAGTGCTGGAGCCGTTCACGGATGTGCAGAAGGGCTATAAGCTCTACAGGCCCGTCGCCTGGAACCAGGTGCGCGCCGCACCAGTCCGCAGAGAAGGATTTTCCTGCGCAGAGCCGCCCTTCCAGCGCGTATGCTGAGCCCTCGTTTCCTTCCCTGCGCGCGCAGTTCGACACCGATCCGGGCGTGTACGACGTCAAGTTTTCGGACCTGATTGAGCCCTTCGAGACCGTGATTGTGCGTACCGCCCCCCACGCCGGCAGACGTGCCCGCCTGATGCCACGCAGCGTGCACCGACCCCGCCTCTTCGGCTTCGATTCCCTGCCCCGCAGGTCAGCACCTCGCCGGTCGCCACCGCCACGTCCGTCTCGGCGCTGGGCGACCTCGCTGAGGTGGGGAAGAAGTTTGCCAAGAGCCGCAACGCCGAGCTTGTGTCTGCGTCCGAGCGCGATTCCGATGGCTCGCTCTGCTACACTTTTGAGCTCAAGGGCGAAATCTACCACGAGTTCCTACTGCTCTCCATCAACCGCGGAAAGCTCTACCGCCTCACCACCGTCTCCACCAACAAGCGCTGGCCCAAGCGCGCCGAGATCTACAAGAACATTGTTCTCTCCTTCGTCCCCAAGGGCTTCTAAATATTAGATAAACGCAGAAGTGTTTATAGTTTTGTAGCGTTTTTAGTTTTCGTCATGTTCTAGGGATATAAATACGTATACGTATATATACTGCGAGCTCCTCTGGTAATTTTTTCTGTACACAGTATGAATGTAAAAAAAAATCTCCCCATTTTCATTTTAGCTTACATTTTTACTCTTACATTTACATTTTTACATTTACAAAAAAAAATCATATACATTTACATTTTAAACATTTTTTAAATATTTTTACTTCTCTTTCTCCCTCTCCTTACCCCCCCCCCAGAAATAACATCCTTCCTCCAAAAGCGTATAATCCAATGAGAATGAATGTGTATATTAAATATATACAAATACAAATACAATAGAAATGTATAGACTATGCCACATGTCACATTGATATTGATTCTATGTCTAATACTAATAGCTGATACTAAAATAAGTAATAAAATAAAAAAAGCATAATAAGCATAAGCTAATAGACATAATCATAAAAAGGGCTCGTGGCTCGTGGCTCCTACTCGTGGGAGCGGGAGGAGGAAAAGTGGCGGGAACTCTAAGCCTTATACTTATACTTATAGCCTTTTGCGACGAAAGCGTTCCGGTTCCGGCGCCCACATACACATACCACATAAACATGAAAGCATAAGTTGTAAGTTGTCACGACCATGGACATGAAAATTATTTCTGTGATCCTGATGATCATCAGTCACATCAGGATGTCAGGATGGAAAGGTCAGTTTCAAACACCAACACACCCCTAGGAAGGGATGCAAGAAGGGCCCCTGGTCCCGCCCCGGCCCCGCCACCCCCAACACTCAACCTCAGGGAAAGGCTCACATCCTCACATCCGCCGAGTCCCGCCACGACGCCGCGACATCCCGCGCGTCGCCGCGCGTACAACGCCCTCATCCACAACCCACAACCGCCGCCCTGCGCGCCCGTGCTCGAGCCCGCTCGCGCCCCGCCGCCTGGCTCGAGCCACGCGCGCGCATGCTGCGTGCGACGCAGTCTAGCAAAGCGTTCGCCCTAACTTGGTATTGTGCTTTAACTTGTTACTGTTCGCCAGCACGAGCGTTTGCTGCACCGGACGTCCCGCTACTTGTTACAGGGCAGCAAGAGAGCCCCTCCCCCGCGTGCCGACAGCTTTCCAGGCTCGGAATGCGTGCGCGGGGAGCTCAAGCGACGTTAGTACCAAGTTAAAGCACGGTACCAAGTTAGGGCGAACGCTTTGCTACTCGAAGCCCTGGCCCTGCGCATTGGCCTCGATCATCTCCCTCGTCTGGTGCGGCTCCCACTCCTTGCCATCGAGCCCCTCCCACTGCCTCGTCTCGAGCATCTTGCGCAGTGCGGTGGGCCCCACCCGCGCCAGGTTCTTCTCGTTGGTGTCGTAGACGGACCCCGTCGGAATCCCCTTTTGCGCCGCGCGCACCTGTAGTGGAACAAACCGGGCAGTGGTGGGCGTGTCGTAGAGGTGGCGTGAGGGGGGGGGGCACCCGTCCTCGCGCTGGACACACAGCAGGCAAAGGGTCAGGGAAGTGGGTAGGGGTGATGGCGAGGGGGCGTGAGGAGAGAGCGACCACCCCATTGCATGAGGCCCAGGGTGTTGCAGCGCGGCGGGCCTATACACACACATATTTATACATATACATATATATATATATATATATATACACATATATATATATATACACACACACATATATATATATATATATATATATATATATATATATATATATATATATATATATATATATATATATATATATATATATATGTATATATATATATATATGTATATATATATATATATATATGTATATACCTACCTACCTACCTACATATTTACCTATCTGTCTATCTACCTACCCACCTACAGATAGATAGATGCGAGGGAAGGCATAGGCCCGCACACCTCGAATGCGCGAGAAGGAGCAGGCGCTGACCGCCTCGCGTCTCGCAGGAGCAGCAGCGGAACCGCAGAGTTGTTTGAGAAGAGCCACGGTGTTGTTTCAGCAAGCGGCCTTCTCCCTTGGTTATATCAATCAATCAATCAATCTATCTATCTATCTAATGATACATATCTGCATACATATATATTTATATGCATATATATCTATCTATCTATCTATCTATCTATCTATTATATCTGTATCTATATCTATATCTATATCTATATATAGATATATATATACATGGATAGATAGATAGATAGATAGGTAGATATATACATGGAGAGAGATGAAGAAAGAGGAAGAGAGAGAAAGGGAGGGAGGAAGGGAGAGAGAAGGGGGGAGAGAGATCGAGAGCGAGAGAAAGAGAGAGTTAGAGAGTGAGAGAGAGCTGGCGGCGCAGCAGGCATGCCGTGTGGAAGATTAGATTGTGGCAGAGTACAGATGCGCAGTGTTGTGTAGAGCCCACATGCGTATTGTCGTGGCAGGCCGTCCAGATGCGTAGTGTGTGGGCCGAGTCCGGTGTTGTGCGTGTGTGGGTGTGTGTGCTTCGTTTTGTTGTAGGTGGCAAGCAAGTCTACGTCTCATAAGTGTGGCTGAGTCCAGAACCGGATGCGTTGGTGTGTTGGCGGGAGCGAGGCCTCACCTGCGGCGTGCGCAGCAGGTTGATCATGGGGAAGGGCGAGCGGCGCGCGTAGTTGGCCGCCTCGCCCTCTGCGCCCAGCCGCTGCTTGCCGTCGCGGAAGGTGTATCCCGGGTGAAAGAAGACGAGCTGCAGCTCCTCCTCGAGCTTCAGCGTGCCCAGCGCCTCGTTGAGCGTGTCGGCGAAGGCATCGAAGCCTCCAGGCGAGGTTGGCGCGAACTCTGGCGCGACGAGCAGCACAGTCGAGAGCGTTCGTTCGTCCGTCGCGCGCAGCTCGAGCACCTGCTCCCAGAAGGCCTGGTAGAGCTCCTCCACCGTGGTGGCGCGACTGAGCGGGTACGTGACGCCGCCCGCGGGAAGGCCGGCGCGCTCCACCGAGGAGGAGAAGGGGCAGACTTTCATCTTGACGATGACGGCCTCGACCCACCGATACGTGCCTTGGAGCACCTCCTCGTCGCTCACCGGCGTCGGCGGCGGCGCCTCCTCGGCCGCCAGCCGCGCCTCGAGCGCCGCAAACGGGTCTTCGCCGCCAAAGTACTCGTCGTCGAAAATGTCGTCCGGGCCAAAGTCGTTGTTGCGGGCGAAGCTGCGGAGCAGCATCGTTGGGTAGGGGGGTGGCGTGTCGCCGTCCATCGCCGGGTGGCGCGCCAAGCACATGACCTCCTCGCCCAGCACCTCGGAAAGCTGTGAGCACGAGCCGATGTGGTCAAAGACCCGCCTGAAGAACTGCGGCTTCTGCGTCGCCTCCGCCCAGTTGGGGAAGGCGAGCGCAATCGAGCCCTTCTCCTCTGGGCCCTGCAGCCCGATGGAGTGCGTCACGTACCAAAAATCACGCATCGCATCGGCTAGTCCAGTCGCGGCGCTGACCATGACGGACGCCTCGGCATCCCCGCTGTCCACGCACCACTGTGCAACAGCGGCGGGAGCGTCCTCTGCGACGCAGCAGCGCAAGCTGCCGACGCGGCCCTGCCGGGCGGCAGGGGAGTACAGCTGCCGAACAGCAGGGGAGCTGGGCTTGCCGGCACAACAACGGACGCTGCCGACGCGACACTGCCGGGAGGCAGGAGTAAGCAGCTGCCGAGGCGCAGGGGTGAGCAACGCGCCGCTGGCCCGGTTCAGGCACACGCCGAGCAGCAAGACTGCCCAAGCCATTTTGTCGTGCGGGAATGTGGCGGCCGACTGATCGTTCATGTGAAGCCAGCCTGGTCTTATGAATTGTCTTATGCAGGGTGTTGACCTTGGCGCGAGCACAGGCGCACGGTTTGCTAGCAAAAGGACCCACCCCCGCCCGGTTTGAAAGCAAGTGGTTGACCAAACACGTAACCGACTGCTGGATATGAGTATGAGTTCGCCCCACTGGGGCTAGTAGCTAGTAGACGCCCCGCCGTACGCCGTACGTTCGGTTATATATATATTATATTATATATATAAGTAAAAGTCGTAAGGGTAAGAGGGTGGTGGCGGCCGGCCGGCTGGCCGTGCCGGCCGCTAGGCCTCGAGCCCCATTTGATGGGGCTCGCCCGGCGCCCGGCAGTGTGCTATGCGCCGGTCAAAAAAATAATCTAAAATCTACAAGGACAAGAACAAGAACATATATGATACGGATACGGTATTGTACTGCTTGCGTATATATTAGTATTATTATTCGTATATTAGAGTATTATCGTACATGCTATACACTATAATCCCGTGTGCGTGTGTGTGTGTATATGATATGTATATGATTATTATTACTATAAATAATCACCTCGCAACTCTTGCAACCGTGTCGCAACATCACAAATACCTACCTAGAGAAAGCCCCTCCGCGGCTCAACTGTACACAGCACACAACGACCTCACTACGCAACGCGGCCCGGCGGCGGCCAGACTGCGGTGTCGGCATTGGACAGCCCAGTATTGTGCCACTCGGCCCCTCGCCCAGCCTCCAGCTCCGCCAAGCCTCGTGACGCAGTGCCCGCCCCCGGGGGCGGGGGCCAGATGGACCGAGGCGCGCTGGCGGCCGCCCCGCTTGAGGGGCGGGGCGTGAGGTTTACGCCGGCCAGTGTGTTCCACCCGCCCGCGGCCGGCGCTTCGGCTTCGACAAGCGGCGAGGTAAACTCGCTTGGCGCGCCGTGCCAGTACTTAAGGACGTGGAGCGTCGAGGAGAGGACGGCGGCGGGGAGCGCGGCGAGGGCAGTCGCTAGCCAGACGGCCCAGCCGGCTACGTGCGCCGGGTCGCGTGTCGCGAGGTGGGCGAGCTGGAGAACCGCGACGCCAGAGGTGAGCCAGGCGAGAAGCGTGTACGCGTAGAGGCCACGCAGCCACCTATGGGTGCGAGGAGGCAGCGTGAGCGCCGTGAGCGCGCGCTCAGCGAAAGGGTCGACGGGTGTGCGAGGAGGCACGTGAGCGCGGAACCAGCGTGTTGGTCGTCGGTGGCAAAGAGGTCTGTGGCGGGCATAGGAGCGCACTTCGTGGCAAGGCCGATGACGCCCGCGACACCAGTGCACAAGGTCAGAACGCCAAGCTGAAGAAGCGACGGGTGGGCGGGTTAGCTCGTGCGGCGCGGCGAGGGGCGCGGCAATGATTGCACCACGCACCCACTCCTGCAAAACCACACACGCGATGCCAATGAGGAAGCAAGCGAACGAGCAAAACTGCAAACACGGGAGGAGCGGCGTGGTCAGGCTGGGGGGCCGCGGCTCATCGTGCGTCGTGTGAACACGCACCTGCAGCGTGCCCACAGTGCGAGTCGCGCTCAAGTCCGTTGACGAAGCCATTTTTTTTTTCAAACTGCAAGAATGGTTAAGGCAGAGAAGCGACACCGACTTAGGCAACACGCAAAGCGCGCCGCGGTGGTGACTTGTGTGCTGGACCGTCACGGCCGTAGGGGTTGGAGTCCGGGAGGCAGGATGCCCGGGCGCGATGCGCATGGGCAGGGCAGGAGGACTCCTGGTGGACGGCACGGCTGAGGAGCATCTGCGCTAAAATGGCCTATGTTTAATTTTTCTAACGAAACTCATCAAAAAAGCGGGTCTAGAAATAAAAAAACTCAAAATAGACCCCGGGTCCGTTTCGGGCGCTTGCCAATACCTGTACCCACGTACCGCCCCGCACAGATCAGCCGAAACGGATTTTGGCTCAATGAGAAATTTATCAATGAGAAATTTCTGATTTCCGTTTTTTGGCCACGTGCCGACTGGCCGTAGCACTGATCGATTGATCGTCCCGATGTCCCGATGAACTTCCAGTTTTCTACAAGATCCTAAACTCTCTCTCACCGCACTTACAGTTTTCTCTTATTTCGGATAAAGTAACCGCTTTAGATGCGAATCTTTAGCAACAATGGGTTAACCACGAGCCCCCACACAGCACACAGCACTTCGAGATGGTACTGGTACTGAAAACTGGGTGGGTGAGTTTTGTGTGTGTGTGTGTGAAATAAAAAACTGCGATTTGCTATTTTCTCCACAGCAGCAGCAGCTGCAGCTGAGGATACTGTATCTGATCTTAGTAAATCTTAGACCTAGACCTAGAACTAGACGACCTCCAATTCCAATTCCAAATACGAGTAGGCATTGCCATTGCGCATACATAATAGCCCATAGGCATAGCTCATAGCTCCGGGAACTTCGCACTCGCTCGCACGCTTCCCCAACGACCAACGAGGAAAAGAAGAAGGAGGGCAGGAGGAGAGCGAGGCCCGGGCTTACAATCTTACACTTGCTGAACAATCGCCAGCAACACCAGCAGCGAACAGCAAAGCACCCTCGCGGTTGGTGGAACCGGACCGACCAAAACTAACAAAGGTAGACACAACGAGCTTAACGGCCATTTTGCACCGCGTGGTGCCGCGCAAGCCGGCATGCCAACAGCCTGCAACAGCCCCGCGCCCTAAACGGGGGCCCGCCCCAACAAAACAATTCTGCAAGCTGCCTTCCAGCAGGACTAGGACTACCCTGTCCCAAGCGACCACAGCATCCCGCTCCTTCTCCCGCCGAGCCGCCGGCCTCCTGCTGAGGCCACCCATATCCCCCTATCCTGATCCTGGATACTGGCCCTGCCCAGCCCTCCATCCGGACCCTGCTCCTCAATCCGGATCCTGCACTCTGTCCGAATCCTCCACCTAGGCCCTCGGCTCGCGACCACATCCCAACCTGCAATTCGGTCAACAAAAATAGCCCCCGGAAGCAGCGAGCCGGGAGCCAAAGTGGCGCATGGCGCGAAATTGCAACGCGGGGCTGATTGCGCCGTCCAAGCCAAAGGAAGCCGCATCCAGCCGCGAAGGCCGCAGCCGCCGCCTCCTCCCTCCCAAGAGCGAGGCTCTGCTGCTCAGCCCTCGATCTTGATTCCACGCTCGCGGCATGCCTCCTCCAGCACGTGCTTGCCCGCGGGCGTCGTGTCGTTCTTGCCCGTGATGCGGATGGTGCGCAGCTGCGGCAGGTGCACCTGTGGAGGGCGCGCATTCACCTGCTTAGTATTCCCCGGATCGACTACCTGTGTAACGCCCAGGGGCAGAGCGGCAACACACACACATACACACACACACACACACACATATATATATATATATATATATAAATATATGTGTATGTGTGTGTATATATATATATATATATATATATATATATATATATATATATATATATATATATATATATATATATATATATATATATATATATATATATATATATAATATATATATATATAACATATATGTAGTGTTGTCCGAGAGGCGGAGGCGGGACTTATTCGTACGATTCTGATGGTAACCGGAGTCTACATACGAATGAGCACGCCCTAGTTTGACTTTCTAATAGAGGAATGATCGACGTGAGCAGAGGACGACCATTCCATTTCAAAATGGCGAATAACCGTTTGTGTCCGCTAATTGTGTTGGCCTAATGTATTTAGCCATTTAACCACCTTAAATTATGACTAACCCACCATGTATATATATATATATATATATATATATATATATATATATATATATATATGTGTGTGTGTATATATATGTATACATATATATAGAGAGAGAATACACACACACATACCAACACACACACACACATATAGATAAACAGATAGATAGATATATGTATAGAGATAGATACACACACACACATACATATACATATATATATATACGTATATATATATATATA
>Ga0335398_10009812_pt1 | contig 10991 bp, 12 predicted proteins | sample BON03_FD_205742 | JGI IMG/M metagenome (GOLD analysis project Ga0335398, IMG submission 205742) | Freshwater microbial communities from Lake Bonney liftoff mats and glacier meltwater in Antarctica - BON-03 (spades assembly) (version 2) | ecosystem: Environmental > Aquatic > Freshwater > Ice >...
TTTTTTAATTTTTTTTTTTTTTTTTTTTTTTTTTAAATGGTTAATAGAAGAAGCGACACCGACTTAGGCAACACGCAAAGCGCGCCGCGCGGTGGAGAGAGAGCGACTGTGTGTGTTTTCTTTTATTGAACTGTCGCTAGCGGCCCTCTTGTGAGCTCTCTGCGTGCTGTTGCAAATGAGACTCTTCGTGTCTTATGATGACATGATTGGCTAAACCCTAACGGGGAGAATCTATGCGCGGTGTCCTCAGTTGTGCTACTGAGACCTCCTATGCGCCCTGTTCTCTAAGAGTCTGAACTGAATGGAAAGCTGTATGGAAATCGGGATGGTGGGTGGGTGCGATTTCCATGGCTCCAACTGAAGACGGCGCCATCACGCGGGCGAGCCTGGTTGGCGGCGAAGCGAAGAGCTACGCGCCGCGCGGTTTTTATACCGCGAGGGGGGGGAGCTCTTCACTAGCCTATCGCACAGTTCACTGGCGCAAACTAAAGCCCGCTAATTATGAACTGTCGCTAGCGGCCCTCTTGTGGGCTCTCTGCGTGCTGTTGCAAATGAGACTCTTCGTGTCTTATGATGACATGATTGGCTAAACTCTAACGGGGAGAATCTCTGCGCGGTGTCCTCAGTTGTGCTACTGAGGCCTCCACCGCGAGGAGGTGCGCGTCGGCTGTGAAGCTGCTATTCCCGTGCGACGGTGTGAGAGCGGCTTATATCTTTATAAGCGCCCTCGCACGTTTATCGTGAATAGTCTTCCCTGCCGTGTGCAGCGAGTGCCACCGCGCTCGTCTCCCCATCCCACCGAGTGGCCTGTTGGTCGTGTGACACCAAAATAGAACCTTCAATTGTAGCGGGCACAACGCATCGAAATAGAACCTTCAATCGTAGCGGCGTCGGTCACGACGCATGGTTGCTCATGCATAGTAAGAACAAGACACACGCCACCATGCACACCCATGCTCGCGTGTGACACCAAAATAGAACCTTCAATCGTAGCGGTGTCAGTCAAAACGCACCGAAATAGGACCTTCAATCGTAGCGACGTCGAACGCAACGCACTAAAATAGAACCTTCAATCGTTGCTGGTTGGTCGCAAGAACAAGACACACGCCACCATGCACCCCGTGCTCGCGTGTGACACAAAAATAGTACCTTCAATCGTAGCGACGTCGGTTGCAACGCACCGAAATAGTACCTTCAATTGTAGCGGGGTCGGTCGCAACGCATGGCCGCGCGCCGCGCATGCGTATTAAGAAGAAGACACACGCCGCCATGCACACCCATTGTATACAAGAACACACTAGATAAACAAGTCTCCAGACCGTCAACGCACGTAGCCAGTGTTGGCCCGCGTACGTTTTAGAATGAGACGCAGAAAGAACGCACACCATGGGGGCTGCTTAGCATGCAGTGCCGCCTTGTTATACAATAAGAATAGCTGGGATACGTGGTTGCTCAGCGGCGTGCAGGCTGGGCCCAGCCGCCGATGACCTCCTAGAGGCTTACCGACTGTGATCGGGCGATAGCGTCCGCCGCACGTAGCTGCTGTGCGATCGTATCGCGCGCATATAGGAATTCCAAATCGCCATCCCATCGGCGTGGTTGCGGAGCTGCATCTAATCGCCTCCGCCGTCCGCGTGGTCTGTGGCTCCGCCAATACGAAAGCTATGGCCACTAAGGTCGCGCTCTGGCAGGTGCAGGGCTGCCGCTAGGCGGCGCGCGTAAGCGCGCATGTCGTCTGTTGACACCATGCGCGGCTGTGATGGCGTAGCCGAGGCGAGCTGTCGCTTGCCGCAGTAGCGCACCAGCGGCGTCGTGTCAGCCTCCCAGAACGCAGGTGCAGGGCGACCGTTGCCGTCGCGTCGAAACAGCCGCGCGAGTGCGGCCACGGCGCACGCCGGGTCGCCGGGCGCCACAGGGACGAGAATTGGGTACCGCTGGTGAGTCGCGCCGTCGGCCTTCTTGAGCGCCAGCACTTCGAAAAGTAGGCAGTCTCGGCCATAGAAAGTCGCCTGTTTCATATCGCAGTAGCGCAGGTGTGCCAGCTCGCCACCTCGCAGCAGTAGGACGTTGGCCAAGCATGCGGCCGCCCAAAGGTTAATATCGTCGAGATTGGTCGAGGTGCCGAAGGTAGTCGCAACGGCCCTGAGATGGCGCCGGCGGACGCCTTGGCGCTTACGCCGCTCGCCTGCCGTGTGCTCGTCGCAAGCCAGTATGTGTTTAACTACGCGCTTGAAACGACTGCGCTGCTGCAGCACCTTGAAGCCGTAAGCGATGGAGAAAGCAGTGGCGACCGTCTCCACATAAGAAGAGATGGTGCTCTGCGCATACGGCGCGTGCGTGGTGTCTGACTCGATGCCCTGCAAATAGACAGCAAAGAGGCAAAGTGTCCATTCATTGTGCTGGTGTGTGCCTAGCGAGCTATCATTGTGGGGCCGACGAAAAGGCGCATGCGGCGCTGAGAGATAAGCAAACTCTGCGAAGAGGCGCACGGCCGCATCGTCGCGCCCGCCTCGGCTTCCGCGTACGAGTGGGTCGCCGAGCGCTTCTTGCGCGACTGCTTCAAGGGCAGCAAGAGTAGGCAGCCCCGTGAGCCCGCCGGCTCCTCGAGGGCATGGCCGCCCCTCCGCTCCTACGAGATGTCAGAAGAGTGGCGGTGCGGAATGGTTATCTCTGTATGCATAAGATCGAAAACACGGTCTGGGAATGGAACCTCAATAGGAAGGAAGTTCGAGTTAGCACGCAGGTCGGAGAGGACTGCGGCGCGTGTAACCTCTCCCCGGCTCAGGCCGTCCGCTGCTCCGTTGCGCACTCCTGGCACATGCACGCCTAGGAGCTGTGGAATCGGCACGCCGGTGAGCGAAGAAAAGTGGCGCAGCGAATCAGTAAGGTCAGTAACCAAAAAGTTAAGCTGCGGCGACGGCGAGCTGTCGTGGTTGACGGCGGCTCTGGTCGCAATGCTGTCAGTCATACAAATGAGATGCGTGACGCGTATGCCCCTCGCCTTGCAGGCGGCCATCAGCGCAGGCGCGATGCCCATTAGCATGCCGAGCTCGCCCACAGGCATCGAAAGCAGATCGCCTTGGAGGGCGGCACGAATATCGGCCGGCCACTCGAAGCCACACCAGAAGAAGAGCGGTGTGTCTGCTTCGCGCGTGATCGCGAGGAAAGCTCCACCGCCGGTGCCATCCTCTCGAGCGGCGTCTGTGAAGAGAACCGCGCAGCCCGGTTCTCCTGGTTCAGGGAACCGTGCCGGCGTCGCGAGCGGGACGCGTACTGGTCTGCTGAGCGCGTTGGCCCACCAAGCGAGGCAGCGCCGGTACTGGGCTGTGGCTGGCCCTGTGCCTTGGATGCTTACTAACGGGCTGCGGTAGCCGCCCGCGCGAGCCGGCCTCGAGGCTGGCGGCTTGTGCGCCGACGAACCCGTGTTGCATGCGCGGGCACGCTTTGCTGGTGGAGCTCCGTTGGCATTTGGCCGCTTAGCGCTGTGGCGCCGCCGCGCTGCGCCTAACGCGTGCATCGGCGCGAGGTATGCTCTGCCCTTTGCCACCACTTGGCCGATGTTGCCCAGTCGGCCTGTAGCCGCTCGACGAGCGCGAGTGGTATCTTCTGGTTAGCTCCGCGCAAATCGCTGATCTCAGCTAGAAGACCGAGGCGCTTTGTCTCCGGGCAGACTACGCCACCTCGCGGCGCCATCTTCGAGGCCGCAGCGATGAGAAGGCCTAGAATCTCTATCTCGGGCCCGTGCTGCTGTTTCTCGGCGACCATCTCCCACCCTGCCTCGCGGAAGGTAGCTGCAACGATCGCCATATGAATGTCGCAGCGGGAGGCGTCTGTCGGCGGCCGCGGCTGTAGAGTAGAAGAGAAGGGCTCCCAGGCGCCATGGAGCGGGTCCGGGAGCAGCGACTCTCCTGGCGCCAACGACGTGGCGCCGCAGGCGTCGTCGAGGTAGACCATCTGCAACGACGCGCGCTGTGGCTCTGCACCGCCGAGTCGGCCGGCCCGTTCTGTAAGCCAGGCGAGGTGCGCCTCTGAGTAAGGGTGGACGGCGTCGTAGGCGTGGATGCGTGCCGTGGCGACTCCGAGGATGAAAGTCGTGATCCGTTGGAAGAGCCCGACCAGGTGCGCCGAGCCGAAGATAGCGCGGTAGTCGATGCGCACGCCATCGCCCCACACGAAGAGCTGCTGCCACAGCTCGGCGAACTGCACTCCTAGGCGTCGATAAGCGTCGGCTAGGTCGATGGCCTAGAGCGCTACGCGTTCGGCCTGCGCGTCGCCTAGCTTGAGCCCTCAGAGGCGCGCGACCGTCTGGACGATGGCGACCGCCTCGGCCAACGTCTGTGGTGTGGGTAGCAGCGTCGGAGGCCAGTCTGCGCGGAAGAGGCCGTCGTTGCGCGAGCCGGTGCTGCGCCCATTCGGGTCGACGGCTTCCATCGAATCGTCCGTTGTCACGCGCCACTTTGTCACGGACGAGACGACGCCGTCGGCCGAGACTTTGTACCTCTCTTTGGAGACGCAGTTCTTGGCGACGCAGCACCCAGGAACGAAGGGCAGGTGCTGGCCGTGCCCCGTGCTGATCCAGCCGCGGGCTGGAGCTGCGTCCGCATCGATCGAGGTAGCGACTGGTCCAATGTTGTCTCGGAGCCCGCCGTGGTGGCGCATGACGACGGTGGAGAACTCACACCGACTGTCTCCCTCGACGCCGCCGCCGTCTACGATCTGGCGCAGCATCTCTGCGTCGGGCCAGTTAAGAGCGGAGCCTTCTCGGGCGAAGAAGTCGCGGTTGACGTCGTCTGCGACAGGGTTGTCAATACCGGACGGGCGCAGAGGGATGCAGGAGGCAGGGTCGCGGCAGTCCCACACTATACTGCGAGCCCACTCCGGCTGCTGCTCGGGGCCCCAGACTCGCGTCTGCGGAAACCGTGTGGCTTGGCGCGAGAGAGTCGCCTCGAGTGCCGTCCGTTTCCCTGCGCTCGCAGTCTGGTCCGACGCGGCTCGTAGCGCTGAGAGACGCGCGGCTTGGCAAGCGCGCTCGAGGCGGTCGGCGACGGCGGCTGCCAGATCAGTGATGGCGGCCTGGATCTCGAAGTAGACGCCTGGGAAAAACAGCTCGTCGACGGCGATGGGCCTCCCACGCGGAGCGGTGTCAGGCAGCGGGCTGTGTGTGCAGGCGGCGCGCGCGTGTGTGATTGATGGTGGGTGCGGCGTAGGTAGAGGGCAGCCCAGCAGCTCATCAGGGTCCGCCTCCTCAGCGCGGCGTTTGGAGATGAAGCGGAGCTGGGCGGCCCGCTCGGCTGCGAAGTCCCCACGCGCGAGCTCCTCGCGCTCCGTCCAGGTTGCTGGCAGCAGGTGGATCCCAGAGAGTGCGAGCGTGGGCGCAGTTGTTGGCCACGGCGGTTGCCAAGGCGGTGGTGGCGATGCTAGGTTTGCCCGTGGCCACGATAACAGTGGCGCACGAGGTGGCGGAGGCGGCGGTGGCGGCGACGTTTGCGGCGCGGGGCTCGGCGGCGGCGGCGGTGGTGCTCGAGTCGACCTTAGATCGTCTGAGTCGACAACGCGCTGCCGCATAGCCATATGGTCGTGCTTGTGCTCGGCGTGCAGAAGGTCGACCCTCGTCGCAGCCACGCGTCTGTCGTCTGCGACAAAGTACCCGCTCGTGATCACCAACTCGTCTGCCCGCGAGACGTGGCGTCCGAGTCAAGGCTCGAGTGAGCGCTGCCTCTGGCGCAATACGTCCGCACACACCGAGTCGCAGTCTGGTATCAGCAGCGCCGGAGGACCCAGCGCGGGCACGCCCGGAGCTCCGTCGACACCGAGGCACTCGAGTGTCGCTGCGTAGAAGAAAGCGCGGGCTGTGATGTTGTCTGCGACGGCCGTCAGGTGGCACGCCTTCGGTGCACACCAGCAGAGTAGCACGAGGTTTTCGCCAAGTGCGAGGCGCCAGGCCAGCGTATGGAGCGCCGCGTGCCGTTTTGCTGCGTCCTGACACGGCGCCGAGGTGTCGCAGACGGGGAGTCCGACCTGCTGCGCCGCCTCTCGCGGCTCTGCTGGGTCAGCTAGCGCGTAGAGCCGCGCCGCGCCTGTGACGGCGCGCAGACGTTTATCAGCGCAGCTGTAGCAGTCTGTCAACGCTGTTCCGCAGTGTCTGAGGCAGGGATTGAGTGGGTTGCCGAGAGGCGTGCGGCGATCACAACGAATGAAACGCGTAGCGCCCGGCAGAAGCGCGACGCCGTGGAGTCGTGCCGCCTCAGATATGATGACGTCCGGCGCGTCTCGCATCGAACCCACGCAAAAGGTTGCTCTGAGAGCGCCAGTCGGCGCGCAGACCGCACTGCTTGTGCTACAGGCCGCACCGCCGGGACCGCACGAGTCGCCGGCCGCATCGCCAGGGCCGCACGAGAAGCCGGCCGCACTTCTTTGGCCGCACGAGCCGCAGGCCACCTTGTGTGGGCTGCCCGAGCCGCAGGCCGCGTTGCTGCCGCACCAGCCGCAGGCCGCGCCGCCGCTCGATGGCTCGCTCGCTCGCACGCTCACTCAATCATCCCCTCGCTCGACGCACGAGCCACTGTACGCATCGCCAGGGTCGCACGAGTCGAAAGACGCACCGCTCGCTCGCTCGCTCGCCCATTTGCACGGTCGCACACTCGCTCGCGCACTCGCTCGCTTGACGCACGCGCCACTGGACGCATCGCCAGGGTCGCGCGCGTCGCAGATCGCACCACTCGCTCGCTCGCTCGTTCGTCCGCCCGCTCGCACGCTCGCACCAATAGTTCGCTCGCTCGCTCGTCCGTTCGCACGCTCGCCCGCTCGTTCGCTTTATAGATCGCACCGCTCGCTCGCTCGCTCGCTCGTTCGTCCTCTCGCACGCTCGCACCGATCGCTCGCTCGCTCGCTCGCTCGTCCGTTCGCGCGCTCGCACCGATCGCTCGCTCGCTCGTTCGTCCTCTCGCACGCTCGCACCGATCGCTCGCTCGCTCGCTCGCTCGTCTGTTCGCACGCTCGCACCGATCGCTCGCTCGCTCGCTCGCTCGACCATTCGCACGCTCGCACCAATCGCTGGTTCTCTCGCTCGCTTGTCTGTTCGCACGCTCACTCGATCGATCGCTTCGTAGGTCGCACCGCTCACTTGCTCGCTCGCTCGTTCGTCTTTTCGCACGCTCGCACCGATCGCTCGCTCGCTCGATCGCTCGTCCGTTCGCACGCTCGCACCAATCGCTCGCTCGCTCGCTCGCTCGTCCGTTCGCTCGCCCGCTTGCCCGCTCGCCCGCTTGCTCGTTTGCTCGCTCGCTCGCTCGCTCGATCGATCGAAGCACGAGCCACTGGACGTATCGCCAGGGCCGCACGAGATGCAGGCCGCACCGCTTGATCCGCTCGAGCCGCAGGCCGCGCCGCTGCCACACGAGCAGCACGCTGCGCCGCTGCCGCACGAGCCGCAGGCCGCACCGGTAGGCCCTCCGCAGGCCGCGCCGCTTGGGGCCCACGAGACCGATGTGCTCGCCGCCGTACTGGGGCCACTCGAGCTGCTGCTCCGGCTCGAGCTAGCCGCCGCGCCCTGTCGGGTGTTAGTAGGCGCAGGCACCGCGGCAGGTGCAGGCGTGAAGGGCGTCCTGGCTGCGGCGGTACCTGCTATATCCTAGAGGGCGATGAACGGGCAAAGCGGGACGGCCGCCTTGACGGCGTCGAGCACCGATTTCGCCTCGCGCGAGCCGCGCTTGGGGTGCCAGCCTGGGCAGCTTGCGCGGGTACAGCCACCAGGCTGGTACAGCGCATTGCGGCAGAGCACGACGCCGTTGCGGTCTTTGAGTAGCTTCACAGCGCCTATAAAGGTGGTAAAGGCGGCATCTGAGGGGCGGGTCATGAACTGGAGCAACGCCGAGCCGTTGCCGCCTCCGCCGCTCTGTTGTCCGCCGCCGCCTCCGCCGCCCTGGTGCCCGCCGCTGGCCTGGCGGCCGCCGGCGCCACTCTGCGGCCTGCCGCCGCGGCCGCCTTGCTGCGCGCCGGCCCCGTACTGGCCACCGCCGAGCTGCGCGCCGCCATGCTGCTGGGCAGCGCCGCCGCCGTACTGCCCGCCGCCGCCCTGCTGCGGCGCGCCGCCCTTCTTGGCACCGAGCGCCTTGAGGGCGGCTTCGGTTCCTGCGCGCTCGGACACGACCTGCACCCTGAGGTTGATGTAGTGCGCCTCGGTCGCCGCCATCGCGTCTTTGAGAGAGGGCGGCGGCGCCCGCGCGTTGCGCAAAAAGGCGACGACAGCCAGATCGTACTGTTCGAGCACCCTTTCTGCGTAAGTAAAGCGAGCATTCATGGGCAAGGTGTGGGCGCTGGCCTTCATCATAAGGCGGTGGCACAATGCGTTAATGCCCGAGGTGTCCAGGTTGAGCGTCTTGAGAAGCCCCTCGTGGACTGTCTTGAACAGGGCGAGCCCGTCCCGTAGCAGAGCGTCGCCCGTCGAGTCGTGGTGGCGCTCCGCGAAGACTGCTTTGGCGATCTTGATGAAGACCATGAGCGATAGCGGTTTGCCCTGAAGAGAAAATACATGCGAGCTGATGTGGTCGGCCGTGAGCGACTGCAGTTGCAGCTCGCCTACTCCCGCATACGCCCGCAGCTCCCCTTTGATGCGCAGACCCATCGCATCCTTAAATACTAATGCTGCGTTGGGCACGCACGTCGCCTCTAAGGATAGTCCCGGGCCGTAGACATTACTGTCTGCGAAGATGATACGCTGCATGTCGAGCTGCGCCTCCTTGGGCATGTGATGAACGCCGGTTTGGCCTTCGAGCATGGTCGCCGGCAGCTTGCGCAGCCGGATGGCCACGTCAGCGCCGATCGCCTTTTTCTTGTCCGCCTCGGAGAGAAGCAGGAGCTGGCGCGCGCTGCCGCGCGCGGGCGCGTCGCCGTAATCGATGTCGCGGCGACCGCTGAGATCGGATGAGCCCCGCGATGCGCCGGATTGGTGGCGCGCGTGTGCTGAGAGCAGCGTCACCGCCGCGCACTCGACATCTTCGAGAGATTCAGGTGAAACGAGTGGCAGCCACCCGCGTCCGACGAGGTCGACCACGTCGCGGAGCGCCGTCTCGAAACCAAATATCTTGGAGCGCTGCGTGTCGTTGGCGGGCAAGCTGTCGGTGTCGAGACCGAAGCAACTGTAGGCGCGCACGTTGCTGAAGAAAGCCTTCACCGTCTCCCACCGCGTCACGCCAGGCGGCCGGAACGTATCGAGCAGTTTTGTGTTGTAAGTAGGCTCGCCCGGCACGGGCTGCCACTCGCCGGGCGCTAGCCTGTGCTACGGCTCTGTGCGCCGCCGCTGTGGTGCCGGCTCCTCGCCGCCGCGTAGGATTGGCGATCCTAGGTCGAAGAGGCTTCTCCCTGGTGGTGGAGAGCCGCCCCTGCCCACAAAGGTGGTGCCGCGCGATGGGCGAGGCTGACCACCCCGCGCGTCCTCCTGCCCGCCTGCGTGGCGCTGCGCCTCCTCCCGCTCGCCAGCACCTGCGCGTGTCGATGAGTCGTCCGACGCGCTGACTGCCTGTGGGAGGTTGTATATGCTGGCGAGCGCCTTGCCGAAAACCTGGGGCGGTCCGTCATCTGGAGCGGAATCTCTGAAACTCGCAAGAGCCGGCGAGTTGAGATGTAGCAACGCTTTCTCAAACATGTCGAGCTGCCCGTCGCCGGAGCCGGGCTGGACGGCGATGTCGATATTGGCCGCCGCGGCGGCCGCGGCGAACTTGGCGCTGTCGATGAGAGTGCTGTCTGGGTCGTCGCCGACGACGAGCCGTGCCTTCTTGGCGAACGCGGAAATGAGTGGAAAGCTGGTAGCATCGAGAGTAACTGGCGGCGCCCCGTTTGCCGTAGTGACGACTGGTGCGTGCGGCGGACGGTGGAGCTGCGGGTGGGTCTCGAGAAACGTGTCAATGGACAAGACGCGACTGGAGATGCTGTCGTCATTAGAGCTGGCGCAGTGGTCGAACTTGACCTTGACCGTCTTCTAATCAACGCCGGTCGGCCTCGCATAGACACGCGCGCTGGCCCCGCTGCGCGGTGTTGTTTCGAAAGCGATCAACACCGCGGTGAGCTCGTCTGCCAGCGCCTCGGCGGCCCAAGTCTTACCGCTTAGAGCGCCGGGCTGGGTGAGAGAATACACGTAGGCTCCTTCCTTCCGGACACGGCGGGTGACGATCCGCCAGGTGTTGCCGACGCGCACCAGCGCACCCCTCACGTCAATCGTGCCCGCTCGAAGGCCCGTGTGAACCGCCTTCACTGCGTCCACTGCGTCCTGTGGAATGAATCTGCTGGCCTCCTCCTCGCCCACAAAAGGCTCCGCCTCGCTGTCCTCGGCGCGCGCCTCCTCAGGGGCGCGCGTTGCGATTTCCATGGCTCCAACTGAAGGCGGCGCCATCACGCGGGCGAGCCTGGTTGGCGGCGAAGCGAAGAGCTACGCGCCGCGCGGTTTTTATACCGCGAGAGGGGGGGAGCTCTTCACTAGCCTATCGCACAGTTCACTGGCGCAAACTAAAGCCCGCTAATCAAAATGGTTAATAGAAGAAGCGACACCGACTTAGGCAACACGCAAAGCGCGCCGCGCGGTGGAGAGAGAGCGACTGTGTGCTAGACCGTCACGGCCGTAGGGGTTGGAGTCCGGGAGGCAGGATACACGGGCGCGATGCGCATGGGCAGGGCAGGAGGATTCCTGGTGGACGGCACGGCTGAGGAGCATCTGCGCATTGGAGCGCTGGAGGATGCAGGAGATGCGGGTGCGCCATCGGAGCTTCTTCTGGATGACCGGCCAGACGGGCTCATGAGCAGCCTTGGCATCCTTGATCTTCTCCTGCCAGAGCTCGGTGAACCACTTCCTGATGCTCGGGCCCCAGGCACTGAGCAAGGCGAAGGCAGCAGGGACTAGCTCAAAGCCGGCAGCGCGAGCGTCGGCGCCGTGCTTCTTGATCTTGTGGGCATCGCCAGCGAGGGCGAGAAAGTTAGCACCAACAGTGAGGGCATCATCG
>Ga0335398_10009817_pt1 | contig 10987 bp, 2 predicted proteins | sample BON03_FD_205742 | JGI IMG/M metagenome (GOLD analysis project Ga0335398, IMG submission 205742) | Freshwater microbial communities from Lake Bonney liftoff mats and glacier meltwater in Antarctica - BON-03 (spades assembly) (version 2) | ecosystem: Environmental > Aquatic > Freshwater > Ice >...
GGGGGGGCGGGGGCGGGGGGGGGGGGGGGGGGGGGGGGGGGGGGGGGGGGGGGGGGGGGGGGGGGGGGGGGGGGGGGGGGGGGGGGGGGGGGGGGGGGGGGGGGGGGGGGGGGCGCGATGACGCCGCGCCGCCGTGGCACGCCGATGCAAAATAAACGCGCTCTCCCTCTTCTTTCCGCGAAGCGCAAGACGACGGCGGCGGCGCGGGCGGCGACCGGCGGCCGAGACAAAAAAAAGGGGGGACCGACGCCCGCCTGCTGGTGCCTACTTTTTAAAACATCGAACTCCTCGATTCCGCGCGCGTGAAAAGCTCACATGATCGAACACCAGCTGCTGTCGCTGGCGCCGCTGCGGCGCGGCAGCCTCGCGCGGAGCTCCTCCGCCTCCTCCGCGGCGGCCTCGCGCGGCCGCTTCCTGCGCTCCCCGCCGCCGCCGCCGCCGCCGCCGCCCGCGAACGCCGCCGCCGCCGCCGCCGCCGCAGCCGCCTCTGCAGCCATGGCCGCCAGCGCGGCGTCGACGCGCCGCTCCTCCGCCGCCCGCAGCCTCGCGTACGCCTCGTACGTCGTACAAAATGGGGGGTGGCCCGCGACGGCGAGGCCGGCGGGCAGCTCCTCGCAAGTCAGCAAGTAGGCGTTGAGCTTTTGGGCGGCGGCCTCGGCGGGCGACTGATCGCCGTTGCCGTTACCCGCCTTGCCGTTGCCGTGACCGTTGCCGTTGCCGTTGCCGCCGCCGTTGCCGCCGCCGCTCGCCCCGTTCGCCCCGTTTGCCGCGCCGCGGTCCCGCGGGAGCTCGAGCAGGGCGCCGACCAGCGGCTGCTCGACGCCCGCGGCCGCCGCCACGCTCCGGTACGCGGGCGGCGGCTGCAGCTGCACCCGGACCCCTCTCAGGCCCGCGGCGGCGGCCAGGCGCTCGGCGTCCTGCGGCCGGGCGCCCGGCGCCAGCGGCCCCAGCCAGAGGCCGAGCGGGCGCGCCGGCGCCGCCGGGTCGGGAGCGTCGGCGACGGAGCCGCCGGCCGCCGCAATAGGGTCGTCCCAGAGGGCGGCGTGCGCCATGTCGCTGGCGCTGATGTTGACGCGACCCACAAAGGGGCGCACGGGGGCGAGGGGGTCGGAATCCGCGGCGGCAGCGGCGGCGGCGGCGGAGGGCGCCGGCGCCGAGGAGGAGGAGGGCGGCGGCGGCGAGAGCGAGGGCGAGAGCGACAGCGAGAGCGCCTGCTGGGCGCGCACCAGGGGCACCAGCGCCGCAAACACGGCGCCCGTCATGAAGGCGTCGTACCCGGCCTCGTGCGCCGCCTCGCCCGCGGCGAGGGCGCGGTACTTGCCGCCCCAGCCCTCGGCGTGCTCGACGACGGGCAGGAGGGCGGCGCCGGCTTCGCCATCGGCGGCGGCGGGGGCGGGCGGCGACGGGCCTCCAGCGGCGGCGGCGGCGGCGGCGGCGCCCGCTCGCCGGAGAAGGGCGTCGGCGGCCGCACGCGTGGCGGCAGCGCCTGCGTCGGCGTCCGCCGCTGCCCCTGCGGCGCCGGCGGGGAGCTCGCCTGAGGTGTGGAAGAGGCCCGAGTAGAGCGTGCCGAGGCCCGTGCCGAGCCTGCCCGAGAACAGCGGCGGGGCGGGCGCGGGCGCAGGCGTGGCGGCGGCGGCGGCGTCGGCCTCGCCGCCCTCGCCGCTCACAGCAGCAGGAGGAGAGGGTGCGCCGCCGCCCTCGGCCGCCGCCGCCGCCGCCGCCGCCGCCGCCGCCGCCTCCTCGGCGTTCCGCCGCGACGACCCGCGCGACAGCCACTGCGACAGGTGCTTGGTGTCGTAGACGCCGCCAGGGAACCACTCGCGCACCAGGCGCTTGTAGCCTGGCCAGGTAGGGGGCAGCGCCAGCGCAGCGGCGGCCCCGGGCGGCAGGCGGTCGGCAGGCGGCAGGCCCTGCCCCGCCGCCCCGGACGCCAGCAGGTAGGCCAGGTCAAAGGCGCCGTTGTGCACGACGCACGGCAGGCGGGCAACCCCGCGGTCGCGCAGGGCCTCGAGCACGCGCAGAAAGCCCGAGGCGGTGGCGACAGCGGCGCGCTGTCGCTCGAGCGCGGCGAGCGCGGCGCGCGAGGCGTCTGCGGCGCTGGCCGCGCGCGCGAGCACGAGGGTGTGCGGCGTCGGCGCGCGGCCGTAGCCTCCCCCCGAGGCGACGAGCCCGTCGGCGTCCTCGGGCCCGCCGCAGCTGTCGACCCAAAAGCCGGGCCAGGCAGGGGCGGGAGCGGCGGCGGCGGCGGCGTCCGACGGGGCCGCCGCCGGCAAAGAGGAGGCGGGAGCGGCGGGCGGGTAGGCCCGCCCCGCGCCAAAGCGCGTCTCCAGCGCGCGCCATACGAGCCGCCGCCGGTAGGACGAGGGCGTCGGCGGCAGCGCGAGGCGGTCCGGCGCCAAGGGGTCGGCGAGCCACGCCTCTGCCGCGGCGACGACGCCGTCGACGAAGGCGGCGTCCTGCGGGTACATGCCCTCCTTGGCGGCGGCCAGCATCTCCGGGCTGGGGCTGAGAAGCTCGGCGGCGGGCAGGGCCTCGGGCCCCTTGTCGCCCGCCGCGCCTCCTCCGCCGTTGCGTTGGCGCCGGTTGTTGTCGCCGAATGCCCGGGCCGGCGGCGCCGCGCCGCCCCACCGCCGCTCGGCCGCCGCCAGCCGCGCGTCGCGCTCGCCCGCCGACATCATCGGCAGGCCCTCGCGCACCACGCGGTTGAAGTCGAACCCGTGGTCGGCCAGGAAGCGCAGCGACGTCGCGTCGCACGAGAAGACCGACGGGCGGCCGGCGGCGCCGGCGCTGTCTGGCAGCGGCGGCAGCGCGGCCGGGAACACCCAGAAGTTGAACGTCTTGGCGGACCACCCCGGCGGCTGCGGCTGGTGCTGGTGCTGGTGCGTTTCGCCGCCGTCCGCGCGCTCGAAGATCGACAGGCCCACCTGGTTGGGCACAAAGGCGCTGCTGCTGGCCGCCAGCGAGGCGTAGCGGTCCTCGGGCGCGTCGAGGTAGCCGCCGCCGCCGCCGCCGCCGCCTAAAAACAGGCCCGTCATCTCGAGGTCGATGGCGTAGAAGGCGGCGCGGGGGGACTCGAGGGCGGCGAGGAGGGCGGCGAGAGCCCCGCCGTCGCCCTCAAAGTTGGCGCTGGTCACGTCGACGGCGGGGAACGAGGGCGAGGGGGCGGTCGGCGGGGCTCTCGCCGCCGCCGCCGCTCCTCCCCCGGCGCCCGGTGCCGCCGTCGCTGCCGCGCCGCGCCCCATCGCGGGGCTGTTGGCGACAAACGGCGGGGTGCGGTGGTGAGGGTGGTGGTGCTTTCGGGCGGCGGCGGTCTTGGCGGCGAGCAGGGCAGGCCGCATCCCCGATCGGGGACTCGAAGCAGCTTTGCGCGTTTGTGGCCACCTCGCCCGTAGCATTCAGTTTTTGTTTTGCTTTTTGAGCGGCGTGAAACGGGCGCGCGCGCTCGGGTCGATCCGTTTCCGACAGGATAAGCGGATGCGTGTTTCTATGGGTGACGATCCTGTCGAGTGAGCGAGAGAAAGGAAGGGCGATGTCAGACTCAGACTTCTGACTCAAAAGGCAGGTCCACGAACGACCCGCCTCTCCTCCTTCCCCCGTCCCTTTCGACCCGCCCGTGTCCCCAATAGCACACCATTCACAGCAGCTCGTCCCACATTCTCTCGCTTCTCGCTCTCTCTCTCGCTCTTTCACCTCTTGTCTTTGAAAACCACCTCCCCCGCGGCCAGCGCTCCTTCCCCCCACCACCTCTGAAGAACGCGACGCCCTCTGACTTGTCCCTCGCGCCTTCACCGTCCGTACGGCCGCACCTCGGCAACCTACTCGTGGGAGAGCGTCACAGCCAGGTGGAACCCGCGGCCGATTTCTCGATTCTTGGCCGGGTCGTGAAAAGCGTCTCAAAACGGGGAGGACGCTTTTCACGCTGGGTTCCCCCGAGAGCCGGACCCTTCCCCCCACCCGCGCCCCGGCGAGCGCACCAACGGGGCAGATGCCCGCGCGCGCCCGCCCCGGCGCATCGCGCACGGCCGCCTGAGCGGCATTCTTGTCGGGTCAACTTGGTCTTTCTTCCCGCTCTCCTTCCTCTCAAGGACCCTTTCCTGTGTGTCGGAAAACAGAGCCCGCGAAAAGCACTTTTCCTCCCGTCCCAAAGAGCCTCCCTTCCTGTGGCCGGACGGCCCCCACAAAGCAGGCGACGCCCGCACGATGGTCCTGCGGAAAGAGGCCTGGCAGGTGGCCCTGCTGGAGACGGCGTACACCGGTGAGGCTCGGGGAAGGGCAACTCGCGCCGGCGGCCAAACGCCACGCACGGGCTCGCCGCCGCTCGCTCGCTGACGCCGCTGCCGCCGCCGACCCGCTGATGGCCCCCCTGTCGCAAAACCCACCAAAAACCCACCCAAAAACCCACCCAAAAACACCACAGAGCACCACCAGCCGACCCCCGATGACTACACGCGCCTGGCCGAGCAGACCGGCCTGCCGCGCGAGATCGTGAAAAAGTGGTTCAAAGACCGGCGCCACTTGAATCGGCGCGGCGTCCCCCCGGGCCCCGCGACGGCCGCGGCGGGCGCGGGGGCGTCGCCGGCAGCGGCAGCGGCAGCAGCAGCAGCAGCACGAAATGGGCGCGGCGCGCGCGCCCAGCGCGACGACGACTACTCGGTGACCGCCAGCGAGGACGACCTGGCGGGCGGCGCTGGCGGGGGCGCCGCGCCCCTGCCAGGTCCCCAGGCTGGCGCCGCCGCCGCCGCCGCCGCCGCCGAGGCCGGCAAGCCCCCTGCTCTGCCCTACCCAGCGGCGGCGGCAGCGGCGGCGGCGGCGACGGCGACGGCGGCAGCGGCGGCAGCTGCGGCGGCGGCGGCGGCGGCGGCGGCGGCGGCGGCGGCGGGGGCCGCCCACCAGTTTGACGCCGACTGGCGCCGCCACCCCGACCCCGCCGTCGTCCTCCAGCAGCAGCGGCACCAGCAGCAGCATCGCGCGCAGCTGTTCGTCGGCGTGCCCGGTCTGGGGTCGGGCAGCGGCGGCGTCGTCGGCGGCGCCAACGGCGGCGGCGGCGGCGGGCACAGCGGGCTCGGCATGGGCGCCGCGTCGCTGTCGCCCCCGCCCGGCCTCTGCGACAGCATGCTGCTCATGAGCAGCGGTTCCCTGCGCCGCGGCCTGCTGGACACGTCCGGCGCGGCCGCGGCCCTGGGGCTCGGAGGGCACTCTGGCTCGGCCGGCGGCGGCGGCGGCAGCGGCGGCAGCGGCGGGCAGACCGCCGCCGCCGCGGCAGTCGCGGCCGCGGTCGCCGCCATGGTCGGCCCGTCCACCATGGCCGCGGGCGGCTCGCTCGGCGACCCGCCGATGATGACGGCGGCCGGAGGAGGAGGGGGAGGGGGCGGCGGCGCGAGGGGGACGTACCGCGGGGGCGCCGCCGCGCTGCCGTCCCCGTCCTCGCAGCAGCGGCAGCCCTCGTTCGAGGGCGCCGTCCTGGCCGCCGCCGCCGCCGCCGCCGCCGCCACGACGCACCCTGGCGGCCGCCAGGGCCCCACGAGCGTCGGCTCCCCCCGCGCGGCGGGCGCCGCCGCCGCCCTTGGCGCCGGCGCTGCCGGGGGCGGGGCCGCCTCTCAGCAGCAGCAGCAGCAGCAGCAGCCGCAGCAGCAGCAGTGGCGGCATCACGCCTGGCGCCGGTACACGCCCGTGCCGGCGGTCGGGCCCGGCGCCGGCACGGGCGGCGGCGACGGTAGCAGCGGCGGCGAGCCGGACCCGCAGCTGCAGCGGCAGGTGCGGACGGCGCCGCACGCGTCGCAGGGCGCGGGCGCCCGCACGCAGACGACCGCGCCGCGCGCGCAGGGCGGCGGCGGCGGCGGCGGCGGCGGGGGCGGGGGCCCGCGCGGCGACGGGCGCTCGCGCTCGCTCATCTCGGAGCTGGGGTCGCAGAGCGTTGAGGCGGCCGACACGCTCGCCGCGCTGCAGGGCGCGGTCGCGTCCTCGCGCCCGCCGCCGGCGGGCAGGGCGGCGGGCGGGCACGTGTCGCGCGTCGGCCGCGGCGGCAACGGCGACGGCAACGGCAACGGCGGCAAACACGCGCCCGCGGCGGCGACGGCCTGCCGGCAAGGCGCGGCCGGCGCGGCGGCGACGGCGGGGGCGGCGGCGACCGCCGCTCCTGCAGGCGCCGCTGCCGCCGCCGCGGCCGCCGCGGCCGGCGCCCCCGCGAGCACGGGCGGCAGCGGCAACGCGGCCGCGGGCCAGCACTGGCAGCAGCAGCTGCAGCAGCAGCAGCAGCAGCAGGTGCTGCGGCAGCTGCAGCGGCACCGCGACCGCGAGCAGCAGCTGCGGGTGGAGGGGCAGCGCCTGGCGCGCGGCGGCGAGGGCGGGCAGCAGCAGCAGCAGCAGCAGCAGCAGGGGCAGAGGCAGTCTCAGCAGCAGGACCCCTCTCCGCCGCAGGGCCCGCGCACCGGCGGGCGGCAGCAGCAGCAGCAGCAGACGACCGATGCCGTCAACGGAGGCAGCGGCGGGGCCAACGGCGGCAGCGGCGGCGTCAACGGCGCCAACGGCGGCGGCGCCAACGGCGGTGCTGGCCGCGGTGGCGGCGTCAACGGCCCCCGCAACGGCGGCGGCGCGGCCGATTACGTGTCGTCGTCCCCGTGGCTGGGCAGCGCCGCGGCCGGGCCGGTCGCGCGGGGGACGGCCGGCGTCAACGGCGCCGCGCGCCCGCAGCAGCCGCCGCAGCCGCAGCAGCCCGGCGCGGCGGCCGGCAGCATGCCTCCTCCACCGCTGCCTCCCGTCCCTCTCGCGCGCCGCGTCGGCGCCGCGATCGTCGCCCCGGGGGCCAGGGCGCTCTCGCCCTCGCAGCAGCAGCAGCAGCAGCAGCAGCAGCAGCAGGCCAGCCGCAAGGAAGGCGCTGCGGCGGCCGCGGCCACTGCCGCCGCCGCCGCCGTCGCCACCACCAACTCGTCCGGCACCCTGGGGTCCGGACCTGCGTGGATCAACGCTGCGCGCCACGTGCTGGCCCTGCTGATGCGGCACCCGGGCGCCGCGCGCCTGCAGCGCGCGGTGGCCGCGGCCGCCAGCAGCGGCGGCAGCGACGGCCTCGCCGGGTCGGCGCCCGGGCCGCCGCCGGACGAGGCCACGCGCAACTCGTCCGTCAGCCAGCAGCAGCAGCTGAGGCAGCAGCAGAGGCAGCAGTCCCGCTCGATTTGCGCCCCGGCAACCACCCCTGGCAGCGACCCGGCCGCTGCCGCCGCCGCCGCCGCCGCTGCCGGCCCCGCTGGCGCCGCCGCCAACAACGACAACAACGACGCCAATATCAACAACAGCAGCGTCAACAACAAGGCGGCGGCGCGCGCTGCCGCCGCCGCGGCCGCCGCCGCCCCCCCGCTCCTCGGCCTGGACGCCATCGCCGCCGCCCTCGACGCTGGCAACTACGCCGCCCCCGAGAGCCTCGCCGCCGACGTCGCCCTGCTGTTCGCCCGCTGCCGCGTGTGCCTGGGCGCCGCGCCGCAGGGGCTGGCGGCCGCCGACGCGCTCGAGCGCGCGTGGCACGCCCACAGCCGCGCGGCCGGCCTCGCCGCCGCCGCCGCCGTCGCCGCGACCGTCGCGGCGGCGGCGCCGCTGGGCAAGCGCGCCCGCGAGGAGCAGGAGGTCGGCGGGGCGGTCGTGGCCTACGCCGCCGCTGCTGCGGCTGGCACCGGGGGCGCTGCTGCGGAGGGCGGCGAGGCCGGGCTGGCGGCGGGCAGCGGCGGCGGCCGCGCGCCGGCGGCGATGCTGCCGCCGCCGGGGGCCGACGGCGCGCAGGACACCCCCCCGCTGCCGCGCCCCCCGGCGTCCAAGCGCCCGGTCACGTCGCCCGGCACAGGCGCCGACGCCGCCTCCCCGCTGCCGCCCCCCTCGGCACAGGGCGCCGACCGCCGCCCCCAGAAGGCGACCAATAGCTGCCTCGCCCGCGCGGCCGCTCTCCTGGAAGAGTCTGGCGGCAGCGGCGGCGGCGGCGGCAACATCGCCAACGGCCCCGGCTCGTCCCCGCTCGCCGCCGCGCCCCTCGCGGGCGCCAAGCTCGTGGCCGAGGCGGGCGCGACGGTCCGCTCAGGCTCCGCGGGCGTCGACCTGCGCCTGCACGTGGGCGGCCAGGACGCGGGCGTCGTCGGCGGCGTGGGCGGCGTCGGCGGCGCGGGCGGCGCGGGTGGCGGCGGCATTAGCGCGGCCGCGGTCGCGCTCCTGGCCAACCTTGCCGCCAAGGACAAGCGCGCCGCCGCCGCCGCCGCCGCCGGGGCCGGATCCGGAGGGTCCTCCGGAGGCAACGACTCGGGCGACGGGAGTGGGGGCCTGGGCGGCAGCGGCGGGCCCGCCACCACCACCACGGCCGGACGGCACGTCACGGGCGGCAGCGGCAACCTCGGTGGTGGCGCACCGGCGCTGCAGCAGAGCGGGGTGTGCGGCGACGGTGGCGGGGGGCAGGCGCACCACCCGACGCGGCAGCAGCAAGGGCAGCAAGGGCAGCAAGGGCAGCAGCAGCAGCGCGCCGCCGCCGCCGCCGCCTTTGCCGGCGCCGCGCCCGACGGTGGCGCGGGCGGCGACACGGACCCCGACGCCCAGCTGCTCGAGGCCCAGCACCGCCAGCTCCTCCTCGAGCAGCAGCAGCAGCAGCAGGCCCCCCCGCGCGACCCGCAGGGTCAGGCCGCGGCCGCCGCCGCCGTGGCCGCGGGCGTGCAGCGGCAGCAGCGGCGGCTGCGGCGCGAGCGGCGCGAGCGCCGGCGGGTGGCCGGCGCCCACTTTGTCGCCGGGGAGGAGGACAGCGACGCCGACAGCGACGACGAGGCCGGGGGGTACGACGAGGGTGAAGACGGCGGGGCGGGCGAGGACCGCGGGCCGGCCGACCCCCTCGCCGCGCCGCCGTCCAGCAGGCTGGCCGTGGCCTCTGGCCCCTCGCCCGCCCCGCTCGCCGGCGGCCGCTCGGGCGGCGGGGGCGTCGGCGGCGGCGAGGCGGCGGCGGCGGCCCACGGCGGCAGCGGCGGCGGGCGGCCCGGGGGCGCGGCGGCGGCGGCCTACCCGCCGGCCGTGCACAAGGCCAGCAACAGCCCGGGTGTCGAGGACCGGCGCGGCCTGTCCCCTGCCGCCGTGCCGGCGGGCCTCTGGCGCTCGTCGGCGCCTGTGCGCGGAGGAGGAGGGGCTGCCACGGTCGTCGCGGCGGCGGCGCTCGGCGGCGGCGGCGCGGCCCTGCCGCCGCAGCAAGGCGGCATGCGCCCGCGCCCGACGATGATGCACCAGCACCAGCACCAACACCAGCAAGAGCAGGCCGGCGCGTCGGCGGCGCCCGGCGGCGCGACGGCAGCAGCGGCCATGGCGGCGCCGATGGGCTCTGCCGCCGCCCCCGCCGGCTCGGGCGGCGACCCGAGCGACGTGCACCACCACCACCACCACCACCACCACCATGGTCACGCGCCACCGCGGCAGGAGGAGGGGCTGCAGCAGCAGCAGCAGCAGCAGCAGCAGCAGCAGCAGCAGCAGCAGCGGTGCGGCGACGGCGACGGCGACGGGAGCGGCGGCGACGGCGACGGTGTCGCGGCGGCAGCGACTGCCGCAGCAGCAGCAGTGGAGGCCGCTGGCGACGACCGAATGGCGCAGCAGCAGCAGCAGCAGCAGCCGCAGCGGCCGTCCTTCCTCATGCAGGGGCAGGGCGCGGCGCTGCTGCAGCACGTGTCGCAGTCGCAGCAGCAGCAGCAGCCCCCTCGGCCGCTCCCCGCGACCGCCGCGGGCGAGGGCGAGGGCGCAGCGGCTCCTCCTGGCGCGGCGGCCGGCGGCGGCGGCGGCGGCGGCGGCGCCACGACGGCCGAGGCCGGCAGCGGCGGCACGGGCAGCGGCGCCACCGCCACGGGCGCCAACGCGACCTGGTCCTGGGCGGACGCCGTGCTGCTCGTGGCCAGCGGCGCCGCGGGCGCGGCCTGCGACGCCGCCGTCGCCCGCGAGCTGCTCGCCACCACCGTGACGGTCGCCGACCTGGTGGCCGACGTCGGGCAGCCGGCGGCGCTCGCCGTGGCCACGCTCATGCAGGCGGCGGCGGCCGCGGCCGCGCAGGAGCGGTCGCTGCGCGCGCTGGCCGAGCGCGAGCGCGCGGCACGCGAGCGCGAGCGCCGGCTCGAGGCGCTCGAGCGGCGGCAGATGGCCGAGGAGGCGCGGCTGCACCGGCAGCTGGAGGAGCAGCAGCGGCGGCAGGGGGAGCAGGAGCAGCAGCAGATGCAGATGCAGCAGCAGGAGATGCAGCAGCAGCAGCAGCTGCTGCTGCAGCAACAGCACCACCAGCACCACCACCATCAGCAGCAGCAACAGCAGCAGCAGCAGCAGCAGCAGCAGCGGCGGCTCGCGCTCCTGCCGCCCCCCGCGCCGCTGGCGCCGGCGGCGTCAGCGGGTGCGGCGGCCGCAGCCCCGCCCGGCGGCGGGCAGGCCCAGCCGCCGCCGCCGCCGCCGCGCTCGGCCCAAAGGGTCTCCTCGGGCTCCGCCAAGCGCGGCCGCGACGGCCTGCCGCTGCCTCCCGCGTCGCCGCAGCAGGGGCAGCAGCAGCAGCAGCAGCAGCAGGAGCAGCGCCAGGAGGGCGACGCGGGCCTGGCCGCCATCCTCTCCCGCCACGGCCGCGGCGACAGCGCCGGCAAGGACCCGACCGCGCAGCGACGTCTGCGCGACGGCCGCGCGGCGCGCCCCGCCGCCCCGGGCCCCGACCACGCCCACCCCGGCAGCAGCGGCGGCGCGGGCGGCAGCGGCAGCGGCATCGCGGCCGCCGCGGGCCAGCAGGGGCAGCAGCAGCAGGCCGACGCGCCCGCGCCGCCGCCCGCCGGGGCGGCCGCGCCCCCCACCGCGTCCCAGTCCCCCCTGCTCCCTCCGCCGCAGAAGCGGCCCCGCAGCGCCGCCCCCGAGAACGCCAAATCCGCGAGAGTTTGACGTGCTGCCCCTTTTCCCCCCCCCTCCCCCCTTCCCCCCCCCCCCCCCCCCTTTTTTTTTCCCCCCTCCCCTTTTTTTTTTCCTC
>Ga0335398_10009819_pt1 | contig 10984 bp, 4 predicted proteins | sample BON03_FD_205742 | JGI IMG/M metagenome (GOLD analysis project Ga0335398, IMG submission 205742) | Freshwater microbial communities from Lake Bonney liftoff mats and glacier meltwater in Antarctica - BON-03 (spades assembly) (version 2) | ecosystem: Environmental > Aquatic > Freshwater > Ice >...
CGTGTGTGTGTGTGTGTGCGTGTGTGTGTGTTTATGTGTGTATGTGTGTATGTGTGTGTGTTTGTGTGTGTGGGTGCGTGTGTGTGTGTGCGTGTGTGTGTGTGTTTGTTTGTGTGTGTGTCGTGTGGGTGTGTGTGTGTGTGTGTGTGTGTGTGTGTGTGTGTGTTTGTGTGTGTTTGTGTGTGTGTGCGCGGGTGTGCGTGTGTGTGTGCGTGTGCGTGTGCGTGTGTGTAAGTGTGTGTGTATGTGTGTGTGCGTGTGTGTGTGTCTATGTGTTTGAATGCACATATACATGCGTATCTTCTGTACTCTCATGTAGACGGCGATGGTATGTGCAAACGTGCGTGAGAATTGTGTGTGTGCGTGTATGTCTGTGTATGTGTTTGTATCGGTTTCTTTGTATGTGTCGATGTCTGTGTCTATGTCTGCCTGTGTGTCTGTGTGTCTGTGTGTTTGTGTATCTGTGTGCCTGCGTGTCTGTGTCTGTGTCATGTCTGTGTCTGTGTCTTTGTCTTTGTCTGTTTATATTTAAATCTCTATATATACACATATGATTATGCTCGAGAAAACGAAGGAGAAAGTAAGACATTACAAAGATTTTTGCAGAATTTTTTGTGCACGCACCTTCTAGCAGTGTGTGTTTGTGTATGTGTGTATATGTGTATGTGTATGTGTGTGTGTGTCTGTGTCTGTCTGTCTATGCGTCTGTCTGTGTGTGTCTGTCTGTGTTTGTGTGTGTCTGTGTCTGTATCTGTGTCTGTATCTGTGTCTATATCTGTGTCTGTATCTGTGTCTGTATCTATGTCGGTGTCTGTGTCTGTGTCTGTGTCTATGTCTATGTCTCAGTGAGCATACTCTTGTACACTAGTAGTTTCTTTCTGACTCTCACACTCTCTCTCACGTGTACAAGCATTTTCAACGATGTACACGGGTCCTACGCCACTCTTGTGCGGATACATAGGGCTCCTCAACAGATACATGTAGTATGTGTGTGCGTGTGTGTGTGTGTGTATATTTATGTGTATACATATGTGTACATATGTATACATATTCATATATACACATATTTGTGTATATATTTATAAATACATACATATATATATTTCTGCTTTTTAGCAGATGTATCAGGCTGCATTGCAGATACATAGTGCTCTTTTGTGTACCATGTATCGACACTGCAGCGCTACGTTGCACATTGCAAGTGCACTGACCACTCTCACTGACTATCTTCCCCTCGTAATCTTTCTGTTATAATCGTTTCTCGCATGCCAAAACACGCATCACACACACGCACTCACGCACGCATGATTGCACACACGAGTGCACGCACACTCACCACACACTCATACCGGCATGCAATTGCTGCAGGAATTATCAATGTGATAGGAGGACCGTTTGTGGACGCACCGTCGATCAGTTGCAAGTGGACAATCATCGAAGACTTTTGCAAGGGGGTGACACCAAGATTCTTCGCACAGAACTGTCAAATCTTCAGCAAACAGACCATTTATGTCAATGCCACCTACATTGTCTGTGTAAGTATAGTTACCTTTTTTTCGCATCGTCTGCACCTACTGTAGCCTACTCTACTGTAGCCATCGGATAGAATGGTGGTGCAGCAAGAAGGTGGCAAAAATGCATGATGTACTGACAACTCAATGTGCAGATTACTCCACCTGTCAGCCACGCTGTGTCCACCAAAATGACGATTTCGCTTTCGGGAGTTGTGTGGTCATTTGAGACGAATGATATTTTCATCTTCTTTGATACGGGCAACCCCTCAGGACGAGCTCCGCTGTTTGGAAGCTCGAAAGGTCGGAATGCACTCAAAATTCAAGGCGTAAATGTGAAGTTTCTGACGTGGAACAACAAAAACACGTTGGCCGACTCGCGGTGCGAGTTTGGCGAGCACTCTGACGCCATGACCTATATGACCGATGACAACATGCAATACAACAGCGAAACCTGCCAAAATATTACGATTGGCCCCGATACTCATCTGTATTGTGCTTTCACTTGCAAGTCGCCTCAGGTGAGCTCGCGTGTATGCGTGCATGTGCATGTGTATGTGTATGTGTATGTGTGTGTATGTGCATGTGTATGTGTATGCGTGCACGTGTGTGTGTGTGTGTGTGTGTGTGTGTGTGCGTGTGTGTCTGTGTCTGTGTGTGAGTGTGCGTGTGTTTGCGTGTGTGTGCGCGTAAACATGCCTGCAGACGTGCGTGCATGTGTGCGTGCGTGCGTACGGTCGACTGTATGCATGCCTTTGCACCGAAGCGTGTGCATGCGCAACGAGCGTGACTAAAGCGAAGCCTACTCCCTGAACGAGCCAATCGAGCACCCCTCTAATGTGTTTTGTTTCACCTACTTTGGAACTTTTTCCATGTATACCGTGTTGCAACATTCGAATTTCAACTTTCAACCCCGTTCAGTTTGCATCTTTTTGAACGATATCTGTCAATATTTCCGATTCTCCTCCTCACTCAGATACCACACGAACTGTGTCTGTATGAAGGCCCGTATCGACTGTGTCCACTTCACAAGAACTACACTTTCGACAAGTGTCAACACATGTGCAAAGAGTTTGTCCCGGAGTGTCCCAGAGGCACTATACGATTGGCTGACTTGCAGGGCGTATGCCGACCCTTGCTCGAATTCAACGTCAACGTGCCGTTGCGCCTGGGTAAGAGTAACAGAGTAATATGTACAAACAGAGTAATATATACAAACAGAGAGCCGCAAGATGATTTTTCTCAGAATGCATGAATGTATGATCCTTGTGCATGTGAATCCACCAAAATTTTCCACCACAAGTATGACAATCTCATTGAATGGAATGGATGTTGAGTCAAAATGCAGTGCTGCTGTCGTTTGAGAGAGATTTGTGAAAACGCAAATCGAAACTAACGAGATCGAATTTTCAAAACTCAAAAAACAGTTTTTGGCGCCTGGAGTCGCCAGGGTGCACATTTCCCAGAGGGTCAACGCGTTAATTATGGAGAATTCTTCTACACGTCAGGGGGGGCGCCTATTGTGCTAGGCGCTCGATTTACTAAGGATGCTTCGGGTCTCATCATTGAATTTGATGTTAGTACAAACAGAGGGCGGTCGACTGCAGTTACTGTCGACTCTATATACCAGTCATCTGATGACCTACTGTTGGATCCTTTACACAAGTTTGGAAAAGGAGCCTTTGCTACGTGGCCAAGCCGTAAGCAAGTCATTATTTCTTTTGGAAAGGACTCGACTCTAACTTCTAAATCTTTTCCCGAGTGGCGTCCTTTTGTAGTGTCTGACTATTTTGATTCGTTTGCGTTTATTGGTGTTGGAGAAACGTTTACCATCGACACAGTCATGCCTGAAGACAAGCCTGCTACTACTGTCAGAGTGTCGGCACCCGCATTCGTCAGTTTTTGTTCCGATTGGCGCATCAATGCTCAGGATTCACAAGGCGGTGGTGGTCGGCCTCTTTCGTTTGGTTGGTTTGTTACAGTCAGGCCAGAATCTGCCGACTCAATAGAAACTGGTGATTATGAAGCATGTGATCACAACAATGCAACCAATTCTGTGTGCCCAGGCTGGGTATCACGTCTTCAGACCACATTGAGTCGCCTACCTGCGAATTTGCCTGCAATACATGCAATCAGCAGAGAACGAATCGATACGCCAAAGGGAAGCTGTATCGACGCTGGTCCACAAGCGTGTGCTGACGTTGGGTTGAACGTTTGCTTTGACCACGGTTGTGATATTCGACCAGGCTTCCGCTACACCTGGAGGGTTGTCAGCTGGTCATGGCTTTGGGCTCCAGGGACTCAAATTTCAGACGGAAGAACGTTTACATGTGGTACAACTCCCGTGCCCCGCTCGCTGTGGATCAACCCCAAGCAGTACATTACATGTCCAGCCATGAGTCTTGCAAGTTCAGATCCAACGTGCAGCGACTTCAAGTGCACACCATGGGCTACAATCAGCACAAGTGTCAGCGGCACACCCATGCACGAGCTTGAAATTCTAGGCTCGTCAAAAATTTTCCTTCCAACGCCTCAAATCCATTTAAGGTTGCAGGGGCATGTCGCCACAAAGAACCTGATTGCCTGCGACACCACTAATGCAATCAACAAGAAAGAAAGAAATGCCTTGACTGATAGTCGACTGCGCGGCGAGTTAAGGAAGACAAGCGTCGAATTGTTGACTCGCACTCTTGTCGCACAATGGCATGTCATTCGAGCACCTGTATCTGCCTTAACTTCTGTGGAAGATGTGTGCGCAAACCAGTATACAAGCAAACTTGATCACTGCACGTCAGATGACGATGCCAACTTTTGCCTGGAAAGTTTGGAGAATATTCCCACCAAAAATAAAATAATTTTGGAGCTTCCTGTGAATTTCCTCAAATTCAGTCGCAGCTACTATGCCACGTTGGAAAGCACAATTTATACTGATGCGATTGGCAGTGGCATTTGTGCGAGTGTCAATATGGTAGTCGAGGACGAACCGCTTGAAGTAGATCTGTTTATGGGCGTGTATCAAGACGAGGACCAACCAACAGAAAATGCTATGGGTGGTAAGAAGCGTGCATTCAATCTTGGGGTGGACATTGGAAATGTGGAAGCAGTCTCACAAACAGAGGAAATGCGTTTTTATGCGACTGTCCTCAATCCTCGCAAGCTGCCAGATGGATCCGACATGCAGTATTTGTTTAAATGGAGATGTAGATTCTGGCAGAAAGACATGTACAAATACTGGCAACCTTCGATCTTTCTCGATTCACCCGAAAGCATCGTGACTGAATGCATCTGTCCCAATGCAGATGCTACATCACGCGACTGTATGAAGGTATGGGTGGATAAACCCGCGAGCACATCTCTTGAGTCTTCCGTGATTATGCCCGAAACAAAGTTTACGGGTAAATTCAATTTTACTTTCGAGTTTCTGGTCGCAATCACCGAATTTGTTCAGGACCAGCCTACCGGAAGGAGTGAAGACATATCAATGCGCGTGACAGTATATAATCAATACGACTCGCGATTCGAAACCTACCTGTGTCACAGAGAAATCAACTTGGAGATTGTGGTGGATCAGTCCAAATTGCCGATCCCATCGTCGCCTTCGAACTTTGTGCCCTATACGCCCCTATCAATGATAGCGTATATAACAAATGCTGAATCAGAACGTATTGAGCCACACATGATTCCCATGGGAATTGATAAGGCTCCTTTTTTTTGCCCAGGAGGACTTCCGCAAGAGGTGAACGGCATTGACGTCATGTGTTGGTGGGAATGGGTCGAACTTGTTGGCACTGATCTCAATAACCCCTCTCTTTCTCGCTTCAGTCCATTTCAGCCACTCTCAGCTTCTGCTTTGTTCGGATTGACATCAGGTCTGATGCAGGCGGCCGGCTCCTACGTCGTTAGACTCAAGCTGGTAAAAGGCACAGACGCCACTTCGGATGAGCTAGATTATGCATTTTCCGAGACAAAAGTTGTAGTTAACGGGCTTCCCCGCAATGGTTATGTACAAGTTCAACCTAGGTGCGGTATGGCAATGTTTAAAGACTTTACCATCACTGCAAGTAGTTGGAACGATGACCCTGAAGATCTCCCGCTTTCTTATGCCTTTGCCCTCCAGCGTATGGGGACGGATGAAGATCCGTTCTTATTCACAGATTTTGCCTACTCATCACAGCATGTTTTGAAATTGCCATATGCCGCTGAGGGATTGCCCTGCAAAGGACACATGGATAACGGCCAAATATCGGTCGGCATTCAAGAGTCGGAATTCTGTAAGTTGGTTGAGGTGAGCGTGCTCGTGCGCAACTTGAACGCTGCAACTATTGCCTCGTCCACTACTGTGGACGTTTGGCGCCCACAATTTGACGGCGGCAATGCCTTTCAACGTGGAGGTAAAATTGACGAAAGTCATCCGAATCCATCTCCAGGCTATGAGCAATGCAATGGACCCCTTGCGGAAAACCCATTGGTGAATGCTCTGGTATTTCTGAGTTCTCCCCTCAATGAAGCCTATGCCTACGGGTTCACCAACAAGAATCCAGCCGCCATGGACATGTCGATCAGAAGTACAGCTGTTTTTTATAACAACGAACTGCCTCAAGTAAACAATATATTCGGTACCAAAGATCCAGGATCGGGCTTTGGATTTACTTTCCGTATGGATGTGTTAAAAAATGTGTACATGAAGATGCTGCCAAAGCAGTTGGATATGTTGCCAACAACAGCAGAAGGCATGGAATCACTAGCATCTGTCTTCAGCGAAGTATTCGGACACGCAACTGCAAAAGTCGACGTTTGTTATTTCTCAACCGCCAACATACAAAGCCTTCAAAGTGTGGTGACTGCAGTGCTATCACAGATCACCAACTTGCAGCTTGCAGTGCGCTTAGTTGTCGTCAAGAAACTGATTCTTGTCGGTGATGTTTGCACCGAGTGCCTTCTCTCAGGTGATCCAGCCTTTCCAGAATCACTTCGAAAAACTCAAACACACGTCAATGGAATTAACGTGATGGAGGAAGAAGTAATACAAACAATCGGAGGAAGACGAGGTGACACACAGTCTCGGGCCATATCTTCAGAACTGCAACAGCATCGTCTGAATCTTGCTTATGATTTCAGTGCAAATTTTGGCGAAAGCCTTTGCGGGATTACGATGGATAACTTTGACGAGCGCAGAGCAGATCAAATAGAAATCACTGGCCAGCGCCATTCTTTTGTTTTTAGACGTGCACACGCTTGGACGCCAAATAATGGGTTTGATCTTATGGCTTCTGAGCACGTTGACGGGAATAGCAACCGCCTATGTGGCCCAATCAACATTACAGTCACTGATGGAATCGGCAGTGGCAAAGTTGATGTTTGTGTTTGCGTGTTTCATTACAACCCTGTCGACTTTGTCGGTGCAATGACGGGTGGATTCATGTCAGATGGAACATCGCAGCAACACTTCAATGTCCCATGGCCATTGAGCACTACAATGTGTCCAATACGAGTAACAACCCACAATGTACCGAGAAATCCAGACACCGATCGTATTCATTTGCCCACAACAGTCTCTTTTGACCTGTCTCACGAGCCCACACTAGTGCGAAACTGGTTTGAACCCAAGGCCCCAGACCCGTACAGTGCAACCGAGTCCCACAACCCCCCTCTGTTCAATACGCTAGCGTACCACGACACGTGGTTTTCGGGGGTCTGTGAGGAGTGGGGCATAGGGGAGACGACCGGCCAAGGCTCTTGGTTTGATGTGAGCAGAGTCAATCAGACGATACAGTATGATCAGGCAGGCAATTTGATAAATCAGAATGAATACTATAAGCTCGCCGATGTGGATGTGTGTACCCAAATTCATTCGCCTCCAAATGATGCTCGCGAACCTGTGCCAGAGAACATTGCAGATGGCAGAGTGACGTGCCGCTTTCATCCGCGCGATCGCGATATTGCACGTGGACGGGGAGCAAAGCTCGCTGGTTTATACGGTGTTGTTGCAGAGAGAGCAGACTGCCAGGGAAGTTTCAGCCGTGACGCCACTCTTTTCAGTGCCAAGGATTTCGACATTGGCCAAATGGACTATGCACGATATAATGGACAGAAATGGCCGGAGGTTCGAAAAGTCTGTGACAAGTGCTCGAAATGTGGAGGCTACAACAATGACTGTGAAGTTGGCTGCGACAGCAAATTTCCATCCTTGCGAAAACGCGATTTGTGTGGCACTTGTGGCGGCTCGTGTTTCGGCCCTTCTACTCAAATTGGCATTGATCATCTTTCCGGAGATGCAATCTTTGGGACCTGCTCTGTAATGCAATGCTTAGATCTGATATTGACCTTTTCTGCTGCCGAACGATCATCATCTACACGATTCTTTTTCGGGAAAGGCCTTTGTGACAATCCCTTGGCAGCCGGACCTCCGGCTACCTGCACCAATATCGTCAGCGGTACATGTGCTGGATGTGATAAAAGGACGCCTCCAGATTGCAACACATGTCAAAAAGAAGTTCGAAAGGAAATTTATAGCATTGACTCAAGTCATTTGGAAATGTATGAAGACGAGCCTTATCAAGTGCCCGCCAACAATTTTTCACTCGATTCACGAGACTTTCCTGACCGCATTCTACAAATGCATTTGTGTCCAATCAACGAGCCATGCCGACGATACATCTGGGAGTCGGGCAAATTTTTAGGGACACCGCCCCGCTGCGAAGATCTGCATTTCCTCGTGCCCGAGTGTGCGCTTCAATGCGGCACCCCCGACGACTTTTTTGACGACTCCATTTTTTGTGCTGCAGGCGACTTCCAGCTTCCGAATGGCGGTAGCATTTGCGACCGAGTGGCCCCGGATCTGCCGGGGACTTTCGTGCAGGGCGAGCCTAATGCTCCCTCGCGCCTGGCGGCAACGCTGTGGAAGTGCACTGGTACAGCATTACAAATCACTGGTGCGATGCAGGGGCTGATATTTACTCCTCCGAAACTGTACACTTCGGGACGACCCCCTCAGTCGTTTGTTTATTGGAGATTCACATTCGACAGTCATGAGCCCAGAGAATACAGAAAAGATATCAATTTGACCGTGCTGGCCGTCAACTCACCACCGAAGGTGTCTGGCGGTACTGTATTCAAAGTGCAAGAAGATCGGCCTACTATTCTCTCTCCAACTACGCCTGGCAAACCGGGACTACTTCACGTTGCCATCCTTGATGATGCAGGCTATCAGCTACCGCATGAGATAAGTGTCTCTCTCACGATTCATCCTGAAGTCGGAACAGGTAGTATTAGTATTGGTGGCTCAAGAAGTCCTCCATTGTGTCCTGGCTGTCCACCCGGTAGCGGAGGGGCAGTGATGCACGATGCCAACACGTGTGTATGCCGTCACGGTGCGCAATGGTCTGAGGGTGCATCGCCGTGGTATGGTCCGGGGCAAAGTCTTGTTGTGCATGCAACGATGCGTCTCATGAATCAAACTGTGCTTCCCAATCTTGAGTATCTTTCCGGCCCAAATATGTGGGAGAAATATATTTCCAACGGCAGGGACAGAATTCAGCTTGAAGTGGCTGACAATGGATATGCCCAGTGGAATCACAGCGTGCGCCCCATTGCCAATTTCAGCCCCAATTTGACTCACACGAGCGAAGTAGAAATCACGGTTGAGAAGGAAAACGACCCCCCTGTACCACTCATGCCTGATAAAATAATTATAATGCAGGGTGAACAAGGACGGCTTCAGGGTGGGCATTTCGTAGATTTTGATGCAGACGACTTCCATGCTGATCCAACGACAGTTATTTACGAGTTAGGCGTGGAGGTGAATGAGGGATACATGACGTTGGATGTTGCTGCACCGAATTGTTCGGTGTTTTTCCGATCAGTTTTAGTAGCCCCACTGCCTATTCTTGAGCTCAATGTTGATGCACGCACTGCGTACAAGACTGAAACAGTGGCGTCACCCAACGGCCTTTTTCTTGATGGTTCTGAGTACTGCAAAGCAGACGGCCCCCCGGAACCCTGGAATCTGCCGCGGAAACCGCAGGACTGCATTACTCAAGGAGGAATATATGAACCCGGAATGTGCTGGGCTAAGCAGAAATGCAACAAGATTCCTTATCTTAAGTTTGATCTCGCTGATTTTGGAACGAGCAATCTTGAATATCCGAGTGCTTCTGTGACATTTCGTATGTACCTGATGGGTTGCACTTCTAGACTTTGCAAAGACAAGATTCCAGGAGAACTGTGCGAAATCTCTGCCTCCTCAGATTTTTGCAGGGAAAAGTCACTGTCAGGCAAGGTTACAGTGAATGCAGTATCGTGTCATTGGGCATCAGATGCCGAAGAGGGACCCGTTCTTACGTACGAACTGCAGAGGACTCTTGAAGTGGAGCAAACGCCTGTTGAATTGGGCACTGTTTTCATTGAGCCTGCAAAAAACATGTGGATCGAAATACCTCTAGATGTTGTCAAGGTTCAAAAAGCAGCGGAGGCTTCGGAATTTAGTCCTTCGGGTCAACTGTGTTTAAGCGTTGTTGCTAGCGCTTCATTAGATCAGACCCTTGTCTTCTATGGAGCTAAGATACCCCAAGAAACTACTGATTATAAGCTGAACTCGAGGCGGTGTGATCTGACCTCTTGTGACTACTATAAGCGTGCTGGCTTTGCAGCAAAGCCACACCCACAGCTTGTATTAGTGCAGGGGCGTTCTTTCAATTGCACTGGCGAAGGCTGCGGAACAGACTGTTCAGGGGACAAAGGCTATAACGTGTACTCTGATGAATGTGCCGGTACTTTGTGGAGTTGCGGATCTGAGGACATGCCAAAGGGATACGACAAACAAACGTGCAATACAAGCGGCGGTGTACGCGTTTCGATTCGCGACCAGACGGAGCTGGATTGGAAGCCAAAAGAGGATGCCTGTCTCTTGCATGTTAGTCGTGGCACTACTCTAAAGGATTCCAACCTGCAAGTCCAGGGCACCGCTGAAGCTTTAAATGTACTCCTTGGCGACATGCAATATTCTAGTCCCGATCCTTTCAATAATGCCCTGGGCACCAACCTGGAAAACATCACTGTTTCGGTGAGAGACACCACAGCGACGTACACGGTCCTGAAGGAAGGAGGCTGGTTCCAAGTGGCTGAGCCAAGTCGATACACAGGCATTGCCAAAACAGCAATCACAACAATTCCGCGCAAATTTCGTCCTTTAGACCTTAACATGGTCCCTGTCTATTCCGAGCCGTGGCTGCAAAATCGCCTGGAAAATGGTGAGTTGCCCCTCTACGTCATGCTTGAGGATTGTGGTAATCGTCCTACCGATGATTGTGATGACTGTGCCTCAGACTGTCCGACAATGCTCACCATTAATCCGGTATATATATATATCTGTATATATATATGTATATATGTATATATTTATATATATATATATATATACATTCATATATATATATATATATATATATATATACATATATATATATATATATATA
>Ga0335398_10009820_pt1 | contig 10982 bp, 2 predicted proteins | sample BON03_FD_205742 | JGI IMG/M metagenome (GOLD analysis project Ga0335398, IMG submission 205742) | Freshwater microbial communities from Lake Bonney liftoff mats and glacier meltwater in Antarctica - BON-03 (spades assembly) (version 2) | ecosystem: Environmental > Aquatic > Freshwater > Ice >...
TGTGGAATCACTGAATTCGCATTATATTTCTCCTGATGTATTTTAATTGCATCCCTCGACTTGACAGCTATGTCTCCTGCTAACGTGTTCCATGAAGTAGCCACTAAAGTGTTTAAAAATACTTTATACATTGATGTTCCTCTATTATTTATGAAGATTACTTAGGTCTTCTGGTAATGCGTTATTTATAAAGATTACTTAGATCTTCTGGTAATAAGTTATGTATAAAGATTACTTAAATCTTCTGGCAATACATTATTTATAAAGACTACTTAAATCTTCTGGCCATACATTGTTTAAGCATCCACTCTCCTATGTGTGAAAATAGAACGTTTTGTTTAGTGGTCATAGCATGCTGCTTGAATGCAGCGAGAATGTGTTTCTTGGAGTAAATATCTTGAAACTTTTCGCCATCTTTGATGTATTTGCATCGTAGAATTTCACCACCTATTTGCTCCACCACCGCATATGAGTTATGGAACCACGTTTTGATACCAGTATTTTTTTGTACCAACCAAAGAGCTTTGCGTTTGGGTTCAACATTCACAATGATTTCGGGTACTCGTTCAAATTGAGGACAACCGATAACATCTTCCAAAGTAGTTTGAGGAGTTTCGATTGCTTGTACAGGCACGCTATCTGCACTTTCAATGGATCGAACTGCCATGCTAACTTCACTTTTAATCGAGTATGTTGACAAACTTTCTGCACTGTCAATAGATGTTACGCTATCTACACTTTCAATCGAAGAACCTTCCGAAATTTCTCGTTTGGATTTTCTACCGCATTTTTGATGCTCTAATATATTCTTTAATAAGATATGCGTGTTAATACCGGGCTCACATCGAGGTTTTGGAACAACTCTTTTGGGTTTGCTACGAAGTTTTTGCTTGACTTGATAGTTTATCAAAGCATCAGCTATTTTGTTTCTCCTTCGACCACCACAGCCCTTCGAAAGTCGAATGTTATGGGAATCAACAGCAGTAGACCATGTCATATTCAGGTATTCTGACAAATCAGGTGCCCATGCTAAGGAATAGTCGAATGCGCTTCTAAAAGACTGAATGGATCGTTCAAAATCCTTATTCGTCTCTTGGAGACATCCTAAGTTGTAGTATGCGGTATGAAGTATAGGGATGTGATCAGAGGACCCTAAACATATTTCAATCGCTGCATACGCAACTCTCAAAGCCTTTTGATAAGATTTTTGGTCGCCTAGCAATGATGCCAAGCTCAATAGTAGTTTGGGTTCGTTTGTCAAGTTGGCCTTGAGGGAATATTGACAAAGTACTTTAACAGCTCGATTATAATCTTTAAAATGGCGAAGTAAGGTGACGTAATCCATGGTGGCTATTTCAATTATAGGGTTATTCACTTGAAGCCACTGACATAGAGACCCGAAACACTTTTCAATCGTTTTCATTGCTATTTTCATGTCCTTTTGTGAAGGTTGGTTTTGTAGACATGTATGAATAATCACGATGGCAGATTCTATATCATCGTTGTTGTTCGTGGAAATCCCATTCTGCATCAGTCGTTTGGCCCCATCCAAGTACATTTTCCTTTTTCAAATTATCAGTTTTCAACGGCTCTTTTTCATTGAAGATGGATGCGTACTGTAGCAATGGATTATTGACAGCTTTCTCCAAATGGGAAGATGAAGATGGCCTAGTACGGGATGTAGGAAATGTAGTAGATGATCTTCCAAAAAATAAAAGATTCCGAAGCTGGATTCCGTCGCAGGATGATATCTCGCTCAAATTGAAAGGCACGAAAAATGGTATTTCGAAAGAATGTTTTATGTTACTGATGGAGGGATTTTATTCTGAAAGATGCGGGAATATTCCTCCACCTGTGGAAAGAAAACATGTTGTTGATGATAGTATTCCTGATCTGGACGAGGCTAGGAGAGAACTTGATCAAAATCAGAAGAAAGTTGAAGCAACCAAGTTGAAAATGCAGGAGAAAGTTCGCCTACTAGAGAAGCACCGTGAGAAAGAACGGGAAAATTCAATACTATATGGAAAGGATTTTTTCGCCACTGATCTTGATTTTGTGGAGGAAACGAAACATGAAACTATTGATGTACAGGATGAAACATTCGATCATGTGAAAGATGAGGACAATATCCAGTATCAAAAGAGTGTTTCAAATGATTCGCAAATGATATTTAAGAATGATTTTCAAATAGAAATAAAGGATGATTTAGAATTGGAAATGGAACCAAAGAATGATTTGCAAATGGAATCAAATGATAATTTACAAATGGATTCAAATGATAATTTACAAATGGAATCAAATGATGATTTACTAATGGAATCAAATGATGATTTACTAATGGAATCAAATGATGATTTACGAAAGGAATCAAATGATGATTTACGAAAGGAATTTATGGATGATTTACGAATGGAATTAAAGGATGATTTGAAAATGAAATTAAAGAGTGGTTTGCAAAGTGAACTAAAGGATGATTTACAAATGGAACCCCGGAATGATTTACAAAAGGAATTGAAGCACGATTTGAAAATAAAATCACAGAATAGGTTGCAGACCAAATTAAAGGATACTTTTCAAAATGAATCAAAGAATGATTTGAAAAAGGAATTGGAGAATAATTTGCGAATAGAATCAAAGAATGATTTGCAAAAGGAACCTAGGAATGATTTGAAAATGAAATCAAAGAATGCTTTGCTCATGGAATTAAAGAATGATTTGAAAATAAAATCGAAGCAGCATGATTTGCAAATAGAATTAGAGGATGAACGCTCGGACAATTCACTGACGATTCCCAACAAATCTCAATTGAAAGCAGGTGGCGAAATTGAGATTCTCCGAAAAGAGCCGGCCGCCGAAACCAATGAATTGCTGCTTGAGATTCAGAATAAGAAAATGCATTTGAATCATGTGGGAGAAAATCAAAAGACGGCAGTGCATCAGATTCAAGAGGAGAAGAAAAACCTTGGCTTGAAGAAACAGAGAAACAACCAAAATGATCTCAAGGTTGAAAACAAGCAGCTACAATACATGCTGGCAGTTTCACGACTTGATTTAACCAAAGCATTGTCAGAGCTCGAACATTATAAATTGAAATCAACAGCACTTGAGTGGGAGCTGAGAAAACGGTTATAGACTTCTTTTATATATATAGTATCCTTAATTTTTAATCGTTTAGCTGGGTTAGCAACGCGACACCTCGCTCTATCCAGAACCCTTTTGGTTTATCTGACGGTATTCTTATATACATTACGAAGTTGGAAGAGTGACCAGTAGTTGCCAATACTCCTTTTCTTTCTCCTGTTTTATAAACAGGACTGTCATAGTAGTTTCCAAGAACCAATTTATCTTCAGGAATAGGTCTAAACCACATTACAGGACCAGCACTAAACAATACCTTCGGTAACGGATCAGCAAGCTGGTTGATATCTTTGTCCCATCGAGCACCATCTAAAAACAACCCATCCACATATGCACCATTAGTTGAATCCGGTCCTTTTGAATAAGTTGATTCAGCCATCATTTCAAAATCAAATGTCACAGAATCAATGGGGATCTTCTCTTTCCTAGCGTAATTCTGCAACGCTCCTGTTAAAAACGCCTGTGTGAAATAGAACCCAGAAATCCAAAAGACTGGAGGAGGAGTCGTAGTCAACCAACTTCCCAACATGTCAAGTCTACGGAAGAGGTCAGAGATGTATCCCCCCAATGGCTTCAAACTAGGATAGCTTTTACCCATCCATAGATCTGGAATGACTCCATAAAAGCAAGCATTACCTACTTCTTCTAGTTCCTTGCTCATCACAACAGTCCCCTTGACGGCTTTGCGAAGGTTGATGAGCGACGGACGAATGACTGCAGTAAGGCGATTGTATCTCACCAACTCCTGCTGCAATACGGTGTTCATAGATTCGTCCCATCTCACAGGATATCGAACTTGTGCCAATTCTAAATTAAACTGATCAGGAAGTTTGGATAAAATGTCTTCAGCAACAGCATCCATGACTTCATCTGGAGACATTCCTGCACCGGATGAGTTGCTGGATTGGGTCAACAGAATGGAAGCAAACAAAGCACTAGTTTCTGTATTGTCTTTCGTGATTGTGGCGTTTTCATGCATACCAAATATCTCAGGGTCAGCTACAAGAGGGAATTGCTCAATGTGTTCTATAAAATCCCCGTGAGAAGAGCACACAGAATAATCTGGTACTTTGTAATCCCCGCTTGGACTCATGGAGAAGCCAGTCTGTAGCATGTTTGGGGAGTAGCATCGTTCTAAAATCACATGCAATGCTCTACGATCCTTATCATCAGTGACTCTACCTCCATAGTTGCACTCACCCGTGCAGTACTGTAGTGCTTTAAAAGGAACTTGGTCAAATTGATCGATGAAGAAGGCGAGTTGCTTAATGGAAATGCGGAGATCAGAATCATTGAATTCGTATGGAATATTCCAACCTAATGGGCCAAACTGCCGCCGCTCTTGCACGAGTGAATGAAAGATACACAAACCAAAGAGCAACAGATGGAACGAAGATTCCTTTTCTGATGATACAGCACCTTCGAAAAACGCTGGGTCCGAAACTGGATCGCCCATGTAAGATCCAACCAAATTGGCACGAAATCCTTTTGGCGGTTCATTGGTCATTTTGACTCCGTTTTGAAGCACTGAGACAGGAAAGGAAGCACTAGGGTAAGTCGTGCACCACATCCTGAAGTTAGGAGAGGTGTTTTCTACAGTAATGTGTTCACATATTCGTTCAAAGGCGGTCATCCACGAAACAGCCAAATGACAATTCTGCAACACCACCCAAGTGCCATTTTCTTGTGCAGAAGATATCATTTTTTCGGCTATGGGTCCCTGGCCCTGTCCAAGAGAGATGGATGCCACCTGCTGCTTGACTGAGTCCCCAAATTTCAAAAGCGCCGACATAGGATCAGAGCCAGGGGAAAGGATGAATATAAGTGGCGACAGTGCGTTGGAGTCAGCGTAGCAAGAAGGAAGGTCAAATGGAGGTGGCGTAACAAATGGCTCACCCATAACAGAGATCACAAAGTCTTGAACTGCTAGCGTCACCTTATCGGGTCGAATACATCGGAGCAACAACATCTTCTGGAAGCTAGATATGCTGCTCCATCGTGCTGGCATCGTAGCTCTATGTGCATTGCCCTTATCGTACATGGCCTTCCAACAATCCACATCCTCAACGAAGGTTTCTCGGAGTCCTTGAAATACATATAAATCAGACAAACGACATATTTCGCCCCATTGCTTGTCAGCAAGCCAATCGGTCGGATTCTTCAGAGTGTTTTCCATTGCGACTCCTCCGGTGAGAAAAAAATACCATTCTTCTTCATCCATCTGTTTTCTCCCCATGAGTATTTTCACAGTGAGTAAGAAAGCGAATAGCAATTTATCTTTTTCCAGTAACGATCTGCAGATATTACAATACAAGGAATAGGTGAAGTAATCCTTCAAAAGTTCCAGCCGATTCTCTAAATTGTCTGATTTTTCACTATTGCGGATGCCGTTGATGAACAGAGCGCTGTACCAACCTAGCGAGTACTGGTACACGGGTTCAATGTTAGCCATATCTGCGATACAAAAGTACAGCAATTGTCCATGGTAAGCCACAGGGCGATACCCTTGCCTCACAGCATCAATATCCTTTTCAGTCTTTTCTGCGATCTCCTGCTTTGCAGCGATTTCATTCGATAAGATCTTTGAAGAGTTCAAAGCATTGATTGCAGATTCATCTTCCAGAATATTTCCCGAAGAACTCGATAAAATATGTAGGATGTTATCTTCAAGGTCTTTGAGTTTCCTGGAATTTTCCGCGCCTTCCACAATGAGTCTCGCTTTTTCCTCTGCCAAATCGGGTCGTTCCTCTTGCACTACAATTCCAAGTAACTGATCTTCCAAACCATTAGGAGTGATCATAAAATTCAACAGCGTTACTTTCACTGCTACTTCAGGAAGATAATGAGGATTAGGGAGCTTGGTGGTGATATAGAATTTGAAATCAGGGCTGTATTCCACTGTGCTATCACCCAATCGAATACATTCAACACCTCCTTGTTTGAATGTCTGTTTTAGTAGCAATGGTTCCAACGCAGCATCTAGCACTTCTCCTACATTTTCTAGAAGCACTGGTTGACCGAATTGAACAGCGTTCTCGACAGTGCGTAAGTAATTACCATCTGAGAGTTTAATCACATGAAGTCCATTATCTTTCTCCATGTTACGAATCCATTTATTCGCTTGACCCTGAGGATCAATTAGCAAGGGCCATCTTCTGGAATTGAACACAATAATACCATTATCAACAGAGAAACTGTCAGTTGGAAGTCCGTCCGCGTGCCATTGTCGAGCAGCGACTGCATCACCTAACGTAGTGCTTAGGCTAGCATCCGGCGAAGTGGGAATACCTCGTTCTATACATTGTGAAACCCATGATGCAATCGTTTTATCTCTAAGTGCGGAAGTAAAGGGACCCAAGTAAGCAATTAGACCAGCACTTACAAGCACATCCCCAGTCAGCAATCGACACTGGTTGGTCAAACGAAATGCCGACTCAGTCCATCTCGTTTTCTCGCCTCCTAAACCATCAATCAATGTTTTTGCCCTATCAAGTTTCTTTCCACACAGATCGACTTCAGCCTCTAGATCGACTTTCTTCTGAGTTGCATCTTCAAATTGTTGTTCCAATGCTCCTAATTCATCTTCCACTGCTTTTAATGCCTCTTGTTTCAACTGTAATTCACCCATAGTGACACCCAGGGTTGATTCTGCCTCGGCTAAAGCAGCCTTCTTCGGGGCCACCACCTTAGCCACCCTGTCGTAGGCTTCCATAGCAAGAACCCATTTGCACATACCACATGCAGCATTGGAAGATTTCTTGACCAGATCAGGAGTGAAATTTGGATCTGGGACGAATTTGGCTCGAATTTTTGCCATGTATGCAGGTTCAATATTGTCCTTGTCATAGTCTTTCAGCATCTTCATAAATTGAGGGTCGGCTAAGAGCTTCTTACTTGGAGTCCACCAATCATCGATCTTCTTTGTGGGATCATTTGGATCTTTCGCCTTGACTACTTTAACATTCAACATGATGCACACAGCTTCCATAGTGAGCACAACTCCTCCGGGCGGCGTCTTGAAGTTCTTGACTTCATTGATATCAGCAGGTTTCAATGTATCGAGTGCATCCACTGCTTCTTGTAAAAGTGGCATGGCTACTGAAAGATCGTCTTCACATTCTTTCTTGATGGCTCCCACTCGATCTGCTTCGGCTTGGGCCACAGCAGCATCCTTACCCACTGCTTCTTTGGTTGCATTGACACCCGGAAGCTTTTCTTGAATCTGTACCATCAAAGCGTCAGTTTCAATCTGACTTTGAGCCAAGACTGGCTGAAGGTCTGTCAGTTGTTTTTGCATATCGGCAACTGCGTTTGCAGCAAAATCCAATTTTTCAAGACCAACCTCGTATCTCTTCTTCCCTTGGAGTACCATGTCCCGTGACGTAGCCAAAGAACCCTTGTAAGCAAGAATCAACTCCAAATAGGAAGTAGGAGTTACATAGTTGACACGACGCATACTCTCGCGGAAGTATACACTCAGATCTTGAATCGAGGTATGAAACGCTTGGCATTGTAAAACAATCTCCTCAATGATGGTCTCGCGTGATTTTGTTTCTGAAGGCTCAATGACTAAGTCTGCCAGAAATCGTTGAGCAACAGCAACAAGAGCATCAGCAGGCCATGCAGAAAACCAGTCGATCACACAGCAATTGATCAGGCTGGGGTACATGCGTAATCTATCCCGAAAGTCAGACCCAATAGGACTGAATGCCAACACCACATGAAGCTTTTGTTTTACTCGTTTCACAAAGAACTGCCACAATTCCATAGGTCCCATATCAGCTGCTCGTTTACCGTACACCTGCTTTGCAAATGGTCGCACGCCTTCTAAGCATTCTGACTTCTCATCGTTCGGAAACAAATTGGGGATCTCGCCTGCGTTTAGGAGATTGTTAATATCCTCGACAAAGGTGCTAAGCTTAATCTGAGAATCACTGAAGAGGAAAACTGCGTCTCGAACATTCAGAGCAGCTGCACGAATAACCTTTTTGAGATCCTCTTGCCATTCAGCTTTGTTATAGTTTTTGGAAATTTCAATTTGAATCAAGTCAAAATCCGCCATGAATGCAGCTAATCGGGTGAGAGATTGTCTACCTGAACCTCCTACTCCCACCAAGAGAGCATTTCCGCCTGGCATTGATAATACCCTTGAGATTCTTGATACATGTTCGATTGCAAATAGAAATAGTACCAAAGGCATCGGTTGCTTACTGATGGAATTATACTCCACCAGATACGCGTCGAGTACTTCGCCTACTTGTACCGAATCCTGGATTTCATTGTAGAGTCGAGGATCCGCTCCTTGTACCATATAGTCTCCGAAAAAGAGAGCGCGAAGATCATCCACAGTAACCTCCTCACTCGTGTCGTCCTCCTTTTTCAAATGCTTGAAAATCTGGTTGAAATCCATGTTGAAATGTTTCGGAGCAAGGGTTTTCATGAACTTTATGAACCATTGTCTGTCTTCATCGACTGTCAGCCTATCACCAAACACTCGTTGCATCTCATGAACCCACAAGCGCACCAAAAGAGCTTTATCGACACCACCAGGCACTTGCGGAGATATCATACACACTCCTTGGACCACTCTGCTAAAATCACGAAGATTGAATGTATAGTGGGACTTGCTAGGTGTGGGCAAAAGCTCCAATTTGGCCTTGGAATAGGATTCTAAAGTGGCCTTCACAATACCTGTACAAAGATCTTTGCACGATTCGTTGAATCCCGGCTTGGAAAAGTGCCAAGATGAAATGGTTTTGAAAATACGAACAAGAGTCTCATCTGTGAACTCGGTGAAAGTGAGGACGTTAAAATGCCTCATCATTCGAGGAGTGATGAAGTTTCTTCCTCCTCCTGGAGGCCCCATTGCTGCTACTAACAGTGTATCGATGATTCGACGAAAGGATTTCTCCTTAAGGTCAAACCAACCCCCATTATCAGAGAACTGTCGCAGAAGTTCAATTGGAGGTTGAGCCCCGTATTCTTCCACAGTTGGCATGTTTAAGTCATCTACAAACAGCACATACTTCTTTCCTAATGCAGGTCCGAAGACACCTTTCCTTCTTCTGTCAAGTCTACCATCGATGATGTCTTGCAATTGGGCAGCACTCGTGTTGGCCGAGAAAGCAGTAATGATACTCGTATACACTGATTGATCCAATTGATCCATCAAAACATTCACCACGTAAGTTGATTTTCCTGTTCCAGTAGGTCCAACGCATAAGGTGGGTTTCTGATGCGTAAATAGCAGCCGCATCAAGTGTGAGAACTGCGCTGTGACTGCAGTAGGAACCACAATCGCACTATACTCTGCATCGTAAGGAATTCGAGTTTCATCTAACGTTTCCACCCAATCTTTCCATCTGGCTTCTTCAGGAAGGTAAACATAGTCGTATACTAATCCGGTGTCTGGTAAAGGATTTGAAAACACAATTCGTTTTGAGTCACTTTGGGCCCATTCTAATTCAGAATAATGCTTTTTAGGCTTTTCAAGAACTTCCACTTGTGTATCTTCGGAACGTTCTTCGGTTTCCGCTGCTTCGTGTTCCTCTTTCTTGACATCCAGGCAAAAGTTGGGAAGCGACCAATCACGAGCTTGTAACCCGATCCATATCTCTGAATAGTTGTTCTGTATAAAGGTACCTTGATCATCGCCAAGAACTTGTCTCAAGAAATCACTGAATTTCTTTCTAGAATCGGAATCAATGGAAGCCCCCAGAGACCATATCAACGAAAAGATGAAGTACGTCTCAAGTTCTGCATCCGTAGCTTGTCTCCTATCGGTACCTTGGAGTAATTCACTTAAATTACTCTCCAGCAAATTGATACAACTGACAACTAAATTGGAATCCACCGTTGGAGCTTCTTCTTTGCATTCCTTGCGGACAAACAACATGCAAGGTTCCATCAGCCAGTAAAACAGAACATGAAGCAATCTTCGCTGACGAATTGTAACGGAGAAACCATATTGCTGTTCCTCTTGATCCAGTACTATATCCTCATCTACGGTGATTCGATCAAACCACGAGTCTAGAATAGGAAACCAACGCAATCTGTGAGGTTCAAAGAAGATAACTCCGCATCGCGACACTGTAGCAGGTGACGCTACCTCGAGATCCATCGGTTCAAACATCATGGACATTACATCGGAGAGTGCAATCATCTCGCCACTTTGCAAACATAACTTCTTGTTATCATCCAACACAGTATTCATATTTTCAATCCAAATAGCGTCCACAGGACCATCGAACATAACCCACTTGCGGTCATCAGGTAGTCCTATCTTGTTGTTAGCACAATCTCGATATTTGATAGCCAGTACCCCATCTGTCCATTCATGAGTGGTTGGATCAAATTGACCGTATAACATGCCCATTGAAATGCTTTTGGGATTGATAACTACAGGAACAACAGTAGTCCATCGTGGATCATCAGGGTATTCATGATGCAACAATGTCAACAAGTGTTGCAGACAAGTCCAGCTAGCGGTCTTACCTCCAAATGGAAGACCAACTACCATGAATCCATGTCTCACAAGCATCATCTCATACACTTGAATTACCTTGTCATAAAAGTATTCGTTTGTTTGTAAGTTCAGTTTGGAACACGTTTCCTCAAAGGCCCACCGGAACACACTGCGGTCAGGTTTAGGCAAAGATACACCTGGAAATAAATCACCCACAATGCCCCCAAACAACGGCATATCTTGCGATAAAAACTTGGGTTCGTTTACATCAATGATGCTTCGCAGCATTAAAATACTCTCATCGGTTTCTCGGTTTTCAGGAAGTCGCTTTTGAGCTCCTGCTGCTCTAAGAACCGACATCACAGCGCGCATTCCATAA
>Ga0335398_10009823_pt1 | contig 10980 bp, 6 predicted proteins | sample BON03_FD_205742 | JGI IMG/M metagenome (GOLD analysis project Ga0335398, IMG submission 205742) | Freshwater microbial communities from Lake Bonney liftoff mats and glacier meltwater in Antarctica - BON-03 (spades assembly) (version 2) | ecosystem: Environmental > Aquatic > Freshwater > Ice >...
GAGCGCGACCGCGCCGCGTTCGAGGAGGACTTCACAAAGTGAAGCGCTGTGTGAGCTCGAAGCGGCCTCCACGGGGCGTAAAGGCTCGCCCTCGCTCTGCTGGGTGCTGCAGGTGGCCAGCGGCCGGAATGAGCATGTGCAGCATGCAGCAAGAACCTTATTAGCCTTAGCCTTAGGCCTTAGGCGTCGGTGTGCAGGACGATGGCCGAGCCGCGGCCGATTTTCGGTAGAGGGGGCGGCTGGGCGCACGTAGTGCTGGGTCTATATATAGAGCAAGAGAGTTATTTTGTTCGTGCGTGTGTGAAGTTACAATACCTATTTCTTCAATACCAATACCAAAATTATCATACCAATATATATACACACGATGACAAAGGTTACAGGAAAACAGAAACAAAAGAAAAAATAACTAACGCTCTTAGCACATTCCACCACACATACGCAAAACATACGTAAATGGGCGTCCGGCGCCTGTAGAGCCAAGCCGAGTCGAGCAGCAAAAAATCAAAACACACACACAAACACACACAAAGGGACCCGCGGCGCCGAGAGAAAGTGCCAGAGCGATACAGCAGCAGTGGCGAGGCACACACGCCGCCCGGGCACGCTCCTCCTGCAGCGCCGTCGAGACCTGATGGCAAACGTGCGGCCGCGCCCCCTCTAAGCCGCAGCCACCCCTGCATGCGTTGCGTGCAGGCAAACGGCTTCTCAGCGCCCCATGCGCCAGCACCACGGCCTTACATATAGTTGCGCGCGGAACTCTCGGCTTGTCGAAGCGAAGGTACCACCGGCTGTCGACCAAAACCAGCCTCTCGGCTGACCGCCCTAGCACGCCCCGTGCCGCAGCGACTCCGGCAAGACCATCTTTGCTGGGCCAGCACAGCAGGCCACAGGCGCGTCTCAATCGTGTTCGAGCGCTTGCGTGGCCGTGCAGCGTCCCGCCGCCAAGAACGTGGCTGGCGTGCGCATCTTTGCGTGCCCCCGCTGCCAAGCAGGGTGCGGAGCACCAGTACCTCGCACGCGTTGTCCGGTTTACACATCACGTAAAGCACGGAGGGGCGCGCGACCCGCCACTCACTGCGTAGAGGGCTCACCGAGACGAAGACAGCGGGGTCGTCCTGTGTCCAGAAAAGGATGTCCCGGCCGTCGGCGATCTCGTTGATGAGTAAGGCGTCGTTCGCCGCCTCGGTCGGGGCGCCGCTCGTCACCGCCAGCAGCAGAAGAGCAGCCTGCGTCAGGCCGCTCCCAGCGCCCAAGAGCGGCCCAGAGCTCGCGCCTCGTTGCGCCTCGCGCCTTGAGCGTGCAGGGTGCCCGGTCCGTGCGTGCTAGAAGGCCCTCGAACCGCGAGGGTTTGGCCCGGGAGCGGGTCCATCGACGGCAAACGTATGATGTGACGATCCGGCCTATCGCAACGCCATTTCACGGTGAAATTTTTTTGTTCCTGGGAACGCTTCGCCAAATCCTACGGTTTCTGAGGCTTACAAAAAGTGATTTCACGTGAATGTAAAAACTCTAACAAACGGGCAACCTCCTTCAACAAGTCGCACGGGCGCCAACTGTGGTGCTTAACTCGGCGACACCGTGCAGACGACACCGTGAACGCGTTATCAAATGGCCCGAGTTTACAGCGCGGACGCGCCGGCGCCGAGCCGGCCACTGACTGGCCCCGGGTCCTACGGCGCCGAGCTGCAGCCGCCGCGGTGGGTTGTCAAGAACATGCACCGCTTTGGCGGCGACGCGCTCCAGGCCGCAAACGGAATCGCCGCGTTGCGGATCATCTTGGACGGCACGCCCTGCGAAGACGTCACCGCGGTGGTCGAGGCGTGTGGTGTGGAGGCCATCATTGCCAGCATGCAGCGCCACCCGGGCAGCGCCATGGTGCAGGTCAGCGGCAGCGGCACCCTGGCCTGCATCGCGAGGAGCAGCGCTGGCGCACGCCAGCGCATCCTGGAGGCAGGCGGCCTGCACGAGGTCGGTGCTGCGGTGGCGCGGTGCCGCGAGGACGCGGAGGGCGACGACGGGGTGGTCTGCAAGTGGCGCTTCTGCGCAGAGTGCTTGCGTGGAATTGCGGGGAAGCCGTCCGACCCGCGCAATAAGCAAGCCATAGACGTGGCCGTAGCGAGTGGGGTGGAGAGGGACTTGTTCGACGCCCTGGCGTCATGACACGGGGCGTCATGACACGTGGAGCTCTGGTGGATCGTGGGCTGGGTGGGAGGGTCTAATGAGCCTATCTTTTGAGCTGAGAGTGACAGGGGAATCTCGCCGTCGCTGTCGTATATGTATCACCGGACCGGATTAGGAGATCAGATGTTTTTATTCTTAGTATAGGCAGGAGTGTTCTCGAGCAAAGGGGGGTGCTGTGTGGGGACTATACGCATCGGCGATTTTCGGTCTCACTGCTCGGGTTACAGTAAGCAGTAAGAGTAAGCAGTAAGGGTAACTTATTAAGGGTTACCGAAGATGCATTATACTATAACTATAAACAGTGCATACTTGCAGTGCATAGTGCACTGCCGGGAGACACTTGAATCACACGTCACGTGCGGGACAGAGAAGAGAGAGAACAAGGGGGGGCGGTATGATAGGATGTTCCATAACCTGTTATATATATATATAACCTGTTATAGGGTTATATATATAAACCTCCACCAGAGATTATATTCTTCATATAACCTGTTACTGTTATAGTGGAAGATACACTTAAACACTAAAACAAAACTATAAATAGCCTCCTTTAGCATTTAGCTAGTAGTGTGTGCGGCTCGTGTGTGACTTTGTGTGGGTCGCGGGGGGGTGTTGAGTCCCCCCGGAGAGCTGGGTGGTGGTTGTGAGAGTGTGAGTGAATCTACGTCTGTGAGTGAGTGTTTCACGCGTTTGTGCCTGAGAGTGTATTGGTTTTATTATATATATATAGGGATACAGAGATAGAGAAAAGATCAGATTTTTGTGGTGGAGGTTATATTTTTTTTATAACAGGTTATTATATAACCTGTTATATATGTGGCACGGTGAGATATAGGCGGGATAGAGGTTAAATACAGGCGGGACTTGCCAAAAACAGCGCACGCCAGGAGAGGCGTTTTATTTTTACGTATACGTATGTGTCCATATACCATATATGAGAGACTGGGAGAGCAGGAGAGTGGATTCCAGAAAAAATCGTGTTCATATATGAATCACACGAAACAAAAATCGGATAGCCGCAGATTTATTCTGTATCTCAGAAATAGCGACGCATGGCGATTTACTCTTGCCCCTCTCACCTGAGCGCCAGACACACAAACAGCCCACACACGTCAACGCAATCAATCAATCAATCAAAGGTCCTCACAGAGCCGCACACATATGGCAGGGGAAGAATAAACACCACATCCCAGCACTGTCACAGGGGACAGCAACACAGTCCACACGTGCGTGTGTGACGTGTGACGGCGTGTGACGTGACGGCCAGGGTTCAGCGTTTTCGGTTTAAGACGGGTGTTTTTACCCTCAACCTAATCCTCACTGTAGTAGCACCTCCCCCCCTTTTGGTCGGCGCCACACAGATTAGGGCTGCCTATGGCTATGGCCTATGATGGTCTGTGTGGAATGTCTGCTTGCGGACAAGACGACAAGACGTGGGACGTGGGATGTGGTGTTTGCGACTGCGACACGCCGGAGCTCTGGCGTGGCGCAGTGGGCCTGTGAGCGCGTATACGCTGTATCCCACTGTATCCACAGCTGTACCCGTACGTATTTAGCCATTTCCAGCTGTATCCTGCTGTATCCCATCATATCCCACCGCCTCAAAATGGGATACGGCCAAAAAAATACTTCGGGCGGGTAGGGCTCATATACATACTCTATATACACGCGAATGTATCACATATCTCCACGTTACAAAAATACACACGCGACACGACACAACACGACGCACACTTTGCGTTGTGCGTGGTTTAGCCCAGTCTGTAACAGTTACGGCAGCTCGCTCGGCTGAGCTCACGCTGCCCACAATGACAGCATCTCCTCGTCGCGAGTACTGCCCACCTACTACACTTACTACAGTACAGTGCACAGTACACAGTAATAGACACGAGACACAGAGACTTGATACGAATAACACGCAAACAATCGCCTGTTGCAATAACAACAAGGACATGGCGGCGTTCCTCACCGCGCACACGATCGAAAAAATGAGCGCCGCGTCATGTGCTCGAATCACGACTGGACACACTCAAGAAGGCTGGTGCCGCTGAATCTTTATATACCTACATACATACATAATCATCGTAACATAATCGTAATAGTAGCAGCAGCAGAGCTGCGGCAGTATACACTTATAGAGCTACACACGAGCAAAGAGAAGACCATCCGAGCCACCAGCGCCACCTCAAGGGGTGGCAAACCCTGCGTCACGAAGTGACACAGGCTTGGGGGACTGAGACCAACTCTGGGCTCAGGGGTAACCCGAGTTCTTGTAGAACATATCGATCAAAGGTCCTCACAGAGCCACACACGGTTACGGAGAAGGCACATCCCAGCACCAGCACAGGAGCAGCAAACTCTGCGTCACGAAGTAACGCAGGCTTCGGGGCGCTGTGAACCCGGGTAGACATATCATCTATGACGTTAACCCGATACAGGGTTAAGGGGGGGTTAATCCAAGGCGCCTCAATCAATCAAAAATCTTCACAAAGCCACATACGGGCAAGGAGAATCCGATCCCAGCGCCACCTCAAAGGGTAGCAAACCCTGCGTCGCGAAGCGACGCAGGCTTGGGGGGCTGAAAGTCTCAACTCTAGCAGCGAGAGTCGAGACTTTGGGTAAGCCCCAGCTCTAGCAGCGAGCAGTGAGAGTCGGGACTTTCTCGGAGGTGAACATATCATCATTGTGCTAGTTACTTACTCGCGCGAAGGCTCGCTCGCACATCTCATCGCCAGGTGGACTGAGCGAACAGCGCAAGGCGGTGAGGGTAAGGGGTGAACTTCAGTACGATGATGATGATCTGATTGGGATTAACTCTTTCAACCCTTTCTCAGAGGTAAACCCATCATCCTCGTACTCCTTACCCACTCGCTGAACCTCTGTATTCACCCCAAGCCTCGACTCTCGCTGCTAAAGTTGAGGCGTTCAGCCCCCAAAGCTTGTGTCACTTTGTGACACAGGGTTTGCTTCCCCCTGTGGCAGTGCTGGGATCGGCTTCTCCTTGCCCGTGTGTGGCTCTGTAAGGATCTTTGATTGTTTGATGGACTACGCACTAACGCGCGCGAGGGCCATCTCGCACATCTCGTAGCCGGGCAGGCCGGGCGAACAGCGCAAGGCGGTGGGGGCTAGGGACTAATCCAAGTACGATGATGATGATACATTTGGGGTTTACCCGAGAGGTTGACCTTAACCCTAACCCGGTGGTAAATATATCATCATCGTGCTATTTACTCACTCGCGCGAGGGCCATCTCGCACAACTCGTAGCCGGGCGGACCGGGCGAATAACGCAAGGCGGTGACAAATGCCTCTGCGGCGCCTCGCCGGTCGCCACCCATCTCGCGTGCGAGCCCGGTGAAGTAGTGCGCGGTGGCTATAACGGATGAGGGAGCGTCCTCGTCCATGTTGAGGAGCTTGAGCGCGATGCGGCAGCTGGTCTCCACCTGATGGACAAACGAAATTGATCAGTGGGTTAGGCCATTGATCTGGTTAACCCAAAACATATTGGTAATATCGGGTCGTTAACCCGATACAATATTGGTAATAACAATATCTTGTAAAGGCCAATGCACTTCGATTAGGGTTAGAGTAACCCTTAACCTGACCGTGCAATATCGGCCTTTACACGATATTTTTATTACCTATATTGGATGGCGTATGGCATAAAACCTAGAGGTTCGAGGGGGGGGCGTGTATTGCCCAATAGGCGTGCAATTGTTTTGCAACAGTTTGGGCAATGCAAGCGGGCCGGAAGAATGCAAGGACGATTGATTCATGCACAAACAACTAGAAGTGATAGAGTATCTTGTAACGGCCAAGTTAGGGGAGGGGTTATACAAACTACTGGCTACGCAGTAGTTTTTATAACCACTTGGGTTAGGTTAGGGTTAGGGTTAACCCTGAAAGGTGCCCCGTGCGCCTAAGTGATTCAGCTTCGAGTTTCGTATCATCAAAATTACGAAACTCGTTGTCGAAACTCGCTCATGTAGATCAGTAAAGCGAACTTACCCATAGCGGTTCAGTAGTGGCTGCAGGGTACCTTTAACCGTTAACCCGAGACCTAGGGTTAACCCGAACAAAATCAAGCCATGATTGGTCTTGATCAGGTACGGGTTTACCCTCAGGTTAGGGTTGACCTGAGGATTATCCTTTTGCTACCAGGTACTAACGATTTCCATGATTTGTATTTTCGGGTCAATGAGCAGGCCCTAGATTGCCTTTCTGATAGAAAAGTTCTCGACATGAGCAGACGACGACCGTTTTTTCGCAAAATTGCGGCCAACCTTTTTTCTAATTATTGTGGCCTAATTTACTCAGCCACCAAGCCACCTTCAATTCTAACGGCCGTTGGTTTCCCTCCCGCCGAGTCAGCCGTTGAATTTTAGACTCTAACTCATGACAGAATTATTGATATTCTACCTATATGGTTTATACATGTTACAGTATATGGTTGTATCTCGATGCTTAGGTATTGGTCCTCCCTCCGGTATTCCTTCCTCGGGATCGATCCGACGTGCCCGACGTCGCTCGCTGCATGTTAACCCTTCGGCTGGCTTCGCCGGCCTGCGTGACCAGTTGGTTTTGGCATCTCGAGAATATCCCTCCCTCTCTCTACTGTCTAATATAGGCGCACCGCCTCGGCGTTGTTTGGCCCCTTTAGTTTGAGCAGGCAGCTCGCGATGCTCAGGTAGCTCTGTATCGCGAGGTAATGGCCGCTGACCCCCGCCGCGATGCACGGGAGAATGAAAGTAAAGTAAGTAAAAGATTGACCGGTTTAACCCGATGTATATGTATATGTTCATATATGTGCGCTGTGCTGCTTGTCTCAGCCCGCTCGGGTTAGCCCGAACGCGTGTAGAGTAACCCTACTATACGCGCATCGGCTCTTTTCATGGACGGACCAGCGTCCACGTGCCTACAGGTAAGGGTTAACCGGAATAACCCGTAGGGGTAGGAGGATTGACCCTAACCCTTAACCCGTTAACCCGTTGCGAGGCCAAGGCCGCTGTACCCCGCCGCGCTGCAGGGAGAAACAAAGTAGGTAAGCCTACGTGTTAGGGTTAACCCCGGGGTTGACCCATCCTAGAGATCGGGTTAACCTCGAGATGCATAGTATCATCCGCAAGGGCGATATCTCCAGGATGGGTTAACCCCAGGATGACTCCCTGGGTTAGGGTCTAGGGGATAGGGGTAGGAGTAAGCGGGTAGGGGTAGGAGGTAGGAGGGTATAGGTAGGGGTAGGGGTAGGAGGGTTGACCCTAACCCTCAACTCGTGACTAGGCCAAGGCCCCTGTTCCTTAGCCTTTGCATGATAGTCATTACCAATAGTGTATGGTGTATGGAGTATAAAGGGAGGGTCGGGGGGAATATATAGATGGCGCACAAGTCGCGCAATAGTATTGCAATAGTGTGGGTAATGCAAATTGGCGGGGGTCATAAAGGGATGATTGATTCTTGCACAAACACAAACAAGTGAAAGAATATCTTGTATAGGCCAACCTGTTCCCCGCCGCGCTGCAGGGAGCAGAGTAAGTAAGTAAGCCTACGCGTTGCATACGTGTTCAGGGGCAATCCTTTACGCACTTGACTGGGTTAATCCGAACTTACTTCCCGGGGTCAAGGTTTAGGATTAGGGTTGACCCGACACGGAGTAGAGTTAGTGAAAGGTTACCCCTGAATACGTATTTAACACGGGGTTAACCCCTACCCTTGACCGGTTGCGAGGCCAGGCCCCTGTTCTCCGCTGCGCTGCAAGGGGCAGAGTACGTAAGTCAGCCTACGTGTTCAAAAAATCAACAGGTCACACACACACACACACACAGAGAACACCACCCCTAACACCAACACACACGCAGACGACAAAACAAACACCCCCAAACCCCCAAACGAACACCTCCCGCAAACACTTAACAACGCTCAAAGGGAATACGTGTTTAAGTATTCCGGACGCGCAGACATAGGAATACGAATAGCGTATTCCGCCTGGTTAACCCTTTATATGACATGAACACGTATATGTTCAAGGTTTATGTATTCACAGACCGTTCATAATACAAAAAGCATACGAGCACACACGCTGAGGGACCTAATCTAGGGGCGGGCTAGTCGAGCGAGTAAGGACCAGGAGGCACTGTGGCCCCCTGTGCTCAAAGCTCGTCGCCGGCAAACAGACTATATCATAATAGAATACCAGGTTAACGCAACCTAACCTAAACCCGTAACCACTGAGTTTTCTCGCTACTCCCTCTTTGGTTGACCACACAGACTCGGGCTCCTTACGGTGGTCTGTGTGCAGTGCCTGCCAGCGGACAAGTCGCGGGGTGTGGTTTGGCCTTTACAATATATTCCTTGATTTCGAGTCATTTGTGCACGAATCAATCGTGCTTTCATTCCACCCGCCCACCTGTATTGCCTACACTGTTGCAATGCCATTGCACAACTATTGGGCAATATACGACCCCCCTCGACCTGCCTTTTGTATGCCATACACCATACAATATTGGTAAAACTAATATCGTGTAAAGGCCAAGGTGTGGTGCCTGCGACACGCCGGAGCTCTGGCGTGGTGGCGCCGCGGGCGCGTGTGCGCGCGTACGCGCGTGTGCTGGTGCCGCCGAATCTTTACATACATACGGATCCTTGTCGGGTTAACCCGAAGCTGATTCAATGAACAATGTATTATCTCCTGCAAGCGGCGTGCTCCTGCGCGCCTCCGACGACGGGAGCCGCGTACGCGGCTAGTGGTACGTGGCTTGCCTAAGGGCGCGCTTCGCACGCACTCAGCCTAGCAGGCTCCCATATGGGGTGGCCTAGTTACTTGCAGAGCATTGTTTGTGCGTGCGCCAGTGTCAGGGCTGTGTGTCTTTGTTCTGATGAATACTCCATGAACACGGCAACAATTTCGTTGTATACAGTGCCGTTCGGGTTAACCCCTTAACCCGACTTTTGGTATTTTTGTCATTCGGCTGGCTGTAACAGTCGAATTCGTTCCAGGCTAAGCTATGAGACTAATAATAAATTCCTTGGCGGTGCAAGAAACGTGCCGAAAGAACGCGATCAGGGAATCGGGCTCAACGGCTCTGTAAGAAAACAAAAGCGTTGCCGTGTTCATTATGCAACGGATGTGCCATTATACCTGGGGTCTATTTTGAGTTTTTTTATCTGCTCGACCGATTTTTTTTTGAGTTTCGCGATCAGGGCCTCGGGCTCAACGGCTCTGTAAAAATTGTTGCCGTGTTCATTATGCAACGAATATGCCACCGCACCTGCGCTCCGCTGATTCGACGTTCTGGTACAGTTCCACGGCGTCATGTAGGGGGTCGAGGGCCTTTCCATGCTGCCCCTGGCGCATGAGCTGTGCAGCCTCCCTAAAGAAAGTCGTCATCTCATCCTCAAGGCGTGAACGCCGCCACCCTAGAGACGGACGGACGCGACCTGCGGAATGGGGTTACGTGGTCACTTGGCCTTCACACGCTATTGCCATGCCTGATATTGTATAGTGCATGACATGGCATATACACGAGGGGTCGGAGGGGGATCGTATATTGCGCAATAGTTGTGCGACAGTAGTGTAATCGTGTGGGCAATGTGGATGGGGGGGGCAATACGAGATGATTGGTTTGTGCCCATAAGCTGCAAAGTAAAACCATATCTTGTAATGGCCATACCTGTATATGACATGAATACGTACATATTCAAGATTGATATGTATTCACAGACGGTTTATATACAAAGGGGACACGAGCACATACGCACAGGGAACTGATCCGAGAGTGGCTTTGGGAGCCTAAGGGGAACTCCCTTAAATATATCTAGGTGCTTGGGCTGGGGGGGGGGGTCAACGCCGCGGCCCTAAGGCCGCCTTACGCGCCGGCCCGCCGCCCCCCGTGTGCCGCTGGGGCCGCCACCCTCACCGTGGGGCTACGGCATGCCGTCTGCTTGAGCGTGAAGATCGCGCGATTGATGGCTTTGGCAAACAAGCTAAATCGGAATATATATTACGCGTCTGTTTTTCGTTATCCCGCGTCTTCAACACGGAGGTAAGTAAGTGCATGATTAACCCAGGCTGGGACCAATGTGTCCGGTTCACCAATGCCGCAGGTTAGGATTAGCCGTTCGGGGTTAAGAATTAAACCCGAATGGGCTAACCCTTCAAGTCACTCGAACCCCGAATATTAGCGAGGGGGTTAGGATTAACCCGAGGGAAACGGATGCTAATAGTCGGTCTCTTAGTGGTGCCATAAGCCTGAAAATTAACTTCAGAGACCGAATATTAGCGAGGGGGGTAGGAAGGTCGGGCCCTAACCTGAAATCTGGGACGGTATGTGTTTGCGGTATACACGGCTTGAGAAGAGGCATGACCACTACCTAACACCCATCGTCTCCGGCTCGAACGGCAGAGACCGACATTCCTAGAAATGTGCAAGCTGTTTTGCGGGCCGTTAGTTACGTAAACACACATCATCTCAGGTTCCAGGTTAGGGCCCGACCTTCCCAGGGTTAACCAGAGAAAGGGCTAACTCGACAATATTTGGTCTCTTGGTGGTGCCGAGGGCGTGCTATATGCCCAGCGTCGGTTGCGGCCAGATAAGCAGCAAATAACTTCTTGGAGAAGTTCACTCAATTCCACCCGGGGTTAAGCCCCCCCCCACCACCACCACCCCACTACTAACCTCGCACTTTAGCCCTAACCCCGAACCCTAACCCTACCCCCCGTCCACCCCCACCACACACACACACACACACTACTAACCTCACACCTTTAGCCCCAACCCCTAACCCTACCCCTAACCCTACC
>Ga0335398_10009824_pt1 | contig 10978 bp, 10 predicted proteins | sample BON03_FD_205742 | JGI IMG/M metagenome (GOLD analysis project Ga0335398, IMG submission 205742) | Freshwater microbial communities from Lake Bonney liftoff mats and glacier meltwater in Antarctica - BON-03 (spades assembly) (version 2) | ecosystem: Environmental > Aquatic > Freshwater > Ice >...
CTCGGCCGATTACACGGCACAGACCACCGACCCTTGGCAAGACGCCGCTTTGGTCACCCGGCTGGGCGGTGTGACGACCGAAACTGCCGATCGGCTTGAGGTGCCATCGCATTCGCAGTGTCGGCGCCTGGACAAGATGCAGATCGCCTTTGACAATCCGGAATTCCAGCTGACGCTGACATTGCGGTTTTTCGGGTTGCTGCTGGTGGATCAGGACACGGTTTTCGTCAATCTGCCGTCGCGTGGACTGTCGAACGTGCCGTTTTGGATCGACGGGTGGTCATCATCCGACGATTTTACGACCTTTACCGTGATCCTGCGCAGCGGCGACCCTACGGCCAGCGATTGGGACGAAACCACCGAAGAGGGCACGCCGCCGTCCTATCCCGCTGCGGTGGGTGACGGGGCGGGCACGATACCTGCGCCCGCAAATCTTGAGGCGGTGTCTTCGGCACGATTCGATGATGGATCTAACGTGCCGTCAATCGTCGCCAGTTGGTCAGCGCCGTTGAATTTGATCGGATACCGCCCGGAGGCATGGGTGCGGGAAACGTCGAGCGGTGAAGGCCTGTGGCAGCGAATGACCCTGTCCGACGACGCTTTGTCGGCAATCAGTGGCCCGCTTTTCCTGAACGAAGTTTACGAGGTTCAGGTTTATTTCACCTTGTCTGGTCTAACTTTGTTCCCCCGGCCGGGGGTGGGCGGTGCTGGCCTTGCGTCCACAGTCAGCGGTATCGTGGCGCTCGCAACCCCAGCAATCCGCTTTTCCGAGGCAGGCTTGGGCACCGTGAGCGTGGGTACTTCGCTTGAGGCTGGCACACCACGCGTCCGGCTTTTCCGGGGCTCAACGATTTCTTTTGCGGACGCGGTCGCGGTTGGGCCAATTGCCATGGTCTTTGGCCGGAGTTCTGTCACCCTTGCAGCGGGTGACCTTAGTGTCGTGAGTTCCGTTCTGAATGGCGTAATGGCAAGCGACACAATCTGGGCAAAGGGCACCGGCTGGTCGATCACCGGAGGCGAAGCGATCAAGGCGTCGGGCACAGCTGCCAACCTTTCGCAATCTCTGGTGTTTGCCGACGGCGCGACGGTTCGCTGGGGGCTGGTCATGTCAGCCAGGACAGCGGGTGCGATCACCCTTGATCTGGATGGTGCAACTCTGGTGCAATCTTCGGCTCTGGATGCAAATCAGCTGCACTTTGGCACGCTTGCGGCACCTTCTGGAATGACGGACCTGCGCCTAAGCGCGAATTCGACCTTTGCCGGAGCTGTCGACGGTGTTGTGGCATTCGTTCCCAGTGGCGACAGCCTGGCGCAGGGGCTGGGTCAATTCTGGGTTTCACCCGTCGATGCCGGCGGGGCTCCAATCGGAGCACCTATTGGCCCTGTGGCCCTCACTGTAATCTGAAATAGAGGTCAAAATGCCCTTCACAAAAACACCAGCCCAAGTGCTGGATGCTGGCGCTTCAGAAAAAGGCGAGCTGATCACGCTTCTCGACGAAATAATTGCAGATACCTCACGTGGCAACATAGCCCTGCGGCACCGCCCTGGTGACCGGCCCGATCGGTTCGATCTTGGGGGCGCGGTGGTTGTCACTGGCCCCTATGGGAAGGCGGTGCGTGCATCCGACTCTCTGACGGTGCGCACCTCGGGTGCGGTGGCATTGGAGGCGGGTCAGCGGCTGGAGTTTCTGGTTTCGTACTATCGCACCACGAACAGTGCCGATCCGGCGAATGACGGTGTGACGGTCGGGGTGGACTATTTCAACAATCAAAATGTGGCCATATCCAGCGTCACCTTCGCGACTGACGTGACTTTGACGATTGCAACCGGGCGCAAGGTTGTGTCGCGCGCTATTGCTCTGACATCGAGTGTTGTTGGTGACGTGGTAGCGCCTGCTGGCACTGTCTATGCGAAAGCCTGGGTGCGGTTCTTTGGTACGGATCACGTCACGGAATCCGATGGCCTCATGCTGCGCCGAATGGCCCCGGCCAGCGCGGTTGCGGCACCCTTTGTCCAGATCCCGACCGCGTTCCAGTGGCCGCCGGAGACGATCCCCGACTATTCTGTCGAGCGTGTGTTCTATGTCAGCCAGGGTGGCAATGACGCCAACAACGGCGAGAGCCTGCGCAAGCCGGTGCGCAATATCGAGCGGGCGCGCGATCTGGTTGCGGCCAGCCCGGATCCGGCGACAATCATGGTCTATCCGGGCCTGTATGCCACGAGCGGCCACATCGACATACCGGACAACTGTACCGGGATCAGAGGGACGGGCGCGGCGCGCTCGACCCGGATCGTTCCGAGCGCAGGCAACGAAGAGAAGAACGTCTTTCGGCTTGGTGACGGTGGCTATGTCGAAGGGTTTTCCTTTGAAGGGTTCCGCGTCGATGACCTGGACGACCCGAGCGAGGGCTTTGCTATCGCATTCCGCCCCGGTGCCATCATCCGCCGCTCGGTCTATGCTCATAATATCACGGTCTGGCGCGGCGGCCCGCCGACACTGATCGAGCCACCACTGGACCGGGCCAATGGCAATCCACTGGTCGGGCGCGGTGCGGGCGTAGCAATCGCTGACCGGGCAGTGGTGAGCGGCTATTCTGTATTTCCCCAGATCATGCTCTGGGGCGCCACGCCGGTCAGCCCGAACGGGATTGGCTACCTGGCAAAAAACGGCGGCTTCATCAACGGGATCAACGCCGTCGCCTTGTGGATGCACAAGCAGTACATGTGCCTGTCAGGCGGCAAGATGATCCTGACCAACTGCGCATCGCAGTTCGGGGATTACACGCTCTGGGCCGAAGGCTCGCGGCTTGAGGTCCGGGCCGGAACGACCGCTGGACCGCTGACGGTCGAGGCCACCGCGTCCGCCGCTGTTATCGCGGCCACTACTGCCATCATCAATGCGATGTGGACGGCGACCAATGCGGCTTACCCCGGTCTGGATGAAACCAATACCCGCACCAGTGCGGCGATTTTCATGCAGGCGATTGCCTTCGATTTCGCAGCAGGTCAGCAGGAAAGCTCTCAGACCTACGTCGAGGGCCTGTTCGATTACAAGGGCGATGCGGTTTTTTCTGTCCCACAGAAGCCAGCGTTCCTGTTTGCGATCAGCAACATGCGAAATCAGATCAAGGCGCTGGCGGGCGTGGGCGCTGCCGCCGACACGATGATGGACGGCCTTTATACAATGATCGAGGCCACGATCAATACGCCGGTCAAGCGCACGGTGTCATCCGAGATTACAGCAGTCGGCCACCAATGGAACAACGTCATGGCGGGTGTGAACCGCCGCGCCCTGCGCCGCCCCTCTCTCGAAGTGCCCGACAGTATCATCGAGCGCGCACTTGGCAGGATCACCTACTCGGGAATCGACGACCAAGGAAAATTCTACTTCACCGGTGGCGCGCTGGTGAACCCGCTGACTGGTCAGTTCGAGGGACCGCCCGTCGACCGCACCATTCTGCCCCGCGCAAGACGCGCAGCAACCATCGTTGGAGGATATACCTGATGCCCCGCATCATCACCCGTGAGGCCGCAGCTGGCCGCCCGATCCGCCTTGCTATCGCAGGGCTTGCAACCGCTTGGACCACGATCCTTGAGGCCAACGATTTCAGCGTTCCAGATGAAAGTCTGCGTTGGCCGGGCGCAGGCAACCGCGATCCGCTTAACGCCCTGCGCCGCATCCAGCCGGGGTTCGCGCTGATCGAGAGTCCGCTGATGTTTCACAACACCAGCGCCGCGAATTGCTGGGTCGAAATCCAGACGCTGACCGAGGCAGGTGTTGCCGTCTTGCAGGCCCGCGTCACGATCCCGCCGGGTGACACCTACACGCATCCTGCGCCGGGTCAGCGGCTGCTGAAGCTGACCCTTGCCAGCGCCAACGGCGACAGGATGCAAGTGCGAGCGCAGACCGCCAACGTGATCCACCTGACCGCTGCCGCCTCCGAGGGCAGCGCCGAACAACACCAGCCTGTGGGGGTCTGACATGACACGCTTCCTGCATGACCGCGAGTTTCTGTCGGGCCGCGCAACAGTATCTCAGGCGTTGACTGACACAGCGTACCCGGTGCCATCAGATGCCAGCTTGACCAAAGGCAGCTTTGTCATCACCGAAGAAGGTCAACTACAGTGGTCCAGCGGTCAAGAGTGGGTGCCGCTGGCCCCTCCCGGCACGGAAATGATGATAACACCGTGGGTGGACGTACCCGAGGGCTGGTTTGAAATCAGCGGCAAGCTGGGGGGTGATTTCGTCAACCGCCGTATCATCGCCAATCTGTTCGACTTCGGCTATGTCGAGGGAACGCTCGTATCGTGGTTCCTGCCTGTCGCGTCGAACATGTACGAGACGAGCGCCGGTCTGATACAGGTTGCGTCACCGCCCGCTCCTGTTGGCCGCGTTCTCGATGCGACCATCCCCCGGCTTGATTGGGTGCAGCCGGTATCCGGAAATCGACCAAGCTGGGGCCAAGTCAACAGAACCGTAGCCGAGGAAGTTGAAGTGATTGACCAGATCACTTTCAACAGGCTTGGGCAGGCATTTCAGATTGCAATACCCACCACAATTTCAGGCACGATGTTCGTCTGCACCAGTGTTGGCATTTATGCCTTGGGCGTCACGATCCTTTCTGGCACCTACACTTACGGGCGGTGGGACCGGCATCCTGTCGAGGAAATCCTGATCAACAACAAGTTCTTCACAAACACGGAAATTGAGGCGTTCAAGAATTTTCTGGTCGAGGTACGCCACCGCATCAAAGACAATTTCGCGGCAATGCCTATCGACCTGAACAACGCTTGGCGCGCCAGAACTGACATTGTTTCGTTCCCGGTGATCGACACGTCCAATGTTACCGAATTTGGCCAACGCGCTGTTAGCAACACCCAGACGACCGGCGCTTGGGAGGGATGCGCCAACCTCCAGACGTTCCCGGTGATCGACACGGGAAGCGGTCTGCTTTTTAACGGCACTTGGTCTGGTTGCATCAGTCTTACTTCGTTCCCATTGTTGGATTTTACATCTGCAATAGAGCTTTGTTGGACGTGGCTAGGGTGTACGGGACTGACCAGTTTCCCGCTCATTGACACATCTTCCGTAGTACGATTTGGATGGCATAGCACATCCGTTTCAGTCCGGTCGCAGGGCACATGGATGAACTGCACCGGCCTGACTTCATTCCCATTGATAGATTTGTCGTCGGCCCTCTCACTAGATAGAACATGGTTCGGCTGCTCTAGTCTTTTGAGCTTCCCTTTGCTCAATACTGCCAGTGTCACCTCCATGAAGGGTACATGGGCGGGTTGCTCTGCAATGAGCCAGAACCTCAATCATCCAATTATTGCGTCCTTTCCTTTACTTAATACGGCAAACGTCATTGCATTCGGAAACGGTTCTTCAACAGAGTCTTCTTTTGGCGCTTGGGAGGGCTGCGCAGCTTTCACCGTATTCCCGCTGCTTGTCACCTCTGCCGGTACAGATTTTGGCCGAGCCTGGAAAGGTTGTTCCGGCCTTAATTCTTTCCCGCTGCTAGACGTGAGCAATGGAACCGTTTTTGCTGGCACATGGCAAGGCTGCACCGGTCTGACCGCGTTCCCCGCGCTGGACATTGGCTTGGGCCAGATTTTCGGTCATCGGAATGGCGGCAACTACATCGGCGCTTGGTTCGGCTGCACCGGCCTGACCAGTTTCCCACTGCTGAACTTTGCGTCGGCTACGTCAGTCGTTCACGCTTGGAGCAACTGCACCGGCCTGACCGCGTTCCCCTTGATCGTCACAGCAGCCTGCCAGTCTTTTGGTTTCGCTTGGTTCGGCTGCACTGGGCTGACCTCTTTCCCCGCGTTGAACTTTTCCAGCGCAATCGGGGCCGACGCGGCACAGGTCAACAACGCGAACGGCTTCAACGGTGCATGGTCTGGTTGCACGGCTCTAACTACGTTCCCGGCCAACATGTTCAACGCTTCAAACACGCGCGCTTATCATAGTGCCTTTACAAACTGCGCACTGACCCAGACCAGCGTGGATAACATCCTCGTCTCGATCAACACCGCCCGCGCCGCCTTTACCTTGGTAAACGGGCAGATCGACATCACCGGTGGCACCAACGCCACGCCTTCTGTCGGCACTGGCCGTCCCGCTGTTGACGCCCTGCGCGCCGCTGGCTGGACCGTCAATGTTGTGGGGTACTGAACATGGCACGTTTCACACTCGCTACTATCGCGGTCCCGTCTGCCCTGTTGGATGATGCCAATAACGCCATGCTTGTGCTGGGCAATGGTCCCGCTGATGCAGGCACGTTCATATCTCAGGAATGGGCGCTGTCAGAAGATGCCGAGACGGGCTTTGCTCTGATCAGTGGGCTTTACGCTCAAGACTTTCTCGACGCGCTGCAGGGCCCAAGTTTGACTGTGCGTCCTGACTTCGCCCCTGACGTGAACATGACCGGAGCCAATCGCGCCAAGGATGCTCTCATCTACACTGGGGCGGCGCGTCTCGACAAGATCAGCATCCGTCTTGATATGCCCGCACACGAGGCAATCACAGAAATGGGGCTGGTTCCATGGGTCGATCCCAATGCGCCGCCGCCAGTGGTCATCGACCGGGCTGCGATTGCACTGGCACAGGAACGCAGGACGATGGTGGTTTCGCGTTTACAAGGCAGGCTGACTCTGGGGCCGGTGACAGTGGCCGCGCTGGACGCAATAGCAGATGACCCCGAGACGCCATGGGCCATGCGCGAGACCATCAAGAACGCTGGCGAGTGGCGGCGCACATCACAGGCAATGGACGAGCTGGGTTACCTGCTGGGCTATGAGCCAATAGAGATGGATGCCCTGTTCCGCACCGCCGCAACGGTGAACGTATGATCCGCCTGCCGCGCCCCGTCTACATCGCATGGCGAGTGTTGGAGTCGCTGGGTCAGGTCGCCACGCGGTTTGTGAATGCCGCTATGTTTGGCGGATCAACCCACCAGTCCACTAGCGCCCGCGCACATATCGAGCAATGGCCAAAGGGCCGTGCCCGGATTGATCGGTTTTTCCGTCTGTTCGGGCAGGCGGATCACTGCGCCGTGTCGTGGGCATTTGAGGTGGATGATGCCCGCAAGACGCTGGCCCTCAATGATGCAAGGGAAAACCGATGAGCCTGTACGAAGCGACCCAATCTCTGCACCACGCCTGCGAAGCACACGCTGTGGGCCAGCGCATGGCATCAGGGACAATCACTGAGCAGGAATGGGCCGATTGGTTGGCCGCGTTCCGTGCGGTGCATGTGATCATCGACCCTGTTCACCCTGCGCATCTGGCCCGCGTTGCGCTGCTGGACGCCGACCTTGCGCTGTTGCCTCCGCCTCGACCAGGCACGGCTGCACAGGCGCTTGCTGACAGTCTCATCAGCGCCGATGCGATCAACGCGGCTGGGTACGTCATGCACGGCGCGCACAGGCGCGGTGGCAGGGTGCTGGCGCCGACGATGGGCAAAGCAGGACTACCGACTGCTCATGTGTCCTACCCGCTGCCTGCCGAGGCCGAAGCGTTCGTGAGGGGGTTGCGGGCCAAGGCCGATTTAGCGACCGCCGCTGTGGCAGTATTTGCCGGGCTGTTGATGGTTATGGATGAAATTGAGGGGAATATCTGATGGCCTTGAATATGGACTGGTCTATAGGGAATCTGACCACGATTGCGCTGGTGCTGACATCTGCCGTGGGCATGGTCACGACAATGAAAACCACACTCGCGTCATCGCAGCGTCAAATCGAGATCATGGAGACGGCTGCCCAGGGCCGTGAGGTGCGATTGCGGGCTCTGGAGATACAGCAGGCCGGGCAATCGTCAGATTTGCGGGCTATTCAGCAAGGCATCGCAGAAATCAAGGCGATCCTTTCCCAGCGGCCTGAAAAGCCCTGATCCACCCACATTGCCATCCACCAGCCCCGCCAGCGGGGTTTCCCGACATGGAGAAACGACATGGAAATGACACACATTCAGATGCTGTTGGCGTCGGCGGGATACTATCGCGGTGCAATCGACGGTGACGCCGGACCGCTGACCCGGCAGGCTGCCCAGATCATCGAGCGCAACGCCGCAGCGAACCACACAGCCTGGCCGTGGCCCCGGCGCCTGATCGCCGCTGCACAGGCCGTGCTGAACGCGCAAGGGCACGAAGCGGGCACGGTGGACGGCTATGTCGGCCACAACACCCGCGAGGCCCTGACAGGCTGGCTGAGCGCCAAGGCGGGCACGGTGGACGATGTGGCGCGCACGCCCGCCTTTGATCGCACGGCCCCGGTCGAGTTGCCGCGGCAAAGTGAGGTGACGGCGTTCTACGGATCGCCGGGGCCGGGCGGCACTGTCGAGCAGCGCCTTGCCACTGCCACCGCGCCAGCTCCGATGCGGCTGGACTGGGCGCTGGAAACGACAGTTACCCGGCTGCGCGTCCATGAGAAATGCGCGCCCGCCCTGACGGCTGCGCTGGCTGGTGTCTATGACCACTATGGTGACACCGTTTGGCGCCGCATTGGCCTTGATCGCTACGCCGGGGGATACAACCCCCGCCGGATGCGGGGCGGCACCAGCTGGTCGATGCACGCTTATGGCTGTGCGATAGACATTTTCGCCGCGCCCAATGGACTGCGCACCCGCTGCCCGAAGGCGCTGTTCTGCGGCGCTGAGTACAAGCCGTTCCTTGACATCATGGAAAGCCACGGCTGGCTGCCTGCGGTGCGCCTGTGGGGTGCCGACGCGATGCATTTCCAGATGGCGAAACTCTGACATTCACCTTGAAAGGAAACACGATGAACAATGCCGTATATATTCGACTGCTGGCCTATGTCCTGTCCACTGCCGCCGGTCTGATCCCGGCTGCCTGGGCCGGTTGGATCAGCTATGACGCCGCCGCGCAAATGTTGCAGATCAGCATTCCCGGAGTCGTGACAGCCGTCATGGGTGGTGTCGGGTTGACGGGTGCGATCTTCGCAAAGTGGGGGGTCAAGTGAGCGCCCGCCGCAAGCGTGACAACCGGTGGCGGCGCCGGTAATGGCTCGCGCTGTGGTGGTGCACCATGGCCGGGCATGCGGCGGCGTAGGCGCGCGAGACGCATGGGTTGGCCTGTGAGGCTCGCGGCCCAGGCCCAAAACACTTGATCAACAGGGAAAATCAGGCAATCTTGCCATCAAACGGCATGCCACTTGGGGAATGTCGGCTGAAATGGTAAACTCTAGGAGATTGCGATGGGACCGATTGAACTTCCGCCGATGTTGAAACAAGGTGAGCGCGCAAGACTTTTCCCCATACTGGCAGACACTAGCCGTGAAAATAGACTTTCTTCAATTTTCTTGGCGGTTCTCTCTGTCGTCCCAGATCTTGCTTTTGCAGTTTTTTCGTCGACTGGTATCAAGGTTGGCAAGCGAGCGAAAATCGAAGTTTTCACAGAGATAATTTTGAACGACAATTCAGAAATAAAAAATAGGCCTGATGGACTTATCTCTATTACCAATGGAAAGATTACTTGGAGCGCTTTGGTCGAATCCAAGATCGGCAAGGTAGAGATTAATGCAGATCAAGTCATGAGATACATGGATGCTGCCAAACTTAATAAGATTGACTCAGTCATAACAATTTCAAATCAGTTTGTTGCGCGAGCGGACCTGTCGCCGGTGCAGTTGTCGAAGATACATCTCCGAAAATGCGGTCTGTTTCATTGGTCGTGGATGTGGATTGCAACGCAGTGTGAAATCCTCCTGCACAAGAAGCTATTTGAGTCTTCAGATCAAGAATTTATTGTCAGGGAATTTCTGAGATTGCTTAAACATTCCAATACAGGAGTGGAAGGATTCACCCAGATGCCTGCTTCCTGGAAGGATGTTGTGCAGGCTGTTGCAAACCTTGATACCCTGAAGAAGACAAGTTCAGACGTAACAGATGCCGTTGAAGCATGGTTTTCTGAGTTGCGCGACCTTAGCCTTCAAATGTCGAGACACGTCGGTCAGTCGGTAACTACGCGTATAGAGCGAAAACATCTGGCAGACCAGAAAGAGCGATTGAGGGATGGCATCAATTATCTGACAGAGAAAAACTGTTTGAAAGGTACTTTCACGGTTCCAGATTCGGCTGGCGATATTGAGGTGACTGCTGACCTTGCGCGCAGGGCAATAACGGTCGCGATGAAGGTGCGCAGTCCAGAAGATAGAAAGTCAACGAAAGCTCGGGTCAACTGGTTGCTTCGTATGCTGAAAGAAGATGACGACCGTCTTTTCGTTCGGGCGCACTGGCCTGGCCGAAAGCAGTCAACGCTAGAGTCGATAAAGAAATTGCGATCTGACCCAGAGGCGATTTGTGCAGAGCCAACGGATACGGTGCCTCATACCTTCGAGATTCTACTGGTCGAGACCGGAGCGAAGAGATTTTCTGGAAGACGAACTTTCATCGAAGATCTGGAAGCTATAGTGCCGAAATTTTACGATCTTGTAGGGCAAAACCTGCGGGCCTGGCAGGCTCCGCCCCCAAAACCTGTAAAGATAGAGATCAGTTCGGTTGAGGACGGGTCTGATTCACAAGGATCAGAAACTATCGTTTGAACTTTTGCCCTCGCTCTCTTTGCATTGCACCTCGTACGCCGCCGGTCATGCTAGCGACGGGCAGCATGTCGCTGGATTGTTGGCCCGACCGAATCCTCTGCGCACGGTTGGTGATGTGATGCGGCGCACCAAGTGCAAAGAGTGCCGCGGCAGGGCGACAGAGGTCAGGATCTCCTACTCTCTGCCAAAAGATCGGGGGATTTAAGGCCGGTTTCACCTGCAGGAAAGCGTTCCCAAATTCACAATTTATTCAGCCGTTGGGCCGTCTATTTTGCGCAGTCGGCGGGAACAAAAAGCAAACTGAAAACAGCAATGTAGGGTCTGAGTGACCTCGTTTACACCGAAAATGTCGGCGGTTCGAGCCCGTCACGACCCACCATTTATATTTTTGAAACAGGCGCTTAGGTTTTAC
>Ga0335398_10009825_pt1 | contig 10978 bp, 9 predicted proteins | sample BON03_FD_205742 | JGI IMG/M metagenome (GOLD analysis project Ga0335398, IMG submission 205742) | Freshwater microbial communities from Lake Bonney liftoff mats and glacier meltwater in Antarctica - BON-03 (spades assembly) (version 2) | ecosystem: Environmental > Aquatic > Freshwater > Ice >...
AGAGGGTTTGAGAGTAGGGGTGGGTAAGGTGGGCAAGTCAAGGTGGAGGTGGATAGGCATATGATCTGTGACACAGGCGGGGAGAGAATCGCGGAGTACTTCGCACTTCTGGATGAGGGGGACATGATGTTTAGCGATGAGGTTGTAGTCAAGGACAGAGTGAGTGTTCGATTTTCGGAGAAAGGTGTAGGGTCGGAGGGTGAGAGGAGGGACAGGAAAACGGCCATTAGTGATAATGAATTTGAGAGAATTGATCATATTCAAGAGTAGACGTCCTCTGTAGTCGGCGGCTGGTACAGCAGCAGATGTGAGGGGGGGAGCAGGGGAATGGGCCGGGTTAATATCTCCTGAGCGGCGGAGGAGGGTTCGTAATTCTTGGGGTGTGACGTGATTTTCCAGTTCTTCGGCGGTGTAGGCATTAAAATCTCCAGCGTAGATTTGGGGTTCGTGGGGAGGATGGTTGGAGTGTGCGATGAGAGTGTCAAAAAACTCTTGAAGTTGATTCTCATCAGGGAAGATGTAGACACCAGTCAAGTGGATGGTATCATTATAGAGGGGGGGGGTGAGTGACCAGGTGACCGCCTGATGTAAAATCTGCAAGAACCCGCTACCATGCCCTTGACGGTCTCGTCTCTTATCCATACATTTACAATTATGACCCGTGATTTTATTCACAACACCACTCAGCGATTTCATCTTAACAGAGAAGTGTTTACTATTACGAGTCAAGAGTGCAAATCTGCCCCTGTGTCGCTGACCGCGGTATCCCTTTCGGGGCAAATTCGTAACCACACCAGAGACAGCATGAAAATCCCATCCACTTCGGATAATCTCATCAGGTCGAAATTGAGCGCTCAATTGATGCTCAGTCAAGATGATAAAGTCGAGAGACGGAAAGATGTCGAGATCCTGAATAGATTCCCATTTTTCGGGAGTCATACCACGAATGCTGAGAGTGAGACTGTGAAAAGATCGAATAGAGGGGGAGGAAGCGGACGATTAGGTTTTTTGTTTTTTGTTACTATCAACATTGCTAGATACTGGAATAGGCCGTTTACCAAGTGCAGATGCGGGTAGAGATGATTGTCGTAAGGGTCCACACTGTGTGTGGGGCCGCTGAGAAGGGTTGGAAGGAGGGGGGCGGCTGTTGGGGTCTGGAGGACCAGAAGAAAGTGGCTGAGTGTGCGGAGAAGTTCTAGTCTCTATGAATGGGTGATGTTGGATCAACTCCAAATTAAGTGTATGTAAGCGCTTACGACCACGGTTCAATTGCCTAAGAAGTCTACGTCGGCCTAGCGAGGCACGGAAGTGGTGGAGAAGGAAGGTGGTACAGACCCTAGAGAAGTTCTGATGCGCCAAAATCTGTTGCAATAACGACAGACAAACAGTCCAGTGCAGTAAAGCAGGTTGTTTGTCAGTGTTATAGGAACGGGAGAGGCAGGGGACAGTGACAAATGAGAATGAGAACACTTCCAATCCATCGAGTGAGCAGGGAGAAAGGCAACGCGCAGAGTCAAGAGCGTAACCAGAATCAAAGCGCATTGTGAGAGAGGACTTTTGTCCCACACAGGCACGGGAAATCACAGTCACCAGGTTCCTGTCAAGGAAACTCGCGCTCGATAACATAGGCACAGTATCCAACGCATAAACCGAAGGGAAACAGAGTAAACACAAATAGCCAAATGCGGAAAAAGTGTGCCCCGCAAATCCAAGAGAAAGTACAGTCGCTGGACTACTGGCAGAGAAGCTCGCACTCGATAACATCGACAACGCATACAATGTATGAATCAAAGAGAAATGAGTGGAATACAGATATCTAGATGCGCAAGGAGTTTGTCCCGCAAAGTCATGAAAAATCACCGCCAACGCGCTAATAACAAAAACAATCGCACTTGATGACACATACACATTATTCAAGGCAAAAGTCATGGAGAAATAAGTCGAACACAAGTGACTGTACAGAAGCATATGTGCAGGATACCAGCGGAATGTACAGTGCTCGGAAGATAGGTGCGTCACCCCGTGCGGTAGTACTTTTCGAATCCTTCCTTGTCTGATTGTGTGTATAGAATGTTGCAGCAAGCAATGCGTTAGATTGCGAAACACAAAGTAACATCGGGGGGGTAAAAGACAGCGAATTTGAGTCGAGTCAAGGTGGGAGGTGTGGGAGGGGTACATACCTTCGATGAAAGGTAGCGGGAGCTTCACGACCCATGGCATGACACCCTGCGGAGATATAATCTGCGCGTTCGTCATGGGATTCATGACGGTGAAGGTGGGGTGTTGGTGGTCTGGAACGCCAGCGTACTTGTTCTTAAGAGCCTCTCCCTTTCCAGTGACATAATCCCAAACGAGCCGGCAGCGTTCTTTCGACTCGTGGCTAGTCTTAGCAAAGCAGATGTTGTGCAAGTTGTTCTGCAGTCTGCTGTTCGAGCGGGCTTCTGGCGGCGTGCCCACATAGATTGTCAAAGGTTTCATCTCGAGGATGTACTTGAAGAGGACATGTACAGGGGCGCACTTGGCTTGGAGAGCAAAGGACCAGACAATCATATGCCGTGGACTGCCGTTTAGGTGTGCCATGTGTTTTTCTGCAAGCACCCTGTAGCACTCTAGAAACTTATTGCGGACGTCGGGATGCAGAAGGATTGAATTCGGAATGAAGGGTTCAATCTGCGTACCGGCGGGGGCAATGTCAAGATCGAGTGCGTCGAGCAGATCATCAGAGGCATCCATCGGCTGTGGGCCCAGTGGTCCAGAACGCAGCGCGTCAGACAGAGGTAGAGCGAGCGTAAGCGGCGTGAATGTGGACGGAGGCGAGGCGCAGGCAGTCAGCAAGCTCGAACCAGCAGCCAAATGGATCTTCTCAGACTTCTCCTTCTTCACGTTTATCGTCAAAGCATTGTGACTGCCACCTGCAAAGTCGCCAGCAACTGCCATGTCTTTCTTGAATTTCTTGCTGTCAGTGCCAGACACATCCGGGTAAGAGGGAGTTCTGAGACGGTCATAGTCGCGCTTGGGAGAAAAGGCATCTATGTGCAGGGTGCGCTGTGTCGCAACATTGTCGCCGAGCTCCACTTCCCACGGTTTCCCTTCCACACAAATATTGATAAACTTGGCATATGCCAACATCGACGACTCCAGCTTAAGCTCGTTGAAAAACAAACGACCCGCGTCAGCATTGTCTAGCGTTTTGAAAGTGAGCACCATATCTTTTTTTTGCTGAGGAGAAAGAAGCGTCGACAAGTACAACAGCCAGTCTCGCCTCAAGATAATCCACAAGCTCGTCTCAAGATAATTTACAAGCTCGTCTTCTCCATTGTCTATCACAGGGAAGTTGACGAGGGTAAAAGCGGTCGGCCCGGGCAAGCGTTGAGTTTTGGAGCCCGAGAGGTTGCACTGGAGAGATCGTGGAGAGGCCACCTTCAACACAATATAATCCATTTGGAGCCCTTTTGTTGTCATGTTACCCTCCAACGTTACCATGAGGACATCGTCACCACAGAAACAGCGCACCGTAGTTTTGCTTGCTTCAGCTCCAGGCGCAGAGGTGCAGGTAGATGCGTGGAGAACTTGAATACAACCATCGCAGAAAGAACATTTGTTCTGGCAGCCTGATTGGCAGCTCTTCCGCTTGTCCTTGCTTGTGACGACGTCAGTGCAAATCACTCCGTAGGTGTGGCTGTGGCCAAGAAATTTCATGCACTTAGCGTCTTGTGCGTTGGGCGTGTCGGAGGCGATCTTCCCATCGCAGAACAAGACAGAGCGTAGATAGATCGGCGCGTAGCCTCCAGACGGCATTGGCGTGCGGTTGAGTGTCATGCGGTGCCAAAAGCGGTTCAGCGTTGCTTCAAGGAGGCGGTCTGATTTGTTTTCGCCTGCTGTGATAGACATGGAGGCCCATTGATGTCCAAACATGCTTCGGTTTGCGATCATCTTCCTCCAGCGCGCCTCGACGCCACGAAAAGAGGTGTCAGCCTGGTCATAGAAAACAGGTGGGTAGGGTGCTGGTATGTGAGTTGCGTAATATGATTGCTGTGGGTGGTGAGGGCAAAAATTTAGCGCTGAAGGGTGCTGCGTCAGCCATGTAGAAACAAAGTGAAAGACTGCCTCAGGAACGCCGGCCCATGAACCAAAAGGAAAGCCCGCACAAAACAAATCAGGCGCATGTGCATCATAGGAGAGGAAGCAAGGAGGGTCTGCAGAGAATAAATGAAACGCCATCAAAGAGCAAGTCACGAAGATATCAAGAAAATCAAGTACCAGAGGGGGATAGACAGCGACGGCGCCACTTTTTCTGGCTGCTACGAGGAATTCGGTCAGGATATCGGCCAGGAGAGTGGTGTTGGTAGCTGTCACTTCCTTGGATTTAGCGAAGTCGGGGGCAATTTCGCAAGGGATACTCAGAGGTGCAGGCAGCATGCCAATCGTGAATTAGCCGTTGTCGGTACCCGTTGGTTTGGGCAGTGGCATGAAGCAGTTGTCTTTAAGCAGGTTGGCGAGAGTCATCCATACATTCTTACCCTTTGGGAGGTTTCACCTTCCTGTGGTAGTACAAGGACGAAAAATATGGGGTAGTAGTGGTGAGTCAACCATAAAACAACGAGGGGGGTGGGAATCAGCAAAGTCAGGGTAGAGAGGGGAGAAATCAGTGCAGTCAAGGGGTAGAGAGTGGGGACAGGGAAGGTGCCAGAAAGTACCTGCGGGAACAGCAAGGACGGCCAGGTGCGACCACAGGTTCTGCAATAGGGGCGAGAAGAAGATGGACTTCACCAAGGAGTTCTGCGGTCTGGACTTCACCAAGGAGTTGTGCGGTCTACTGGAGAGAAGCCAGCTTGATGTGGAAGCCGCGAATAAACGTATACAGGTATGGGTCTTGAACGTTGACACCATGGCAGTCATTCCCAAGCACAATCCAGATGAGGTTGCAAGGAGGTACCTCAAGTTCTTTCGCCACCTCATCGTTTGAAAGGGGCCAACTGTTGTGGGGTGGTGGGTACCAAAATGGTACCCACCACCCTGCAGCAGTGTTCGTATCTTGGGCATGATGGGTCGCTTAGATCACTGAGAGTAAAAGGGATCTGACGTTGTTCACCATCAACAAGAATACTGTCGTATGTTGGAAAAGGGTACAGGTCGTGGAGCAACAAAATATACACCAAGGCAGCAAATATCCTAGACGAAAACCAGGCGCTCGGTATAGCATTCGAAGTCGACTCGCACCCTTTCGCAGTCAAAAATGCAACCATGACTAAGAAAGTAATACTCGATATCAACTCACATCCTGTCAAAGTCACAAAGAATGTCATAGAAAAAGAAGTCACCTGCAGGTTCGACCCAGGAGGTGCCTTGGGCGGCCAGTCACCAAAGGGATGCAGGGAGAGAGAGAAGTGTGCCAAATCGTTCGTGTCATTCGCCAGCAGGTCCCCAGAGGTTGGAATGATGTGTCAGTTGTTGGCAATGTTGATTTCAGATTCAATGGTCTTGCTGCCAGGCATGTTCTGCGGGAGGAAGGCAGAAAGGAGGAGATTTGTGAGAGGTGGGGTGTGAGTAAAAATCGGATTGTCATCAAGAGGTTGGGGAAGGGGGAAGGAGTCAAGTATGCGGGCCAGGTTGTCAAGTTTGAGTGTTTGAAAGTCAAGTTCGAGTGGTTGAAAGGGCAGAGGAGCGTTCAACATCCCAGGGATATCAGAGTCAACGGATGCACTCCAAGGGAATGTACCTCGGCTTGCAAAGCACGAGGATTTTGGTAGGATTTTTGACAGTGGCTGCAGCTAGTTCAGCAAAAAGCGTGCATGCACGCGGTTGGAGCCATGGCATGTGCGTTTTTGTGAAGTCTCTAGGACGCAGGGGCTACTGCGCGTGTAGTGGGTTGGTGCATTGAGAGTGCTAGTTGTGCGTATGGATTGGCAAGTCAAGAGGCCAACGAGCAATACAGTCAAGCGCAGCGAGTGTCGTATTTGTCTAGGCATTAGGAGGGCTACTGCGCGTGCAGGGAACGAGCAGTTTGGCATGCGCCCGCCAGGTTCAGAGCAAGGCAGGCGAGGGGCTAGCATGGCTACGCCGGCAAATCGAATGCACGCAGCTACAGTTCTGGGTGAGCGCTCGAGCAGCTAGCAGCGTGGTCGTGGTGCCTACGCCTACAGTCCCAGTGGGGTTCCTCAAGAGTACGCGAGATTTCAAGGCACGAAGCGCAGCAAAAGAGCACACCAATGAAGTGCGAAGCGGCAGTTGCGATCCTGGCGTCAGAAGGCCTGGCGCTGGTCTCGGTCAGTCGCCAGCACGCTCGAAGTTCTCTCGTGCGCAATGCACGTTTTGTTTTTTCCTTTTCTTGCTGTCTTTGGTTTTGAAGACCCAACCTAATCAATGGACTAAGCGGATTGTGAACACACAATCAACCACTTAGGACCCAAGAGACTGTACCGTCACACAAGAACCTCCTGTTTGAGTTTTGGCGCACCTCTTCAGTGGTTCCATGGATTGCCTTCTTGGGGAGGAAAGTTCTCGCTTTACCTGCCACTTCTGCTGGCCCAAAGCGCATGTTTTCTGCGGCTGGTAATGTTATGACCAAAAAACGGGCCAGATTAACCTGCAATCATCTTGAGGAACTTATGCACCTATACAAGGTTTGGCCGAAAGTGAGGGAGTGGACGGCCATCAAGAAGGCTCGCCTGGCATAGTGGCTACAAGTCGCCCACACGCGCGCACATTCACACACACACACACACACACACTCATACACAAAAAACCCTCTGGGTCGTATTCCCTGTTTCTTCGTTGTGAGAAACAATAAATACCCACAAAGAAAACGCGTTCTTGCCAGTGTCCCAGACTCCCTCTGCTTGTTGTACAAATATATGAACAACTCCACATGATCAAGTTTGTATCTTTATACCTCCACAACACATACGAATCTCTGGTTTCCTTCCTTGCTTTCCTTTGAATAGTGTACTTTCCCGTTCAAACCCTAATTTGTTTTAACATTTACACTTCGAGTGGACATATTCGATAGTACCATTGCGGGTAGGGTCGGTCCTAACCAAAAAAATCCATCATCCATTTTACATTTTCCTCACTGAAAATGTCACAAGTGTGACATTTTGTGACATTTGGTGTGACATTTGTGACATTTAACGATCACCACGAAGAACTTTTCACAGTCAATTTTCCTGTGACAATTCTGGCGTTCTCCGTAAATGTCCCACATGGAACATAATTCCACGGTCCCCATTCGTATCCATGAAAGATATCTCCAGATTATTCCGATATTTGTAAAATGGGACCTCCGTGTGAAGGAAGAGGAAAATGGATTATGGATTATGGAATGCTCCGCTTAGGATTGACCTCAAGATTCGCTTTACCTGCTCATCATATGAATCCATTAGTGATGCAAACCGGTTTGTTTCAGCCGGTTTTTATATGGCGCGAGAAGCCAGTATTACTCGCTTTGCTAAGTAATCTGACAATACCAGTACCGGCCTCATATCCGGTTTTTTGTACTAAATGGCGCGAGATACGTGGAGAAATTTTTTGTGGAACAAATTTTTACTCAATTTGTTTTTTGGCCCTTGCCCACGAAATTTTCACGGACCACGAACATGCAGATTTCCTGCAGGCTGAGGCGGAAAGTCACCGCTGTTGCCCGTCGACAAACATACAAAACCTTCGGGGTGGGGCACAACTCTTTCGAATTCTGTACTTTTGGCGGGATTCTACGAACGAAAAAAATTGGAGCCGGCTCCTGTCTTAGAGTCGGGGGCTCTTTTCCAGAAAATCCCGAGACTACATTCTTGTTAGGTCCGGGTGGCATGCATGTTGAACCTCATGCAGCGTCTGCTCCGCGCTGCAGAGGCGCGGGTGATCAACGCTGCGAAGAGATGATAACATGAGGAGGCCCTACTTGCATATTACAGCTTCACTTAATGGATCGGCTCTCCCGGGTGACTGTCACTCCTTCACATGGCTACCCTCGGGCGCCGTGCGCAATTCCTGCCATTAAAATGGAAGAAAGGCGAAAAATCAACGCAGAAATGGTGCGGATCGCGCACGGAGCCTAAGGGTAACCATGTGAAGGAGTGCTCGTGGCGAGTTGATCCATTAAGCGAAGCTGTAGTATGCGAGCTAGACTACCTCCTCATGTGATCATGTTTGCCCTCAGCATTCACTCCTTGCCTCTTGCTCTCCCTCACCATCTCCCACTCCTTGTCAAATTTGTCATTCCTTCACGGTTTTATAATTTCCTAATCAAATTCGTCATCCTTTACGGTTTTTTAATTAGGAACTCCCAATGAAATGAAGAAAGTCCTTGATTCGAATAGGAAACTGACTCCGGTTTTTTTCCGGCTCTTATTTTCTTCGTTCGTAGACTTGTCCTTAGTTCATATGTCCTTCACATGACGCGAATGTCATTCGGAATGACGGAAGAGCTAGAAATGAAAATTTCTCGACGATAATTTCTCGTTCGTGGGCAGATTCTTCTCTAAGGGATCGATTTTTGGGTTTGGGTCCAACAACCGTTTTTTTTATCCCATACGTTGCGAATTTCTATTGTTCAGGTTGGTTGGTTGGTTGGTTTTGATTTGGTACCTCTTTTAGGGATGTATGTCAGTTCTACTTTTGAACAGTACCCCTTGGGGGTTTGCTTAAAAAACGTGTTTTCAGACGCAGAGTTGTTGTTGAAGTTTTTACAGATTTATGTTCTGGCAGTCAAATATTTGACAAATGTATGTGTCATGTATGTCATGATGTATGTGGTGTGTGTGGGGAGGACCGACTGGTAGGTCACTGTGAAAATAAATCATTTTGTAAATTTAAATAAATCTCTATTCATCCTACTTTTCCTCGTTGTCCTCCGCTTTGAGTATTCCAAATTCGAACTGTTCGTTGGCGATTTGTGGGTAGTTCTGATGCATGAATACCATAAAGTCTCGATTCATGCGACACATGACTAATTTTTCCATCTCACCATCACAGAGGCGAGTGTTTCACACACACAGTGCAACCTGTACTGTCTAAATGGCCAGGCGCACACATTTGAAATACATTATAACACACACACACACACACACAACACACACACCTTGTCCTGCGTCCACTGAATTTTCCGTGTGTCCGACAACCATTTGGTAAAGTGCACTTGACTGCTGGTTGTGCTCCTGGTGTTGTTTTGTCTTGTTGTTTAGTGTACATAATGTAATACGTTATAAGACCTTTTCAAGTCTTCGGCCACTCCAGCGACCCGCAAGCCCGCGGTACAGCTCCCCTGGCCCCTTGACTGCGATTTTGCTAGACAGAGTACACGACAGCGTGTTGCTTGCGCTTGCCATGCACTGTGCCCAGGGTGCGACACTCCTAACCCCTTGGCTGCGATTGGGTACGCCGAGTACTCGACTAAGTGTGCTTGACGTTTATTGTGCATTAAATAAGTATAATACTGAGGTGCCGACCTACGACCTCAGGTGGGTCGCCCTTTTGTAACTTCCATCATGTTCGGCTTTTCTTCACTTGCATTGTTTTTCCACTGTCGCTCCTACGTGAACTCAAGTGACTCACGCAGTAGTTTTGTCTCGCTCCTACGTGAAATAGTCACGCAGTAGCCCTTTCGTGACATGTCACGAAAGTTGTAAAAAATAACATTTTAAAACCATGTGTAATAGTCTTGGTCTCCCCCACGCACAATCCTTACCTGTTTGCCTGTTTATTTGAGTTGGTGTTGTGTGTGTATGTGTTCTTGTCTGTCTGTCAAATAAATTCACCATAAAATATACAAATTAAACAACACATGAACATCAAAACAAATAAAAATTATTAATTTCACAAAAAAAAACATACTTCAAACACATAATAATAATATAACAATATACTTGTTCTGCGTGCTGTTCCAGATAGTACCCATCAAAATCTTTACCAACTTTAATATGTACCCATGCCTCGGTGTCTTTTCAATTCAGACATGACTTCAAAAAAACAAAAAAAAACATAAGCGTACGCCACATGCATTACATAAACAATGAAATGTCAAGATCAAAAATGAATTTGTTATTATGGATGTGTGTTTTGATCTACTCCTAGTTTGTTTGTATATCTGCGTATGCGTATATCTACTTCCGAGTCAAAACATTTTTATATGTCAAAACAACATTCATGGGTCCTGGGTCCATGACGGGAGTGCCATTCGATTCGGTCAGGCGCTTCTGGGCTACCTTATTACTGCGCACCACATGTATGCGTCTCTGAGGTAATTGAGTTGCTAACTGTGTGGCAGTATTACAAACCAAAAACCAAAAAAAAACCATCGCTGTCCTCAAACCATTTCAATTCCTCAATCCACTCCCAACATACAAATACATCTACTTCACAACAACATTCATGTGTCTATTGCGGGAGTGCCTTCGAGCCAGGCGCTTCCGGGCTTCCTTATTACTGCACCTCCATCTGTGTGCATTTCTGATGTAATTGGCGCGCTAGCTTGTGGATTCCAAACCAAAAAAAAAACAAAAAGTCCTCAGTTTGCGAGCCCTCGTTGGAACTGGTACTTCAAAAAAATTCTTAATGATTCTCGTTTTTGTCTGGGGCCAGGCTTCTTGTGGGTCGGGCGAGGCAGTTTTTAAGTAAGTCAACACTATTTCTGGGTCGGGTGTGACTGTTTCTGGGTCAGGCAACCCTTTGTGGGTCGGGCGAGGCAGTTTCTGTGTCGGGCACCCAACCTGTTCTAGGTTGGGTGAGGCAGTTTGTGGGTCAGTATGAATACGCTGAAATGCAGGCTTTAGTAACGTGTACCTATATATATATAGATATATATGTATATGTATATATATCTATTTATACATATATATATATATATATATATATATATATATATATACACATATATACATATATATATGTATTTATATACATGTATATCTTACATATATATATATATATATATATATATGTACATGTATATATTTCTGTATATATTCATGTATATATATGTATA
>Ga0335398_10009826_pt1 | contig 10977 bp, 10 predicted proteins | sample BON03_FD_205742 | JGI IMG/M metagenome (GOLD analysis project Ga0335398, IMG submission 205742) | Freshwater microbial communities from Lake Bonney liftoff mats and glacier meltwater in Antarctica - BON-03 (spades assembly) (version 2) | ecosystem: Environmental > Aquatic > Freshwater > Ice >...
TATATATATATAGATATATATATAGATATATATATAGATACATACATATGCATATATATATATATATATATACATACATATGAATATGTATATATATATACATATACATATATATATACCAGCAAAACGAAGGACACAATCCTCATCCTCCACGACAGTTTCACATCAGTATGTACACATACATATATATACACACATGTACATACATATATATATGCATTTATATTTCTGTATATACATATATATATATATATGTATATATATATATGTAAGTGATAGACGGAAGTGGGGCGTCAGCTCTGAGCACAACTACAGACTCTAGGACTGCTATCGAGGAGCGCCACGCGTGGTGCGGAACGTGCTCGTGCTCACGCACGTTCCGATAACGTCTGGGACCGCACACAAAGAACTCCCGTTGTAATAGTCGTAAAAGACGATGTGACCCAGTGCTTGATGTTGGTCAAAAAGAGCTGTGTTCTCTTTGTTTTCAGCGTTCATGGAAATCCACATACTGTACGCGAACTTCATAACTAGGCGGTAGCTAGGCGGTCCGGTCACGAACTTCCGTCTGATTAGGTGGTCGATGGTCGATGTATCGCTCTCCCCCATGCACAATGTGGGCATGTATAGAACACATTGGGCAATCCAAAAAATGTTAATCGGGAGAAATCATGAAAAAAAAATGGAACTTGATCAAAGGGCAAAATAAACACATTAAGAGTGTAAAAACTTCAAAGTAACAGATCTTTGACCCATCATGTCACAGAGGTGGCTGATGAAGGCGGGCGAAGGCAGACTCTTGGTGAGAGCGTCGGCCACCTTTTTGTGTGTACGAAGGGGAGTGGAGTTTGACAAAACCAGCCTTAAGGAGTTCACGCACAAAATATTGACGAATGTCGATATGGCGCGGAAACTTACGGCGCACTAGCTGGTTCTCACTCATAGCAACACAAGCTAGGTTGTCTTCATAGATCTCAGTGAGTTTTGTTGGTTGATGATCGTTACTGTCCATCGATTGAGTTTGAGTTTATCTCAGCACAGCAAACATGGAACAGGATTTTTCGGTCAATCAAACTAACAACTCAATCGGTACTCAACAAAACTCAAGTTCGTAAATTCAAGCTTTGAGTTTACGAATTTACTCGAAAAAAACTCACCGAGTTTCCAACACTTAGCTTGTCGGGATCCAGCAATTTGTGGGTCGATTTTCAGACATTTCAGCAGCAAAATCGATTAATCGACCGACGTTAACGACACTGATACCCAAAATCCCTTATAGTAATGACTGCTTGGTCTGCTTGACTGGCTGCGAAAAATTCATCTTCGGAGGTGGATAAAGACACGTTGTCTTGTCGGCGGCTTTTTCAAGAAATAAGTCCACCATTCATCATGATGATGTAACCGGTGTGAGAGCGACGAGTATCAGTGTCGCCAGCCCAATCTGCGTCGACCCATCTCCACAATTCGTTTGCGTTGCGAGCGCCGCCGTGACGGGTGTAGGTAATTGAATGTTTCACAGTGTCACGAAGATACTGGAAGACGTGTTCAGCTGCATCCATGTGCGTTTTGCCGGGAAATTGGACGTATTGCTGAGTTCCAAGTAAGACCAGGCCCGGGCCAAGTCAGGGCGAATCATAGTGACGAAGTCGCCGAGACTTCCCACGATGCCACAATAGCGGATGTGAAACTCTGGTTTGGTCTTAGAATCGCAATCGTCTTTTGATAGACGAGTGTTTGGTTTTATTGGTGTGCTGCGAGGGGAAATGTCCCAAAAGCCATATATCCGCAAGTTCTCCTCAGCGTAATGTTTTTGCGAGAGGGTAGTAGTACCGGCGACGAAGTTACAGGTGAATGCGCAGCTAAGGTAGTGTCCGAGGGAGCCTTCATATGTATCTTCAAATGCCTTGAGAAGGCGCGTGCGAAAATCATACAGAACTGAGCGGTTTGTGAGGTGCATGGCGTGGCGTTGGGTGATTGCCTAAACAATTTTCAAGCAGGTAGTGTGTTGCAACGTGTTGCAGTGTGGCGCAGTGTGTTACAGTTGCCTGAACAACAATCTTGAAGCAGGCAGTCACCGCCCACGGTAGGAAGGGGATCGTGTGTAATGAACACTTGTGCTCTCCCAACGCACCACATTAATTGACGCGTTTATATTTGGCGCACAGACATGAGAGAATTTGTAAGAGATAGAGCAAGAGAACAGGGCAACGCTCCCCAGATACTTTTTTTGAGTTTACTACAACATGCCATGACATGTGCCATCGATTTTGTTCAAAACGCGTATAAAATGACTCCTTTGTTACCCCAAGTGTTAAAAATCGAACAGTACCAAGAATTTTGGCGTTTGCTTGGGGAATGTTCAAATACCATTTACTTTTTAATTCCACCAGAATTGTTTTTGTCCGTTTGATCAAAAATATGTTTTAAACGTCAAGTAATCTGAGTACAAATCGTGTAGTAAGGATGCAGTCATTTTGTGCAATGTTGTCAATTTAGAGATGGACCTCTTCCTATCAGATGTGCCCGAGGCATGGTTTTAGTGATTAGGCTAGCTGAGGTGCCGTATGTGCTGTGGGAGCAGTGATAGCACAGAGGCAGAGAAACACGCACACACAGCACTGGAACACACTGCAACGCACTGAAACACACACACATTCGCACTCTCAGGCGCACCAGCATACGCACTGCAACACACTGCAACACACTGCAACACACTGCAACACACTGCAACACACTGCAACACACTGCAACACACTGCAACACACTGCAACACTCTCGCACACATTCGCACTCTCAGGCGCACCAGCATACGCACTGCAACAGACTGAACCCTTTGCAACACACGCTCGCGCATCAGTGCACGCGGTCGCCTCCACAGACGGGAACTTCACTCCGGGGTGATTTGGTAGTCTTCAAATGTATTGTTCAAAAATTTGGAATGCGACGTCGCAAGCTTTGTTTTTTGTACTTTTTCCGGCGCCTCCATCACAGATAATTTTTCTTGAATTGCAGCGCTGCAACCCGGCATTTTGGCCAAATTGCAACTACTTTGTTTCAGCTACTATTCCGTCTGAATCGGGCGTTTTGATCAAGTTGCGACGTCGAAATCAAAAAAAAATCCGGTATTTGGTCGTGACCCTGTGTCACGCGGCAGCTCGGGACCAAAGCCCCTTGAAACCACGCGCCTGACCGCCTATCTCACGGCTTTCGGGGTTGGCTACGGCTGCGGCTTTGGCTTCGTCTCGAATGCTCATATTGTCTTGCCTCCGAGTCTCTCGCCTCTTCGCCCTCTATGGGTTCTTCGGTTCTTGGTGTAGTACGGCTGCGGCTGCGGCGTCTCTCATTTTTGAAGCTGCAGTTTTGCGCTGTGTCCAATTCTCTTCAATTCCATAATTGGGTTGTCAGGGTTCAATGTTGGAGGTAAGACAAGACAAGGAGATGAGTCTGAGCCTGAGAACGCCCAAAACCGCACATTCCGCACAGAAATATGTCCTGCGGACATGCACCAGAAGTATGCATATTTCTACGACCCCAGCTATAGTTCTTGGAAAACTCCCCCATCCTCTTCCTGGGGGCAAGGGTCGTGATTTGCAATTTTGAACCTGCTGCATCCAAAGTCAGATGTGTCGTCTCAGCTGTAGACACACTTCAATTGCAAAAAGCTCTCACTACACAAGGTCCCACGTGTCTCCTCCAAAAACACACACATTAGCCATACAAGATGCATCAAATTACCTCGATCGCGTTTTGTTTTTGCTGAGTGAATACGATGTACGCGGCGAGCTCAGGGTTGTGTCTGTTCCTGCCCCTGTTCACATCATTGCTTGCCCCTCCCCTTGGGTGTAGTCCCGCCCCCTTTCAATGCCGCGACTACAACATGCTGTACTGAGGTAGTGGGCCCAGATAGTCCCCTGCTTGTTCCACACTCTGCTCAACAGCCACCCACCTTGGAAAGGCATGCAAAAGCTGTGCAATCGCAGCTGCTAGCAAGCTGTCTCACATCGCAACATGTCTCAACTCATACATGTGTGCAGGAATAAGACAGTGAAAAGCTCACCGTTTCACTCGATCTCCTTCTCTGAGAGAAGGTATGCTGTTGTATGTATGCTGTTGATGCATACAATCGACAGTCCTGATCGCCTGCATATCAAATCCCGCCCCGTCCAAGGTATCAATTATGTGTTGCATGCCATTGTCGGTCAGCCACCTTCTCGACTCGGCCGCAAGCCATCTCTTTGGCACAGTCCTGGCTTCTGTTTGATAACAACGAGTCATACAGATCGGGTTGATTCAACCTCGCAAGGTGCAAAAGGCATGACAATATGGGTGGACACAATATCACGCAAGTGCACGAAGGCGCGCTGTTGCCTTTCTAAACTGCGATTAAATATTGTGATTGTGATGTGCTCAAGAAGTACGCATGTTTGGGTAATACAGCGTCAAACTTGAATACGCACGCAGAGGGTCAACGGCATCTGTACATCGGCCTGATTCGACGCGCAGATCGCCTGGTATCCCCTCCGCCCTGTCCTCAGCTGTAATAACTTGTAGTAGAGAGTGTTTATTAAAGAGATAACCTCATCAAGAGGGTAAATGGTAATTTAAGTCATAAGACTCCCAGATCTCAGACGGGCTCCCTAAGAGTCGAGGGAAGTGATAATGGGGAACCTACAACTAGACCGACACCTAGACTGACACCTAGACCGACACCTAGACCTTCACCTTGACCATGGACACCAACACCTACAACTGCATCAACATTAATAACTTAGTAGTAGAGAGTGTTTATGAAAGGGATAACCTCATCAATAGGGCAAATGGTAATTTAAGTCACAAAACTCCCAGATCTCAGACGAGCTCCTTAAGAGTCAAGGGAGGCGATGAGGGGGGAACCTACAACTAGACCGACACCTAGACTGACACCTAGATTGACACCTTGACTATGGACACCAAAACCTACAACTGCATCAACATCGACACCTACACTGACATCTATTCCATCCTCGTCGCAGGCCATGTCCTCGCGTTGACCCACCTGGCGCCCAAGGATAGCTTCGAGGACGCTCACCTCGTCGTCGTCATCGTCGTCACCCTGTGCGTCATCGTTCGCGCTAATACGGGCACCTGTACTACCTGCGGCGACACCACCACCTCCAAGATTGGCTGCACCTCCAAGATTGGCTGCAAGCCATTCCAAGGCCGCGACATAATAACTTAAAAATTCTTTTTTATTATTGGCGGACCTTCTTCAGTTTTTTTTCCTGTTTAGCACTCCTGACGCTTGCAGGCTCCTTGGGGCCTGCAATTGCAAATGTGAAGAGAGGTTGCAAAATTGGCAGCCACACCTCAAACAGCGCAAAAATCACCAGGCCACACGCGTGGTGACTTGCATAGGTCACTTGAGATGCCCGACGTGCGCCCTGGTGCTTGCCATTGAACACACTCTGTGCCCTTATAGACAGGAGGTGCACCTCCAAATTACGAAGGCACGCAAACACCTGAACCTCCCTCAATTGGCTCATGGACCTGGGTCATTTCTGTGTCGTCGTGCGTTGACAAGCGCTGAATGGAAGCGACATGGAAGCTTCGGCTTGTACTTTTTGAAACACTCTTTCAGTGGTTGTCTTAGAGCCGTTCTGATCCGGATCTCCAAACGTAAACGTAAACGGGTTTGTACAGCCGATCCCACTTGAGGTGACATTTTTGAATGCTGTTTCAAAGCTCAAAGCTCAAAGCTCGAACGTCTCTTTTCACTGAAACGTGGCAAAAGAGACGTTCAAGCTTTGAGCTTTGAGCTTTCGAAAATGTCACCTCAAGTGGAATTGGCTGTTCCAGTCACACTGAATTTGTGACCAATTTGTGACATTTATGATGGTCACAAACTGCCACAAGTTCGAATTTGTGACCGAATTTGTTTCTCCACGGATTTGGTCACATTTTGGTCACAAATGTCACAAATGGTCACACTTTCAGGTGTGACTGGTACAAACCTGTTTATGTTTTCGTTTTCTAGGAAATCAGTGGTTTGAAATGAAATGAAATACAGAAAAACATAACAGAAAGTGAACACTGTTTATGTTTTATGTTTGGAATCCGGATCAAGAACGGCTATTATAAAAAAACTTTTTAATCTCCTTCAAGTCCCTGACGCATGTTGGGAACACGTGACTGAGAAGCGAGCATCAGTCCCGCTAGGCGTACACGGGGGTAACACCACCGCTCGAGCGAGCAGCGCCAAGGTTGTTCGGTATATTTCCCCACACTATATGGGGACAAGTCCAGCGCAACACCCTGACAATACGCGTCCGATCCAACCCGTGCTGGCAAACACCCTAACGGGCAAGTGCCATTGTGCGACGATTTTTCTTCTAGACACGGAGACAGTACCGAAAATAAGTAAAACATTTAATCATTGTGAGGTAATGTGGGCTGTCTCCATGAAATTGGTTGACTAACCATTTTTCAGACACAAGGCATTGACTTCGCTGAGGAGTGCTGAGGCGATGGTATTGGGACTCCCTATTTGAGACTGCGCAAGAGGCTGTAACAATTGCGACCACACGCGCAATTCATGTGATAGCAAAGACATTCTTTGAGCGTTTGTGTTTGGTTCCAGGAATGAGCACATTTGGGCCCTGAGTCAACTGTCCATATGCACCCACAACTCCAACCGTTCACTCTACAACTATTTGTCGATTTCCGTGCAATTTTTTTCCCCGAATTGCCCCTCCACTTTTTGTCATCACGATTTACCAAGTAATCTGGACGAGTCCCGGTACCTTCACTGAGAAACCTTTTTTGTCATCATGATTCACCAAGTAATCTGGCAAGTCCCGGTACCCTCTCTGCGGGTACCGGGACTTGCCAGATTACTTGGTGAATCGTGATAACAAAAAATGGAGGGGCAATTCGGGGAAGACAATTGCACTGAAATCGAGAAATAGTTGTACACTGGATGGTCGGGAATGTTGGTGCATATGGACAGTTGACTCAAGGCACAATTTTTTGCAATCCTAGAACCAAATACAAACGCTCAAAAAATGTCTTTGCTGTCACATGTATTGCGCTCAGCTGTAAGCACATTTGGGCGCAACTGTTACAGCCTCTTGTGCAGTCTCTAATAGGGAGTCCCGGTACCCTCGAGGGTGCCGGGACTAGGCCAGATTACTTTGTGAATCGTGTGCTGACAAAAAATGAGGGGCCACATGAAGGTACCGGGACTCCCTATTACAAACAGTGCGGGCAGCTGCAACAATTTGATGCCATAGGACGCCATAGTGAGCGCAATGAATATGGCACTAAAAGTATTCTTTGAGCGTTTACATTGGTTTCAGGACTGAGCCCAATTGAGCTGAAAGTCAAATGTCCGTGTGCTCCCACACCCCCACTATTTACAGATCAACTATTTCTCGATTTCTGTACAATTTTTTTCGGATGAGGCCCCTCATTTTTTTTGTCAGCACACTATTCAACAAGTGAGGTGGCCAAGTCCCTGTACCCTCGGCCACATCCGGAAAAAATTGTACAAAATCGAGAAATAGTTTTGCTGTGAACAGTGGGGGTGTGGGAGAACACGGACAGTTGACTCTGAGCTCAATTGAACTCAGTCCTGAAACCAATACAAATGCTTAAAGAGGTCTTTTAGATTCACGTCTCTTGCGCTCACCTTGGTAACCCGTGGAATCAAATTGTTAGAGCTGCCTGCGCAGGTTCTAATAGGCAGTCCCGGTACCCTCCAAGTACTGTACTGTAGGTCCTGGTACTACTTGTTGAGTACTGCAGTAAAGTGTTGACTCGATGAGAAGCTACAACCTAGGGTCCTAGGAAAAAAGAACCCGCGAACGTTGGTTTTGTGTTCCTCCCGTCCCCAGTAAAAAATCCTTCCAAAACAAACTCCTTCTATAATTCTTTGCAATGCATTCTGCCGAGGCCCCAGCTTCCAAAAATATCCTTCAAAACAAACTCATTCTCTGCAATGCGTTCTCTAGCTTTCCAATTCTCTTGTTCCACTTTCGAACTTGCTCCTCAGTTTGGGGCTACGCCGTATTTCCCTACGCCGTATTTTCCCCCAAAAATATCCTTCAAACAAACTCCTTCTCTGCAATGCGTTCTGTGGCTTCGCGCGCCTGTAAAGTCGCGGAGAAAGCACTCAGCCGCAGTTAGCATTGACTCAGCCACGCCTCCCACGGTAAGAAAAATTGTCATGTCTCGATCTGTACGCTCTTCAGGATAGAGTTTGAGGCCGATGATCTCCAAAGCATGTGCTGCTCCCCCTCACTGTAGAGTGTGTTTCTCTGCGTGGCAGGCATGGCTACACAGACCTCGATGGGACGTTTCATGCTGCCCGCGGCGCTGCTCGCTGCCACGCTGGTGTCGGTGGCCTCTAAACAGACGGACAGCCCCGAGGTGGGTGTACCAGGACTCTACAAGGGCCTCATTGTCTGGGCCTTCTTCTGGGCCTTTCTCGATGCCTTCACCATCGGCGCCAACGATGTGGCCAACGCCTTTGCTAATGCCGTCGGCTGCGGCACCCTTACCCACAGATCTGCTTGCATGGTTGCATGCGTCTTCGAGTTCATCGGCGTCATTGCCCTCGGCTCCAACGTGACGGACACGATCCGCTCCAAGATGGTTGACGTCGGCCTCTTCTCCCACGACCCCTATGTCCTTGCCACAGGCATGTCCATGGTCAACGTGGGCTCTGGTGGCTGGGTGCTCGCCGCAACACTGCTGTCGATGCCAGTGTCCACAACGCACTCGGTCGTTGGAGCAGTGCTCGGCATTGGCATCACCGCCTTTGGCTGGAACGGTGTAGTGTGGGACTTCAACAAGAAGGGTTTCTTGTCGGTGGTCGCATCCTGGTTCATCTCGCCGGTGATGGCTGGCACACTCGCTGCCATCTTCTACATGACGGTGAAGATCTTGATCCTCAAGTACCCCGATGAGATCGCACTCCAACGCGGTATCAAGTTGATGCCCATGTACATGTTCTTCACCTTTGGTACCATCTGGGGATTCATGTTCATGAAAGGCATCCCGGCGTTCAAAAACTCTGCATTTTCCCTCACCGTCCCACTTACCGTTGGCCTCGGCATCTTCCACGCCATCCTGGGATTCGTCTTGGTCTCACCCTGGCTTCGCCGCACCATCGTGGACAAAGAAAACCTGCCCTGGTGGACCATTTTCTACACTCCCTGCGTGGGCGTGGGGTCGATGGGCTACTACACCACTTTCGCCGCCGGTGACGAGAAGGCACCAAAGCCAGACTCGGAGCTGGCCGCCCAGCAGCCCACGCAGCAGCAGCCCACGCAGCAGCAGTTCCCGGGCCAGCCTCAGATGATGGGGTACCCTGGCCAGCCCATGGGCATGCCCGGGCAGCAATCGATGATGGGCGGGTACCCTGGCCAGCCCATGGGCACGATGGGCGGCTACCCCGGCATGCAGCAGCAGATGTCGCCCTACGGCATGCCAGTCATGGGCTCTGCCTTCGGCCTTGAGGACCTTGGCAAAACCCTTGCCCCTGGCTTCTACCGTGACATTGGTGCAAAGCGGGAGGAGGATGCTGGGTTGCACACCGCTGCTTTCCAGGCAGACTCGATGGTGGAGGAGATGTTCAAGTTCCTCCAGCTCTCGTCGTGCTGCTTCTTCTCGATCTCGCATGGCGCCAACGACGTGGCCAACGCTGTGGGTCCCTTTGCGTCCGTCTGGGGCATCTACGAGACTGGCAAGGTGGAGACCAAGGCCTCCGTGCCCATCTGGATTCTCGTGTATGGTGGAGTGGCGCTCGACATCGGCCTCATCACGATGGGCCATCATATCATGGAGGCGCTCGGCAACCGTCTGACTCTCACGTCGCCGTCGCGTGGATTCTGCGTTGAACTTGGCGCCATGTTCACGGTTATGGTAGCCTCCAAGTTGGGCATCCCCGTGTCGACTACACATTGTATCTCTGGAGCCACTGTTGCCGTCGGCATGTGCAACGGAAACATGGATGCCGTCAACTGGAAGCTCTTCGCTGTCATGTTCGGTGGGTGGATCATCACGTGCCCCGCCGCTGCCTTCGTCACAGGCATGCTCTTCTGGGGAGTCGTGGCGTCGCCAAAGCCGCTGCCCTCCAACGGCTTCTTTACCGGCAGTGTGCCCAATAACGACTAGAAACTGCTTTATCTTGTACTATTTTTCCGTTTTCTCTCTTGCCGGGTAGTCGTGGCAAGAAGGAATCTATTTTGATTTGTTAATAAAAAACGCTTTCGACATATACCTCTTGTACACATTATTGAACGTCACTGGTGGTCGTAGCGCGCCAGAATCTATGTTGATTCGTGAATTTAAAACCTTTCACACATTCCATTTTTGCACATTACTCATTATGACTGCGAGGGCATCTATGTTCATCTATGAATCAATACTCTTTTGACTCATACAGTGCACCGTGCCCAACAACAAACCTCACCTTTGGTATGGTGTGTCTACGGTGCATTACCCACAGACTCACCCACGGACTTGCCCCCCCCCTTTTCTGAGCGTTCTGTATCCCACACGGCCCTAGTCACGGTGTTACCGTGACAGATTAACCACTGACTGTGACAGATCAACCACTGACTTGTCCACCCCCCTTTTCTAAGTGTTGTGGTTACGGTGATGATGATGATTGCTTTTATTACTTTCAAAAGTAGTTTAGTACCCTTGTTGGAGGGTCTATGAAGTTCAAATTCATGGGTACTGTGACAGATTAACCACTGCTCACGCAGGGCTTGCTCATCTGCGACGCAGCCCTTTCTGCAACACACTGCATACACACTTCGTATGTTGTGGTGCGACGCAGCCTTTTCCGCAACACACTTCAACAGCCTGCTAAAAAGGCAGCAAACTTCGCATGTTGCAGTGTGTCGCACCCACAGATGCGCGTGCCCGAGGTCTGTTGCAGTGGGTTGCAGAAAAAGCTGCGTCACACTGCAACATGCAAAGTCGGTTATT
>Ga0335398_10009829_pt1 | contig 10974 bp, 10 predicted proteins | sample BON03_FD_205742 | JGI IMG/M metagenome (GOLD analysis project Ga0335398, IMG submission 205742) | Freshwater microbial communities from Lake Bonney liftoff mats and glacier meltwater in Antarctica - BON-03 (spades assembly) (version 2) | ecosystem: Environmental > Aquatic > Freshwater > Ice >...
TATGTTGCACCCCCCACACTCTTTTCCGGTTTCGCATTTGGCACTCACCAACCTCCCAATCGACCCCTTCCAACCTCCTAATCAACCCCTCCCACGTTCTGCAACACATTTACACCACCACCCCTATACCCCCCCCATGTGCACACCTGTGGGCGTTTCAGGTTGGGCGAGGGAAGGAGGCTCGGGGCAGGGAGGAGCAACCGAAAGTGGACCTTGCTCCATCTGGATATGCGCAAGCGCACGTTTAGCTTTCCACGAATGCCCCTCAGCTTTACAGCAAGCTCTTGCTACACAAACAGCGAGAAGTAATCGCAAGAGGCACAGACGAGAAAGCATGGGCACCAGCGAGCAGGTGCATGCGGGCACGCGAGCACGCAAAAACGACCAAATTCAAAAGAGGGTGGTGCGCAAGAGGGACAACCTGAGTAAGGGGCATGATGCCATCAAAGAAAGATTCGAACGCAGCTCGCTCAACCTCTTCTCGTGGGGCCGGGGAAAATATGCGACTTCCAGCCACTTTGGCCACACGATGTAGGTCGTCCATACTGAGTGTTCGTATTGCAGCAAACAATTTCGCTCTGACATGCAAAACAGTCTGTTACACTCATACACACGCTCGGATGCTGCGAAGACGGAAGCGTGATAGAGAGCTCGGAACAAGAGTGCAAGCAGCGACGCGCCGAAATAGGGGTGGCAAGAGCACCTGACTGTAGCGTCCAACGAATTTGTGTCTCTGCCCAGGGATTGAGCACCCAGCATTGCAACTGTGGACTGTAGCACCATTGGCATATCCTCCTTGGGCCTTTTGCGCCTAGGCTCCTCATTTAGCTGAGGGCGAGGCGCACTGAGTGGCTGCTTGATACGGCGGCCTACCTCACTTTGCTTGGAGAGGAGCTTGCAAACAGCTTTCAGCTGCGTGAAATTGCACTGGTAGATGCTGGAAGCGAGCGCCGAGAGCTTAATGCTCTTATCACCTTTTGTCACTGTGATACTCTCAGCAGTTTCGACGTCGGTAGGCCAGATGGCTTTTAGGGCCTGCAGGCCAGGAAGCTCTTGCAGAATGCCGTCGCGCTCGTCAAAGGGACAGTTCCGCACGGCACGCGCCAGCAGCCTGAGCTGCTCCATGCGCTCAGGGCTGAGATTGGCAAAGCGACCGATCTCGGGTGCAAGCAGGTCGATTACGTCGTTGGAGTTGCGCTGGTATGCCGCCAGCGCGTCCGTGTAGTACCTGTGCACTTCGCCCGTGAGCGCTCGCTCGGGGTAGCACCAGCACTTGACCTCAGCCGCCGTCAGCGACCGCTCCGGAAACACCGCCTGGATTTTAGCGTTGATCGCCACCAGCTCCTCTGGTAGTGGCTCCTTAATCTCGCGATGGATGCAGTATCCAAGATGCTTGCGCGCAACCCGCACAGTGAGGTCGCGCTGCATGAGCTCGCGCTGCCGTCGTACTTTGGGCTCGAAGGTGCGAGTCACGGACACGAGCGGCTCGAGAGGGCAGCGCGAGAGTGGCACCGTGTCGAAGAGGCCTGGCGCCTTCGGGCGCAGCGTAAAGGTAGCAATGACTGGCGACTCGGGCGTGTAGTCGCGCCACATCGCCGCCTTCGCGTCATACGGCAGCGCCAGCCGCTCGTACGACTCGGCCGGCGTCATGCGGTACATAATGGGCAGCGGCTCTTCAAAGGGGTCATGCTTGCGCTTCGCACCACCCGAGAGCCGGTTCAGCTTGCGCTGTCGGAACGAGGAGCGCCCACCGTTCTTGCCCCCGTCTGACAGCGAGCCGTCCCCGAGGCCTTTGATTCCCCCCACGACCTGGCCAAGTCGGGCCTCAGTCGGCACGATCCTGGGTCCTTGCCAGAGGTGACCTGTAATGGTCGCTTCCCCAGTCTCGGCCATTTCCTGGCGGCAGTGGCGCGGACTCGTCTTGGCTGCTGTTGGTTTGCGGCTTGTTCTTCGCTCAAGGCAGTCGCCGCAAGAGATGCTTCTGGAAACGAAAAAAGAAAATATTTCTTTTTTACCTTGTGAACAAAACCATTTCAAGCAAAAAGGGGGACGTTAAGTTTGAAAAAATCGCTCCTATTCGCCACTAGACCAAGGCAGAAGGCGGGGACCGCAGCAGCTTGGACCGGCGCGAAAGTGCAGCAGGTGTCAGCAGGCACGCCATGCGCTTTATTTTCCCTGGGTTTCAGCCTGAGCCGACTTTTTAATTGCCCGCTGCTGCCCATCACTGACCTGTGGTGCGTCTGCAGACGCTGCCAGCACTGGGCTCTGACAGACTGCCACGCGGCGGCAGCAGGAAAAATGGCATCGTCATCGAGCTGGGTAGGCGGCAGCTCCGTGGCAGCTTCGAGAGCAGCAGGCATCTTCCCGCCCGCACTTTGAGCGGCATGCCCTGGAACAAAGAGATGTAGCCTGCGCCCCGGCAGGCCGGCTGCTTGCCTCGATTGCCTGCCACTATTGCTCGCCGCTGGCAGAAGGGTGCAGTACTTCAGCGCTTATAAGCAGGGCATGACGCACTGTGCGTGGTTATACGCTGCAGTTTGTTTGTTAGTTTGTGGGAGCTGTGGCCGTACCGTTGTTTCTAGTTGACATCGCCGTTTGTGTGTGCGGTGTGTATTTGTTTCTACTACAGCGCCTTTAGGAGCGGCCTCTGGAGCATCGTCAATAGCAAAGGCGGCCACGGTGAACGATGATGCCGAAGGTTTGCCGACAGTGCCGAATTTTCACTTTCTGCACATTCACGCACACAACACACGCACACACGCAAATACACACATACACACACACATACACACACGCAAAACCAACATGCATGTGCGTAAGCGCACAAGCGCACACATTCGTATATTCGCACACCGACATTCTCTCCCACACAAGGCCTAGCCACACACCGGCGCGCACACAAAAACAAGCATGTTCACATGTGCATTCGTTCGAGATGAGCATTCAACTGTAGCAGCTCTCCTGGATTCGGCGAGCACAGCGTGTAGCAGAACAGGCTCTCTGTTTGTTTTTGGATCAGAAAGGATATGTGGAGAGGAAAAAAGATCAACTTGAGAAATTCGCCTTCAGAGAGCAAATTAGTTGCAATAATAAAAAGAAGAAAGACAGGACAGCATAGGAAAATTTTCATACGTGAATAGCATCAGGACTCTTCAGCTTGGCAGCAGAAGGTGCGGAGCTCATTGGGAAACATGCTTGCTGTGCAGGGCTCGCACGAAGCGAGAATTTTTTTGGAACATCTCCTGTTCGCCTTGTTGACGATGTCTACAACGTGACATCTGTATACATGAAGGTATTATTTTGCATCTCCACATTTTTTTGCCCCCTTATTGCCCAGCCCTCTATGTGTATCCTGAACCCTCAACCATTTTGCAGTACCTTCCCTCATCTCGTGTTTTGTTTTGTACGCGTGTTTTGTTTTGTACACGACTGGATCGATGGCTAACAACAGTGCCCATTACCTCGCAGCGCGGCCTAGACCAAATGGAAACAGAACTGCAAGAGGATCCATACACGCAGAAAGAGGCACTGGCTATCAAGCAGGGCGTGTCACAAGCGTATCAACGACTCTTCTCATCGCTGGTCACTGCTCCTTTCTCTCCCAATCCCTTTGACTCGTCTCGCCCTCCTCCCTCTGTGTGCTGTCCGCCGGCTTGCATCTGCTGTATATGTGCGTCATCAGCTGCGAGGCAAACGGCAGCCAAACAGGCACTGTTGTTGTTGTTGGGGGAAATTCAGTGGGAAAGGGAAAATAATGTGTGCTGAGCAGTTGCTTCAAGTGAAATGGCTGAGGAAAGATTTATGGAGCCATGCGGAGTGCTGAGATTATGTTTCTTCGAATGACACATGTTGTGTATGTTTGCTCTTGCCCCCTCCCCCTTCCTCCACTGCTCTCTCTTGCAGGACAAAAATGTAGACAAGTTTGAGATCTATGTTGTGCGAAATATTCTGAAGATGCCACGCCATCTCGATCTCTCGGCCTCTGCTGTTTCAGCTGCTGCCAATGGCCCTACAGTCACGCAAGAGGCCGAAGACGAAATGGATGCGGAGCTGCAGAAGCTGCGGCATCACATTCACCAGGCTGAGTGGGTTTACACGGCCACGGCAGCCAAGGTTAAGCAACTGGAAGGGAAACTGGCAGAGTTTGAAAGCATCAAACAAGTCTTCGAGCAGACAGATCAAAAGCTGTCAGAGCAATCGCTGCCACCACTCGAAGAGACAGTTTCGGGTGTGCTGTACAGGGAGCCGGAGATCAGGGCGCTCGAAACGCAGTACAGTGCGCTCGATGCTGAGCGAACTAAGGAGAACACTCCCATGGACCTCGACGTCCAAGCGATAGAGACGAAATTCACTCTATGTAAAGCACAGATTGGTGGCACTTCAACTCGCAACATGGACCAGCTTAGCACGCTCCTCGGTGCCCGCTGAGCGAGTATGAAAAGGGATCGGCCGGCTGAAAGTCGCCTGGGTGGCGGCGGACGGATGTAATTTGGACGCGCCTTCGCGAAATAGTGTAAAGAAGACAGAGAGTGCATATAAGGATACTTCAGAGATAGAATAGATGAGATAGTGGGCCGTGTGCCCACCCAGACTAATTTTAGAATAAGCTTCGGGATGAAAAAATGCGGGTCAAGCATCTTGGCAAGACGTGCGATTTCCCCCCAACAAACACTCCTGCTTGTGATTTTGCGGACAATTTGGAAATGGGCATCAACGGTTAAAGTCAAAAAAGGCTACAAGAAATGAGCATAATATATTTACATGCAGAAGAGTTTTGGGGTGGATTTTTGGCCGGTGGCACATGCTACCGGCAAATATGTGACACGGCTTTATGCAGGAGCAAACTCACACTCAAACACTTCCTTCACTTATTGAACGTATAATTCCCTTAAAAGAACTCTCATCTGTATTTCTGTGGCTCTTACTTCTGCATTTTACCCCCCCCTTTCTTCTCCCCAGTGCTGGCCACTGTCATATGTACTGGTGCATTCATTCTCATGTTGCACAGTTTCAGTGCCAACATAGCCGCGCTCTGTGCGTGTTGGTTTTGGGATCATGACACTATCAAATTAACGATGGCAAGATGAACATCTAATGATGTTCGCGACCATGCCGCATCACTCGCTCGATAATCGAACTGTGCGTGTGAAGCCAATCTGCAAACCAGGTGACATATTTTCTGACAGTCAGTTGCATACCCATCCCATAGCATGCAGACTTAAGTATTAAAACGCAGGTGCAGCTGCAGCTGCAGCAAAAGTTTCAAAAGGCCATCGTTTCGAGGAGAGATCAGGTAGGGGACATACCAGCAGATTCATTCTCATATCGCTTCTCATTAGATCGGAGATGCTCGAGTTCCTGGAGCGTCAGCTTCAATCTATACTGCAGCCGAGAACGCTCCTCAAGAAGACTGATACAAACTCACAAACACATATCCACCTCCAAAGTCACGGCACTTGTGTCGAAGAATATGGAAGCACATCATGGGAAGTCAAGTTCGACTTGGTCAATCACACTATGCACGCGAAACGTTTCGATCTACTACCCCTGCACCCCGCACCCAAACGGCAAGGCGGCACGGCACGCAGGCAGCCTCGATGACAATATGCTATTGCAAATCAGCTGCTACAGTATATTTCTCTAATTTGGGGCGCCAAGATACAAGCACCCAAACGCAAAACGTACCCCGTCTTTTCGTGAGTGACTTGCTGGACTTCAGTGCGGAGGGCATCACTCAACTCCTGGTACTGGCGGCCTTCGCCCTGCGTCTGTCGCAGCGCATCCTGTAGGTCGGATGCGCGCTGATTCATCCTTGATTCCATTAGCAACTTTTCTTCACGCTCATTTGCGTACAGCGCCTCGAACTCGGTCAATCGTTTCACCTGCACATACATGTTACCATTACTCATCAGCTTGTCAAACTGCGGTGCGCGCGGCGGCGAGGGCTCTTCCTGACGCCACCGCGCCACTCATATACAACTGCAGTAATAAGAAATTGAATTTGAGCTCTCTCAGTCCAGGATGGATGCCGAGCCGAGGGTTTTAGTAACGGCCGAAAATCCCCGTAAAAGATGCGGACAAGCCAAAACGTAGATCAGGTAACAGTCGATTCAGAAAAGGATATTTTTGGTTCTACCCAACGCTCGCCCCCACCAATTTCCCACTTGGCGCTTGCTTTTTCTAAACATGCGCACTGCACTACCACAGACTGGAGCAAAGAAAGGAGTACACGTATTTTGGTTAAACCTTGATTGATTCATAGTGGCAGTGTTAGTCAGCAACCTCACAACAAAGAGACGGGAGAGACCTCGTTACGAGAATCGCGGAGCTTGTTCTCAAGATCCGTGCAGTCATCTTTGCGTGCCTCGAGGTCCTTACGCGTCGCGTCAAGCTCGTCGGTCGTGTGAATTTTCTGCTGCTTCATACGCTCGAAGTCTGCGTTATGTGCAGTCAGTATCAATCATACATTTCGTCAGAGAGCAAGCAACAAGGCAAGCAATCATGGCACCTGAGCGCGCTGCGGCCAAGTGACGGCCGCTCTCAGTGAGATCTTGTTCTGACCGATCAAGTTTGGATGTCACGTCATCCTTCTCCCGTGACAGTGCGTTGTGGGCCTGTCTGAGCAAGTTGTATTCCAGTTCAAGCTCGTTACAGCGCGCCTCCAGCGATGTGCGTGCGGCCATATGCGCATCCTGCTGCCTGAGCCACTGCGCCTTCTCCTGGTTGTGCACCTCAATGACTTTCTGCTGCTGTTCAAGCTGCTGCAGCCCGATCTGCAGCTGCGCGTTGCAGTCCGAGCGCTCTTTGAGTAGCTGCTCCTGCGTGGTAGTCCAGTGGCGCTGTGCCTCTCGGTGCTCTTCATCCAACACCTTTAGCCTATCTTTCTCTGCACGATCCTCAAGCAGCGTTCTACGGTCTTCCTCCCAGATCTCTGCGGCCTTGCGGTGCAGTACCGCGTCTTCTTTCAGCGTCAAAATGTTCGAAGCTTGATGCTTCACTTCGGCCTGAGAAGTAGCGAGCAGCTTGATGTAATCATCCTGCTGCCTCAGCCATTCGTTGCGCTCGTCCTGTGCGCATTACCCCAAAAATTAGCGATCGCGACGAAGCTGCCGCGCGTCATTCGGTCACGAGCCCAAAAATGAATGTTCCAAGCCAGGGCAAAATTCTCCGAGGGAAAAATCCAGAGGGTCTCCGAAGCGTAGTGGATCTACACAATTTGATCTACCATAGATAGGCCTTATTTAGGGCAGCTTATGTATCTTATTAAAAGTGGATGCACTACTCTCCGGATTGTATTCCTCAGCTGCCGCGCGCCACATGGTCACGACCAAATTCGAGGTATTTCGATTCTTACTTTAATTTTCGACCTGAGACGTCTATCAGGTTACGTTTTTTTATGACCTGCGAAGACCCAGGTCGAACAAAATCGAACTTGAGGAGCAATTTTGGAGGAAAATAAAATCGGAAAATTGCACTAGTTCTACAGTGAATTGCGACGTTGCGTTTGGCCAAAAATAACAGATTTGGAAACTGAAGGATCTGGAAAATAAGGATTCACAGAATAAGAAAAGTAGACTAAACAGGTTGTGTATGAGTCTGAAAATGTCTCGTATAAGGCATAAAAGGTCACGAATTAGGTTAAAAAGATTGTATACGTGTGTATATGAGGTTGTGCCACGGCGAGGGTGTAAGAGGTTGTATAGGTAGCGTCGAAAAAAGTCCTCCGCCGCCGTGTGCCCTTTCGAAAATCAATTTCTGACCTTGTGTGTTTGCTCTGCGACGCGTCGTATACCAAGCTCTTGCTGGGCTGCCGTGAGCCTCTCCTGCAGATCCTCCTCCTGCCGTTTCGTCACAGCCAAAATCTTTTCTACAGAATGCTTCTCGAGCTTCGTCTTGTCAAGCTCCTTCGTCTGGCTATCAAGCTCGCGCTCCAGATCATCGATCTGCTTCGTCGCGTCGTCGTTTTCACGCTCGAGCGACTCCTTCTGCTGCAGCCATGCGCGCATCTCAGCCACGTGCTTCTGCTCCGCGTCAAACAGTCTGCGGATCTCCTCTGCGCCTGCACCAGAGACCCGTCCACCATGTGTCATGAGTAGACTGCATGAACACGCCCTAGCTCGAACGCTGGGAAGATCTCTTGGGCTGCTGCTTCTGAATCAATGTGCATTTGGGGGCGGGGGGAGAAGGCGGCCTTACTTGAGGCTAGGATGGCCTGCAGCGCGCTCTTCTCCCTGAGGAGAAGGTCACGCTCCTGCATGAGCAGCCCGACCTCTTCGAAAAGCTGCTCCTCCGATGCGCGCTTCGCGGGCTCGAAAGACTGCGATGGTGACCACTCCTTGTCACCGCCCATCTGCGTCCTGCTCAGCAGACGCTGCCGCTCTGACGCCACCACCGCCCTGGCTGTTTGGATGGATCTGCCAGACCGATATCAGTCGGGTGCGAGGAGAGCGATCACATTCGTCCGCAGGAAAGGGTCACGCTCACCTGAGTGTGTGCATCTCGGCGGCCGACTTGCTTGCATACCCGTGATTGCCGTCGGGATCGAGGTCGCGGCCGTGGATGTCCGAGGAAAAGGACACGCCACCGGCACGCGGCGTCGCATGCAAGAAGTCGCGTGGCGTTGCCGAAACGTCGTGGCGGAAGGGGGAGGCTGAGGACCGAGCTGTCATGAAGGTGTGTTGACGACTGAGGAACCAACTTCTAGCAAGTTCAGAGTTCGTGCGCGGCAAACTGGCAAACTGAAGATTTTCAACGAGGGAGCGGTTCGGGGCCGCGATGGTCGACAAAGAAAATGGCGTGCTGCCTCAGATCAATGCGGGAAAGTCGGGCGCAGCATCGCGCGAGGGCTCGCGTCCCTCGTCGGCCCGGGACCACAAGCTGCCCAGCATCAAGGTGCGCCCGGGGTCCAATGGAGAGGAGACCCAACCACAGGAGGAGGAATCGAACGCGGAGGACCGCCCGCCCGACAGCATGGAAGCTGATGGCGACGAGGAGCAGGCGCGGAGCGAGGGTAGCGGTGACGAGGACGAGGGAAACGCGTCGTCGCCCAACGGCACGTCCTCTCCCAGGGGAGTCTCAGGGGATGCAGGAAACTACGCGGAAGAAGGCGCTCTCGAGGACCCAGAGGCAGAATACTGGCGGCGGAACACGGCCGTGCCCAAGAACAGCAAGTCAGTGGCAAAAGAGCTGGCGAAGCAGTTGCAGTCGGCGGTGGCCACGAAAAAGCTCGACATTGGCGAGCTCGAGCTGAACATGATCCCCGACAAGGTGTTTGAGCTCGATGGTTTGCGTATTCTGTGGGCACAAGCAAACAACATCCAGGTGCTGCCACGATTGATCGGGCGTTCTAAGGACCTGACGCAGCTGCGTCTCTTTGGAAACCAGCTGCGGTGGCTGCCCGATGAGGTGGGGGAATGCCTTGCGCTCCAGGTGCTGTGGATTCAGAACAACCACCTCATCGCGTTGCCAGGTACCCTAGGCAACCTCACGCAGCTCAAAATTCTTGCTGTCGCACGAAACCCGCTGCGCTCGCTGCCGCACGAGCTGCAAAAGTGCCTCAACTTGAAGGAAATCGACTTCGAGGGCCTCGATGACTATTTGTCTATTCCCCCTGTCGACGTTATTAAGCAGGGGATGTCGGGCGTCTTTATGTACCTCAAAGAATACTCGCGGCGACTGGGCTGGGTGCATGAAACCGCCACACTCGACTTGAGTTCGATGGGTATCAAGGCGCCCACGCTGCCTTTAGAGGTGACCAACATGACAACTGTCACATCCCTCAATCTCGGACGCAATGCCATGTCGGCGCTCAGCTCGTCCATCAACTACATGGTGTCGCTTACGGATCTGGACGTGGGCAACTGCGTGAATTTGAAGCAGCTGAGCTCGGAAATGGGCGCTATGAAACAGTTGACGCGTATTGGGCTCGACAGCACGGAGCTTATGTCTCCGCCACCCGAAATTGTCTCAAATGGTGCTGAGTCTATTGTGGATTATCTCGCTACCTTGCACGCCGCGCGGTTCACACATGCGCTGCATCTGAGCAATCTCGAAGTGCGGCAGGTGGATCCGGCTATTGGAGACATTCCGGGTCTCACGCACCTCAACCTCTCAGCCAATAAAATCACCGCCATTGCATCGACAATCTCGAGACTTATCGACCTCCAAACGCTCGAATTGCAGTCCAATGACATTGTTTCATTGCCACGCGCTATGGAACACTGCACCGGTCTCACATATGTGGACCTCAGCAACAACCGCATCGAGGGCCCTGTCTTTGCTGGTGCCCCCCTTCCCCACCCACCACTTTCCTTGGCTCTCTTTCGTGCCTCTCTTGCCTGTCACTCGAATCTCGAATTCAACAACCGCATACGAGGCTGCATTGCTGACTGGGTACTGAATTCTAGATTGAGTACGTGCGAGTTCAAACCCATTCTATAAAAAGTACACAATTCTGCAACAATTTGTTTAATCCACAAAATTACAGGCTTGTGTCGTGCCATTTTTTTCGCTGGTTATGTGTGCTATTGTGGCTGACAGGGTAGCTCATATTGGGCGGGCCAACACAAAAACAAACAGACCTATGGGTGGGGGCATGGTGCAACATAAAACACCTCAACATCAAACAAAACGACCGTCTCTCACGTCTGCCGCTGGCCCTGTCCAATTGGACAGCACTGCAGAAGCTCGAGATTGACGCGCACCACTTCACGCAGGTCTGTGTGTGTGTGTTGCAGGGAGTTGCAGTGTATTGCAACACACGTGTTGCAGTGAGTTGCAGTGAGTTGCAGTGAGTTGCAGTGTGTTGCACTGCGTGGTGTGTGTCAGTGTGCAGGATCGACACCCACCAGTTCGCTCTGGTCAGCGTGTCTGTGTCTGTGTCCATGTCTATGTTTGTGTCTGTGTCTATGTCTATGTCTGTGTCTGTGTCTGTGTCTGTGTCTGTGTCTGTGTCTGTGTCTGTGTCTGTGTCTG
>Ga0335398_10009830_pt1 | contig 10973 bp, 9 predicted proteins | sample BON03_FD_205742 | JGI IMG/M metagenome (GOLD analysis project Ga0335398, IMG submission 205742) | Freshwater microbial communities from Lake Bonney liftoff mats and glacier meltwater in Antarctica - BON-03 (spades assembly) (version 2) | ecosystem: Environmental > Aquatic > Freshwater > Ice >...
CTTTCCGACTTTATGGCTGGGAGTTTAAAAATGAAGAATGGGTTCGAAACAATTCAGATGAGATGCTCAGCATTGTTAATTGCTTAGATTCCGATAGTCGGGATCTGCGGTCAAAGGAAAAAGTGGCTAAGGACGAGGTTCGCTTTGCAGCGGCTGATCCGTTTACTTCCAAGTTCTTTGCATCTGATTCCGGATATGTTTTTGTTGGCAAGCGAGCCGGCTGCCAGTGGTCTTGGCTTGCTTTTGCTGATCCAGTGATTCCTGATCCACCTGATTTAATGCAGACACCGGTGAATGAATCAGGCCAAGTGTTCCTGGTTATTGGATCCAAGCTCGATACCGTAACGCCAATTGAGAACGCCCAAGATACTGCCAAACAATTAAGTTCCAGGTTGCTAACTTACGAAGGTTCGGGCCATGCGCCTTCCTTTGGCGGGATTGCATGTATTGATGATGCGATCACTTCTTATTTGGTGACTGGGTACTTGCCTGAGGAAGACATAGTGTGCGCTGCGGAGTGATTACATTTCGACGTTACTTTTTTGCAGCGGGAGCGACTCACTTGCAGCGGGAAGGTGTTGAAAAATAATTCCTTGCAATGCTTTAGAAAATAAGATGATTTCTTAAGTAGATTTGCAAACTTTGGGTCAAATGTGTCAAAACTACATTAGGATGCAATAGTTTGTTAATCTATGGGCGGTGATATAAATATGACAAAAAAAGTGCTTGGCTCACAATTCGTAGAGAAGCATCCAACCCTGCGTGAAAAAGTAATTATTTCCCTAAGAGCTGATTTAACAACAGGGGGAATGCAACAGGGAATTACCTACTCGATTCCAATGTTAGCTGAGAAATTTGGTGTATCCGCAACCCCGGTAAGAGAAGCCGTGCTTGATCTAACAAAAGAAGGACTGCTCTTCCCCGTTCCAAACAAAGGTTTTCGCATAGTCGAAACCTCTGAAGAAACACTTCGCGACATAACTGATATTCGTTTGTTGATAGAAGTACCAGTAACGATCAAAATTGCTGAAACCATAACTCAAGATCAAATCGACGAATTGCGCGAATTAGCACTACACATTCAGGTGTTGGCCGAACGTTCCGATTTTGTGCTATTCATTGAGAATGACCGAAAATTTCATCACCAAATGTTGGAGCTATCAAAAAATATGCCGCTTGTGGAATACGCAGATCAACTTAGGTCGCAAACTCGAATTCATGGGATACCGTACTTGATCGATAGTGGTCGCCTGTTAAGTTCCTCGAACGAACATTTAACGCTTTTAGATGCAATGGAAATCCGAAATTATGACCTTGTGGGCACGATCACGGCCCAGCACATTAACCATACGATCGCTGCGCTAAATGCTCGACATAAGGATTTAGCTACCGACAAGAAATAATTTAGGTTAAATCCAATATTGGCTTCTAACTATTTAGAAACTCGATGTATTAGTTCATACGAGTCGCCTCGAGTTTCAGTTTCTATCACTTCTTCGAGCAATACGCTGATTCTTGCATTTGACGCTGCCCGCCATGGGTGATCTATCCATCTCTGATACGCAGCTTCACTATCCCAAGTGGCTGTGACCATAAGTTGAGTGCCGTTTGTAGGCAAGAAAAGTTCGGCTGCAATAAATCCGTCAACCTCAGCAGAATGCTCAAGTACCTTGTCTTCGAGAAAGTAGTCGATTAAGCCCTGGTTGTTTCCATCTTTAGGGGTCAAGTAGATTACTGTTCTGATCACGTGAATCGCCTCCGGTAGGTTCTTAAGCTCAAAACAGGAAATCTTGCGGATTTAGTGTTTTATTCAGCCATAAAATAACTTTAATAAATTTAAGCAAAGGTACGGACAGTAGTATGTCATATGTGACATGATGAACCAAATAGTCCTTCGGGACACTAAACGATCAGGAGATAGTAATGGTTGGACGTAAGAGCACCAATCAAAACTGGTTTCGAAAGAGTGTTAAGGCGATCTCTGTATCAGCAATTGCAGTAATAGCGTTATCAGCTTGCTCGGGTACCAGTAATGAGAGCGAATCGGCGGCCCCTGCTGTAGCCGCAGAAACATACCGAATTGCCTTTTTAGCTTCATCCAGTCAAAACGGATATAACCAGGCTGTGTGGAAAGGCATTCAGGAACAGGCAGCTGCACTCGGAAATGTTGAAGTTGAAATTTTTGATGGAGCGTTTGCCGCAGATATACAGCTAAATCAGTTAGAGGACGCAGCTAGCAATGGACAGTTTGATGGAATCATCATTGTTCCTAGTGACACTGTTGGAATCGCATCTGGTGTTGCCACTGCAAAAGCAAATAATGTTCCCGTTGTTACAGTTCTGTTTCCAATTGGTCCAGATCTTAAACAACTAGAACCACAGGTTGACGGCATTATTTCTACTATTGCTAGTCCGCCAGCCGATGGCGCAACCAAGCAAGCAGAATTAGTTGTTGAGTACTGTGCAACTCTTACTGACACTTGCCGGGTTGTTATCCTGATTGGTCAACTGCAGTACCCATTCGACAACGTTCGTTATGAGGCATACAAGGCAGTACTTGAAGCTCATGACAACATTGAGATTGTTGCAACAGCATCAGGTAACTACGATCGCGACACTTCCTTGACTGCAATGACTGACGTCCTTCAGGCAAATAAGAACATTGACGCAGTTCTTTCAAATGCTGATCAGCAAACACAGGGTGCTGTAATTGCTCTCACAGAAGCTGGCTACAAGCCAGGTGAGGTATACCTAACTGGTGCTGGCGGAACTATTGAGGCTGTTGCCGCAGTGCGTGATGGTTCATGGACTGCTGCTTATCTCAACTTCCCAGTGTCAATGGGTTCAGAGGCTATGACACAGCTTGTGAATTTCTTAACTGGCAAACCAGTTAAGACAGTTGTTGACGCAGACACAATTGGTGGAATCGAACCATTTGTGAACAAGGCAATTTTGGATGCAAATCCGAACTTCCTTGGTCAATGGAGTGGCTGATAAACGATTAGTCATTACTCATTAATACAATGAACAATCAAACAATCGAGATGTTGAATCCGGGAGCAAATGCTCCCGGATTCAACATTCCAATCCGAGCTGTTGGCATTTCAAAACGCTTTGGTGCAACGCAAGCACTTGATAACGTTTCCATTGAATTAATTAAGGGTGAAGTTCATGCCTTTGCTGGGGAAAACGGTGCAGGAAAATCCACCCTTGGCAAAATTATTTCTGGACTGTATTCAGCTGATTTCGGCGAACTCTTTTTAGATGATCAGTTAGTAACGAAATGGGACACTGCCAAGGCACAAAAGAGTGGTGTTGTTTTAATCGCACAAGAATTGTCGCTAGTCCCAAAACTTAGCATCGCTGACAATGTATTTCTAGGTGTTGAATCTCATCATCTAGGAATACTTAATAGCAATACGAAGGATAGATTTAATGAGCTTGAAGCAATAACCAACTTCGGACTTAATCCAAATTCACAAGTTGATTCATTAAGACTGGCTGATCGACAAAAAGTAGAGATTCTGCGAGCACTTGCCCGTGATGCTCGGATAATTATTATGGATGAGCCAACTTCGTCGCTTACCTCTGATGAGGTCGAAAAATTGCACGCTGCAATTCGCGTGCTCACCTCACAAGGTAGAACAATAGTTTACATAACTCATTTTCTTGAAGCACTATTAGAAACCTCCGACCGAGTGTCAATTCTCCGAGATGGCAAGCTCGTGAAAACTTCAGCTACCCGCGATGAGACTAAAAATTCACTTGTGGAATCAATGCTTGGTAGGTCAATTGAAGCAACTTTTCCGGCTAGAGTGCCTGCTCCTGCGCAAGCTATGACACCCAGGCTTCAGATTCGCGAACTATGTGGAAGCAATGGCACCAAAAATGTATCGATTGACATCAGGGCTGGCGAGATTGTTGGGTTAGCAGGCTTGGTGGGCAGTGGCCGCAGTGAAATTGCACGACTTATTTTTGGCGCTGATCAAATTACCAGTGGTCAAGTGTTCTTAGATGGCAATGAAATCACTAAGTTTTCGCCAGACCGAAGTGTTAAAAATGGCATTGTATTAATACCTGAAGATCGACGTACGCAAGGTCTAGTTCTAGTTCGATCCGTGAAGGAAAATGTAACACTCCCACACTTGAATTTGGTTTCGAAAGCTGGCGTAATTAGCGGTTCGAAAGAAACTGAAACAGTCAAACGTTTGGTCCAAAAAGTGAAAGTTACACCGCCAAGGATCAAGGCACCGGTCGTTGACTTCTCTGGGGGAAACCAACAAAAAGTCCTACTTGCAAAATGGATAATGGGCGATCCTGCGGTGATTATTTTCGATGAACCAACACGCGGTGTGGACATCGGCGCCAAAGTGCACATCTATGAAACCATCGTGAAACTCGCGCAGGCTGGGGCGGCTATTTTGCTCATTTCTTCAGAACACGAAGAAGTTATGGCACTGAGTCACAGAGTTTATTTAGTCAGAGATGGCGGAATAATCGGGGAAATGGATCCTATGCAGCAGTCCGTTGATGATGTCTTGTTGGCGTTATTTGACTTAACGAAATCACATAGAGCTGGAGCAGTTGATGAATAATCATGTCAAGTAGTGAAGTAGCAGAAGTTCCAGAAGGTAACTTACGCAGGGAAAATGCTGTTATGTTCCTTCGAGAGTATGCAGTGTTGATATTGCTAGCGGCTATCTTTGTGACCCTTTCAATAACGTCAGATGCATTTTTAAGTGTTTCAAACATTTTAAACATTTTGAACCAGCAGGCACCATTGGCGATTGTTGCAGTTGCAGGTACTCTCGTAATCATTTCGGGTGGATTCGACTTATCGACTGGCGCAATTTTTGCTATGGCAAACGTGATGGCCGCCTGGATCGCAGTAAACCTAGAGAATGTTTGGATTGGACTAGCATTTGCACCTGTAATTGGACTGTTTCTGGGCGCAATAAATGGTGTCTTGATTACAAAATTACAAATACATTCTTTTCTAGCAACACTTGCAAGCAGTTTGGCGTTTAGGGCGCTTGCAGTACTTGTCACTGGTGGTGCGTTGATTTCCGTTGCCGACCCGAAGTTCGCAATTATTGGTAGAGATAGGTTACTTGGCGTCTTTTGGTCTATTTACATCCTGGTTGCTTTCGTCATATTCATCACATTTGTTTTAAATCGCACAAAATTTGGAAGATATGTTTTTGCCATTGGCGGAAACGAAGAAGCTGCAGAAATGTCGGGCATCTCAGTGCATCGGGTTCGCATCGCAGTATTTGCGCTAAGTGGGCTTGCCGCCGGGTTAGCTGCTGCGATTGCAGTTTCTCGTGTTGCCAGTGGCCAGCCACTGGCTGGAACCGGCCTAGAGCTTCAGGCGATTGCCGCAATTATTTTAGGCGGAACGAGTATCTATGGTGGCATGGGTGCAATTTGGCGCTCACTTGGTGGCGTTTATTTGATTGCATTGATTGGAAATGGGTTCAATTTACTTAATCTAAATCCGCTGTTCAAGGATTTGGTAACCGGAATCATCATTTTGTCGGCCGTTGCACTTAGTGCCACTGAAAAACGCAAGCGCTAGAAATTAATCAAAAAATGCAGTTAGATACATCATCAAAAGATCAGTTATCCAAAGGTAGGAATAAGTAACATGGCTAAAAATACAAGAATTGCAGTTGACGTAGGTGGAACTTTCACTGATGTAGTGAAATTGGATACGAGTTCAGGTGAGTTGATTTTTGACAAAGTTGAGACAACTCCCGAAGATCCAACAAAGGGAGTTCTCGGTGCTTTCGACAGAGTAAATGCAAAAATGGCAGACATTGAAATGTTCAACCATGGTACAACTTTAGGTTTGAATGCGTTGCTAACCAGGAATGGTTCACGAGTGGCAATAGTGGGCACTAAAGGATTTCGTGATGTTTACCTTTTGGGAAGAACTGATCGAAAAGGTAACTTTAATATAAAGTATCGGAAGCCAAAAGCGATTGTGGAACGTAAAGATACTTTCGAAGTCATCGAACGTAGCACATTCGAAGGGGCTATCCATACACCTTTTGACATCGAAGATGCCCGCAGAGTTGCAAAGAGCATTGTTGAGGCAGGATATGAATCAGTTGCTGTCGCATTCCTTCATTCATATGTAAATCCGAGTCACGAATTACAGATGCGAGAAGTTTTACGCGAATTTTCAAAGACTATTGACATCACACTTTCACATGAAATGTCACGGGAATATCGAGAATATGAACGCACTTCAACTGCCGTTTTAGACGCCTACATCAAACCAATTGTTCGTCGTTACCTAGTTGTTTTGCAAAATGAACTCAAAGCTAGAGGCTTTGATGGACGCTTTTTGATGACTCGTTCTGGTGGCGGATCTATGGTTGCTGACCTTGCCAAAGAGCAACCAGTAAATCTCATTCTCTCTGGACCCGCTGGTGGAGTTATCGGAGCCGCAGAGTTCTCCCGTTTAACGGGTCGACCAAACTTGATCACCGTAGACATGGGCGGAACAAGCCTTGACGCTTCACTAATTATTGATGGCGAAGCAGTGCTCTATCAAGGAGCTGAGTTTGAAGGGCTTCCAATAAATTCGCCATCGCTATATATCCACACGATTGGTGCTGGCGGCGGCTCTATTGCGTGGATAGATGAAGCCGGGGCGTTGCAGGTTGGCCCACAAAGCGCTGGCGCAGTTCCCGGACCAGCTTCATATATGAAAGGTGGAACTGCTCCAACTTTTACTGATGCCGCATTAGTGCTTGGCTATCTTGGAGCGGAAACTCCACTTGGTGGAACTTTGACCCTAAATATAGATGAAGCCCGCAAGTCGCTCGCTGCAAGTGCAAGCCAACTTGGACTAAGCGTGGATGCCTTAGCGCGTGGAATCATTCGGATATCAGTTTCAAAAATCATGGGCGCAGTTCGGGCAATCACAGTAGAGCTTGGTCGAGATCCAAAAGATTTTGCGCTTTTATCATTCGGCGGCGGCGGCGGTCTTGTTGGCGTGGATGTCGCTAAGGAGCTCGGAATACCAACTGTAATAATTCCGCCAGGCCAGGGCGCATTTTGCGCGTTTGGCATGCTGATGGCAAATGTCCAGAATGACGCCGCAAGGACGAATGTTAAGTTGCTTGAGGAAATTGATTTAGTCGAAGCAGAAAAATCATATTTAGACATGGAGACTGAATCTAGAACAATGCTTTCAAGCCAAGGTTTTAGCGAATCTGATCAAGAACTAGTCAGATTTGTTGATGTTAGATACTCCGGACAAGAGCACTCGGTCACTCTTCCTTATCCAACGAAGGACACAATTAGCGCGCTTAGTGAAGCATTTACACATGAGCATGAGCAAAAATATGGACACGGAATGGATGATCCAATAGAAGTAACAACTTTTCGCCTGCGAGCCACTGGAAAAGTGGGTCATGCTGATTTACCAAAGATTGCCGAGCGTCCCAAGGGTGAAAAGCCGGAAGTTCTTTCAAAGCGATCCGTGTACTTAGCAAGTGGAGAACATTCTGATTACTTGCTCTATATCCGTGAAAATTTACTAGCTGGAGATGTTATTTCTGGTCCGGCGGTGATTGCCGAACACACAGCGACAACAGTCATCCACAAGGGTGATGTGTTAAAAGTTGGGCCGTACGGAGAATTGGTTATCGAAGTGTCAAACGATGTAGAGGAGAAAAACGCATGATTGATGCAATTACCACGGAAGTTATCCGTCACGGCTTGATCGCCAGTGCTGAAGAAATGGCACGAAATCTTTGTCGCACAGCATTCAATACTGTGGTTTATGAAATTCACGACTACGGCATTGGCCTTCATGACAGCAATGGTGATGTCGTTGCGGATGCCCCAGGCATAGCGGTCTTTACTAGAGGCAATGACTACGGGATTAAGAAATCAATGGAGTTTATCGGCGTAGATAACATGAAACCAGGGGATGTGTTTATGCTCAATTATCCTTATTGGTCATCTGCACACACGCTTGATCCGCTAGTTTTTGCTCCAGTTCACTTTGATGGTGAGTTAATAGGTTTTGCTTCTTGCCGTATTCACGTACTTGATTTGAAGCAGAAAGATATCGGTTACGTTCTTGATTCAACTGATATGCACCAGGAAGGAATTTTCTTTCCCGTCAGCCATTTGTATCGTGAAGGAAAGATTAACGAGGATATTTTTAACATTATTAAATTCAACTCGCGAATGCCCAAGCATGTAGTTGGAGACATACAGGCGCAGGTATCAGCATGCATTACAGGTGTTCGCCGCATGCAAGAAATTGCTGAAAAATATTCTGTTGAAACATTAAAAACGGCAATGAAGGCAATCAATGAGCATGGCGAGAAGCTCGCTCGAATTGCGCTGGCAAAATTACCAAAGGGCACTTGGACTGCTTTTGATTTTGCAGATAATGATGGAGTGGATCTTGATCGTCCGATCAAGATGAACGTAACTGTAACCATTACTGATGATGAAATGATTATGGATTGGACTGGCAGCGAAAAAAATGTAAGAGGTCCAATCAATTTGCCTCGCGGCATGACAGAAGCATTCTGTAGCTTAATTTTCAAGTCATTAACTACCCCAGATTCACCAGTAGTTGCGGGTAATTTCGCACCGCTGCGAATCATTACGGAAGAGGGAAGCGTAATGGAGGCAATTGCACCGCAACCAACTTTCGTATTATGGACTGGTCTTCTTGGGGGGGAAGTAATTCTCAAGGCACTAGTTCAAGGCATGCCAGACATACTTCCAGCATCCTCTGGTGGTGATGTTTGTTCCATGATGGGCGTTGGAATCAACCCAAGAAATGGACAGATGTGGAACGAGGCTACAAATGAAGCGGTAGGTTTTGGCGCAACTTCTTACGATGACGGTGAAGATGGCATCATGCATTTATCGGAACCGGGGTGTAGAAATAATCCAGTGGAAGTGCTTGAAACTAAATCACCAATGTTCATTGAATCTTACGGATACCGGCAAGATAGCGGAGGTGCTGGAACTAACCGAGGCGGAGTTGGAGTTGGACGGGTATATCGTTTTCTTGCCGAAGCAAGTGGAATCTGCCTAGTTTACAAGTGTGATTCAAAACCTTGGGCGATTGGGGAAGGGCACGAAGGCGACCCAAATCACATAATTATTAATCCTGGTCCAAATCAAGTAAGGCAGCGCGGTAGTTATAACCACATGAACGCCCAGGACGTACTTGTTAACAATACCGGAGGTGGAGGCGGCTACGGTCATCCCTTTGATCGCGACCCAGCCAAAGTTAAACATGATGTTGTTAACGAATTCGTAAGTGTTGATGCCGCACTTCATAAGTATGGAGTCGTAATTGATCCAGAGACATTTGCCATTAATGAGAATGAAACTGAAAAGGTTAGATCCTCTCGGTAGGTAACCAGTAGACGTTGGATAATAAGCCCGAAATAGTTGGTAAGGAAAATAATGAGAAATAATAAAGGTAAATCCATGACCATCAAGAATGCTCAAATTTTTGATGGTGTCTCAGAACAACTTCTCGAAGGTGACATCAGGATAGAAGACGGTCGAATTGTTGAAATCGGCGCAAAAGTGAATGCCGATTTACCCATAATCGATGCAAAAGGATCTGTTGTATCACCAGGGTTGATCGATAATCACTTTCACGCATATGGAAGCGCTTTAAATATGCTTGAGTTGGACGGTAGGCCACTTAGTTTGATTGCGCTGGAAAGTATTGATCGACTAAGTGGAGCATTGAGACGAGGATTTACCACAGTTCGAGACGTGGCTGGAGGTGACATAGGTTTAGCCATGGCAATCGATAAAGAACTGATTGCATCACCAAGATATTTCTATACGGGCGCAGCCCTTAGTCAAACTGGTGGACACGGTGATGCACGGCCAAATCATCTTGATATTTGCTGTCATGGATCTCATTCGGTTGAGGTGGTAGATGGTGTCGACAATTTGCGAAAGGCCGCCAGAGATAGGTTTTTCAAGGGCGCGCACGCAATAAAGATTATGACAAGCGGTGGAGTTATTTCACCTACAGATCCAATCCGAATTCCACAGTATTCAGCGGAGGAAATCCGGGCTGTTGTCGATGAAGCTAGGCGACGTGGGTCCTATGTAGCAGCTCATTCGTATTCTCCCGAAGCCATAATCCATTCGGTTGAAAATGGCGTTCGTACTATCGAGCACGGCAATTTACTCGACAAGGAGAGCGCTGAAGCAATGGCAAAACACGGCGCATACTTGGTTCCAACTCTGGCTGCTTACGACGCGATGGCTCGCAGGGGAGATGAAATTCAATTATCGGAAGTCGGTAAAGCAAAGAATGCAGAAGTACTTGATGCAGGAGTCAAAGCTATTGAAATTGCTCACAATCATAAAATCAAAATTGGATTTGGTTCAGACTTGATGGGCGATCTTCATAATGATCAATTACAAGGTATTCGTTTGCAGCACGAAGTCCAATCCGTTTTTGAACTTCTTAAGTCACTTACCTCGGTAAATGCAGAGATTCTTCAAATGCAGGATGTTGGAGTAATCAAAGTTGGTGCCTATGGCGATTTGCTTATCCTTGGCGGGAATCCCTTTGAAAAACCGAATCTTTTGTGGTCAGAAAATGAAAATAGGAAAGTTATTTTTAACGGCTCATTAATAAAAATCTAAGGACCCATGAGCCTGCTTCTAGGTCCAGAGGTTTTTAGACATTTTTGCCTCGCCGTTATCGATCTCGTTGTTACTTGTATTAGTGATGTCGTTGCTTCTAGCAATTGGGGTTCTGCTTTTGGCACTATTTGCCACGTATCAGATCTCGATTGGCTTAGTTTTCAGTTGCTTTATGTGCCGGCTAAGTAGTTCGGGTGATCTATGCTCAGAGACAAGAGCAATGCTTGGAAGAAGCGGGTAAACGCGATGGGTAAAGAAAATAAACCTGCGGTGAAAACCCGAGTCGTGGCATTTGATGAGTCCTC
>Ga0335398_10009832_pt1:2500-10972 | contig 10972 bp, 19 predicted proteins | sample BON03_FD_205742 | JGI IMG/M metagenome (GOLD analysis project Ga0335398, IMG submission 205742) | Freshwater microbial communities from Lake Bonney liftoff mats and glacier meltwater in Antarctica - BON-03 (spades assembly) (version 2) | ecosystem: Environmental > Aquatic >...
CACCTGGTGAAAAAAAAACGGGCGAGGGTAACGACCGTACTTGTCGACCCTACTTGTTGAATAGGTATTCATGTATTTCTTTGCAAATAATGTTTCCGCCTTTAGCCTTGTATATGATGTAGATACGTACATAATAATCAAGGTTGCTGTATTCACAAACCAGGCTAAACCTGATTAGAATAACGTATTATTTCTACGCTCCGCGTATTCAATCTGTAGGGTGACGGCAAACGAGACGCGAAGGAAACGGTAAAGGGTGCGCGGTCTCGCTGCAGGGGTGGACACAAATTCGCTGCAGGGGTGAAGACAGGTGGTTTACTTCATATTCGAATGTATAGTATGTATGTAATTATGTTCGCAGGGGTCGTCCTTGATGGGGTGGACACAGGTTGTGAGGGTTTCACTTCAAAATCAAGTATATACTATGTGTGTACAGCGTCACCTCGTAGGATTCTTCTTTGGGGTTACAGTTCGTGTACTTAATGGGATTACAGTTCGTGTACTTTAATCTTGGAGTTTATAGCATGTAGGTAAATTTTTTTCCTCGTCGGGGTCGTCTCAGAGCTAGGTCATGTTTTCAATGGCGCGCGCAGTTTCGGTCGTCGTGGTGCGTGAATATTATAGATTTTACCATGTTTAGTATGCATAGTATATAGTGTGCGTCTTCACCTCGTAGGGGTCGTCGCAGAGCTTGGCCATGTTCTCGACGATGCGCGCGCTGTTGCGCTTGATGGAGGTGGTGGGCACGTCAAGGCCGCGCTTGAGCAGCGGGCTCATCAGCGCCAGTGCCGAGGCGTCGATGTCCTACAGAGTCCGAAACGGGAGGTGTTCAGCTGATGTGTAGGGATTATCAACGTGGTCCTGAAATAAAAATCCATCATCAGCGCCAGTCCGAAAGGGGAGGAGTTCAGCTCGTGTGCAGTGTGTGTGTGTGTGCGCGCGCGCGCGCGCGCGCGCGCGTGTATATAATATATATATATATGTATATGTATATGTATATATATATATATTTATGTGTGTGTGTGTGTGTGTGTGTGTGTGTGTGTGTGTGTGTGTGTTTGTGTGTGTGTATGTATATATATATATATATATTTATATATACATATATATAATATATATATATATATACGTATATATACATATATATATATAATATATATACATATATATATACATATATGTATACACATATATATATCGGGTTACCCGTCTCGTTGCCGTGTCCGTTGCCCTTGCGTAGGTACGAGGAGATGGAGGAGGAGGCGGACATGCCTATATACATATTTGTATATATATATGTATATATATATATATATATATATATATATATATATGTATATATATGTAGAACAATCAACAGGTCACACGCACACAGGACACACCGACAGAGAAAACACCCCCTATATTTATGTATACATATACATATTTATATCGGGTAATCGGTCCCGCTGCTGTGTCCGTTGCCCTTGCGTAGGTACGAGGAGATGGAAGAGGAGGCGGACATGCCGCGCTTCCATTACGGCTCGCACTACTCCTCTGCTGGGGCGGTGAGCTTCTATTCCCATCACTAGTAGTAGTAGTAGTAGTAGTAGTAGTAGTAGTAGTAGTAGTAGTAGTCGTAGTAGTAGTAGTAGTAGTAGTAGTAGTAGTAGTAGTAGCAGCAGCAGCAGCAGCAGCAGCAGCAGCAGCAGCAGCAGCAGCAGCAGCAGCAGCAGAAGCAGCAGCAGCAGCAGCAGCAGCAGCAGCAGCAGCAGCAGCAGCAGCAGCAGCAGCAGCAGCAGCAGCAGCAGCAGCAGCAGCAGTAGCAGTAGTAGTAGTAGCAGTAGCAGTAGCAGTAGCAGTAGAGTAGCAGCAGCAGCAGCAGTAGCAGTAGTCATCGTCCATTACGGCTCGCACTACTCCTCGGCTGGGGCGGTGAGTTTGTGTTTCCATCACTAGAAGTACAAGTAGTAGCAGTAGTCATCGTAGTATGACTACTTGTACTAGTACTAGTACTAGAATTACATGCCGCGCCTACACTACGGCTCGCACTACTCCTCCGCTGGTGCGGTGAGCTTCTATTTCCATCACTAGTAGTAGTAGTAGTAGTAGTAGTAGTAGTAGTAGTAGTAGTAGCAGCAGCAGCAGCAGCAGCAGCAGCAGCAGCAGCAGCAGCAGCAGCAGCAGCAGCAGCAGCAGCAGCAGCAGCAGCAGCAGCAGCAGCAGCAGCAGCAGTAGTAGTAGTAGCAGTAGCAGTAGCAGTAGTAGTAGTAGTAGTAGTAGAAGTAGTAGCAGTAGCAGTAGCAGTAGCCGTAGTCATCGTCCATTACGGCTCGCACTACTCCTCGGCTGGGTCGGTGAGTTATTGTCTCCATTACTAGAAGTACTAGTAGTAGCAGTAGTCATCGTATTATGATTACTAGTACCAGTACTAGTACTACATGCCGCGCTTCCACTACGGGTCGCACTACTCGTCTGCTGGGGCGGTGAGTTATTGTCTCCATCACTATTAGTAGTAGTAGCAGTAGTAGCAGTAGCCGTAGCCGTAGTCATCGTAGTATGACTACTAGTACTAATTACTAGTATAGTTCTAGTACCAGTACTAGTATTAGTACTAGTACTAGTACTAGTATCAGTACTAGTACTAGTACTTCCACTACGGCTCGCACTACTCGTCTGCTGGGGCGGTGAGCTTCTATCTCCATCACTAGAAGTACAAGTAGTAGCAGTAGTCATCGTAGTATGACTACAAGTACTAGTACCAGTACTAAAACTGCATGCCCCGCTTCCACTACGGCTCGCACTACTCCTCTGCTGGGGCGGTAAGTTTTGCAGAGATAGCTTTAGTGATCAAGAGTGAACTGCCGAGACCTTAGAGGGTTGAGCGCACTAAGGCATACCGGAGGGGGAGCCGGTTGTAAAACATTACGTGGTCCCGTTAAGGATCCCGCGCTTGTAATTACGTGCGTGGCTCGGATTCACTCCAAAATCTAGCGCTAAACCGAGTTAGCCTTTCTACCGATCGTCGAGCTGAGCCTACGGGGTTAACCCTGTCCGCCTCCTAGGGTTAACCCTACGGGGTTAAAGGTGCTCTGCAGCTACTAAGTAACCGCTCTAAGGAAATTCGCTTTGCTCAGGTACCTGAGCGAAATTCGGTTTCAAGTTCTGACAGCAATTTATCCGCGATTTACCCACAAATCCGGAACATTTCGGAAGACGCAAGCGATTGATGGTCGAAACTGAAACGTCTTTTATGCTATGAGTCACAGCATCAAAGTCAAAGTAATGAGAAGTCATTAGTACAGTTTGATTATGAAAAAGCTGTTTCGAATTACTTAGGCACACAGAGCACCTTTAACCCTGTCCGCGGGTTAACCTCGAGGTAAACCCGTCGAAGCTTCTCGGAAGTTTCCTCCAGGCTCAAGCCAGAGTACCCATTCACAACGTCGGCTCCATTCACAGCGCCGATCCCATTCACCGCGTCGGCCCCATTCCCGGTGTCGGCCCCAACCACGGGTTAAAGGTTAACTCACTACGGCTCGCACTACTCCTCTGCTGGGGCGGTGAGCCCGGGTTACCCCTGCCTCGGCTGGCGCCTTACATCTATTCGATCGACCTCCAGTCGGGTTCCTTGGACCACCGTGCCATCCTATGAACTAAACACACCCTTCTTGAACGCAACCATGCCTTCTAAAACGTAACCACGCTCTTCTCTTATCACCAGGTTCTCTTCTGGTTGCTTCGACTCGAACCTTACACGTCCTACTCCATCGACCTCCAGTCGGGTCGCTTCGACCACCGTGTCTCCCTATAACCTAAACATACCCTTCTAAAACGTAACCATGCTCTTCTCTTATCACCAGGTGCTCTTCTGGCTGCTTTGACTCGAACCTTACACTTCCTACTCGATCGACCTCCAGTCGGGTCGCTTCGACCACCGTGTCTCCCTATAACTTAAACACACCCTTCTTAAACATAACCACGCCCTTCTCTATCACCAGGTTCTCTTCTGGTTGCTTCGACTCGAACCTGACACTTCCTACTCGATCGACCTCCAGTCGGGTCGCTTCGAGCACCGTGTCTCCTTATAACCTAAACGCACCCTTCTTGAACGCATACCACATCCTTCTAAAACGTGACAACGCCCTTCTCTGTCACCAGGTTCTCTTCTGGTTGCTTCGACTTGAACCTTACACGTCCTACTCGATCGACCTCCAGTCCGGTCGGTTTGACCATGCCGACCGGCTCTTCTTCTCGCTCGCCGAGGCGTGGCATTCGTGCACCACCTCGCTGGCAGACGTCAAGGAGCTGATTCCCGAGTTTTTTTACCTGCCCGACTTTTTACGAAACGGCGGCGGTTTCGAGCTAGGCGTGCGACAGGTGATATAAAGTGTAACAAAATCATCCTTTTCAAACACTAAACCATATACAGTTTTTCGTTCACCACCTCGCTGGCAGACGTCACGGAGCTGATTCCCGAGTTTTTTTACCTGCCCGACTTTTTACGCAATGGCGGCGGTTTCGAGCTAGGCGTGCGACAGGTGATATAAAAGTGTTACAAAATAATCCATTTTAAACACTAAACCATACACCTTTCTTCGTGCACTAGGCTCTCTAGCCGATGTAAAAAGATCAACAGGTCACACACACACACACACCGACAGAGAACAACACCCCCGACACAAACACGCACACGACAAGAACAACACCCCAACCCCCCAAACGAACACCTCCCACAACCACTTAACAACGCTCGAAGGTGGCGCGACGACGGTGCGTGCCACCTCCCACACCCGGGTGGGTGGCCGCGCCGAAGTCTCTAGCCGATGTGAATGAGTTAATTCCACAGCTTTTTTTACCTGCCCGACTTTTTACGCAACGGCGGCGGGTTCGAGCTAGGCGTGCGACAGGTGATATACAAGTGTTACAAAGTAATCCTTTTCAAACACTAAACCAAACACCTTTCTTCGTGCACAAGGCTCTCTAGCCGATGTGAAGGAGTTAATTCCAGAGTTTTTTTACCTGCCCGACTTTTTACGCAACGGCGGCGGGTTCGAGCTAGGCGTGCGACAGGTGCTAAAGAGTTGAAAAGTAATCCTTTTCAAACACTAAACCATACACCTTTCTACCTCGCTGGCAGACGTCAAGGAGCTCATTCCCGAATTTATTTTTACCTGCCCGACTTTTTACGAAACGGCGGCGGTTTCGAGCTAGGCGTGCGACAGGTGATATAAAGTGTAACAAAATAATCCTTTTCAAACACTAAACCATACACCTTTCTACCTCGCTGGCAGACGTCAAGGAGCTGATTCCAGAGTTTTTTTACCTGCCCAACTATCTCAGAAACGACGGCGGTTTCGAGCTGGGCGTGCGACAGGTGATGTAAATAGTCGAAAATTAATCCTTTTCAAACACTAAACCATACACATTTTTTCGTGCACTACCTCTCTAGCCGGGGGTGGCGGGCCGGCGCCTGAGGCGGCCACTAGGGTCGCGGCGTCGACTCCTACCCCAAGCATCTAGATATATTCCAGGGAGCTCTTCGTAGGCTCCCAAAGCCACTCTCGGATCAGTTCCCTGTGCGTGTGTGCTCGTGTCCCCTTTGTATTATAACCCGTCTGTGAAGGAACGGATTCCGGAGATATTTTTTTACCTGCCCGACCTTCTCAGGAAAGGTGGCGGATTGTAGCCGGGCGTGGCACAGGCAAGAGCACAACCTAAAAGAACAGAACCGAAAAAGAATAAAATCCTGATACTGGCGGCGACCGGGTCTTCTCCCTCGATGCAACCTTTGGTCTTCTGGCCACGCGCTGGCGCCTTTGGCGCCGGGGTGGTTCTTGAGCTCTGCGCTCAGCTTGTGTGGTGTGAGTTGTATGAAAAGAAGGATTGGAAAAGGGTTAACCCTTCGTGCACATCCTGTCTAACGCAAACGCGTCCTTCTCTAACGCATAGAAAGGTGCCCCACACAGAGCGAGCTACGATACTAATCTGAGTCGCGTACGTGGGTCGCTAGTGGGTCGGGCCCGGTTAGGGTTAATCCCGCTAGCGGTCCCGCTAGTGGGTTCGCTAGCGGCCTGGCTAGTGGTCCCGCTAGCGGTCCCGTTAGCGGTCGGGCCCGACCCATGAGCAGGCCCTAGTTTGCCTTTCTAATAGAGAAATTGTCGATGCGAGCAGAGGGCGTACATTTCATTGCAAAATGACGAATAACCGTTTTTTTCTCTAATTGTTTCGGCCTAATTTATTTAGCCATTTATCCGCCTTCGATTATAACGGCAAATGTACACCCTCCCTCCGCGTCGATGGATTTCTTTAATTTTAGTGAAACTAGGGCCTGCTCATTATTGACCCACGAACGCCACTCACGCTTGAAACGCGACTCATTCATGTGAGGTACCTTTCTACACAGGCCATTTCCGGCGGTCGTAAGAAGTTGGACGTGCCTGTTTTTCTTTCATATAAACAGAATATAGAAGCACTAACACCGGCGCCTAGGCAGCACGACAAGCGCGCCGCGCGGTGGAGACATCAAAGACAAAGAATGAGGGATGCGAGCAGGCAGAAGCCAGGGCAGCAGGCCAGGTTTGGCCTTAACAAGATATTCTGTCACGTCTAAGCTTTCGTGCACGAATCAATCATCCTCTTATTGCCCCCCGCACCTGCATTGCCCTCACGAATGCAATACGATTGCAATACAATTGCGCAATATTTGATCCCCCTCCGACCCCCCATGTTGATGCCATACACCATACAATATTGTGCATGGCAATATTGTGTAAAGGCTAAGGCCAGGTGGGCATGCGAGAACCAAAGAAGAGGCAAGGTGGTGTACTGGAGTGTAAAGCCAGTTGAAGACCGCGTAAAAGAGGTAGACACGGTGAACCTATCCGCAGAACAGGGAATAGCAATGCCTGTTTTATTTGTTTGCTGCCGCCCTTAGGGCGGGCGCATTTAGGCAGCGATTACATATGTCCGCTTATATCGAATTATGAAATTTTTAATTGGTTCCCTTGTAAGCTGATGAAGGCCGGATGTTTCCGGATGCTGTATTTAGCGTGTATCGTCACAGTTTTCTTGTGGTCTGGACCCGGGGTTTTCGGGTGCCTGGGAAAGTCCCCTGGTGAAAGAAGTTTTTTTTAATTTTGTGCACATCCTCTCTAACGCAAACGCGCCCTTCTCCAACACATACACGCCCGTTCCCGTCGCGTGGCAATGGGCAGGCCCTAGTTTGCCTTTCTAATAGAGAAATTGTCGACGCGAGCAGATGGTGTGTATTGTATTGCAAAATGGCGAATAACCGTTTGATAATCTTTTTTTCTCTAATTGTGTTGGCTTAATTTATTGAGTCATTTAGCCGCCTTCAATTATAACGGCCTTTGCACACCATCCCTCCACGTTAGCCGTTGTGTTTTGTTACAGTGAAACTAGGGCCTGCTCATATCTCTGCACGCATGCATGTGTACGGTTACTCATTCATGCATTCGTGTATCTATTTGTTTATTCGTCCCCGTTCCATTTAGAGAAAGACTTTCTCCGTTGAATTCTCTGGACGGCGAGCGTGTGGGGTGCGTTGTGCTTCACACGATAGTCTTTCACGTGAAGCCTTTGTGCACGAGTCCATCATTTTTGTATTGCCCCCGCCCACCAACAATGCCCACACGATGGCAATACTATTGCACGACTATTGAGCAATATACGACCTGCACGATCCCCCCTTGCGTATGCCATGCACCATACAATATTGGCAATGGCAATATCGCGTAAAGCCCAAGGAGTACGTTGTGCTTCCGTCGGGCGCTAGTAGCAAAGCGTCCTAACTTGGTACCGTGCTTTAAAGGTGCTCTGTACGCCTAAGTAATTCTCAAGCAGTTTCTCGTATTCAACATGTACTACTGACTTTGGTGCTGCGACTCATAATGAACGGCGGTTTCGGTTTCGGCTCGGCCAATCGCGTGTTCCGATTTGTTTCGGGTTTCATGGGTAAATCGCTGGTGATCGCCGTCAGAAGTTCAACATAATGTAACAACAAAACTCGCTCATGTACATGAGCAAAGCGAATTTACATATGGCGGTTACTTGGTAGCTGCAGAGCACCTTTAACTTGCTACCGTATTCGCTGGAGCCCCCCGCGCACGCATGTTGAGCCCTAGAAAGCTATCGGCACGCGGGGGAGGGGCTCCCTTGCTGCCTGGTGACGAGTAGCGGGACGTCCAGCGCAGCAACCGGTCGGCTGGCGAAGAGTACCAAGTTAGGGCACGGTACCAAGTTAGAGCGAACGCTTTGCTATGTATGTATGCATGCATGCATGCATGCATGCATGCATGCATTCATAGATATAGATATAGATATATATAGATATAAATACATATATCTATACATATATATATATGTTATATATATATATATATATATATATATATATATATATATATATATATATATATATATATATATATATATATATATATATATATATATATATATATATATATATAT
>Ga0335398_10009838_pt1 | contig 10966 bp, 12 predicted proteins | sample BON03_FD_205742 | JGI IMG/M metagenome (GOLD analysis project Ga0335398, IMG submission 205742) | Freshwater microbial communities from Lake Bonney liftoff mats and glacier meltwater in Antarctica - BON-03 (spades assembly) (version 2) | ecosystem: Environmental > Aquatic > Freshwater > Ice >...
GGAATGGGCACCAATAGTTGTCGACCGAGGTCCAACCGTGCTTGGGCAGCTTGAGTTTATCTACAAGGGTCGTAAGTAGAATCCATTCCTTTCTAGGGCATAGCCAGTGCCATGGCGATAGTAGGTCCGGCTTGTCTCGTCTCCGTTGCCTGAGTCTGCTCCAGGCTCCCTGGAGCGCCATCGCTGTGATATTTTGTGCATCGGCAGCATCCATGGCCAGGCCTCGCCCTGGTGGGACTAGGGCGGGAAGCCTGCAGTCCCCCGTTCTGGCCTCCCATTCGCCAAAGGCCTCATCGAAAGCCATAAGAGGTGAGAATTTGCCCCTACCAACCTGTTGCCTCCTGAAGAATCTTGAGTGAAGGGAGATCTTCGTGACGAGATCCCCCTCCGATACCAGGATGAGTCTGAGGTCTGATCCTACCTCGCCTGAGTCCGATCTGCTTTCCGGACGAGAGAGATCTCTCAGGAGCTCTGCAAGCATAATCAGCGCAAGAAGCGATGCGGGAGCTGGGTTCCTGCGCGTAAAGCCGGTCGGGAGGCTTTGGCGGGTTCCTCGTACATCCTGTATCAGTGCGCATCCAACCTTTTGCATATCGATGTATGTGGTTCCCCCGTGCTGGTGCCTTCAGCCCCTACTTGGGGGCTTCGGTAGAGGTTGTGTGTTGGCTAGAGCGTGCACATATTTGTACACGCACTGCGCGACGTTTGATAGCCAACGTGGAAGATCCCACTTATTTTCCGCCTCCTCGAGCAGTGCCACTCGATGCTCCCGTCTGGCTTCGTCCGCCTCCTCAGGCGGGAGATCCTGGACATTCTCCCACCAGCTCCATATGGTGTGTTTGAGGTGGGGATACTGTTTGCATTTTTTTTTAAGCCTTCGAAGAAGGCTTGGCATTGTTGCCCTGCAGTCCGCTGCCGCCGTGATAGCCGTCTCATATTCCTTGAGAGCTGCAGTAATTTGGGACAGATTTAGGGCTGCCTCGTCTACTGCTGCGGTCACGCGGGGTGATAGTGCATGTTCTTCTTCCAGCCGAAGGAGTATTCCCTTGGTCACTTCGGCCGCTTTGGTGAGGGCATCGAGTATTCTCGCCGTTACAGCGTCCTCTTGGAGGGGGATCCCATCGATCATGCATGTGTCGCGTAATTCTTGGCTGCCTCTTTGAATGGCTCGAAGGCCGGCAAGGAGGGAGGAGTTCTTGATGATGGGAAGTGGCACGGTGGCCGCTCACTACATTGGTGAGTCGAATAAATTCTGTCAGTATCTTCGTCATGCTTCTCTCTCTTTGCTTCCTGGTCTTTCCGCCCTGTTGAGCAGAAGGAAGGGCGGGGGCCCTGGCCTTAGGCAGTTCGAGGTTCGCTACAAGTTTGTTGTTTCTGCTCAGCCATGACAACCATAGATTCAGGGCTGCTTCAATCTTTGCTTTTACGCCTTTAACTTTGGGGGTGTAGAAGTTCGGCAGGACCGCCCTTGACCAGCTTATAGACGGCTTGTCCCAGACGACCCTGGTAAGGATGACATCTCTGCCAACTCTTCCTAAGCTGATCACATGGAGACGCACATTAGAGTCCGGGAGGCCCGAGAGTAGGATCTCTGTTGACTCTGTCGGGAGGTTGCTTACTTTGATATCATTGATGTAGGTGAGTTCCTCACTGATTTGAATGTCGCCACTAGTGGCTGGTGGGGAGCCTCTTGTTAGTCTTATGACTCTATGACTGACATCATTGAGCCTGACCATTCTGAGCCCATTTCATCCTTTTGTAGGCATGTCAGGGCTGCCTGGCTCTTCATCGGACAATTCTTCATCTTCATCCGGGTCGTCCGGGAGGGTCAGGTTGGTCACTTCATCCAAGTCTTTCCCTGAGGAGGCCCCCTGGTCCTGTCTGTCGTCAACGACGTCGTTGGCAGGCCTGGCTGATGGGAAGCCTGGCAATTGTCTGACAATTGTGATAGCCATACCTCCGCTCCATATGTGATGGTTATCGATGGGGAGCCTCTTGTTAGCCTTATGATTCTATGACTGACATCATTGAGCCTGACCATTCTGAGCCCATTTCATCCTTTTGTGGGCATGTCAGGGCTGCCTGGCTCTTCATCGGACAATTCTTCATCTTCATCCGGGTCGTCCGGGAGGGTCAGGTTGGTCACTTCATCCGAGTCTTCCCCTGAGGAGGCCCCCTGGTCCTGTCGGTCATCAACGACGTCGTCGGCAGGCCTGGCTGATGGGAAGCCTGGCAATTGTCTGACAATTGTGATAGCCATACCGCCGCTCCATATGTGGTGGTTATCGCTTCTCTTCTCTGCATTCAGTCAGAGGCAGAGAAGCTGGAACTCCTCCAGCTCCAGCAAGGAGAAATAGTCTTCCTTAAAGTTCGTAAGATACTAGTGAGAGGCATCTTCCCTACGTTTGACACCATACCTAGAGCACACGCTACGATTAACGCTGCTCACTTCTACACACCCAAAGTTAAAGGCTTGTCAGCAAAAAATGAGGCCACCCTAAAAGTATGGCTGTCATGGCTGAGCAGAAACAACAAACTTGTAGCAAACCTCAAACTTCCAAAGGCTGGGCCCCCCGCCCTCCCCTCAGCCCAACAGGATGGCACGACCAGGATGCAAAGAGAAAGAAGCTTGGGGAAGATCCAGGCAGAGTTCACCCGACTCACCTCGGTGGTGGGCGGCCACCCTCTCCCCATTATCAAAAACTCCTCCCTCTTGGTCGAACTCTCAGCAATGCAGAGATGTGTTCAAGAACCACGTGATGCATGTAAAATCGATGGAATCCCCTTCCAAGAGGAGTCAGCGACGGGTAGTATACTTGAGGCCCTCACCAAAGCGGTTGAAACGACCAAGAGAATACTCCTTCAGCTGGAGGAAGGACACACGCCACCACTACCTTCTACAACCGCAGCGGTAGACGAAGCAGCCCTAAATCTGTCCCGAATCAACGCAGCCCTCAAGGAATATGAGACAGCCATAACCACAGCAGCAGATGGTAGGGCAACCATACCAAGTCTCCTTCGCAGACTTGTAAAGAAATGCAACAAATATTCCCACCTCAAACAAAACCTAAGAAGTTGGTGGGAGGGTGCCCAAGATCTCCTGCCCGAGGAAGCGGACGAAGCCAGATAGAGACATCATACGGCATTGCTCGAGGAGGTGGAAAGCAACTGGGATCTCCCAAACTGGGCATCGAACGTTGAGCGGTACGTATCCCAATACGGACATGCCCTAGCCAACACCCAACCTCTACCGGAGCCACCGAGTAGGGGCAGGAGTCACCAACACGGCGGCACCTCATATATTGACATGCAAAAGGTTGGATGTGCACTAATAAAGAACGTACATGGAACTCGTCAGAGCCTCCCGACCGGCTTCATGCGCAGAGATCCAGCCCCAGCATCTCACCTCACGCTGATTAAGCTTGCAGAGCTCCTGAGAGATCTCTCTCGCCCAGAAAGCAGAGTGGACTCAGACGAGGTGGAATCAGACTCAGAATAATCCTGACATCGGAGGGAGATCTCGTAACGAAGAACCTCTTTTCCCACTCCATACTCTTTAGAAGGCAGCAGGTGGGTAGGGGCAAATTCTCCCCTCTAATGGCATTTGACGAGGTCTTTGGTGAATGGGAAGCTAGAACGAGGGACTGCAGACCTCCTGCTTTCGTCCCACTAGGACAGGGCCTCACCGTCTGCGCTGCCGGCGCACAAGCCATCACAGAGCTGGCGCTCCAGGGAGCCTGGCACAGACTTAGGCAACGGAGACAAGACAAGCCAGACCCACTCGCGGCATGGCACTAGTGGTGTCCCAGGAAGGAATGGATGCTATTCGTGACCCTCGTGGACAAACTCAAGCTACCCCAACATGGCTGAACCTCAGTCGATAACTACTGGTGCCCACATTACAACTTCGCTACCTTGTGTACCACAGGCACTCATGCCACGTTTATCCCCCAGGAGGACCACTGAGACACGGAAAAGGCCGTACTGGATTCGCAGGCAGCTGTGCTCAAGTGGACGATGAACTTCCCCAGAGATGAGACAGACAGAGAGGATGGCTCGGGCCTCGAGTTCGAGTGTCAACTCAACACTCCCTCACTGGCAAGACTGCATCAACTCAAGAAACTCGGGTGTACCAACATAATGGCTCTACGAACTTGAAACACTGCTTGACAAACAGGATGACGCTGGCGGCTTCGTGGATGAAGGGTACCACACAACAAGAGGGGGGTGGGGGGTCAGAGCCAGAGCCGAAGAGTGCTCCAGACTGTGTATCCAATGCGAAAGAGCATGATCGGCCACAAACGTCGATCCAGAAGGATGGTGCGCCCCATGTAGAAAGGATAAACCCGAAAACGCAGTTAGGAATGACATCGCCACAGCCCGGCATATTGGCCTACTAGTGCGCTCGGCCCTACCGGAAGAACTCAACCTAATGGCAGCTAGTGGGGATGTAAAGGAAATTGTCATGACAATCCCATTCTTGCGGGCCTGCATAACCAACATGATCGCAGACCTGGAGAGGAAATCGATCTCGGACGGCAACAAGACAAGGGCACTGGTGAAACCCGAAGCCCCAAGAAAATGGTTCCCTAGCTACGAGCTTGGCTTCCCCCTGGTGTCGGATGAAGATGATAGACCAATGCACCCCCTCGTGGAGTCATTCACGGACGACCAACTAGAGGCTTACTGGTCTGAGGTAGAGGAAGCTACTGCTCCCCTCCTCCCTCTCATCGGTCGGCTGCAGACAATGAAGGAGGGATGGGACGATCAAGGCGGCACCGAACTCCTGATAACGGCTGATGGGGCCACCGCAAGGGAGATGGTCTCAACCTCCCACACGTGATAGCCATACCGCCGCTCCATATGTGGCGGTTATCGCTTCTGTTAAAGACGGGAGTCCAGGACTGTGTGCTTGTCCATCGATTTGAAGGCTGTGCAACTTGCCCTGGTCTATGGTGGTCGTGATAAACCCAGCCGCATCAATCGAGAGGCACTTGATAGGCACCTGTTCCCCCAGAATTTGTATCCTGGGTTGGAGTCCTGCCTCAACGGAGAGGGTAGCGAGTGTGATGTTGAATGCCGCGGAGATAGTGTTCTCGTTGAACGGATCCCATAGCGCTTCGATCTCCAGTTTATTCGCCAAATGGCATACAAATGTGAATTCATTCTCGCCCGCCTTGTTCCAGCTAAGCAATGCCGCTTCTTTCTGGAGTTCCAGAAGATTTGAGCGTGCATTGCCGGTGAGGGCATCTTGGTATGCGAGTTTCATCGTTTGCCTCGTGCCGTCGTCGAACTGGTGGCATCTTTCCAAGTTGCCCCACATGAAGTCGAAAAGGGTGACCAACGGGAGCTTCATCTGTCAGCCTTCATTCTCTCTCGGAAAGGTTAGAAGGCAGCGCCGTGCTCCAGCCTATATTCCAAGCGTTTTTGTACGATCGAAGCAATATAGCCGTGAGAATCTTGAAGTCTGCTTCCGGCCATCGGATGAGGGGGGCAGAGATGCAGAACAGTGACGGAAGGCACATTGATACGACCTTCAGTGCCTGGTCTATTCTTAGGTCGTCATTCTTGCGTAGGTACGAGGCCACCTCGATAGTCCCGTCTAACACTTTTCTTCGCTGGACAGAGGAGTCTAGCAACATACTTTATTAGACACCGAGAAGTCTGGTGGTGGATCTCCCTGGAGTCGTTTTGAGGTATATCTTTTCGTACTTGATACTCTTGGGACTCCAGGTGGTAGCGCATTGTCGGCAGCAACGGTCAGGGTTCGCCAGGTGGAAGTGGTGGTTCTCCTTGACGATCCCACAGGTCTTACACCTGACCTTCGGAGCGTGTCCTTGAATTGTGCGGACCACCCAATCCACTTGGAAGTCCTGTCCACCTAGCGTGAAGGCGTCATCCCCTTCGCATGCTGCTGCCAACCCTCTGTGTTTTGCAGTGCGGGCCTTTTCTCTGCGCACCTCAGCATTGGCTGTTATTTTGCCTCTTCTAGCCTTGCTGCCGTACAGAGCCCCCGTTGCACTCGATTTTTTAGTTGAGATCTTCAGCCCACTCCAATCTTGGAACTTCTGCACCAACTTAAGCAGGATGTCTGCGTCAGCTGTGTTCTCCGTATACAGTGAGAGGTCATCTGCAAAAGCTTGGTGGTTCCAGTTCCGTTCCTGATCTTGTGGGAAATGCCAGCGGAGTCCAGCAGCCGAAGGATGGCATTGATGAACAAGTCGAACAGGAGCGGGGAGAGGACTGAGCCTTGGACAGTTCCTGTATCCAACTGGATGGCTGCCGCGCCTTCCCCACCCACCTGCACCCGCATGGAGGAGTTCTCGTAGATGTATTTAAGCAGCCAGACATTGGGAACCCCGAACCCCTCCAGTATCGTCCATAGACATGAGTGGCCTGCAGAGATAAAGGCAGTTTTGAAGTCGAGGTCTACCCGTATTAGTGTGCCATCATTCTTCATTGCCTCTCGTATTAGCTAGTTGGACTTTTGGATGACAAGTTGTACTAGGCTGATCTCGAGTTCTAAATCCAAACTGCGAGGACTCTAGGACCGAATAGCGCTCCACTAGGCCTTTAAGTCTGCTGGTTGTGATTATGTTGACCAGTTGATAAAAGGCGTTGCAGAGGGCGATCGGCCTGTAGTTGCTAAAGAGTTCTGGAGGCATCTTTGCAAATTAATATGACCCTTGCCTCAAGGTCTGCAGGCTTACATTTGTAGCGTCCAGTAAGGATGAGGTTGACAACAGTCATCTCCGCTTCCAAAAGATTTCCGGTGCCTTCTTAAAGAGTTTATCTTCACCTGATGCTTTTCTGTTGGCCATTCTATTTATAAAGAGGTTGAATTCCTGGAATGTGGCAACTGGGTACCCCAGCCTTCCTCTCTGCCGATAGTTCTGTAGGAGAAGATACCCGCCTCGTCCAGGAACGTGGTGTCCCTGACAGTGTTCTTGTTCGGTCGAAAGTGTTGGAGGTCCTGGCTTTTGCAATCCACGTGAGGGCAGAAGTGGGCTATGATCCTGTGCATACCTGTGTCTTTTCCCACCGCGGGTATAGACTCCTTCCGAGACACAGGGACCGGTCCCGTGTGTCCCCGTATACATGTGGCGAAAGGGTGGTATGCGTTGGTCTGGGGAAAAGACTCCGCTGCTGCGAGGAGGTTGTCATCTCTCCATGGGCCCGTGGATAGGATCAGGGTGGGTTGCTGGAGCTGCTGGCTACCCTTGAATGTGGTGGCAAATCAACAAGCCCGCCAAGTGGGTGAGTGTCTCCGTACTCACAGCGATACCCTCGGATTCCACTACATGAGCGTATTTCTCCCCTGTCTTTGCCATCTGCTCTTGGAGGCTGGGGAGAACATCCTGCGCCTTTATTCTATCAGCAAGAGGGGTGTCCGTTTCTTTCCAGGCCTATCTGAATCCTATTGGGTATTCCCAGTACACTTCAACCATGGTAGTGGCCTTGTTGTGTTTGTTGAGGACCCTTCGCACCCCTTTGATTGCGAACTCAAAAATAAACAGTTGTACACTCGTCTTCTTTCTGCTGTCTTTGCCATGCTGTTTCTTTTTGAGTTTTGTCAAGAGATTCCAGTGCTTCTGAATCTTAGATCACAGGGCTTCAGCCCATCTGGGCATTCCTTTTACAACTCTTCTCGCCCCATCCGTCATGGAGCGGAGACCCATGTGTTCGAATGCCCAATTGGTGGCACAAGTAGTTCTTTCTCCATCCTTGTGGTCCACCGCGTCAACGTAGGCGGCTGCGAGAAAGGAATGCCTTTGTCTGACAGCTGTTTGTTCCTTGCTGCGTCCGGGTTGGCGCTGTTTGGCTCGTCGTCTGGCTTTGGCCTCTCGTAGCTGGAGTTTGAGCACCTCGTCCTTCATCACTTCTTGGTCTGCTCGTTGCGTCGCCATAAGTGCGTCGCCATCAGTTTTCTCAGAGGATGGAAGCATTCTGCATTGGACTGCCTCCTGCCATGCCCGTATATGGTTATGGAAGAAAACTGCGTCAACTTTATCCGTCGGAGCAAGCGGTCTTCTGGCTGGCTGCGGCTTTCTGAAAAATTCTTCCGTGGGCAGACCAAAGCTGAGGATAGCGTGATCGAGCCTTTGGTGCGCTGTGTTATTGAATACTGCTCCTGGTGTTGCGAGGGGAAAATCCCAGGAGATGCCGTGGTCTAGTTTAGCACGTTTCAAGGCTCCCCCCGTTTCTATGTAAACTCCATTGGTGACGAAATGGTACACTTGGGGTTAGCACAGAATTTCGCGAGTCTATCATCTGCCTCAACTAAGCTTTTTTCCATAGGATGGGTGTAGTTATGTTGCCCCCCCGGGATGGAGCCATTCATATCTCCAATTAGTATGACTCGTTCACCTGGGTGTCGACGGATCCAAGCATATATAAGCTTCCAGACCATGTCCTGTTGACCACCGTCATTGGCTGTGAATTGGTAGAGGTTCATGATATGCAGGTTGCCACCATTTTTTGTCTTGGTGGTGACTGCAATCGACCTACCCGCGGCTGGCAGCTTTCGTGCTCCACCCCTCTTCGGGCCTTTGGAAGACCTTGGGTGGAGAGAGAGATGGGTAGCAGATGGAAAGTAGTGGGAATCTAAAGCGGTCAACGTTGTGAATTTGTAATGTGAGCCCCGTTCATCTTGGCTCCCTGCCCCATTAATCATCGCCGTGGAGATATAGATCCAATAGTGGGGAAAGAGGGCGTGTAGCTTACTCTTGACTGCCTCGACTTTGTCATCAGGGATCCTCAGGTCTTGTAGACAAATGATGGGATGGCCTTTCTCGAACAGAGCGAAGATTTCCTCTCTGCCTCCTCGGAACCCATGGGGTCCAACGTTCCACGAGGAGATCCTCGGGTCGGAGATGGTTTGAGTCAGGCGGCCTACTGTTGACAGGTGAACATACCATTGAGATTTGTCGGCTATGCCCACCGCATTCCAGGCCTCACGGTTGAGGAGAAGCTTTTCGTTCCTGATCTACCTGAGTTTGGCTTTGCTCCCATCAGATCCCATGAGAGATGTGCCATGGGCTGCGAGGGTGGAGCGTCCCTTCCTCCTCAGCTTATGGATCCAGACAGAGACGTTTGGGTTCAGTGCATCGTGGAAGGCTCTGATGGTAGACCATGCTCGCCTGGGATATGTTGTGGTTGGGTCCTCCCAAAGGATGGCTATGTCGGGGATAGCTTCATTCTCCTCTTTTTCCATTAACCATTCTCTGCCAACCTCCCTCCACCTCTGGACCCCCGAGCCCGAACATCTGATTCTCTTTGGCGTAGGGGAGTCCGTGTCTGTGTGTGCAGCCTGAGGAGGCAATGGGATATCTGCCACGACCTGGGTCATGGACGGTGAGAGTTCTTCCAAAATACGGGAGATGGAGGCTATCGTGTCGCGGACGTCCAAGGACCGAGCAAGGCACGCTGTTAGCTGGGACCATGAGCATTTTAATGTACCCTTCTCAATCCTCAGCAACAGCTGTGTCATGCTATTCGGGAGCGGCTTACCTTAACATGCTCAGTGTTCCTTGGTAGGGGACATGTGAGTCTCTCCGTGCTCAGTGTTCCTAGATGGGGACACGTGAGTCTCTCCTTGACATCTGTCATGACAACATCTGCTGTTTGAATAATATCAGTCGTAATCTTCACGGGCTCTTTTTGGACTGACGTCCAGGACTTATGGTGTCTTACCCGACGGCCTACCCTAGTGGGAAAACACAATTCTGACGGCCCGCTTCCTTCCTTGGAAGTTATGCAGTCTAGTCTGTTTGAACTGGATAGTCCGAGGATTCAGGCCAGTCCACAAATATGGTCTATTCTCACCGGGCCCGTCGTGATCGGGGTTGCCGGGTACAGTGTATTGCTCGCGTCCCGTGACAGGTTTGAGCACAGGCAGCACATCCTCGCCTGTGCTGTTGTCAGTGCGGAAAGCATGGACCTTGGGCACCATGTAGTTTTTTTTTTTCAAAAATTGGGTTCAGCCGGCTGAACCCAATTTTTTTTGTAAAATTTGGGTTCAGCTGGCTGAACCCAAATTTTTTCGTCCAACGAATTTTGGCCCAATTTTTTCCACTTTTTTAGTTCAGCCGGCTGAACCCAAATTTTTTTAGAGTTCAGCCACCCCTGAACCCCTGGCTGAACTCAACCCTAAACCCCTGGCTGAACTAAAAAAAAAGTTGGAAATTTTTGGATTTTGGCGCAAATCCGTATGAACTCTGGCTGTCTGCGAGTGGCGCGCGGCGGCTCCGGGGCTAAAGCCCCTCCGCTTGCCGCGCGCCCCGACCCACGTACCATGATTCTACTTCTAGAGGATTACAATTCAAGTCGAGTCACGGTGTTCTTAACTACCCAGACTCGCTCATCCCCGCTAACTCGTATACGGAGTAGATAGATTCATCATAAGCACTTATTTCGGTCACTACTCCTACAAAGTTACAATTCAAGTCGAAGTACGGTGTTCTTCACTAGTCAGACTCGCTCATCCCCGCTAACTGGTATACGGAGTAAATAGATTCATCATGAGCATCTAGCTCGGTCATCCCCGCTGATTAATATACGGAGTATGATTTCAAAACAAGTATACGCATGGATGCATACTGCCAATTCTCACTATCATTAAGCATACAACACTAGACAGGTTTCACCTTTGCCTCGTTTGATTCTTCTACCCATCGCAATATGATTGTTTGACACTCATGTTGATTCGACAGAATGATTACTTACATATCAACATGAGTAGGTAGTACACACAAAGCGCAGTCACATGCAGTTGGCTTCACAGAAGTATATATTAGGTTTGTTCATATATATTCTTATACCTACCTGCATGTACAGATGTAAATATATACGTCTACATGCATGACGTGCGCGCAAATAAATAAGCATACATACTGACACACATACATATATATATATATATATATATATATATATATATATAGATAATATATATATATATATATAC
>Ga0335398_10009842_pt1 | contig 10965 bp, 9 predicted proteins | sample BON03_FD_205742 | JGI IMG/M metagenome (GOLD analysis project Ga0335398, IMG submission 205742) | Freshwater microbial communities from Lake Bonney liftoff mats and glacier meltwater in Antarctica - BON-03 (spades assembly) (version 2) | ecosystem: Environmental > Aquatic > Freshwater > Ice >...
CCTTTATTACGCGCCAAACACGCGCAGACGTGCCCGCTAGTCCTTTATTACGCGCCAAACACGCGCAGACGTGCCCGCCAGCCCCCCACTACGCGCCAAACACGCGCAGACGTGCCCGCCAGCCCCCCACCACGCGCCAAACACGCGCAGACGTGCCCGCCAGTCCCCCACCACGCGCCAAACACGCGCAGACGTGCCCGCCAGTCCCCCACCACGCGCCAAACACGCGCAGACGTGCACGCCAGCCCCCCCACCACGCGCCAAACACGCGCAGACGTGCACGCCAGCCCCCCACTACGCGCCAAGCACGCCCTCACATCTCGGAGCTCGCGCCGTTGACCCAGTCGAGGCGCCCGTAGCCCTTGCACGAGCCGATGGCCTTGCCGATGCGGCGCTGCCGGTCCATGATCGTCGAGCGCTTCGCGATCCCCGAGCCGTGCCGGAGGGGCACGAGCACAAAACGCGGGTACTTGCTGCGCTCGCTGTCGGAGCCCGCCTTGAGCGCGCCAAGGCGCGCCGCAGTGGCCGCCGCCGCGCCTGTGCCTACGGCCTGTCTGTGCTGGGCATTGAATTTCAAACTGTCTGATACAATTCGTACTCTAAACGCATCTCGCTCGTTGTTGTTGGCAACAACTCCACCAGCAACACGGTCCACGATGATCTGCTGCAGCACGCCATACGTGAGCGCGACGCGCGGGTAGCGGTTGCCGTCGGGCAGGATGTTGTGCAGCTCGATGTTAAAGAGCCACCCGAGGTCGTCGCCAATATACACGTCGAACGGCCCGTTCTGGGTCGTCAGGGCCGAGTAGTGGTTGACGGTGACGGCCGTGTCGCCCTGCGAGGCATGCATGTGCGCGTCCGTGAGCGCAAGCCCGGCGTACCGGAACTCGGGCGCCTCGATCAGAATATTCTTGGACCGCGCGGTGGTCACCGTCGGCTTGTACGGGGTCGGGAACATTTCGCTGAGAATACTCATTAGCGTGTGCTTGAACGCGTGCTTGGTCTGCGTGTCTCGAACCCAATATACTCCCTTCATCGGAACAAACATTGTCATGCCTGCTGGTCCTTTAGACGTTGCTACACCTGCAACTCCGCGCCCGAACACATATAAATTGCCTGTTGAGATCATACGATCGCTTGTGTCTACACCCTTGTCGCCGAGAAGATCGACTTCAGCCAAATCCACGAAGAAGATGGCGTTGCGCCTGCGTGTCTTTCCGGCATCATGAAGGCCCTTGTGCTTCCGGTTGAGGCCCCTTTGCGCCGAATAGAGCGCGGTGTTCAAATCACCGTTGCCGTGCAGGCTGACCTGGTGGTACGCGAGGAAGTACTCCAGCTCGGTGCGCGCATCGCCGAGGTCGGCGTAGTACGTCTCGATGCTGTTGTCCAGTTTCAGATCCAGGTGTTCTGGGCAAGCCCCAAACGACAGCAAAAGATCGCCGACCTCTATCGCGGTCCCGGCGGGGAAGTGGCCCGGCGTCGAGTCGCGCGAGATGACGTTGATGTACGCGTGGTGCTGCGCGCTGCGCCGCGAGAGCAGCAGCTCGTGGCGGAAGGCGTCGAGCGCGTTGTCGCCGGGCTTGTAGTCCGACGGCACGAGCGCCGTCCCGGTGTTGCCGTCCATGCGCCCCGTGCCGTTGATGCTCGGGCCGCTCTGGAAGTTGCTGTTGGTCGCGGAGCCCAGGCTGTCGATCGTCATGGCCGCGTGCGCGTGTGTGCGCGCGCGGGGGGGGGGCGCTCTTTATATACCGTCGCGGGCGCACGGCGCCCCCCGCCCCGCGCGCGCGCCGCGCGCCGGCGCCGCGCGCGCGCGCGCGCGTTTCGCCGCGATGCGCGCGCGTTTCGCGGCGCTTTCGCGGCGCTTCCGCCGCGCGCGCGCCGCGCGCCGCGGCCAGGCCGCGCGTTAGTATAAAAGCGCGCGCGGCCGCCGGGGAGGGCACACCACACAGCACCGACCATGGCGGAGGCCGCGGCAGAAAAGGACGAGGGCGCCCCGGCGCGCCCGTGGTTTCCCTTTCTGGAGAACCGGGTGGTCGTCTCGCGGGTGCTCGCCGCGGGCCTCCTCCTGGTGTGGGTCCTCGCCGTCGTGGCGTGGGCCCTCGACTTTGAGCAGCGCCCCACGCTGCAGTTCGCGAAGCTCGACGCGCTCAACGCGCCGTACCTCGCGTTCATGCGCCGCTGGTACGGCGTGAACGCCGACTCCCGCACGGACTTCAAGTACAGCCTCGCGGACCTCGGCTGCGACGTGGTCGACCCCAACGTGCAGACCGACGCGGTCAAGAAGTGGGTCGTGGGCCCGACGACGGCGCGCATGCGCTACGAGCGCTGGCCGAACACCAAGTACGCGGTGCCGCAGGGCTACACGCGCAACATGGCCGGCGCGGTCGCGCGCGGGCCCGCGTCCGTGAACCACCGCGACACCGCCAAGGTCGACGCGAGCCCGTACCACGCGTGGGTCAACGGCCTCTTTGTCAACACCGACCCCCGCAACGGCACGCTCGGGACCGTGCAGCTCGCCGAGGCCTTCCCCGTCGACTTCAGGCTGTGCTTCCACGTCGCGGCCAACCTCGAGGACTTTAGCACCAAGGTCGTCTTCCTGCTGCTCGGCGTTTTCGTGCTGTACGCGGTCTCGCACCTCGGCAAGCTCGGGTGGCTCGGCGCGTGGTACGAGCGGTACGGCCTGGAGCTGCGCATGAAGCTGCTGCTCACCGGCGCGGTCCCGATCCTGCTCGTGGGCTTCCTGGCGTACCTCGGCAACTACCTCTTCTCCGACGACTACAGCACGTGCAACGACAAGCTCGGGCTCTCCGAAATGCACGGGCTGTACATGGCGAACTGGGTCGTCATGCTGCTGCTGCTGCTCTTTGACATCGGCTCGCTGTCGGCGATCCTCTCGCAGAGCCCGCTCTTCCTGCACGCGACCACGTACGGCCAGCTCGCGCAGAGCGGCGTGTAGGCGCGCGCGCGCGCGAAAACGCGGCGGCGGCGTGCGCGCGCGTATATAAACGGGCGCGGCGCGGGCGGCGGGCATTCCTCCACACACTCGGCGCAGCCCGCAACACGATGAGCGGCGGCGGCGGCGGCAGCGGCGGCGGCGGGCCCGTCGGAAGCGGCGCGGTGCGCGGCCTGCTCTCGCTCTACGGGACCAACGGCGAGTACAACAAGCGCAAGGGCCGCGACGACGGGCTCGTGGACTTTGCGAGCGCGAAGCGCGTGCGCTCGGAGTACTTCCCCGCGGGCAAGTTCAACGACTCCGGCGCGGGCCCGACCTCGGTGCTCGCCGACAAGGGCAACGACCGCGAGAGCATGGCCAAGAACCTCGCGACCAACCAGACCGAGAAGACGCTGTACATCAACATCCCGCGCTTCATCGTGCCGGTGATACTGCCCAACGGCCACACCGGCACCGGCAACAAGAACATGGTGCTCGCCAAGTCCGTCGTCGCCGGCGACGTCGTCTTCCACCTGCGCTTCAACAACCACATGATTGAAAACAACTCCGCGACAACCGTGCCGTCCAAGTCCGTCGGCGCCGCCGCGTGCTTCGCGGTGAACCTGCAGACCGTCAACTACATCATCACGCACCTGCACCGCCACCTCGCGTTCTTCTCGGACGCCATGCGCGGCGACGACGCGCATTATGTCGGCGGTGGTGCAGGGAAACAGACACACAATATGGCCAGGGTGGCGTTCCTGGGGCTAATTTCAGCACGCAGCACGGCTCTCGACACCGACCCCGACATGCGCAGCTGGCGACTATTCTTCATGAACCTCTCGCGCGGCTCGGGCTCAGACGCGTTCGCGGAGCTCCTGAGCTCCGCCGCCGACGCCACGGGCCAGTCGTTCTTCATCAAGTGGTTCGACAAGATGCGGCAGCGCGAGAACGACACGAATAAAGTCGTCGCGCCCAGCGAGCGCATGTTCATGCTCGAAAAGTACGTGAGCCGCCTGGTGTGGCAGTTCCTGCGCACCTACGTCAAGATCGCGGGCGTCTTCATCGGGAGCGACTACCAGGGCGGCAACGACCAGGGCGACCCGAACCCGTGCTCGTTCCTCTCCACGGACTACACCGGCACCATCCAGGTCGCCGGCAAGTCGCTCAAGGTCAAGAACATGTGGTCGTCGCAGGCCCCCGGCGTGCGCGGCGGCGACGTGCTCGGGTTCCGCCTCGTGCACAGCGCGGTCCCGAGCGGGAACATAGACTTCCACCTGTCGTCGAACCCGGCCATTCCGAAGACGGCGGCGCTCAAGGGCGTCCTCGTGGCCCCGGCCGCGTCCGGCCTGATCGAGAAGGTGCTGCACCCGCTGCTGCTCATGCCGTGCGTGATGGGGCAGCGCGCGCACGCGGGCGCCGCGCCGGGCCCCGGCTACAGCGTGTGCACGCACACGCCGCACTTTATGCAGTTTGGCGTGTCGAACCAGATCAGCAAGCAGGTCAACGCGACGGTGCGCGAGATGGAGTACTGCACCAACGCCCTCGCCGCGACGCCGCTGATGAACATCGAGGTTTTCCTGCGCTTCAACATCAAAGACTCGCTCGTCGACGATATGCACGCCGCGCGCCCCGCGCTCGAGCTCATCACGTCGTCGCGCGGGCGCCCCGACACCGCGCGCCACGAGTTCCGCCGCGTCGACACAGACTCCTCGAAAGCGCACGTCCACACGCACCCGCCAGCGACAACAACTGGAAACCCCGCCAGTGGGGCGCCCGCGGCGGCGCTACACGCACCCGCCCCCGCGCACGCCCCCGCGCACGCCCCCGCCCCCGCCCCCGCCCCCGCCCCCGCCCCCGCGCCCGCTGCGCGCACGCGCGTGCGTTTCGACAAACCGGCCGAGGAGACATAGCCGCCGCCGCCGCCGCCGCCGCCGCCGCCGCCATGGACGACGGGCAGGCGCGCCTGCGCGAGCTGGGCGCGGTGGCCGCGGCGCTCGAGGCCGCGAGGGCCGGGGCGCACCGCGCGCCGTTCCTCGCCACCGTGGACGTGGCGCTGGAGCGCGTGCAGGACATTGCGTGGCTGCTGCTCATGTGCCCGATGTACTGCAGCGACGCCGACATGTGGTGGCCGGCGCACGAGCAGACGTGCCTGCTCCTGCAGCTCATCGAGTCGCACCGCAAGTGCGCCGCGGCGCCCGCCGAGGACGACCTGCTGCTCGACGTGTACAACATGCTGGCCAAGCTGTGCGCGGGCATGATGGCTGCGCGCGAGGCCGCGCCCGGCGAGCCGGGCGACGCGGCGGCGCGCAGCGCCGCCGCCGCCCCGTGACGGCGGTTGCCCCGCGCCGCGGACTCTGCTCTGCCTCGGCAGCCGTTGCTTTCAATACTTTATTTTTAATGCAGTGCCTTTTTTGACGTTTAGTGGATAGTGGGAATCCTTGTCTTGGGAGGTGTGTGTAGGACCGTCGAATCGATGCATTGTCGTGTTGCATAATAAAAATTGTAAAAACTCGCTTTTAAAAAATTGTTTAAACCGGAATCACATGACATGTCTGGCATAGTACAAATATTCAGCGCAGGTCGTTTTGTGTCTTCAACACCAAGGACTTGCAAGACACACCGCACATTCTAGGCGTGGCGTTGACGTTGCTTTCCTGAGATATTTATGCCTTGTGTATCGTGAAGCACATTTGTAATTGATTTCAACCTCAAATCATATATAACTGCAGCATTAAAAGTATCTTGATATGTCGTCACCGTTTCCTCACACACCTGACGCTTCGAATCAAAACATTCCTGCATGTCTCTCTTCTGGCTCAATACGGCTTGACATTATCAACGATGGCACATATGCTGGAAATTACAACCGTCCGTTCATTGAGCCCGCGTTACAGCACTCGTTGTCTGTTGTAGAGCACCTATTCACACGGAATCCGTTGTTGTCGGTAAGGGAAATGTTGCAACGATTCCAACAATATTACTTGGATTCAGACCCACATCTCTATGTGCACAGGTGGAGATTATTTGTCAAGACAATCAATGTTGATGACAACGATAAACAGACAAATACATTCGCCCAGATTCACGATACTATCTTGTTTCTGAGCATCCCAGAATATCTTTTGAACAACCTTTGTCTGATAGTCTGTACGAACAATGATGACCAGACTCTGAATGCAATGGGGAGAGTATACTCTGGTCTCGTGACACGACAATACCTTGTGAATTCTGCGAATATCACCGCCTTGAGCCAAGTCAGTAGTTCTCGGAAACGCATTGCGGAAGCGATCCGCATCCTGAATTTCGTGCAAAATTTCTCCGAGTATTCTACAGATTATAAAATGAAGGCAATTGCCTGTGCTGAACAGCAACTCACCGTTGCCAGACGCCAGTGTGAACTCTGCACATCAGAAGCTTATAAACACGGACAAACGCAAGGCGACCCGTGATCTTATGTGTAAGAATACAAGTCAATGTTCGCACTTGTTTGGCGAGACAACGCTAAATTTTGATCAATACTGTGGACATTGGAGGCGGTGTCGTGTGCACAATTTGGACAAATCAGGGTTTGATTTCCTGAATGTTGGCATGTACACCTGTTTGACCTCATGCCTTTCTGCGACCAAGAAGATCAACGCTAGTCTCTCTGACTTTTTTGACGTTTAGTGGATAGTGGGAATCCTTGTCTTGGGAGGTGTGGGTAGGACTGTCGAGGATATAGTCGTTGAAAATGTAATGGAGATACATGGATGCATTGTTGTGTTGCATAATAAAAGTTGTAAAGAACTCGCTGTCATGAAAACAGAAATTGGAATATCATAACATGATCGATCATATAGCATATAATAATAGTGGGGGTAAAAGCGTATTGCTACAATTTCACACAGGATGCAAATGGCTAACTGAATATTCTCGAAAGTTGCGACGACGGCGGCGGCCGTCCACTCGTATGGGTGCGCGTGAAGACACATATACACTTTTCCCTACGTGGCATTGTATATATGCGCACTTATTGTGAAGGTGATTGCAAAATACGGGCACAATTATGAAAATCAAGATTTTGTGGGAATTAGTGATCTTTGTGGCTGTGTTGTATGCGGTATTTTTGCTCAACGTCATGCGCAACACAGAGCACAAAAAGCCACATTCAATTGCGAGCAACCGCTCACACAGTCCCGAAATCTTGAGTGCATATGACATTTGTGTCGTAGGGGCAGGATTGTCTGGCAGCGTCATTGCTCAGCAATATGCTTTGAGATTGAAAAAGACCGTGCTGGTGATAGAGAAGCGGAACCATATCGGAGGCAATTGCTACGATTATATAGATCAGGAAACCGGGATCCGTGTGAATCAATATGGGGCCCATTTATTCCACACCAAACACGAGCGAGTATGGCGGTATGTGCAGGCATTTGCGACGTGGGTTCCTTACGAGCACAAGGTGCATGCATTTGTAGACGGCCAATACGTCCCAGTACCCGTAAATATTGATTCCGTCAACATTCTCTTCGGTCTCAACATCTCAAGTCCAGCACAAATGGGTGCCTGGCTCAAGTCCGAGCAGGTGCATCTAGGAGGTGCACCCACAAACTCTGAAGAAGTCTCGTTGTCGAGGGTCGGACCACGGCTTTACGCGAAACTGTTCAAGCCATATACAATCAAGCAATGGGCCAAGACTCCCGCGCAATTGGGACCGGAAGTCATGGCGCGGATCCCAGTGCGTGACAATCACGATGCCCGCTATTTTTCAGATCCTTGGCAAGCGCTGCCCGCGCGTGGATACACTGCGTTTTTTGAAAAAATGCTCGAGGATCACCGGATAACAGTACAAATCAACACTGATTACTTTAAGATTCGCGACGTGCTGCGGTGTGGCAAGACGTACTTCACAGGACCAGTTGATGCATACTTTGCGCATCTAGGCTGGCCGCACTTGGAATACCGCAGTCTGACATTTGTGCGCGAGGTGCACGAGGTGCCGCTATATCAGCCGATTTCTGTGGTGAACCACCCCTCTGCCTCCGTGCCGTACACACGAATTGTAGAATACAAGCACTTCCTCGCCCAGAAGTCCAACAAGACGGTGATTTTCAAAGAGTTTTCGCATGACGGCGGCGAGCCTTATTATCCCGTACCGAACCCGGCGAATCAGGCTCTCTTCGAGAAGTACAAGGCTATGGCAGACAGCCACAAGAACGTGTCCTTTGTGGGCCGGCTTGCCAATTACAAGTATTTCAATATGGACGAGAGCATTCTGAACGCACTCGAGCTTTTTGACCGGGACACGGGGGCTGTCATTCCCACTCCACGTGTCAGCACCGACTTGATAATTGCACACTGCACAGAAGACATCTCGTGGATCCCGAATTGGATTGAAAAGTTGAATCTGTCACATGTGTACATTTACACAAAGTGCGGCGCTCCGGTGCCGCGCGACTCCGCTGTGGTGCGCGTGAAACAACTTATTAACAAAGGACGCGAGGGGCAAAGCTGGCTGCACCACCTACTCCGCACTGACATTGTCTTTGCGGATCAAAGTGTATTTGTGCAGGCGTCTCCTGAAGTCACGCTGGATGCGGTGTTGCTGCGACTCAAGTCCAGAGATAATCGCTTCATCGATTTCGGCACATGGAACCCCGATACATACGTATTCCCAGGGTGCGTGACATCGCATCGCGAGATCGAGAACGAGCTGCGTGCCAGATACCAGCAATGGAAACCGCGCACGAGCAACATTTCATTCGAAAACATCCGGTGCACCCTGCGCGGCGAGTTTTCCGTATCTAGGGACGTGATACAGGGCTTCCTGCACCGGCACACGCGCCGCGGTATCGAGAGATTGAAACAAGAGACAGAAGCGGGGGACACGCCTTTAATCACATTTGTGTTGGAGAGATTGTGGGGTACTCTATTTTCCAGCGACTCAATCGACTTCACCCTAAACAATTAAACCCCACTTTGTCAGTTTCGCCTACAATCAAATTTGTGTTGGAGAGGTTGAGAAATATTCTGTGTGTAGTCTGTTTCACGGCGGGGCGGGCGCTCGGTGCCGGTTTGCGCAGGAGCCCCGCACACCAGCATCGCGCCCGCGGGGCCCGCGTGTGCGGGTGTGCGTGCGTATATACGTGTGCGCGGCGCGCCGGCGCCCGGATGACGCGCGCGCAGGCGTGCTGGTACTACGGGGCGCACGTGCTGCTGGTGTGCGTGGCGCTCGTGCTCACGGCGACGAGCGCCGTCGTCGACTTCCGCCCCGAGTTCCGCGTGGGCGTCGGGCTCAGCGCGGTGCTGCTCGGCGTCGGCGCGGTCGCGGAGGGCCTGTGCGAGTTCTCGTCGGAGCGCGCGCGCAAGGGCGCCGTGTGGATCCTGTACACGTACTTCACCGCGCCGCTCGTGCTCGTCGCCGTGAACATCCTCGAGCGCACCGCGCGCGCGGGCCCCAGCGGACGCGACCGCATGGCGCGCAACGGCGAGGCCGCGCTCTTTGCTGCGCTCACCGTCGCGCCCAGCCTCGCGCGCCTGCTCGTGCTGACCTGGGGGGGGCTCTGCGACTTCCTGCGCTTCGAGGTCCCTGCGCAGCGCGTCCCGCGCCGGCGCCACGAGCCGGGGGTCTTTGCGCGCTAGGCCCAGCGCGCGCTGCGTGCGCGCCACGAGCCGGGGGTCTTTGCGCGCTAGGCCCAGCGCGCGCTGCGTGCGCGCCACGAGCCGGGGGTCTTTGCGCGCTAGGCCCAGCGCGCGCTGCGTGCGCGCCACGAGCCGGGGGTCTTTGCGCGCTAGGCCCAGCGCGCGCTGCGTGCGCGCCACGAGCCGGGGGTCTTTGCGCGCTAGGCCAGGTGCGCGCACGCGCGCTCCATGCGCGCCACGAGCTCCGCGTCGGGGCACTCCGCGCGCACGCGCACGAGATGCGCCGAGAGCGCCTCGCGCAGCAGCGCGGTGTCGATCAGCATGCTCGCGCGCGCCATGCCCACGCGCGCGTCCGCGCGCATCTCGAGGACGTGCTGCGCATCGCGCGCACAGCGTCAGCCCCGCATTTTGACACGCGCGCGCGCTCCGGCCATTCCCACTCTTACGCACGCGCGCACACTCGGCTCCTGCAAATCCGCACGCGCGCGCAGCCGCTTTCCCGCACGCGCACGCATGTTCACACGCACCTCGACGCTCTGGCACAGGCCTCGGCACGCAGGGAGGCTCAGGGGTCGCTCGTCGGAGGGCTCTGCAAACATGTTCGACAGCTCCGTGACTAGCAGCCCTGCGCTGCTGTAAAAGGACGTGGGCGGCGCGCCGAGGCCGCGAGGGTCCGACATGCAGGGTGCCAGCGCGAGGGCTGCAGGCGAGGGCGGCCCCGGCGCCCCCAGAGACAGTGTGTCCAAGCTGCCCTCGAGGCGGCGAGGGTCCGACATGCAGGGTGCCAGCGCGAGGGCTGCAGGCGCGGGCGGCCCCGGCGCCCCCAGAGACAGTGCGTCCAAGCAGCCCTCGAGCGCCCCCGTTTTTTTGCGGCCCGAGCGACGTTTCTTCTTGAGCCCGTCTGGCGTGGGCTCGCTCGGGGCCAGCGCCGCGGGCAGCGCGGCGTCGGGCGCGAACGCCGGGCCTGCGCCCTTATTCTTGTTGCCTCCTCGCTTCTTCTTCTTGTGGGCCTTGGGCGGGGACGACGGGGCCAGACACGCCGACGGCTCTGTGGCAACGGGTGCCGCCGGCGCTGCAGCACTCGCATACACTGCCGCAGGCACCGGTACGGGGTCTGCTGCCGCCGCAAGCGAGTCGCACGCCGCGTCCGGCGGCGCCTCCGCCGCCGCGTCCGCAAGCGAGCCGCACGCCGGCGGATCATCCGCCGCCGCAAGCGAGCCGCACGCCGGCGGATCATCCGCCGCCGCAAGCGAGCCGCACGCCGCGTCCGCCGCGTCCGCCGCCGCCGCCGCAAGCGAGCCGCACGCCGCGTCCGCCGCGTCCGCCGCCGCCGCCGCAAGCGAGCCGCACGCCGCGTCCGCCGCGTCCGCCGCCGCCGCCGCAAGCGAGCCGCACGCCGCGTCCGCCGC
>Ga0335398_10009843_pt1 | contig 10964 bp, 8 predicted proteins | sample BON03_FD_205742 | JGI IMG/M metagenome (GOLD analysis project Ga0335398, IMG submission 205742) | Freshwater microbial communities from Lake Bonney liftoff mats and glacier meltwater in Antarctica - BON-03 (spades assembly) (version 2) | ecosystem: Environmental > Aquatic > Freshwater > Ice >...
CGACGGCGTCGCCCTCACCTTCGGTAGCAGCACCTTGATCAACCCCTCCGTGAATACCTACAACACCTTTACCAGCAACAGCTTCGCCACCACTGGGGGCTCGTTTTTGCTTGCGTTCCAAGGTCGAACGCCTCTTGATAGTACCTCCTTCATCGACGATATCCGTTTCAACTTCGTCGCCGAAGCTCCCGTCCCCGAACCCTCCTCGCTCGCTCTGCTGGGCCTGGCCGGTTTGATGGCGATGCGTCGCCGTCGCGAACGGTCTGCCAGCGCTCTTGCCTGAGCGGATCGAGTTTGATTGCAATAACAGAGGCCATTCCCTGTGTTGGGAATGGCCTCTGTTAATCATCTTGTCCGAGGCAATGCCCTATGCGCCGCGCCTTCACCCTAGTCGAAATGCTCCTGGTCGTCGCACTGATTGCGCTGCTGATTTCCATGCTGCTGCCGCAGTTGAATCGCGCCAGAGAAAGCGCTCGCCGCGCTCAGTGTGCCAACAATCTTCACCAGTCCCATCTGGGCTTCGTGAATTACAGTTTCGACAACAGGACTTTTTACCCCGACTCCAAACGCGATGATGGCGGGCAACACACCGGCTACCTCTCCACCCCCATTTACAACGCCCTCCTCAAAGCCGTCGGCGACAACAACCTCATCTTCCTCTGCCCCAATCAAAAGCCTTCGTTTCAAGGCTATCTCCTGGCCGGCTCAACGCCCCCCAACGGCCTGGGTTATCGCCTGGGCTATATCTACCTCGGCGGCTTCAACTTCACAGGTTGGCTCAACCTCGCGCCCAACCCCATCTGGGATTCGCCTCGCCGCAGCAACAATGCCAAGCCCAACATGAAGCTTGCCACCGACTACATCTATCAGCCCGGCCCCGGCGTCAACAACCCGACCGTTGGCTCCCATGGCTCAAGCGGCGAAGTCCGATCCCCCGCAGGTGCCGGTGTCCACCCCTCACAAATCGGCGTCGAAGGCGGCAACACACTCCTCGTCGATGGTGCGGTGCGATGGAACATCCTCAAAGACATCAAAGCCCACGCCGCTTTGCCCAGCGGAATGGCCTCCAACTTTCACTGAACCAAGTCGTAAGATTGGCACCGCCCGCCACGGTTCACCTTGCACACCATTCTCGGTGGGCGGTGCCCACCCTACGTCCTGAAAAAGAATGATGACGCGTAGGGCGCAGCGCCTTATCCGTGCTATAATGTGCCGGTCGGTTTCACCTCTTTCTTCCGTCCGGGGTTTTGGATAGTTTTAGACAGTTTGATAGACAGCTAGGGAGGCATCCTCATGTCCATTCGTCCTTTTCCAATCTGTGGTCGGCAGCTGTTGGCTGGCGCGTTAAAACCAGTCGCGGCGGGTATGTACTTCGCGGGCGGTGAAGGTGGGTTTGCCTTGTTCGCATGGCAGGTGGACACGAAACGGACGCGTTTTTATGGCGGTGTAGACATCCAAAACCGCGTTTTTAGCGTAATTTCAAGGGGTAGACGTCTAGCACACATGGGGTGGACACGCGTTAAGATTATTAAATACAATGACTTAACGACAAAGTTGCAGAAAAAATCGGGGGAGGGGTAGACATTTCCTCCCTTTTAAAAACTCCTGGGTGCCAAACCTGTCCGCCGCACCCACGCACCCATAGAGCGGTGGCTGATCGAGAGGGTTGCGTGATATGGTGTTTGCAGGAACCACACCTTGGAGATTGGCCATGCGAAAGTTGATTGTCACCTCGCTACTGATTCAGTTCGTACTCGCTGCTGCGGCCGCGAACGTGCATGCAGCCGAGATTCATCACGCCCAAGGTGAACTGGCGGGCGAGGTGACGGCGTCGAGTGTGTTATTGCAATCGCGCCTCACCGCCATCGCCGGTCCGGTACTCGATAAGGATGGCGATGTGCCTGGCGCTGCGGGTGTGGCTTGTTTTGAGTGGAGCGAGGGCGCTGACTTTGCCTCCAGCAAACGCACCGCGTGGATCAAGGCGATGGACACCGGCGATTTCATCGTGCGCGCCAAGCTCGCCGATCTCAAAGCGGGTCAGCTTTATCACTATCGCCTGGTCTTTGGCGCTGATGAAAAGAATACGCAAACCGGGCCAGCACGCCAGTTCAAGACGCTGCCTACTTCGAAGACGAACGAGCCGCTGACTTTCATCATGGGCAGCTGCATGCACTACTACGCCTTCATGAGCGGCAAGCCCAACGGCGGCGGGCCGGTGACCGCCACCGATGAAGATAAGAAGCTGGGCTATCCATCCTTCGCTGCGATGGCCGCGCTCAAGCCGGACTTCTTCATCGGCACCGGCGACATCGTTTACTACGATCATCCCAGCATCGCACCGGCCCGGACGCTGCCGCAGCTTCGCATGAAATGGCACGAGCAGTTTCGCTTCCCGCGTATGGTCGAGTTCTTCGCCCGCACTCCCGCTTACTTCTCCAAAGACGATCACGACTTTCGCTTCAACGATGCGGACCTGCTGGGCGAGAAACTACCTTCGCCCACGACTGGTATCGAGCTGTTTCGCGAGCAGATGCCGATTCATGAAGCGGGCGATCGCACCTCGCCGACCTATCGCACGCATCGTGTACACCAGCATCTTCAGCTTTGGTTTGTGGAAGGCCGCGACTTTCGCTCGCCCAACAACATGCCTGATGGCCCGGAGAAAACGATCTGGGGCAAAGAGCAGCGCGGCTGGCTTGAGCGCACGCTCAAGGAGAGCGATGCGACTTGGAAGATCATTATTACGCCGACGCCGATGGTCGGGCCGGACAGTACGGGTAAAAAAGATAATCACGTCAACCCGCAAGGCTTTCGCCATGAGGCTGATTCCTTCTTCGCCTACCTCAAGGACAACCGCATCAGTAACGTGATGACCTTTTGCGGCGACCGCCACTGGCAGTACCACTCGGTTCACCCGACCGGCCTCGAAGAGTTCGGCTGCGGCGCGATCAACGACGAAAACTCCATCCGTGGCACCCGCGCTGGCACCAAGAACAGCTCCGACCCCGATGGCCTGATCCAACAGAAATACATCTACAACGAACCCACCGGCGGCTTCATCCAGGTGAAACTCGAACCGTCAGCCGAGGGAAAAGCCAAACTGCGCATCACCTTCCGCGATGATCACGGGAAGCTCATGCATGAGGTGGTGAAGTGAGCCGCGACTCAACGAGTCGCGGACGCCAAGGGCTTGTTGACGTTTTAGGTTGTCCAGTGATCTACGGGATCATCGCCTGAATCAACCTGCGGCATCCGGGAGCAAGGCGCGATGCACACTCCTTGAGGTCGCAGACATCCGCGACTCGTTGAGTCGCGGCTCCTGGCCTGAAATATGAAACCCCTCCCTCACCCCGTCAGGCGCCACGCGGCACGGTAGCGCAGGCCCAGGTTCAAGATGCGCTGGATCAGTTCTTCGTACTCGATGCCAGCAAAGTGGGCGGACTCGGCGAAGTCTTCGCCGTAGGACAGGTTCGGGTTCGGGTTGGCCTCGATCAGATACGGCGTGCCATCGGGGCTTAGGCGCAGGTCCATGCGGGCGTACCCGGTGAGGTTGAGCTGGCGATAAGCGCGGCGACAGAGTTTGTTGATGCGGGTCACTGTCGCGGGATCGAGGTCGTGTACGAGGCCGGTCTTGATGCCGACTTTGCGCTGATAAGCTTCGTCCCATTTCACTTTTGCAGTCGCGATGTTGGGCGAATCTTCGGGGAGGTTTTCAAACGTCAATTCCCAGATCGGAAAATTCTTGAGCTGCTGATTGCCCATGATTCCCACGTACAGCTCTCGGCCTTCGATGTACTGCTCAGCAATCGCATCGGTGCCTAGCGTGCGATGAATGAACTCGACGCGCTCAGCGAGTTTTTCTTCGCTGGTGACAATCGAAGCATGCGAGATGCCAGCGGAGGCTTCTTCGGTGAGTGATTTCACAAGCAACGGATATTCGTATTGCTTTCGCCGGGACATTTTGCGGCCGATGGGGAAGACATAAAAGCGAGGCGTGGGGATGCGGTGGTAGGCGAGGATTTTTTTGGAGAGCGCTTTGTCGTGGGCGAGCATGAGGCCGCGCGGGTTGCAGCCGGTGTACGGCTGCTTGAGAAGTTCGAGAAAAGAGACGACGGCCTGGTCATAGACGGAGACGCCATGAAACTCTTCGAGCACGTTGAAGGCGATGTGCGGCTTGTGCGTTTCGATGGCCTGATGAATCACATCGAGATTGGAGCGAACGCCGACGCAGTGGACTTCGTGGCCTAAGTGTTTGAGCGTGTGAAACACATCGAACTCGGTTTTCCAACTGGCGATTTCCTTGTCGGTTTTTCCTTCGAGGGAATCAGGCGGAACGAGGTCTTCGTGCATGAGAACAATGATGCGAAGCGGTTTCATATTTTCGTCCCTTGACATGGGAAGCGAGAGTCCGGGAACGAAGCGCGAACGAGGCGGGCTCATCGAGTCAATAACCGGATGCACCTGTCTTGAAGCACGCAGAATCGGAGCGTGCGAGCGCGGCGACCTGCGCGGTCTGTCCAGCAGTGCTGTAGTACGCGGCGAAACATTTCGAGCCGTCTTACGCGCCAGCTTAACGAGAGTTGTTGTCACGGCGAGACCTCAGATCGTGACTTCGCAGGCAGGAGGCAGGGGGCAGGGGACGGGAGACGGGAGACGGGAGACAGGGGACAGGGGACAGGAAACAGAAACGTATCGCTTTCGTTGCTTGTTCCCTGTCTCCTGTCCCCTGTCCCCTGCCCCCTGCCTCCTGCTTCCTACATGGCAATCATTTGGCCGCCGCCTTGGAAGAACTTCATGGTCTGCACGGTAATCATGAGCATGGCCTGAAGTTTCGTGAGGCGTTTGGGGAGCATGGTGCGGAGCCTCAGTTCCTTGCAGCGGTCGATCATGTCGCGAACGACGTGATCGATCGTGTAAGGATGAGCACCGGTCCAGCTCGCCACGGTTGCACGAATGTCACTGCGGCTGCTGCGAAGGAACGCGGCCGCAGTTTCCTTATCGGCAAACCGCTCGTGATCCGAGAAGATGCGGGCCAGATCGCGATCATAAAATTCAGGCCAGTCCGTCTCATAAGCTGCCTGCTTCTTCCGATAATGTTCGCGCAGTGTCACACGCATGTCGCGCACCGGCTCAATGTGCAAACGACTGCGAACCACCGGCGGTTGGCTGGCGATCTCGCCCATCAGCCCATCGACAAACTCAAGTTTCTTGAGCGCAGGCCACTGTGAATATTGCTGCTTCCACCGCGCGCCAGGCGAGAGCCAGACTGCGAAAGTCTCGGCGAAATCTTCAGCTGGATGTGCTTGGGCATAGAACCAATCCAAATGCTGCACGAAGCGGCGACTCTTGGGCTTGGGGCAGTAGGTGCGCGGATAGCGCTGCGTGAACTTGCCGAACATCTGTCGCCATGAAGGCTTGAAGTGAAGACGGTAAGCGGAGCAGACGACGTGGCCCGCTTCGTGGCGCAAGATGCGCATGCACTCGCGCTCAGCAGAGCCTTCGGCTTTGAGCATCATCTTTTCTTCGAGCCGCGTCAGCCTTTCGTGCGCCATGTAATAAGGCACCGCGATGCCAGGCACGCCATCGGGGCTGAACCATTCGGTAGAAATCCAGACGTGAGGTTTGATCGCCAGATCGCGCTGCGCCAGTTCGTCATAGAGCCGCTGGATGCGCGACATCATGACGGTGGATTCGAGCTTTAGATCTAGATCGCAAAGGCGCAGATCGAGAAGGTCTTCCTCTTCGTAATCCGCCCAGAACGGCTCAGCCTTGCGCGGCACGCGCATGACAGTGCTTCGTTTCTTTTTCTTATGAGTGGTGCGAACAGGCTTCTTGGGCATCATGAACTCAAGGCGGAGCAGGTGAAAAAGGGTTATGTGGTAACTGACGTGGGCAGGGGCATTATAGGCGAACCAGCATGGCGAAAAATGGTGCGTGCAAATCGCCGTAGGAGGAGTGGAATAGGCCCCGAAACAGGCGACTTTGGTAGCTGCGGCGTCCTCGCTGCGCGTTGGCGTGGATGAGGATACTGGGAACGGGCAGGGAGGACGCTGCGGCTGTGAAGTACGCTGCGATACGTAAGGCAGCGGATTACACGGCAGAAAGTTTGAGCCGATCGGAGGCGACAAGTGCGGGTGAAGGAGCGGTGTTCAAGTAGAGCCGGGGCACACGCGGGGAGATGCGGCAGAGCATTTCGTAAGGACTCGACTGGGCCAGCTCTGCAAGACGAGGCAGCGAGCAAGGCGAGGCGGGATCGCTGCTGATGATGTCCACCATGTCGCCGACTTGGGCGAGAGGGGAGCGGGAGGCGCTGGCGCAGGCGTGATTCGATGCGAGGGCGGCAGGCGCTTCGCCTTCATGAATGGCGGGCGTCAGGTCAACGATGATCTGATCCATGTTGACGCGACCTAGAATCGGCGCGGTGATGACTTGCTGCGTTGCACTGCCACTGCTCCTGCCACCGCCACTGCCGCTGCCACTGCCGCTGCCACTAGCCCTAGGCACGATCTGCACGCAGCCGCGCCCGCTCAGTGAGAGCGGGTAGCCATCGGCATAACCGACAGGCACCAGGCCCAGAAAACTTTCGCGCTTGAGTTCATGCGTGCAGCCGTAGCCCACCGTGGCACCGGCGGCATAACGGCGCACATGAATCACACGGCTGCGCCAGCGCACCGTCGGCTCCAATCTTGCCGCTGGCATCGCGATGCGCTCGTGGCCATCGACTGTTTCAAACGCATCAAATTTCGCCGTCGAAGTCAGATCAATATCTTCATCTTCATCTTCATCTTCATCGAAACAGGTGGGCACCAGTTCGCATGACTGATTCGATTTTTGATCTTCAAGCCAGCGGGGCAAGCCGTAGCCGAACATGCCAAGACCGATGCGGACCATGCTCAGGTGATACTTGGGATTTCGCAAGGCTGCGTGCGTCGCTGCCATGTGAAAGAGCACGCCCTTGGGAATGCGTTTGCGCTGGGCATCGATCACGTTTGCAAATCGCGTGAACTGCTCTTCGGTGAAACTCGCATCGCCATCCGCCGCCGCGAAGTGACTCCAGATGCCGGCAAGGCGCACGTGGCGCAGGCGCGGCAGCCTGCGCAAGATGGCGGTGAGCTGATCGGGTGACAGGCCGCCGCGCGACATGCCGGTGTCGAGGCTCAGATGGATAGGGACTTCCACGCCATAGGAAGTGCCCAGCGCGTGGACTGCCATGAGCTGATCGGGCGAGTCCACGGTCAGATGGAGTTGCCCGGTGAAGAAAGCATTTTGCAACCGCACTGTTTCGGGCCGCGTGCGAACAGGCATGAGCATGAGAATCGCCGCGCTGATGGGATGGGCCAGCAGTTCATCCGCTTGTGCGGGCGAATAGACGGCGAGCATGTCGATGCCGGCCTGATCGAGACAGCGGCCGATCTCGCCAGCGCCCAGACCATAAGCATCAGCCTTGACCACAGCACACAGCCGGGCACCCGACCGCTCCTCACCTTTGCGAGAACGGTTGACCACCTGTCGCCACACCTGCATGTTTCGGCGGAGGGAAAAGAGATCCACCTCCAACCAGCTTGTGTCAGTCATGAAAATCAGATCCGGGGGCGGGGGCAGAGTTCAAGGTTCAAAGTTGAAAGTTCAAGGTTTAAAGACACGAACCAACGACAGGCTCGAAACCTTGAACCTTGAACTTTGAACTCCCAACTTTGAACTCCTAACTTCCTACATTTGTATCTGTCCGATGGCTCCCTTAAAATGAATTTTCGCGAAGTTCGCATCGAGAGCCTTCCTCACCTACCATCGCAGGGCCCGGCGCGCGGTCAGGTGCGCGAGAGCAAGTGTTCAGAAAGCCCCCGAAGCGTGTTGCACCATCGGCGCCAGTGGCCAGCGATGGCAACACAACGGGAGCCCCGCAGGGACGGCGGAATAGATCTGCTTCATCAGCGAAGCATCGAGATATTCCTTCATCCCTTCGGGGCTCACTTCGGGTTCACACAAGCCGGCTGTTGTCGGTCGCAGGCCATGCCTGTCGTCGCTTCTCATCACTAGAAAATGATGGGACGCTGTGGAACCAATATGAAAACCAAAGCATCGCAGCCCGCCAAAAGCATTCCGTCTCCGCAGCTCGCTGAATTTGAATTCCTCTATGGCCGCCTCCAGGAATTCAAGGAAGCTGGCGCAGGCGATGATTTTCAAGCTGACGGTTTGCGACTGCGGCTGGACTATCTCTTTGACGAGATGGATGAGGATGACCGTGTGATCGTGCGCGAGAAGACCGGCCCGCTGATGGAGCCCGAGGATGATTATGAATATGACGATTCACAGTTCGCAGCAGGAGATGACGACGTTGATGCGGATGACGAGTTCGTCGATGAGAGCGATGTGGAGATTGATGAGGAAGAAGTTGAGGAGGTAGAGAAGGTAGAGGAAGTGAAGGCGAAGGCGCCGCGCGAAGTTCAGAAGCCGCGCGAAGAGAAGGACAAGGCCAAGAAGGAGCCGGTGAAGGCGAAGAAGGAAGAAGTCGCGAAGGATGAAGTGAAGGCTGCTATTGCTGAAGTTGCGGATGTAGAAGCGGAAGAGGTTGTTGAAACGGTTGCGGTGGCGAAGGTCGCTGATGAAGTTGAGCCGACCCTCCCCCAGCCCCTCCCTAAGAGGGAGGGGAGTAAGAAGGTCGCGACAGCGAAGGATGAAGCGCCTGCTACTGCTTCTGCTACTGCTTCTGCTTCTGCTTCTGCTCCTGCCCCTGCTACATACACGCCGCTGCCCAAGCCTGCCGAGGTCTTCGATCGCTCGGTCACCTTCGCCACGCTGGGCCTGCACCCTGACCTGCTCAAAGGCATCAACGCGATGGGCTTTGAATATCCCACCGACATTCAGGCCAAGCTCATTCCACCCGCCCTGCGCGGCATCGATCTCATCGGCCAGGCTCGCACAGGCACCGGCAAAACCGCGGCCTTTGGCATGCCCATCATTCACCAGGCCGATGCCCACACGCCGATGCAGGCCCTGATTCTCGTGCCTACGCGTGAACTGGCGGCACAGGTTGCCGGCGAACTGGAAGACATCGGCAAGTTCACCCCCATTCGCGCTTCGTGCATCATCGGCGGCGAATCAATGCGCGATCAGGCCAAGTCGATCAGCAAGGGTGGCCACATGATGGTCGGCACACCCGGACGCGTCATGGACATGCAGCAGCGCGGCGAAATCCACTTCCACAACATCCGTTTCATCGTCCTCGACGAAGTCGATCGCATGCTCGACATCGGCTTCCGCGAAGACATCCGCAAGATCCTCAAGTCCGTCCAGACTGATCACCAGACCATCTTCGTCTCCGCCACCATCAGTGATGAAATCGAACGCCTGGCGCGATCCTTCATGAAGCCCAATGCGGAGAAAATTCTCACCATCTCCGGCTCGCTCACTGTCTCCCTCGTCGATCAGAAATATGTTTCGGTCGAGCCCTGGGATAAACGCGCAATGCTCTTGCACATCCTCCGCAAAGAGAAACCTGAATCGACCGTCGTCTTCTGCCGCACGAAGGCGACCGTCGATAAGCTCTCGAAATATCTGGCGGATCACGGCATTGATGCCCGCCCGATCCACGGCGACATGCCGCAGAACAAACGCGTCAAAGTCATGGACTCGATGCGTCAGAAAAAGCTGGATGTGCTTATCGCTTCCGACCTGGCGGCTCGCGGTCTGGACATCGATCACATCACGCATGTCGTGAATTACGACCTGCCCGAAGACCCGGAGGTTTACGTTCACCGCATCGGCCGAACTGCCCGCGCAGGGCGGCGAGGCTTTGCGTGGTCTTTCGTCACACGCGATGAAGGTCAGCGGCTCACCGAAATCGAAATGCTCTGCTCCACGATGATCGAAAGGCTCGAATACCCCGAGTTCAAGCCCGGCCCGGTGCCCGAGGATATTCGCATGGGCCAGCCTCGGCCGCGCATCACCGAACGAGCCACGAATGCGGTGGAACTGATGGCCGCCAAAGCCGCCCAGCGCACCGTGCCTTCAGCGGTCGATGGCCTGACGGAAGATCAGATCAAAGCGATGTTCCCCGATGGCAACATCCCCAAGACGCTGCCGAAATCGACGCTGGGCTCGCGCTTCAAGCGCAAGCGGTAGATGAGCATTTGCTTACGGCACTCAATTTCGGCCTTGCCGAACCGCTCCAAGAACATGTTACATTTTCGAACACGAAATCAGAACGTGTTAACTTTTCTGGATTTTTTGTACATATCCAAGGCGTGTGTACAGGCCTTAAGCTTGGGATTTTTTCAGGACATTCAAGAAAGAGTGATTAATGTAAATTTTTTCTTTTCCATATTTTACAACTCTCAAAAGATCAATTTCCACCAAATCCGTCAGATAACGAGAAGCGGTCTGCCGGGTGCTTAACCCCTTTTCTGCTAACAAATTAATCCGACAATAGGGCCGTTCAAACAGCAACTCTACAAGATCCTTTGAATAGGCCCGTGGGCATTGCTTTTTCGCGCTGTCGGCGAACTCCTTCATGCATGCCAGAATCGCCTTGACCTGTTTGATCGTGTCGATTGCGGTCTGATGAACCGCTTCAATCATATGGCCACTCCGGGATCTTCATGGGTACACATCCAAACCCCCGTGGAAGAAGTAAACCGCGGTCTTGAAGTTTTCCTTGTTCCGCCGGCCGCTGCTGATTCGTTTTAATGCCATGATCCGGCTGTTGAGGCTCTCCGCTGCCGCGTTGGTGATGCCATGCACGCAGTAGGTCAGAATGTTGTCCAGGTGTCGCTTGAATGTCAGTGCTGCCTTCTTCACCGGCTCCAGCGCTGACCGGCGGGCCCAGCCGAACCATTTGTTGAAGAAGCGACGGCCCCAGCCCATCGACTGGTAATCCCACAGGCCGCGAAGCGTCTCCTTGATCGACCACGCACGACCCGTCCGCAGCGACTGGTCACGAAGCGCCTTGAACTTCTCGCGCGACT
>Ga0335398_10009845_pt1 | contig 10963 bp, 10 predicted proteins | sample BON03_FD_205742 | JGI IMG/M metagenome (GOLD analysis project Ga0335398, IMG submission 205742) | Freshwater microbial communities from Lake Bonney liftoff mats and glacier meltwater in Antarctica - BON-03 (spades assembly) (version 2) | ecosystem: Environmental > Aquatic > Freshwater > Ice >...
TAACCCTAACCCTAACCCTAACCCTAACCCTAACCCTAACCCTAACCCTAACCCTAACCTAACCCTAACCCTAACCCTAACCCTAACCCTAACCCTAACCCTAACCCTAACCCTAACCGGAGATTCACCCTGAGGTCAGACCTCAGAGAATCTCAGTGTTAGTGCTTGTGTTTCGTTTTTTTCGTCAGCCTCAGACTCAGAGGCAATCTTTCGTAGATTTCGACAATCTATCTCCAGAATCGGCCGACAGCTTTTGCTGTCGTCCGACGGGGGCGCCCGGGCGAGGCGCAGGGCCAGTGCATGCATGCGATTATCCGCTGGCCGGCACGCACCATGGTCCATGGCGGCATTGCCCATGGTGTTGTGTTGTTGGGGGGGCACAGCAGCAGGCAAGTAGGGAGAGTTGAGTGGGTTATTCTGTCACAACCGCAGGGCTTCAGAGATGCAGCATCAATTTGGCGACTGTCTGGCTCCAAAGGCTAAGGCTACCATTACGACGGTGGAATGGTGGAATAGCGGCCTTTGGTGACTAGCCTTTGACGCTGGCTCGACTGGCAGGGGTATGGGGGGTGGTCGGGCGGGTGTGGGCGAGCGCATCGGGGCTGTGGGGCGTGGGGCGCGTCCTCCCTCCGGAGGGAGGCCGCCAGGCGGCTCCCGAGTACGAGAAAAAGAAACCGCCTTTTTGGTTATTGGGATATGGATATGAGTCCCGCCCCTCAACCCCGGGGTATTTTTTTCGTTGGGGTCACGTGACCAGACCCCAGCATATGTTTTGCTGGTTGGTTTGTCTCTTTTGCGTGACTGCTATGGCATAAGGTGCGTTCACAACGCGTTTACTTTCACTTACACTTATTATGCGTATGTTCAAATCGATATGTTGATGTGTTTGGGTTAGTGTTAGTGTTAGTGTAAAAAAAATATTATTATATTTATTATTATTATTATTATTATATTTAATTATATATAATATTGTAGACTAACTAATACCAGCGCTAGTCCACCAGTTGCCAGTTGCAAGGCGTAGGAGTCCTCGATCACCGGAGACGGAGAGACTACTGGTAATGGTGTACTGGGTGTCGACCACCGTTCTCCCAACTAGACTAATATCAGCGCTGATATTAGTCTAGTTGGGAGCACGCCCTTCTAGTTAACAACAAGTATTGTATATGGCAATGCAACTGCGGTGCTTTCTAACAAGCACACGCGCACTCCGCACTCCGCCACAACCGAGCCGCGCACAGGGGCGGCAGCTCCGGTTGGGCGGGACATGACAATGAATCGGTTCGAGCTGGAACAGCTCCCTCCCTAGGTCGGCGACGCCAGCCGAGCACTGCTCGCGAGATCCGCGCCCCGAGCGCCTAGCTAGTTGGCGCGCGCGACGTCTCCAAACTCGGCGAGGAAGCCACTGTGGAAGGTTGCAATGGCGGCCATGACCGACTCGAGCTTCTCCGCCGACGGGAGGAAGGTGGTGCGCACGTGGAAGGCGTCGGGGTCCGGCTGGCCGAAGCCCGAGCCGGGCACCACGACCAGCCCCGTCGCGTCGAGCAGCCGCATCGCATAAAACTCGTCGGGCGCAACGCCCGCCGCGCGGGCGGTCGACACTGCCCGTGGCGGCAGCGAGATGCGCGGAAAGAGGTAGAGCGCGCCCTCGACCGGCGCGCACGTGACGCCGGGCAGGGCGTCGAGCGCGGCCGCGAGCGTGTCGGCGCGCGCCTTGAGCGACGAGAGGGTGGCCGCCTTCTCCGCCTCGAAGGCGGCGTAGGAGGCGTCGCCCTCGGCGGGCGGGTGGACGATGCAGCCCATCGCCAGCTGGCCAACCACGTTGGAGCAGAGGCAGATGGAGGCGAGCTTCACAATCTGCGAGCGCACGGTGCTGTCCCACGCGCCGTCGAGCGCGAGGAAGCCGCCGCGCAGGCCGCACTCGCCGTAGAAGCCCTTGGAGGTGGAATGCATCGAGACGAGCTGCACGCGTGCCGCGAGCGCGGGGTCCGCCTTGGCGAGCTCGGCGAGCGCGCGGCGGAAGGAGTGGAACTCGTTCGTCTTGGCGGCACCCGCGGTGTTGTAGACGTTGGCCTGGTACACCTCGTCCGCCATCAGTACGAGGCCCTCGCGCGCTGCGAAGGCGAGGATGGCGCGCACCTCGTCGAGCGACATGCACTGTCCCGTCGGGTTGCCCGGGTTGATGATCACCAGGCCCCGCGGATTGACCCCGCGCGCGCGCGCCTCATCGAGCGCAAGCTGGATCTCCTCCACGCGCACGCTCCACACACCCGTCGCCGGGTCCTCGGTCAGCGGATAGAGCGCCGCCGCGCCGTCCATGAGCGTCGAGAGCGCGGAGTACAGCGGGTAGACTGGGCTGGGCGCCAGAATCGCGTCCACGCCAGGCTTGCCGAGCAGGCACTGCATCATCGTGCGCACGCCAGCCGACGCGCCGTCCGTCAGGAAGACGTCCGCAGGCTGCGAGTCGCACTCGTCGCGCTCGCGCAGGAACGCCGCCACCTGGCGGGGGGGGGGGTGGCTTCAGGGCTTCAGCGGCGGTGGGAGGCGCAAATGGGCTTGTCGGGCGCGAGGCTGCCGCAGGTTAACCTCACCTCCTCGCGCACGACGAGCGCGCCCTGCGAGTCGGAATAGGCGCCGACGGACACGACCGAGTCCAGATAGCGGCGCGCGCGCGCCAGCGCGTCCGGTCGGAAAAGGGCACGCAGGGCAGCGCCGTCGTTGCCGCCGGCGTGGGCCGCCTCGGCCGCCTCCAGCAGCTCGCGGTTGAGGACCAGCGAGAGCACCTGTCGCACCCAGCTGAGCGGCTGCTGCCCGAGCGCCTGCGGGTTGCCGATATTGCACTTGACCACATCGCGCCCAGCCCTCTCCAGCTCCTTGGCCCGGTCCAGCAACCGGCCGCGCACGGCGTACTCCGCCTTGACTACGCGTGGGTTCATCGTCTCACCCGTGAGCGGCGCCGCCGGCCCGTGGGCCCCGCCGCGCAGCACCGACGCCTCCGCGTGCGGGGCGAGCAGCGCCGCGAGGATCAGTCTCCGTACCATCATCCGCGCGGCCAGCGTGAGTCGTGTGAGCAGTGAGCTGACGAGCTGGTGTTACGGCGATTGGCGGACAAAAATAGCTCGCGCGCCGAGCTTCGATTGCCCGCCGTCCGCTCGCACTGGACGCCGCAGACACCGCGGTGAGCCCTCTCGCCCGGCCGTGCGCGGCGTGGCCGCGGCCAGCAGAGACGCCGACATCGGGGCCGAGCCGAGCCGCTGGCGGGGCTGGGCCATCTCGTGGTGGCTTGCTGATTGCCACCCCCCTCTGCGCGGATGCGCCGCAGACACTTTGGACGATGGACTCGCTGCGGAAGGTGTACAGCAAGAACAAGTCCTCGGATGTCAAGCGCACCATCCGCGAGCTCAAGAACAAGGTCTACAACTACTCCGAGATGGAGCAGATGGTGCGCGAGGCGACTTGCAACGACGCCTCGGAGCCGCAGGGCTCCCTCATGCGCGAGATCGCCAAGGGTACGTTCACGGTCGAGTTCACCTCGATCATGGGGATCCTTTGGAAGCGCATCCGAGAGGAGAAGAATGAGCAGCACCCGACCAAGTGCGCGCCAACCCGCGCCGCAGCGCTGCGGGTCGCTCGGCTTTCACACCCCACCCCGCTCTCCCGCGCAGGTGTCTGATCCTCCTGGAGTTCCTGCTGCGGGAAGGCAACACGGAAATGGTTCTGGCCCAGATCCAGAACAACCTGCACCTCATCTCAGCGCTGACCAACTTCCGCCTCATCAACGACCAGCACATTGACGTGGGCATGCAGGTGCGCGAGCGCGCCGACCGCTTCCTGCGCTTCTTGCGCGACGAGCCGACGAGCGAGGAGCGCGAGCGTGGGGAGCGGAAACCGCCGCCGGGCTTCTCGGCGGGCCCGCCCCCAGAGGAGGCGTGGAAGAGCCAGGTCAGGTGGGATGCGGCCGACGGGCCATCGGCGCCGCAGTACGGCGGGCCCCGCCAGACGGGTGGCAAGTTTTCAGTGGTGATCAAGCCGAGGCAGGACGCTGGCGTGCCGGTCCCCAAGCTCGGCAACCCCGCCGCTCCCGGCGGCGGTGGCGGCGGTGGCGCGAGCTCCATGGACCTGCTCGGCGAGATGAGCGCGCCATCGCCCGCCGCGCAGCGTGGCGGCGGCGAGATGTTTGGGTCCGACCCGTTCGGCTCGAACGGCGCGTCGGACCCCTTCGCCTCCGCTGGCCCAGACCCCTTTGGCACGCCGCCGCCCGACGACCCTTTCTTCGCCTCGTCGTCGAGCGCGCCCGACCCTTTCGGGAGCTCGGCCGCGCCCGACCCTTTCGGGAGCTCGGCGCCTTTTGTCGCGCGGCCTACCAACGGCGGCGCGCCGTCGCTCATCGACGGCCCTGGCGGCCAAGACGAGCTGCTCTCGCTGGCCCTGCCGACCAACGTGATGCCCGGCGCCTACTCGAGCGTGCCGCACGGGGCCAACGACATGCAGCTCCTAGGCGGCCTCGACCTCGCCTCGCCGAGCCGCCAGCCAGACGGCGGCAACTTCTTCCCGAGCGACTCGGCCTTCGGAGCAGAGCCGCCGGCGCTTGCACCTGTGCCCGATGAGTGGGCGAGCATCAAGCAGTCGAGCATCATCAACCTGGACAACCTCAACATCTCTAGCAAGGTGGCGGCCGCGCCCGCGCCCGCGGCGCCCGCCTCCAAGCAGTCCCTGTCGCAGATGGCGGGGAAGCCGCAGGAGAAGCCCCCGATGGGCTTTGGTGCGCCCATGTCGCCGACGGGGGCGGGCGCGCAGCCAATGGGCGGCGGCTTTGGGGGCGGAATGGGCGGCGGCACGGGCGCGCCGATGGGCGGCGGCATGGCGCCAAGGGGCGGCGGGATGGGCGGGCCGATGGGCGGAGGCATGGGCGGCATGCCGATGGGAGGCGCGCCGCAGATGGGAGGCCCGGGCGGCGCGCGCCCGATGGGTATGGGCAGCCCGCCGATGGGCATGCACAGCATGGGCGGGGCTCAGACGGGTGCTCAGATGGGAATGCAGCAGCCTGGCTACGGGATGCAGCAGCAGGGCTACGGGATGCCGCAGCAGGGCTACGGGATGCCGCAGCAGGGCTACAGCATGCAGCCCAATTCGTTTGCCCAGCCCCAGCGTGCAAATGCGATGCCGCCGATGCAACCGCGCAAGATCTAGGCGTAGTACGGCGTTCGCGCGGCATCTATGCTCATCTCTACGAGGTAAACGTGTTGCAGCCTCTCGCCGAGCGTGTGTGGGTGTGTTTGTATACGGAAAATGGGTACAGGGCAACAGGAACAGGGAGGGGCAGGGGGGGGTGGGGAGACTATAATTAGTTGTAGTTGTTATGGTTGGTATGTGAACACGTTACGCGTTACATCATGTGCAAGCATAGCCACAGCATAGCCTATCGTCTCTATATATCCTGCTAATCCCCTAGGCCTAGGTTTAGGTTCAATTTGAGAAAAAGTGTGTGGCTTGCAACTGTAACAGCAACAGGCAAGTTTCAAGTTCAACGTGCGACCTCTCTATACAAATACTGTATCTGTATATACTCACATGTACTGTCACGTGTGTAACATACTCTATGTTGTCTTATCCCTATTTTTGTATCTAATTTAATCTATATATATAATCATTTATAATCTATAGTCTATAGTAGATATATAGTATATAGATATAGATATGTCTATGTCTATGTCTATCTTTCTCACGGCTTACCATAGGTGTCGCGCAGCGACACGTCGACAGACACCTAGAGACACGTAGGCCACGTTGGCACCTGCGTGCCAGCTGAGCAGCCCTACGTGAGCACGTGGTTAACCTAACCCCTCGCCAGTGTTGCCATGCAACACTGGTGAGAGGGAGAGGGCTCGCACTAACAACTCTCAGGTGGCACTACCTCAGACTTGCGCTCGCTGCAAGGCACGCCTCGAGCCGCTCACGGCATCGGTCTTCCCCCAGGGCGCGCAGCCGTGCAGCGTTCCTCGCCGGGATCCCACCCGAATCCGGGTGCGCACGCACAGCGTCAAGCAGGTCCACCTCCCGCAGCAACTGCACGACCGGGAACGGCGAGCGCAGCGCGTAGTCAGCGGCGTCGGCAGGTCCGGCGGCGTACGTCGACCGCACCGCGGAAGGGTGGAACAGGACGATCTGCAACGTCTGCCCATGCCCACGGGCGGCGATCGCCTCTGCCTGCAGCGTCCAAGACATTGATACTAGCTGAGGCCATTCAATGCACCACGCCACCTCAGGAAGCACCAGCAGCATCGTCTCGTGTTCCGGGGCGCCAGCGTCTTCGGCTCCGCTCCCCGCCAGCAGGTCAGCCTCTTCCGTCAGCTCCGCGGTCAAAGAAGCCACGTCGGTGGCCTCGGATGCTCGCATCCGCAGCTTTGTCGGCGACGCGACTGGGGCCGCGGCAAATGGGCAGAGGCGCTCAGCGAGAACGATCGTGTTCAGCCAATGCCGGGTTGCGGCCAGTCGCGTCGCCGCGCCGCTGCTGCAAGCGCGCGTCGAGCGAAACGTCATTGATGACGTCTTCGCAACCAAGGTTTGCAGCGGCTGCTCGCTTGAAAAGCCCACAGCTTCAAGCCCACAGCCTCTTGTCGTTGTGGTTGTTTCACATTCACAGCCGTTTTTTTTTTTTTTTTTTTTTTTTTTTTTTTTTTTATAATTGTTAATAGAAGAAGCGACACCGACTTAGGCAACACGCAAAGCGCGCCGCGCAGTGGAGAGAGAGCGACTGTGTGCTAGACCGTTTAATAGAAGAAGCGACACCGACTTAGGCAACACGCAAAGCGCGCCGCGCGGTGGAGAGAGAGCGACTGTGTGCTTTTTTTTTTTTAATACTCCTCATCATAGGGGATTGCCACCGCCCCTGGTGGCAGCAACACCCCCTATCCTTCCCACTGGTTTCCGCAACAACGGTGGTCTCAACTTGAGTGGGCTCGGGGTATTGGCTCTGCCATCCCCCGATCCCCCTTACGTCGCGATGCCGTTGGACTGCGGCGGGCAGCCACCCCACACCTACACACCTACACCTACACCTGGCAAGATGATTTATTGTGCGGATTTCTTGAAACTTTGTTTCAACGCCGTGTGGACGGGCTAGAACCAGCGTCCACGTGCCCTTGGACTGTCCCCCGGGCCCAGGCCCTCCTTCGAGGGGCGGGCTTGGGTGGCCCAACTATGGGCCAAAGGGCCAAATCGGTTGGGGCGGTCCGTCTGTCCGTCTATCTATCTACCTACGGGCCCTACCCTTCTCTTTTTGGTGCAGTGTGCAGTGTCCAAGATAGATGTACTTACTACCGTATTTGCCTGCAGTAGTTAGTACCCCCTGCGGTATCCCTGAGGATACCCGCCGACATTCCTAAGGCCGCTCTTCAGCCGCATTTCTTCGAACGACTTGCACATCCCGTTCAACACATTGCGGGCGCCCGCCCTTTTGTATGTTGTGTGTTCTGGGCCGAGATTCATTGCGAGGACAGTCCTTGATGAATCTCGATTGTCGTTTCGTGATTGTTTGGCCTCAGAGGCAAACATTCGTAAGCAGAATTCTCCTTACATTCCAGAATCGGCCGTCTGCACGTCAGACATTTTTTACAAGAGCTACACGCTCTTCAGCGTCACCCCATCGCCTCCGCAATGGCCGACTTACTCGACCATGCCGCGGAGCGCTCTGCATCGAAAGCAGTGACCGCGATCAAGCGGAACATCCTGCATGATGCCAAGCACCCAATCGACGGGTCAGCCCAATCCTTCATCGAATTCTTCATGCGCATCTGCACCCTATGCAAGCTGGACCCCGTGTTCTCCGCCTTCCTCGAGTCGGAGGGCACGGTCATCGCGTCCGGCGTCACCATGTACGCCAGTTCGACCAAGGATGCGCTCATCGACGAAGCATTGCGCAACCGAAGGACACCGACCAAGCACATGGCGGGCCGCATCGTCTTCCTACCCAGCCTCGTCAGCGAGCACAGGAACGCGATCCCAGCGACCACCACCACCACGCTCCCCGCCCACCGCACGCCGGTGGCACCGACCGGGGGCTCTTCGCCGATGTCCAGCGCACCATCATACACCACGACCGATCTCAACGCCGATGCCTCCGGCCACGACTTTGACGAAGCCGACACGGCGCCCTTAGCCGGCGACGCGTCCGCGCGCCGCCCTTCGGCGGCGCCCGTCCTACCCACAAGCTCTCCGTACAGGGTCGTCGCCTAGATTCTCCAACGCATCCAACAAGACCTCGGCCTCGCCCTACACGCCCTCATCCTCAACCAGTCAGTCGCTCGGCGACAAGCTCTACGAGGCGGCCAACGGCAACGGCATCGCTATGCTCGTCCTCATCGAGGCTCACATCCGCAACAACATGCACAGCAGCCAAGCCATCCTGACCTGCAACTTCGCGCGCCTGCAACTCCTCGGGAAGACTTTCCCGATCGCATCTCCCAACAGCGCCTACACCTTCAAGGAGTGGCTTCGCGACTTCAAGGAGGTCGCCAGCCTTGTCCCGCACGCCAGCCACTGAGTCCGCCAACCTCCACCACACCCTCACCGAGTTCGTGGCGCGCTTCCCGGACAAGCACAAGTCCGACATCACGCAGCAGATGAAGATGAAGATCTACAAGTCCAACCGTAAGTCACGGACGGGCGACACTGCGACCTCAGCTTGGACGACGAGGAGGCCTCTTGCTCCGCTAAGCAGCTCCTCGACCTCGACTACCTCTGCCACGACATCCACAGCGCCCTCCGCGTCAAGGACAAGGCCGCGCGCGAGGTCACCACCACCGCGGAGGCCCTCCGCCGCTCTTCCGCTAGCCTCGAAAAAAAGGCGACTCCCTCGGAAATGGACAAGCTGATCAAGCAGATCGCATCTCTCAAAGCCCAGCTACAAGCCCCTCCCGCCCCGGCCCCGGCGGGAACGCCGGTGCGAGCCCTTGCCGCAGCACCCGAGCAACCTGCACCGCCGCGCCACGCGGCCAAGCCCCGTCCCAAGAACGCGTTAGCAGCTAACTACAGAGACTTCGTGCTCACGCCGGCTTGCGCAACTGCTCCAACTGCAACGAGCGCCATCTGGACCGCGACTGCCCCAACCGGCCACCACCCGAGCCACTGCGCGCCCCAGCCACCGCGGCCGGCGCCGGCACCGCGGACCCTCCCAAAGTGCGCGCACCGCGACCCGCCGCCGTCGTCCCGCGGGCAACAGCTCCCGATCCACCTACCACCACGGCGGCCCAACCGCCACCCATCCCGGTGCCGGCGAACGATAAGCCCGCCCCGGCGCTCACCACTCGACGCTTCGCTCCCGCGCGCACCCCCGCGCCAGCGCTCTCCGCCCTCTGCTTTGGCATCAAGCACACCGAAAACGGATGGACGTCGCCACACGAGGTGGGCGGCACTGACGCTCCAAGCGGCCTCTGGGCCCCGCGGGCGAGCTACTCCAAGCTCGCACTCTCTGCGAGACAGGCGTCCATCACACTATCCGGCCCGACTTACTCCATGTTCGCCTAGAGAAACCTCGCCCAACCCCCACACGTTGCGCCGGCCACCCCCATCTCTCCCGTCTGCACTCTCGGCGGCTCTCTGGCGTCCCTCGCCATGCGCATGCGTCTTCTCTGCCTGATCTTTCCCGCCGCGCCCCCCATGGAGCCTCGTCCAAGTCCGGACACGATACCACCGCTCTGCGGCGACGCACCCGCCGATTCCACGCTTGGCCCTGCCCACTGCCCTGCCACTCCGCCGTCCCCCACCCACTGCGCTTGTCCCACCTCAACAGAGCCCGCGCCAGCGCCGGAGCTCATCACGGCTGATCCCATTCCGCCCGACGACGACGCTCCGGCCCCCCACCACAGCAGCCCGATGCCCACGCCAACCACCCTTCCCTCCCCGCCCCCATCCGCCTCGCCATCGCCCGTTCGCCCATCCTCTGCGCCACCGTCACCGCCCCCGTCACCGCCGTCCCCCCGGCGCCTCTGCGCAATCCAATCGTGCAACAGGCCCGCCTACGTTGACAAGCGCCCCGACGCCCTGGCCATCTGCTGCAGCCGGCGCCACCAGCTACTGCACACCGCGCTCCAACAAACGCCCGTTTGCGCCATAGCCGAGTGCACACGGCCGGTTCACATTGACGAGCAAGCCGCCATAGTCCACGAATACTGTGGCATCACGCATGCGCGCCTCGCGGCCACACGAGGGGAGTCATGGTTCTCGCAAGACCGCCCCGCCGCTGTCGCGGGCGCCGAGGTGTGCGCCTACACCGGATGTGACCGTGAACCAGTCCAAAGCAGCCTGTTCTGTGGCCGCGCTCACGCCTACGCCCACATCGCCCTGACGCCACCGGCGCAGCCGGCGGCTGTTCCACCGGACGCGCCACCGGCGCCGCTCAGATGCGCTCTCCCCTCGTGCAACCATGCAACCGTCTCGTTTACGCCGACAATTGCCCGGGTTAAACGGCTACCTACTGCGGCACCGTCCATCAGCAGTTTCATCTCGCTCTGCTCCGGCTCCGATCCACGCGTTCCCCACCGGACCCGACGCAGCCAACGACGCCGGCTGCCGCCAGCCGGTCAACCTCTACGCCAGCTGTTCTCGTATGCGCCATACCGTCGTGCCAAAACCCTGCTTTCATCGACACTCGCCCTGGCCACCTGGCGCTCTGCTGCAGCAACCGCCACCAACTCCTGTACGCCGCCCTTTTGGATACACCGCAGTGCAGCCTTGCCGACTGCTCCTTGCCAGTGCTCATCGTCACTGACACGAGCACCGTCCACCGTCCATGACATGGGCTGGCCTGTGTGCCGGCCAGCGTCTCTGCTGGAGTGGTGCTAGTGCGTGCAGCTGCGGCGCGCCCGCGTCGGCCAGACTGCTGCCAGCCCAAGTCTGGCGTCCCGACGCCCGAAGGCTCGAGCGGTGGACCCATGAAAGCAAAGCTACGAGCGGGTCAGAAGAC
>Ga0335398_10009846_pt1 | contig 10963 bp, 12 predicted proteins | sample BON03_FD_205742 | JGI IMG/M metagenome (GOLD analysis project Ga0335398, IMG submission 205742) | Freshwater microbial communities from Lake Bonney liftoff mats and glacier meltwater in Antarctica - BON-03 (spades assembly) (version 2) | ecosystem: Environmental > Aquatic > Freshwater > Ice >...
GTACAGAAGTTATTTGACATGTCATATGATGCTTGCAAGAAGTCAGGAACGGCAATCACGCGATCCTTGGGTCAGGCTCAAGGGGATACAACAAGTAGACTGTGGATGCCCTCAGACTGTCGTCCACCGAACATGACGATTGCCCAGTTTGTTGCTTCTGATGATGCCCAGATTCAATCGCTGTAAAGACGGGATGAGTCACTCCGGCACAGATACAACGTCTACATATCGTCGCAGCAGCAAAACTTGACAAATACAAAGGACAACTTGGTTGGGATTATTATGGTTGGGGTTATTATGTTACTCAGTATGTGAATATCAGTCGGGTAGGTCAAACTGCATATCTCATTGTGCCAGACATCGCACCTGACTTTCTATGCAACCTACAACGTGGTCATGAAGATCAATGGCTTTATGCCACTTGCTACGACAAGCTATGTGTGGTCTACCTCGACGAACAGTCCCAGATGTGGATCTCAGCACAGCATGCGCAGCAGACCTGCAGCCGAGATCTGTGAATTCAAACACAAATGGGCAACCTTTCTCCAGAATCATTGCAAGGTGTCAGTCGCGGATAGGTCCTCAGGTTAGAGCAACTGAGCTCAACGAACCTTGGTCAACAAATACTCCTAGTCTTGACACAATGTCCAACCCCGTCAATGCGCTTTTTACCTGGGGATCGCTGTGGTCGCACTCAGACCTCAGAGTAACAGGCGAGGTGACCAGATTTCTTCGACTGATCGCATGCGAACTCTTGCAAAAGATAAATTGTCCCACACAGCAGCTCTTCTCAGGGATCGGTGATGACCCCGCACAGATTCACTGGATGACTCCAATCAGAACTGACAGCAAAGGGAATACAAAAGTGAAGCGAGTGGAGTTGACACACAAGACAGTACAACTTGCGTTGCCACCAGCGAATGCTCAAAGGTCTCTTCATCAGGTTTTGACCTCCCAGACAGTGCTCAACACTAGGCGCTGGCACTGTAACGACAACGCTACAGATTTTCTGACTGAATTGGTATGCCACCTGCCCCATCCAGACAGTCGAGAGTTCGCAGTCAAAATGTCGGCCCAGCAGGAATCCAAAACTTTTACTCTACAATCCTTGAATATTACCATTGCTGGGTTGTGGCTAGACAAAATGCGTTGCAAGATGAAAAGATGAAATTTTCCCTTCATTTTCATTGTTCAACACATCTTGTCCAGCCACAAACCAGCAGTGGTAATATTAAAGGATTGAAGAATACTCGACGCGAAAGCAAGTGCACGCACAGCTTTTAAAGGAATGGTCAAAATACCAGATCTTTTTTCGGTGTGGGACTCGGATGCGAAATAAATCGAATACACAACGTAGTATGAAAGAAGCGCAAACACAGTTAATTTACTATCGCAATGGTAAATCAGTCTGCTGAGAGTGCGCTGACTCTATTCAGCACGTCAAGGTTGACAACTTCGACGAAGGCCATCTACTCACTGTCAAGATTCGGCCTGATGGAATTTTGTCGCATGCAAAATCGAACCCTGGACCTCTGGCCGTGATGTAAGTTCCCTTTCGGTTAGGCCAGGATGCATGTTAGCAAAGATGTAAGTGCTTAGTGAAAAATGGTCAAGGTGCGAAGGATGCTGTACGGTGAAAGATGACGTGTGGAAGACATGACGATGGACGCCGACCAAAGGTGACGCACCACAAGGAGCTTGCGAGAACTGCCGGTGGGGAAAGAAAATGCCACCAAAATGCACACGAGACCTCATAGTTGAGATTCTTCCCCGGATCCTGCCCACGTCTGCCCACATCCGCTACCCACGTCCCCCAACTTGCACTTCCGCGCTGAGTACATGCCCAGGCTACACATACTCCTGGGCTTTGCATTCGTGATGACCTAACAGACTGTCCGTGCACACAACATTGTCCTAAAGGACTCAAGATCATGATGAGATCTTGCAGGATGACGAGACAGCTCAGTTGGCTACATAATGGCTTACTGAGAAGTTCCGAGCTCGATTCCCGGAGCAAAATCTCATCAAGCAAAATCTCATCAAGGCCTGATAAAGGACCGGGCCTACTTTTGGCTTTCAAATGTGTACAATCATGTGACCGCTGAGGGCACTAGCAAACAGCAGCAGGCACGTTTTGATCAGCTTGCTGCACGATTACTACACAGAATCTCGTAGTCATGTTCATTCGGATGTCGGTGATTACAACGCATCTCTTTTCCCCGATGCACTGAAGGGTCACAGCAATAGTCGTGAGACCAAGGAGGCAGACTCGCGCTTCCAGAAATTCACTCTTGATCCTCAGCACTCGACAGCTTTCTGGTCAGTACACATCAAAGGAGGCATGTTCAGGGTCGTTCCAAGCCGGAATTTTCCCAGAACCTGGACCTGGGTTTGAGTGAGGGACGGTGACGAAATGATGTGACGTCACATTTTCGTCACATTTCGTCACATTTCAGGTTCAATGTGACGCTGCCAGGTTTCGAAAAAGTTTCTTTTAGTACTTCCAAAAATGTGACGATTTTCCTGGAACTTGGTACAAATGTGACTATTTCGTCACATCGTCACATCATTTTTCTGGGTTCGGCTTGGAACAAAACAGAGTTTCAAAACCTGGCCAGGTCCTGGGTTCTGGGTTCCAGATTTTCCAATTTCGGCTTGGAACGTCCCTCACCCGAGTCCGGGTGACCCGACGTAGCCCGCACTGTGAACAGGCAGCTCAGCTAGACGAGATCCCCGTGCATGCAGGCAACAACCAGCTACCCCAAGACCTGAAAGAACGTTCAGCTCAAGGCTGTGAATTTTACATTCACACAGCTTACCATGGTAACAGCCGTCTAGATTATGGAACTCTGACTGCAGACATACCAATGACTTTCCTGCTGCGACCCGTTCGAGCGCAATCGAGCAGTAAAGATGTTGTTAATAGGAAAACATGGGACTTGATGAAAGATCAGTGCTCTCACGTTAAACGAGCAGGCAACAGGACTTGGCCATGCGATGATCCTGTGGACAAATTGTCACACACACCATGCGTCAGATCTCCAACTTGCATCCCGGGATCCAGCCCAAAGGCACCTTGGCAATTTGCGTGGTCGGCTCTTAAGTGCCAAATGGAGCTGCTGGTTAAAACGCGTCCTTGGTGACGAAGTTGATTGATGCCTGCAACAACAGGCGTAGGGTTCAGATGAAAAATTGGACGGAATATGCAACCAAGAGGGGAAGCCATACCAATACTACACAGACCATGCTAACATTGGGCTCACTAGACTTGCACCATGTAACCTTCGGGTAAGAATCAGTCTGATGCATCTGCTCACAGATCTGTTGGAGCAAAGACCTGATATTGATGCTGAAGAACACCTTCAAGTGGACCAATCGAATGAACAGAAATTGCGACACGAAACTCACGCAATGTGCCACAAGAAGTTTGTTCTTGCCACCAGTGCTATGAGAGCACAAGCTTACTTTAGCAAGTGCATTGACTCTGATCACAGGTTATCAATCCAACACCAATTGTGCACGTTGATAAAGTTTTCATCACCAGGTCGACCCTAAACCCTAAACCCTAAAACCCTAAACCCTAAACCCTAAACCCTAAACCCTAAACCCTAAACCCTAAACCCTAAACCCTAAACCCTAAACCCTAAACCCTAACGCAGCATCTCACGAAAGAGGATTTTGATTACTAGCCTAGACAGTTGCCACATTTTAAGAGTCGAGGCAATGATAAACTCTCTTATGAAATGGGGCAAGAATTGCCGGCCGAGATGAGAAATGCATTCCATCAGGTGGTGAATCAAGTATTACAGGATGGAAAGATGCCAACATCATGGGAGTGGGCGCTCACCACACTCATCCCGAAGGAGGTTGGCGAGGAGAAAATCATGTCCGATCTGACAATTCATATGTGTCTGATCTGACAATTTATTACATATATGTCCGGTCAGACAATTTGATATTTACGATCTGACAACTTATATCCGATATTTGAACACAGATACAGCGTAAAGTTTATTAGCAGAGTTATCCCTGGATGTTACGGCGATACCCATTCTTCATGATTTGAATTTCGCATCTATTTTTGTTTGGTTTGTATTGTATCAATAACAGTACCGCCACCCGACGTCCACGCAATGTTACCTAAGGATATGTAATACGGGAATTACATGCTGTAACAGAAAATTCCCGCCAAAAAATGGGGTGACACCAAAATTACCGAGCGAGGTCGCTCAGTGCTCGTAATGCGCGCCCGCTATAGATGAGCTGGATTGACTCCACACCAGCGTGGGTGGACGGATGCTGGCTGGAAGGTGTCACGGCTGCAACTGTGTAATGGGCTGCTGTAAATGCTACTGTTTCTGCACGACTCTTCGCAAAAAGGCACGTTGTATTCTACACCACTTGTATTCCTCCTGCCTCTCTCAGCTACGCACGGGGCCAGCATGGGCTACATGGAGCTCGGGTCATGCTATCTGTGAGGACAGCGGATCCACTGTCTGGAAGGAGAGCAGGATCATGATGTGGGAAACCTTGAGCTGATCCTGCGTTGGGAGCCTCGGAGAGGGAGGAAGGTTGTGGGGTGGAGGATGAGGGGGAGTTCGACGTGCCTGCTTGCTGCCGACCGAGGGGAGAAGTGCAGGGCCATCTACGTTTGCATCAGTTTTCTGCGCGCCGTCGTCGTCGTGCATGCAGTGATCAAAACAACTTCTCAAAATCTTTGGCCCCGAACTAATTCGAATTAAATAAAACCGCGCGAAGTGCGGTTTCAAAAACCCGCGGAGCGCGGTTATTTTTTTGCGGTGTCAGCCGCGAAATTTTGAAAACGTGACGTTAGTAGCGCGTCGGAGAGAGCATTTCCTTGGGTTTTTGGCGATATTTTTGGTTGCTCAAATCCTTCCAAAAACAGGTGTTTCAGTACACAAGAATTCACTCGCTTCTTATCAACGGTGTTGTCACAGCATCGAGCCACGCGCTCTGACGTGTCCTTTCAAACAAAGTAATCTGAGTGCTTGGTCATGTCCAGATCTGTAGGCTTTGGGTGAGGCATTCCCCCTGCTGTACGTTGTCTTATAAACTCTTTTGGAATTGAAATGGTGTTGTGTGATTTGTATCTCAAGAGGTTTGATTTGACAAAGGGTTTGTTATTTGACACTTTCTCAATTTCTGTTTGGTACAAATTATGTCTTTATGATCACTCAGTATTGGAGTTGGAATCTTTTTGACCACCAATGAATTGGTAGATAGAACAAGAATCTTCAAATCAAATGCATCCCGGTTTAAGCAAAAAAATATGAAAAAATGCGCCGCAGGACACATTTTTTATGAATTATGAGTAAATAAAAATATATATGATCTTCAGAGCCTCATTGATTGCGACCCCATCTGGTCGCCTGCCCCAGAAACGATTTACGAAGAAAGACCCTGAGATCGAGGCTGTACCGTGTCTCTTGACTTTTTTTGACAGGTATTGTCACCTCTATATTTTGTGCCTTCTCCGCCAGCTCTTCCTTGCTGCAGATTCTTAGAAACTCTTCTCGTCGCCACAGCGTGCTCATGTTACTTTCTTTGTCAAGCGTGACAAACTTGAGCTTCCTTTTTGGTTTTTGTGCAGCGTGCATGCTGTCATACAGGTGCCTCCAGATGGAGTGGTGGGCAGCCGTAACTGTTGTTGCCATTCCTTCGCAGCCTGCACGATTGATGTGACCGCAGGCAAGACTTATCAAACAAAATGTGCTGCAGGCCAAAAAATTTGACCAAGTCCTAATGGGTACTCTGTCCTATTGATATCGCATGTGATTTATTTTTCACAAATCACAGTTCAGAATCTTCTGCTTTGAATGAATTATTCTGTTACTTAATGGATCAATTAATCAATTCATTAATCAATTAACCTTTGGCCGGCCTATAGTACGGTTGTTTTCCCCACTGCGTGCTTGTCGTCTCAGTCATCATTTTGATTCATTTTGTGGTGGTCATCTTCTCTTTGCGTATGCATGCACAACAGGTGTTTTCGGCGCTATTCACAGGTGTTTTAAACACCATTGCATGCATATGTAGAAGAGGGGTGAGTGGGGTTTTTCCAGGTGGTCTACGGTTGGCGTTTGCTTCCAGTGTGAGGGATTAGTTTGGTCATGTGAAGTGTCTCCCTATTTTTTACAGGGGGTTGATGTGTATGTGTTGTGTGTGTGCGTATGCACACGCACACACACTGCATGTGGGGTACTTGGATGTGAGCCCGGGTGTTGGGACGAGACACCTGGAGAGCCCGGAAGAAATCCAGATGTACTATATTGATAGTATACATATATACCGTGCGGAGTACGGAGTACATATATATATATATATGCTGTGCTACAGGTAGAAGTCTGGACTAACTGCCTTTTTGTTTTCTTTTAACACGTTTTTTCTTTCACAAAAAAGAAAAGAAGAAGATGTGATCAAAACCACCGATATCTCAGATCTCAAATAGATTTGAGCGCATAGATCCTCAATTCAGGGTACTAAACCACTTTCTAACAAAAGCAATCATCATCATCAGCCACGAAGCCCATTAGAAATTTTGGTTCTGTCTTTTTTTGAATAGTGGTATAGAATTCTTTTTAATTTTTTGGGTACCGGCCCTCACCACCTACGTCTCCAAGTGAGGCAATCTGTCGTGACATCATGTATGTGGAAAAACAAATAATGATAGCACAATTGACAAGAAGCACACAAGGACACGGTGAGCAATGTAACATTCACATGCCCTGATCCTCGTCACACCTCACAAGTTGAGGCTGTTTGTTTGCTTGGTTGTGGTTGTGCGGTAGGTTTAGTCATGTATTTTGATATGTGATCGGCTGAATATACTGACCTATGATGTCATATGATGTATATTATGACCATTTATCATTATGATCATGACAATGGATATGATATACACTTCGAATATGACACCGTCATCAAGACTATGCTTGTGGGTTTGTAATATGATTCTTTACAAGAATATGTTGAGCATGATATGACCATTCAAATCATGATTTTCAAAGTGCCAGGTTGTGATGTTTTCGTACGCCATATATGCCTTGCTGCTGCGCGTCCTGCAACTGTGTTAAAAAAAAATGCATCTCAAGATCTCTTTAGACATTTCTATGTTCTTTAAGGTATTTCACGACATGTATGATTTGTTACATATCATGATGATTTGTTAGGGAACATATACCAATCACAAAGTAGTTTGTCGAACATTCTAAACCAAACTATGATGTACCACAGCTTGGTTATGTGCAGCTAGACTTACTACAGTGCAGCAAAGATGGCCATTCCTGAGATTCTTCATGAAAGATTGCGCACTGCCTCTACTTTTTTTCCGACCCACTGGTGAGTGCGTCTTGTTCTCTCTTGTTCTTTCTGCGTGTCCCTCATGGTGTATCTTCTTCTTTCGGAAATTTGGCTTTCTCTCTGTTTCTTTCTTACTTTCTCTTGTTCTCTTTCACTTTCTCTTCCTCTCTCTCTCTTTTTCATAAGAATCTTTGTGCGTCTTGTTCTTTGAGAAATTTGGCTTTGTATCTTTTACTTTTCAATTCTCTCTTTCTGCTTCTCTTTCTCTCTCTCTTTCTTTCTGTAAATTCATGCTCTTCGAGTGACTTCTTCTTTCAGAATGTGACTTTTTCTCTCTTTCTGTCTTTTTTTGTCTTTCTCACTCTTTCTCCTCCTATGTCTCTTTCTCTTCTTTTATCTTTCTTTCTTTGATTCTCTAAATTGGTGGTCTTTGTGGTGGGAGTTAAATATTCTGCGCCAAGCAAAAAACCATCAGACCAACTGTACAGCAAATCAAACACTGGGTGTTTGTGTGAATAAGCATTGTAAAGGTGTGCGAGCTCGAACAGAAGAAGACATTTTCAGAGTGCGTCTATCTGAAGAATTCTTCATTCTTAAAACATGATTCACCTTAGGTAGAAGGGGTGCATGAAACATGATTCATCTTAGGTAGAAGGGGCGCACAGTGGAGACATGACTACTGCACGTCCCAGGTTCAATGTCCGAACACAGCCCAACATCGGCCGTGTATATGGACCTCAGCCACCGAGTGGCTCCCAGTAGCGTAAAGTTCAAGAAAGTCTGGTTACAGAAGGATGGAGGTAACCACTTACTCCCCTAAAAAGGGTCGAGTCGAGGTGGTACAATTGAGCCCTTCCTGATTGGTCCTCGAAGAGGGTTACAATCCGATTGTTATGTGATAGTAAAAATGCTTCAAGACTTCAAGTGTATGTATACGTTGTATCAAATTGTGTAACATAATTATGTCGCACAAACTTCATCTGATTAGTTTCTGTTGTGTAAACGAATGTGTTGTATAAGTAAATTATGTCGTTTGACATAATATGTTGTGTAACATATACGTCTTTGTAGGACATATGTTGTTTGACATTGTACATATTGATTAACACATTATGTCGTTCAAATCTATAAATTGTTTAACATTATGTGTTGTTTAAAATTATATGTCACTTCATACTTATACAGTATATTCATGTGGGATAAGAACTTAAACGACAGAGATTAACAAAGAAATTACTGAAGTGATTTCAGGCCCATCTGCACGAACCCACTTCTCAAATTCACCTTTGCACTGAGTGAGCGCCATTGAAGCCTTGTTCACTTCAAGGCCTAGCGCTTGTTGGAATCGCCTCATTGCGCCATGATGCTCACACACACAAAACGAAGTCATGTGATCTCATCTCCAAATATTAATCTGCCCGTACTCGTGACTAGCAGCAGATGAATGCAAGAGAACATAGAAAAGTTCACTCAGCAAAATGCACATACAGGACAATGTACCAGCTAACAAGTGTTTTGTAAAGACATGACAAGGTTGCACAATAGAAAGTATGCAATGATACCATGGCTATTTCCCTCCCATGGGTGAAGCCCCTTGGTGACATTACAAAATAGATATGTATTTCCCCCAACCATCACACAAGCACGAGTGTATTATTATGTCGTTTAGAGGTTATTAGGACATATATATGTATCTTAAACGACCTATATAAACACGTGTAATTTCCTGATGGGTAGCACTCAATTTTATGACATACCAAGCATATGACATGCTCAAACTAGCATGATTTGAACAAACCCATAATGCCGGTGACACAAGTAGAAAGAGTGAGACTTAGAGAGGGAGTGAGGGAGAAGGCAAGCGAAAAGACGAGTGAGTGGGCGAGGGCACAAAAGGGAGGCAGCGAGCGAGAGAGAGAAAGAAAAAGAGAAAGGGAGCCTCAGAGAGAGAAAGAGAGAGTGTGTGTGCGGGCTCGTGTGTGTGTGAGAGGAAGAGATACAGAGACAAGGACAGAAAGTGCGTGAGTGTATACATGCGATGATGATGATTGCTTTTATCATCACTCTTGGAGAAACAATGTAGTAATTGCATGTTGGAACTCTCTCATCATTTCTTACCTAGCTTCACAAAGGGAGTGGCGTTGCTTGCGTTGTTTGTGTTTGTCCTTTTGCAGGTGTTGAAAAACTGAAAACATTCATGTCGATCTAGCATTATTAGCATGTGGTCCTAACCTCCTCAGTACCCACGCTCCTCTACCCCCCTTTTTTAATTTAAGAGTGTTTATTAAAAAGTAACCTCAGCGAGAGGAGTAAGCAACATTAAAATCGAGAGACACCCAGTTCGCAGCTGTTAAACTCCCCAAATGTCCCCCCTTAATCCACCCCCCCCCCTCCTCTTTTTTTCTTTTTTCCCTTTCTTTTTCTTTTCCCTCCTTTTTTCCCCTCCTCTCTTTTTAATTTCCTTCTTTCCTCCCCCTACCCCCCCCTTTTTTTTTTGGTATTTTTTTTTGGTTTTTGTTTTGTGTGTGTATATCTTCGTATATATGCACGTGCGTATTTGGCCACTCTTTCTCCGTATGGTGACAACAACAAGATTCTTGTGTATCGGCCAATGATAATGTCAAGCATACCAAAATTAGATATGAAATATGTGTTTGACAAGAAAACAAATAAAAAGGAAAAAAAAATGGCGGTGATGACAAGCAATGACCCCTCCCCATTCCCCTTCCCTACGCTTTGGTGTTACCGCCCCTCAGCCATCGAGACGCCACCACGCCTAGTCCCTACTGGTCCTTTCATTTCATGACCCAAGAACCCCTCATGTTCTCGAACCTCCGAGCAAGCTGCGCCTCTCTCCCGCCACGACGATGAGCGACAACATGTTGTCGGCTCTCACTCCGCCCTTGCACTGCGCCTGTATCTTGCAGCCTGCAACCCTTCTGCAAGTTGTCGCTTTTGAGTCTTGGACCATCTTTGCTCCAATTTGTATCAATCATTTCACTCTTGCTAAATCACGAGAACCCGATCTTTGAACCTGTGTGTGTGCTTTTACCAATTCCTCTTCTGTCTTAGCTTTTCTGATAGAAATGAACTTCAGCTTTAAGTCCCTGTTTGTAATTTAGTCGTTATCACTACAGTGATTCCACTATTACCCAGTTTCGCTTTAGTATAGTCTTTTGGGAGTATCAGAAATATTGAACCATGCTGTGCCTTCTGTGTGTAATGCAGTTGGGTTGCTCATCTTACTCAAGCTTTGCACCGTCTGCACCTTTCTTCAGCAGCTGATGACAAAGGGATCGTGAGTCATTTACACATACCTTGTTCTCCAAGGTTCTCTTTGAATGTCATCGCGTCAGCTCCAGACAACCCATGTATTTGCTGATAGTAGGATCGGATTACTGTGCCATGCGCTTCGCATATGCGTTGCACGTGCGCCTCCAGAATCTTGTCCTTCTTTTCTGCTTGTACACTGAGCCTTTCGAGCTTGTTATAGAAATCGTCTTCCACTACTGCACCACGCCTCCCTGACACACAATTAAATTGTTCAAATGTCCATTCCAGGGCAGCCACTTGGAGCGCCTCGAGGATACTGTTGCGTGAGTGTGTCAGAGAGAGACAGCGTGCGAGAGGGAGAGGTGTATGT
>Ga0335398_10009850_pt1 | contig 10961 bp, 6 predicted proteins | sample BON03_FD_205742 | JGI IMG/M metagenome (GOLD analysis project Ga0335398, IMG submission 205742) | Freshwater microbial communities from Lake Bonney liftoff mats and glacier meltwater in Antarctica - BON-03 (spades assembly) (version 2) | ecosystem: Environmental > Aquatic > Freshwater > Ice >...
GTCGTGAACGAGGCCCTTTTCACGATGAACAACGTCGTCCTCGCTCCCCACATCGGCGGGGCCACAAGAGAACAACGGCGGCGCGGAAGACTGGAGGCCTCGGGGGAAATCGCGCGTTTCCTAAAGGGTGAGGAGCGGCTTTTTCCGGTATAAATCCATTTCCAACTCATCTCGACCCACACACCCGGTTTGGCTGCGAAGTTCCCGGCGGTGCGACAAACTCGGCGGGATCGTAGTTTGTCGGCGCGGTGGAGAAGCTGGTCGTGCCGGGGATCGAGAGGCTGCGGCATATCGAAGCGTTTTGCCTTGAAAGAAAAAATTCCGAGCTGTCGGTCAGTCAGCGAGGATTTACACTTTTCGCATGCGCTTCCTCTCTTCGCTCCGCTCGTGTGTCTCGCTTCCGATTTTCATCGGTTGCCTCGCGGCGTTAGTGCTGCCCGCTGCCCATGGGGAAGACTTGATCGATGCCTGCGGCACGGCTGAGCATTTCTTCCTCCTGCCAGGTGAGAAGAATGTGGCGGCGATCAAAGCCACCGATGGTCGGGTCGAGCTGCGGAAATCGGGCGCGGGGGATGCCTTCATTCGCTGGAGTTCCGCGGCTCCGCAGATGACGCCGCTCGACGATGCACACCGTTGGCTTTCGATCCGCTTCGACAAGTTCACCGCCGCCGGGACGAAGGCTGCGGTCAACGTGCAATTTTATCAGAACAAAAAGCGATTGGCACTCGCGGAACTCGGGACCGTGAGCGGTCCGGCGGTGATCTCGACTGACTTGCGAAAGCTGAACGCCGAGGCCACGCATTTCTCGCTCTTCATCCGCCATGGAGGCGATGCGAAGGGCGCGGTGCGGATCGATGAAATCCGCCTCGGCTCGCTGGAGTATGTGGTTCCGGCGGCGATCCAGGCTGCGGTCGAAAGCAAGGAGGAGCTTCCTCCGGTGCCGGTAAAAAAAATCGAGGTGGCGGTGGAAACTGGCGACATCATTCCTGTGGTCACGCCGGAGAACGGGAGCAAAGTGGCGCTGGTAGTCAGCAACCCCGGCAAGGAACGCATCGACCTCACGGTCCACCTCGACATCGAAGACTACGATCATCGCCGGAGCATCCTGGAGTCCAATCTCACGCTCGAAGCCGGCGCGAGTTCGCGGATGGCCCCGCTCTTCGACGGAAAGACCCGCGGTGTTTACGTCATCCACTACACACTGACGGATCGCGCCAGCGGCGAGAAGGCCGAGGGCCTCACATCCTTCTGCTGCATGACGCCCGCCGGACCGGGCCCGTTCCGGCGTGAGGGTTTCCTTTTCAGCGCCAATGGCGGCCCGAAGGGAAAGGGTGACGAGGAGGATCTGCGGCGAGTCACACGCGCGATTTCACTGGCTGGCATCAAGGTGATCCGCGATTCGCTTCCGTGGGAAGGCGTGCAATACGCCGGGCCAGACAAGTGGGACAAACGCAGCCTCACAAGGCACGGCCACATGCTGGATGTCCTGAAGGAAAGTGGCCTCGAAATGCAGATGCTGCTCGGCTACAACACACCGTGGAACATGCCGCCGGGAACCGGGAAGCGCCCTGACCGCAGCGAGTGGCAGTTCAATCCGCCGCAGAAAGGCGACATCAAAAACTGGCTGGGCTATGTGGACAAGGTGGTGGGCACGTTCGGCGACCGAGTTCGTTACTGGGAGGTCTGGAATGAATCGGACCTGTGGGACTTCTGGCAAGGTTCCTCAGCCGAGTATCTCACCCTGCTCGAGGCCACCTACAAAGCGGTCAAAGCTCACGATGCGCAGCATCAGGTGATGACCTCCGGCTTCGCGCTCATCGGCGGCCACGGCGGCCATCGCGAGGAGGATTTTCAAAAGAAGGTCTGCATCCAGGGGCGGCCCTTCTACGACATTCTCGCGCACCATCAGCACGGCCGGACCGAGGAGTTTTACAAAGCGGTCGATGGCGGGCTCGCTGAGATTCGCAGGGAAGTCGAGCCTCCTGCGCCCCTTTGGTTCAATGAAACCGCGAGCAACACGCCCATCGACGGCTACCGCCTGCAGGCCGCGGCACTCGTGCGAAAGCTCCTCTTCGCGTGGTCCCGCGGTGCCATCGGATATACGTGGTATCAGACGCGCACCGGGACGCTCGACGTGGATTCGAAGCGGCGCTGGGGGCTCATGTCCGAAAAGCTCGAACCGAAGTTCGCCTACGCCGCCTACAACACTTTGATCGGTCTGCTCGACGATAAGGATTTCGATGCGGAATTGAAGCGCGGGCCGGAGCGTTACGGCTTCCGCTTCAAGCAACGCAGCGGCGGCGGCGAATACGTCGTCGGACTTTGGGACGAGCAGGAAAAGCGGAACGAGGAACCGGTCACCTTCAGCATCGGCGAGGTTGCCGGTGCGTTCGCCGTGGACCTGATGGGCAATCGCACCCCGCTCGCGGTCCGCGACGGCGTGACGGTGATTCCCTCGGATCAGTATCCGCGTTTTCTTCTCGTGCAGGGCGCTGCACAGCCTCCGCAATTGCTGAAGCCGCTCGTGTTCGTCGAGCATCCCCTGCCGCTTGCCGTGCCCGGTCGGCCCTGCGCGATCGCGACGAAGCTGAGCAACCCGCTTGATCATGAGCTCGATCTCGAACTGATCTGGTCAGGACTACCGGGCGCTGCGCCGGAACAGAAAACGACGATCCGCCTGCCAGCGAAAGCGAGCACCGACCGCGTGTTCGACATCCCGTTCCCCGTCGGCTTTCAGATTCCGTCCGGAGATCTGCACAAGCTGAGGCTGTCTTTCTCCGCCCCCGATGCCGGTTGGTCCGGGCATCTGCAAGTGCCCGTCGAGCCTGCCCTGCTCATTCCGTCCGGCTCGATGGAGGATCGTACGGCAGACCTACAACTCGACGAGGACCGCTACGTCACCAATCTCCACGAAAACGTCCCGCAGCGCGAGCACCTCACCTGGCAAGGTCCCGCCGACCTCGGCGCGAAAATCTGGCTGCAGCGCGACCGCGACTTTCTCCGAGTGCGTGTTGATGTGCGGGACGACCACCATCACGCAACTCCGGACAACCCCGGCGATGCCGACTCGGTCGGGCTGGTCCTTGCCAATCCGAATTCCAAGGGCCAGTGGGTTATCTATGGCGTTCGCTCCGACGCCGGCCTCGACTCGGTGAAAATCCTGAAATCACCCGGGGCCACGAAGCCGGGCGGCATCGCCTTGAAGACGACCCCGATAGCCGACGGCCTGCGCTACGACTTCGCCCTCCCGCTTGCCGCGCTCGGCCTGGACGACACTGCCCTCGCCGCGGGCCGCCCCTTCAACGTCATCGTCGTGGACCGCGATCAAGGCGACCGCGAAGGCTGGATTCAGATCGCTCCGGCAAAGGTCCACTGGGCGCCCAACTGGGATGCCTCCACCTTCAGCAAGGCCATCTTCGAGACCGGCGCGCCGTGACGGTGAACGTCAACGTCACAAAATCCAGAAGGGACAGGCTATTTATTCGGCTACAAGTTAATTAATTCCCATATTTTTCGGGTTTAAAGGTCAAATTGAAAATACTGGACCTGATGATTAACCTGGTCCTAAGAATTGAGCTTTTGACATGAGCCGGCCCCTGTTCGGTCATCACCTGCGCGGGTTGCAAGGCGAGGTCGGGCAAAGCGGCGGCGCTTTCCTGGCTTTGCGCACGGGAGGCGGTGAAGCTGATGATCCCGAGGGCAATGATGACGATCGGTCGCGGATACATACTCGTTCGGTCACTTGATTTCCAGCCGTCCAAAACTCCCCGGCACATGGTAGCTCGCCTCGCGGGTGGGCGAAAAGGCGCTGGCGGTCTTGACCCCTTCGCGAACGCGGGCGCGGCCGAGATTGAAATACCACGGGCGGGCGAGGCTGGGCTGACTGCCAATGACCTTGTGCAGCGGATCCTGCGCTCCGTCGTCCGCGCCGGCCACGGGAATGCGCACCTCGATCCGCCAATGATCGCTCTCGCGATGCGCCTTCACCTCGGCAAGTGAGTCCCACTTGGCATCGGCCTTGCCCGAGCTGCGGTCGGCGTCGAAGATTTTGCCGTCGGGGTTGATCTCGATCTGATAGTAGGAATGCTCAGGCGTCTCCAGCAGGAGGGCCACGCTGTCGCCTTCATAAACCTCGGAGCTGACGACGAGGTTGGCCATGTCCGGCTCCTCGCAGCGGATGTCGAAGCAGAGCGCGTCGCGCTCCCAGGTGACGCTGAAACTCGTGGCTTGCGCGGGTTTCTTTCCCGTCACGAGATCGCGCAGCGCGTAGGTCCGCAGCGGCTTGTCACCGGGGCGAACGACGCCGAGGACCTGGGGCGCATCGGCACTGCGGCCAAGGTTTCGCGTTTCGACTTCCTGATCGCGGCGCAACTGCTCCACGGTAGGCAGTTCATCGAGAATGAGCTGAACGCGTTTCGCGTAAACGCCATCGCCGGCCACGGCATGCGCGGCGAGAAGCTGCTGGACGAATTGCAACCGATCGGCGACGAGCAATCGCTCGGGCGTGGGCTTGCCGACGCGCGGATACTTCGCCTCGGCAAAGGTAAATGCGGCCTGCATCCGCGACGCGGCTGGGCCGTAGAAGAGCGTGTAGTATTCCCCGAGCAGCGCGTCGATATCGAGTTGCGCGTCCCAGAGCATGCGCGCCTGCACATAGAGGTTCAGGTGATCCAGCCCCGGTGCGCGCCAGGCCTGCTGGTGTTCGCTGTCGAGCTTGACGCGGCTGACCTCGTTCCAGTCGCCCATCGAGATGCCCTTCATCATGTGGAACTCGCGCGCGATGCCGTGCGGATGGATGACGGGAAACGGCACACGTTCCTTCGGCGGCGCGGAAAGCGTGTAGCGGTTGTTCGAGTTCCGGATGATGTGCCCCGGCGCAAGCTTGGCCTGCCACGCGGCGATGCGATCCTGAAAGAGCTTCCAGTTGCCATCATCGGCAAAACCGGGTCGCTGGATCGAGGCGATGAAGACCACGACGTTCGGACTGAACTTGGCGACGCTCGCCGGGGGATCGACGTAGGGAGTGTAGGCACCGCCGGTGACCAGCTTGTCCGGATGCGTCTTGTAAACCTCCGTCGCCACGCGGTGGATAAAACCCCACACGAGGTCCGAGGGTGACTGATCGCGGCAGAGATCGCACTGGCATTTGCGGAACCCGTCCTGCGGCCACAGCGATACCGCCGGTTCGCCGAAATGATCCAGCACCGCGCGCGCGTAACGGATCGTTTCCTCCTCCAGTCCCTTCGAGGAATAGCAGGCCGTGCCGCTCTCGCGATGATCCGTGTCGCGCTTCCCACCGATGAGCGCGTAGTACTCGGGATGCGCTTCCTGCATCGCCTTTCGCATATGCACATTTTGGTGGCCATGCACCACGGCCGAGACGCCGATGACCTCGCCGCCCGCACTGAGACCAAGGTGCCGCTCCCATAGAATTTGATCGCGCGTTCCGCCATTGTAGCTGCTCCACATCCAGTGCCGCAGCGCAAAGTCCGGGCGCACCGTTTTATTGATCGTCGGCAATGCGATCGTCGTCATCTGCGGAACGACCGTGCCCAGCTCACCCGGCAGATACCAGCGCATGCCTTGCTGGTGGAGAAATTCGCACACCGCATTGAGCGAGCCGCCCTCATCATACATGGAAATCCCAAGATTCTTGTGCCAGCCCTTCGTCACCTGGTTGGTCGGATTGCCCCATGTCGCACCAGTGATGCGATCCCATTCCTGCTGCGCCGCCGGAATGCTGTTCGGCCACGGCAGCCCTGGCACCGGTCCCTTCGCTTCAAAAATCACGTCGTCTCCCAGCAGCACCAGATACGACGGTCCGGACACGATTCGGAACGCGCCGTATTTCAAATCTTCGGCGGTCACGCCAAGCCGGTCCGTGTGCGCGCTGCGCCCCACATACACCTTCACTGGCAACTCCGCGCCCGGAGTCGTCACGATGGGCAGCTCCGCACCCGTGATCGCCTTCAGTCCCGCCTGCAATTCCTCCGCCGCCAGCTTCACCATGCGCGACGCCTTCTCCGCGATGACGATCTCCGCGCGCGGCTGGCCGCCGTCCACAATGATGATGTCAGCAGAGTGCGCAGGAACGGCTATGATACAAAGGCCGCTGAGGAGAGTGGGAAGGATGTTTTTCATAGATCGTGATTCTGAGTCCAAACGAGGATCATTGTCCACTTGGAAGCTTCGCGACTTCAACTCGAAGCCGAACCTTGCCGCTGACGTCACGTCCGGCGCGCACATCGTCCTCAGTGAAGGAGGCCATGAGAACCTCGCCATCGGGCGTCCGCTTGTGGTCGTAGATGATGCGGATGATGCCGTCGCTGCCCTGCACGCCGTCGGGATAGGTCACGTCTTCGCGTTCATCGAAGATGAAGCCGCCGAGCCAGGTCTTGCCATCGTCATCGGAAAGGTAGGCGGTCAGCTTTTCGCGCGGGACGCGCTTGTCGAGCGGACCGTGCTTCACGAGCAACAGACTCCCCGATTGCAGGCGGCGCACGAAGAAGCGCGACGTGCAATGCTTGAGAGCGATGCGTTGCACGGGAGTCCATGTCCTGCCTTGGTCCGTGGAAATGGTTTCTGCCAATCCCTGCACACGCACCAGCATCCAGAGCGAGCCGTCCTTGCGCTCGACGATCATCGGCTCGTCCGGGCCGCGTGTCTCGGGGTCGGGCACGTTGGCGGTGCCGCGCAGGTTGAAGGTTTTTCCCTGGTCGCTCGATGCATAGACTTTGATGCTGTTGTCCGCTTTCCAGATCGACGAGGTGAGCAGCCAGTCACCGTTCGCGAGCACGGTGGGCTTGTTCATCATGATGCCGTCGCCAATGCGGCGCGGCACGGACCATTTGGGATCGTTCGCATCCGGTTCAGCGGTCGTCATTGCCCACACCCCGAAGCGCCCATCCTGCATCCCCGCGCTTTGTCCCCAGAATAACCACAGGCGCTGTTGCGGATCGATCCAGACGCTGGCGGACATGGCGCGAGTGCCCTCGTTCGGCAAAACCATCAGCTTCACCTCCGACCACATGCGTCCGTCATCATCGCTGAATCTCACGACCTGATAGTTGCGCGTGCTTTCGACGTTCCGACCATAGACGGTCCACAGCCTTCCCTTCGACGTGCGCTCAATGCCCGCAACACCCTGGCGCTTCGTTGGCGCAATTTGATCCAGTGCCGGCGAAACAATCACGCGCGCCGCTTGCAGCCCGAGATCGCCCGAGGCGGCGGGCGCTTCAGCGGTATGCAACGTGACAGGGGGAGCGAGCAGCAGCGCGGTAAGGAGGAAGAGTCGATGCATCAGAGTCAGAGCTTGAAGAGAAACTCGCAGCCAGCGGCGCGAGCAGCAGGGCGGAAAAGCGGGTGGGGCAAATTTTAATGGTTTATGGCTTCCGAAATGGAACGCCGGCTTCCTGCAAACGTCTTTGCAGCTCAGCGACATTGACACTCTGCACGGTTGTTTTGTCTTTCTGCGTCATCGCGGCGGCGATGCCGGCGGCCTGGCCGAGCATCATCCAGGTGGGCTCGACGCGGAGGGAGTTGAAGGCCACGCGGGAGCTGCCGAGGGCGCTGGTGACGAGGAGGTTGTCACACTCGGCGGCCTTCGGCGTGAGGGCGCGATACGGGATCTCATAAAGAGGCGGGATGACGAGATAACCGCCTTCATTGATGACTTCCTTGCCATCCGGGGTGGCGAGGCGGCGCACGACATGCGAGTCCACCGGGAAGCAGCCGAGAGCGATGGCGTCGGGTTTGGTGATGTCATCAAAGAGGTCGCGCTGCGTCATCACGAAGTCGCCGAGCATACGGCGGCCTTCACGGGCGTAGAGGTCGTAGGGCCAGTGACCGTTGTCGGTGAACTCGTCCTTCGGCAGGCCCCATTGCTGGAGATTTTGCCGGATGGGCTCGGGCACGGCGGCGTCGGTGCGCAGGAACCAGAGGAGTCGATGCGTGTAACCTCGGTGCGTTTCCCAAATCTGCCGGCGCTCCTTCGGTGTCGCGGCGGGATAGGCATCCGCACCACCCGCGAGGCCCCAGTGGAGCAGGTAGCTCACCCCGTCGTTCATCTTGGCTTTGTCCCCCGGAACACCGCCGCCGAAGCCAAACCTGGCGTCTTTGCCGAGGCGAATGATCTCCCGGCGCAGCAGCTCGAACTCGGCGGGATCATAGTTTGTCGGCGCGGTGAATTCGAGGCGGTTCGCGGGATCTTTGGTGAGGCAGGCGTAAAGATTGGCGCATTGTAGATGGGTATCGCCGTCGCCTTCACGCACGTCGGTGGTGAGGCCGTGGACATGCGGGAGCAGCGTCTTGCCATCGGTGGCAAAACCACTGACGGGGCTGCTCATCACGGGAAGATCAATGGGGCCGGGCGGATCCACGAGCTTCAGCAGCACTCCGGCGAGCGACTCGCCATACTGCGCCCGGGATTCGCGACCGATCGTGAAACCGACACCCGCGATGGGCAAAAGATCACCGTAGTAGGTGGCGTCGATGAAGACGGAGGCTTCGATGCGGCCCCGCCAGTCGGCATACACTCGGACGAGGCGGCCGCCTTCTTTGTCGGCACGCACCGGCTGAAAACGATCCGCAAAGACCACGCCCTCGTCTTTGAGCCACTGGCGGAGGAGTTGCTCCATGACATGCGGCTCCGCGGTCTCGGTCGCTTTGCCATAATGGGCGTCCACTTTCGCCCGCAGCTCGCTCCACAGACCGCCGACACTTTCCGGCTTCATGCGCTGGATCTCGCCAAAGCCGATCGTCTCGGCAAAACGGCCTCCGACGTGCGAGGAAGGGTCGGCCAGCGTGACATGCGGGACGCCCGCGCGTTTCGCGGCGATGGCTGCCGCGATGCCCGAAGGGGTGGCGCCGAAGACTGCCACGTCGAAGGGCTGCGTGACGGGATTCCTCCCCGTGGCCCGGTTCACGAGCACCCGCTGCCGCGCCCCTTCGTCAAAGCTGCCGCGCTGCACATCGTCCTCGTGAAAGACCGTCATGAGGATGTGCTTCTCATTGGTCTTGCGATTGTAGTCGTAAACGAGGCAGATCTCACCGGGCGGTCCTTCGATGGCATCGGGATAAGAGACGCCACCGCGCTCGTCGATGAGCAACCCCTTGCCCCAGGTGCGGCCATCGTCTTCCGAGAGATACGCAGTGAGGTGCGAGCGCACCGTGCCTGCATGACGCACCATCAGCAGCCGGCCACTGGCAAGCCTGCGAATGAAGAAACGCGACTCCGCGTGCTGGATGGGCGATGGGGCGACGTCCGACCACGTCTTGCCACGATCTTTGGAAAACGATTCGCCGAGGCCGTAGCCCGTGCGCACGGGCATCCAGAGCGAGCCGTCTTTGCGCTCCACGATCATGTTCTCGTCGCCATTGCGGTCCTCGTATTTGGGGATCGTCGCACTGCCGAATTCCTCGAAGGTGGCGCCACGGTCGGTGGAGCGCAGGATGCGTGAACTGCGCTCGTCGCGCCAGATACAGGTGGGCAGCAGCCACTCGCCGGAACTGAGCACCGTGGGTTTGTTCAGCATCACGCCCGCACTGATATAACGTGGCTGCGACCACTCGGGATTCTCCACCGAGGCGTCCTCCGTCATGATGGCGAAATTGTGCATGGAGACGTTGTCTTTCTGGCTCCAGAAAAACCACAAGCGCCCCTGCGGATCATGCCACAGGCAGGGATCAAACGCCCGCACCGGCCCTCCGCCATCGGGATCAATGACCAGCTTCAGCGGCGACCAGGAGCTTCCGTCATCGCCGCTGGTGGCGAGCATGATAAAGTTATGCTGATCCTCTCCGAGCCCGCCGCCATACCACGCCACCCAGAGGCGGCCATTCCGCGCCCGCTCGATGCTCGGAATACCCTGATGCATGCGCCGGTCATCCGCATACTCAGCCCCCGGCGAAAAGTCCGGCAACGTAGCCTTGGCGGCACCAACACGCTCGGCGGCATGCGAAGTGGCAACGAGGAAGAACAGCGCGAGCAGTCGGAGAATGAGGATCGGATGTGGGAGCATGAGCAATACTATGGCGAATGAAGCGGCAGGAAAGCGAGCAAAAGAGGCGGCGGTCTGAAATGCGCCGGGCGTCACGGCAGCGGCGGCTCCGGTGTGATGCAATGCAGATTTCATCAAGTGCCGGGAACCTGAACACGAGTCAGGTCCAGTCTTCCAATCGGAGGCCGTTCACGCGTGAGAACTCGCGGGCGTTTCCGGTGTCGAGTGCAAGCTGATGTTCCAGAGCATGGCCCGCGATGAGGATGTCAAGCGGGCCGACGGTCTGACCCGCGCCCGCCAATTCCTGCCGGACACGGGAGGAGTGATCGGCGGAGGCCCGCGTGAAGGGGAGGACAGTGAGAGGTGCAATGAATTCCGCGACGACACCCAAGTGGCGCGATTTCTTTAACAAATGGAGTTTTTTGCTGTCCCACTGCAACCTGTCCCTGCGAAATTTGTCCCTGCGAATTTGTGTCCAGAGTCCTCCATTTTTCGCATCGTCCGCAGGCGAACGTCTAATTTTGACCACAAATCCTTGACTCACTTGGTCGAATCAGGCGATTCTGCAGCGTGATGCCTCTCATCGTCCCCTCCCTCCCCTGAACCCCCTCCTTCCCCGGCCCAAGGGTGCCAAGGATGCGGAAGAGATGAAAAAGCAAATTCCTAGCAGTAATTCTGTTGGAGTGCTACAACAACGGTGAGAAGGGCTTCGGTAGTCCGTCCACCCCTTATCTCCCGTCAATCACTGCACATGTTCGAGCAAGCCTTCAAAAACATCGACGACATCCTCCACAAGGACGCTGGCTGCACCAGTGAGCTGGATTACTCCGAGCAATCCTCTTGGCTCCTCTTCCTGAAATACCTCGACAGCCTGGAGAGTGAGAAAGCCTCCGTTGCCGCTCTGGAGGGTAAGAAATACACCCACATCCTGGAACCCGCCTACCGCTGGGCCACTTGGGCTGC
>Ga0335398_10009851_pt1 | contig 10960 bp, 6 predicted proteins | sample BON03_FD_205742 | JGI IMG/M metagenome (GOLD analysis project Ga0335398, IMG submission 205742) | Freshwater microbial communities from Lake Bonney liftoff mats and glacier meltwater in Antarctica - BON-03 (spades assembly) (version 2) | ecosystem: Environmental > Aquatic > Freshwater > Ice >...
CACGGACGCCTTCACCGGCGGCAACGACTTGGTTCTGCAAGCCGTCCCTGAGCCCACGACTTGGATGCTCCTGGCCGGAAGCCTCACTCTTGTGATGACCTGCCGCCGTCGCCGCCGATAGTTTTAAACGTGTGACCACTGTCGATGGCGGCCATCTTTTCATCAACTCAACGGGAACGGTTTCCGATAGTTTGGGAACCGCCACCGGTGCTAATCTTCTATGGAACGATATATTGCCATTGATAACATGGGGCTCTGGCCGAACCTGACCAGGTTGAAGGACCAGACGCTCGGGACTCTGGTCTTTAATCAGCCCTGTCACGGCACGCGACCGGGGGCGGTGGAGGCATGGCGCTCCTGCGATGGCGGCAGGGTCTGGCAGCGCATGGGAATTCCCGTTCCGCATGGGCCGGACGAAATGCGCATGAACGTGGCGGCGGGTCTGGCCGAAGGCGGAGACTGGCTTTGCGCTGTGTGGGGTTGGGGAGGCTGGTCAAGGGAATTGGAGACCTCAGTGACCGAGGGCCGGATCACGAGGGGGGATTTCTGGACCCAACTTCACCCTGTCGTCGCGAAAGTCTCCCGCTCCAGCGATCAAGGACTTACGTGGCAAATCATTGGAGAATTGCCCGGCCTGGCTGGCTATACTCCTCTTGTGCCTTATGGAAATATCCACCCAGGCGCGGATGGCTGTCTGCGCATGTGCGCCTATGCCTATCCATTGTCACTAGGTTCTGTTAAGTATTTGGAAAACGCCAAGGCAGGCGGGGTCTTTTTTTTGACAAGCAGGGACTCTGGATGTTCGTGGGAAGTTCAATCCCGGCTTCCCATCCAAGGCGGCGGCGAAACAGCCCCCATCCACACGGGAAACGGGCACTGGCTTGCCGCCGTTCGGGTGCTCGCCCCTTCCGGCGCACAACACCTCAGCTTATGTGAGTCCGACGATGACGGGAAAACATGGCGCGAAGGAGAAATGCTCGGAATCCGAGGAGCAATCCCCGGAGCCCTCCTTCAGATGAAGAACCGGCTTCTACTCGTCCATGGGGGGCGCTATCTGAATCACAATGGAATCTATTCACGCGTTTACGACGCGGAGAATCAGGGCTGGACCACGCCGCGAAGGCTGGTGGACCTCACCGGAGCAGGGGATGTCGGTTATCCCAGCGCCGCCATCAATTCCCAGGGAGAAATTGTCGTTTCCTATTATGCCGATCGCTCACCATGCCATGACCGCTATCACATGGGAGTATTGATTTTTGATGAAACCGAACTCTGACACAGCGCACTCCTCTTGGCGCTGGTTCGTCGCCGCACACATCCCAAAACCTCTGCGAAGAACGCTCTCTGAAAAATCCGGATCATCGGAGAGCTGGAATGGACGCTTTGAGTGGGACTTGAACCGATAAATCAGCGGTATGCTGGTCAAGTTGCCTGACCGCAAAAGGATGTCTGGATCTGGGGCTATGCATGTGATAATTTTTTAGGCTTGCCATTCCTGCCGTTCCCTTCCCTCCGTCTCTCTCCCCCTTTGACTATAAAAGCTTCATGCTTTTTTCTCTTGAAATCGCCATTTTCAGCATCCTGATGAATCCTACCGAAATCAAAACTGCCGGAAAGAGCCTTCTGGGGATGTCCCAACAGGAGCTCGCGGCGAAGGTTGGTGTGTCGTTCTTGACGGTCAATCGGAGGGAACGCGGGCACTCCGAGCCGCAGTCTGATCGGTTGCAGCGTCTGCGCGACCTTGTCACGCGTGTTGGATAATCAGAAATCACCTGCATGGACTCCACTTATTCCCTACCTGTCGGAACGAATCCAAAACCCCTGCGATTTCCCCATTTTCCGACGATCTTCCAGGCGGTACTTTTCCGCAACTGGGGGCTTCTCACGGTCTCCACCCTCGCCCGGCTGTTGCGGACCTCCGAGGAGATTATTGAAAGGGAAGCGGCCAGAATGGGATTGGCAGAGCCGGCCAGCCCGCAAGAGGAGGCCCTCTGGAAAAAAAGAGGTTTCCTCACTTTGATCCGCCAGAATTGGCATCTCCTCCCCTACGAACAACTGCTGGAAATCCTCGAAAAGACGCCGCAGCAGATGAAATACATGCTCAAAGAAGAGGATTTCCTCTGGAACAAACTCGGCCGGTTGAAGCCCGCGTGTGAGCCGGTCGCTTATCACGATTTGAACGAAGCTCAAGTCCAGGCGACTGAGACCATTGCCGACACGGTCCGCCCCGCATTCTCCTCGCTAGCTCCAACTTCTCGATCCGCGCCGTTTAGCTTCCTCCAAGAGTTTCAGAGACCTCCACGGCGGTCTTCTTCGGAGAATCGGGCCTCAAAGGCGCCGCCACGAATCACCTATTCCTATTGCGCGGTTTATGGAGACCCGCTCCTTGACGCCTCGCTCGATCCGTATCCGGACCGGATGCTGGAACAATACGCCGAGGTCGGAATCAACGGAATCTGGCTCCAGGGAATCCTCTACACGCTGGTTCCTTGGCTGGGAGAGCGCCCTTGCTCCGAAGGACACGAAATCCGGATCGCGAATCTGAACCGGCTGGTGGCCCGCGCCGCACGGTTCGGGATTGGCGTTTATCTCTACCTCAACGAACCGAGGGCGATGCTAGACGACTTTTTCGAGGATCACCCGGAATGGCGCGGGAAACGGATCGAGGCGCTCGGGATGAGCTGCCTTTGCCTGGAGCACCCCGAAGTCCTCACCCGTCTGGAAAACGGCACAGCGGATCTTGCACGGAAAGTTCCGGGCTTGGCGGGAGCCTTCACCATCACGATATCGGAAAATCCAACGCATTGCCGTTGGAAGCCTGAAGCGGAGTGCGACTGCCCACGCTGCGCCGAGATTCACCCCTCCGAACTGCTGGCCCGGGCCAACAACGCCATCGCTGCCGGATTGCTGGGTGTCAATCCCAAACTCCGGCTCGCCGCCTGGACCTGGTCGTGGGATCCGGAATGGAAACCGGCCGAGGTCCTACAAAAGCTCGATCCACGAATCGCTCTCATGTGTTGTACCGAAGACCATATCGTGAGCGAGGTGATGGGGATCAAGGGCGTAGTCTGGGACTACAGTATGTCGAAAGTGGGACCGGGCCTCATGGCCACGGAATTTTGGGCGGAAGCCCGCAAACAGGGCCGCGAAATCTGGGCCAAGGTGCAGCTTAACAACACTTGGGAATGCTCGGCCGTCCCTTACCTGCCCGTTCCTTTCCTGGTCCAACAAAACCTGGCCAACCTGAAGCCTCTTGGCATTTCTGGACTGATGGTTTCGTGGACGCTGGGCGGCTACCCCGGCGGCAATATTCCGCTCATCACGATGGAGCCGGAAGCGGTGGCCGTTCAATCATTTGGCCCCGAAGCCGCCCCGGCAGTTCTGGAGGCGTGGAAGCTTTTTGGCGAGGCGTTCGAGGAATTTCCGCTCAACGGCGCGGCCACCCTTTACCGCGGACCGCAAAATTACGGGCCGATGAATCTGCTTTATGCGGAGCCGACCGGCTACCCGGCCACCATGTTAGGGTTCCCCTATGACGATCTCTATATCTGGCGAAGCCGTGGGCATTATCCGGAGGCGGTTTTCGAAGAACAGTTCAGGAAGCTTTCCGAAGGTTGGGCCAAAGGATTGGAAATTCTGCAGCGAGTCCGCTCACGGGCAACGGCCTCAAACCAGCCAGCAATCGACGAATTAACCGTCATCGCCACGGCTGCCTATTGCCATTTTCGCAGCACTTATCTCCAGACTCGGTTCATCCGCCTGCGGAACGGCACGGAAACAACCGGTCCAGGCTCAGGCCCGGACAGGCAGGCGATCCTGAACGAGGAAGCTAAGCTGGCGACAGACCTATTGCATCTCATCCAGAGGGATTCTCGAATCGGATTCGAGCCCAGCAATCACTATTACTACACCCGGCAAAGCTTGCTCGAAAAACTTCTCAATTGCCAATGGCTTTCCCTGCCGGCGGAGCGTGATGAGACTTCACCCCAACACCAACAATGAATCAAATCAAACCCATGCAGTTCACCCCAACGCAAAAAATGAATCAAATCAAACCCATGCAGACTCTTGCGGTCTTTGGAATCCTTCTTGTCACATGCCGAACGCTCTGCGCGGACGTCGCCCTGGTTGCGGATGGAAAGCCGGTATCAGAAATCGTCCTTTCTGACGAGGCAACTCCGAGTGTTAAAATTGCAGCGGAGGAACTTCAGCGCCATCTGAAATCGATGTCGGGGGCTGAGCTTCCCATTGTTAGTGAGGCTTCGCCCGGCGTCGCTAACCAGGTTTATGTCGGGGAAAGCGACACGACCCGGAAATTGGGGGTGTCGCTGGATGATGTCAAAGACGATGGGTTCAAAATTGTCGCCGCGAAGAACCACGTTATCCTGGCCGGTCGGCAGAAGTATCTATTTGCGGAGTCTTTTTCCAAGTTTAAGGATGTGCCTCGTAAAGAGCGGCAAAAAGCATGGGAGGAGTATTGTGGGCACAAATGGCGTTTCCCACCCATTATCAACTATAATGATTTCAACGAGGAGCTTGGATTTTTCCTTTGGGATGCCACCGGAACTCTGTATGCGACCTATGAATTATTGGGGCAGCTCGGCCTGCGATGGTACATGCCTGTCGAGGAGATCGGTATGGTCATTCCCAAGCTGAAAGACATCAGCATCAAGGATCAGTCCATCAAGCGCGAGCCGGAATTCCCGGTAAGAATCATGACGGATTCGGGCAACGGCACCTACAAGAACGAGTTCCTTTGGTATAAATCGCTGGGGGTGGGGTCGAGCTTCAGCATGCCCATCTATCATAGTCTCAGCGGTCCCACCAAGATCAAGCCCGAGGAGCAACCCCGGGAATATTATGGCGTCGTGAACGGGAAGGTGAAATATACGGGTCCCAAATTGACCAGCGAAAAATTGCGTGCGGATACTATCGAGTACCTGGAATGGGTGGACAAGGCTTTCCCCGGCATTCCGTATGTCAGTATTGGCCAGCCGGACGGCTGGTCGGGTATGGATGATGAAGATGCCGCTGCTGGCTGGAATAAAACGGATCGCGGACCCAAAGGGCAATACTCCGATTATTGGTGGGACTTCTTCCTCGATATTCGCAAGAGGTATCTGGCAAAACACCCGGGGAAGAAGTTTACGACCTTCGCCTATGGCCCCACCATGCGAGCTCCAACCAATCTGGAAAAGGTTCCCGACGATACGACCGTCGTCTTCTGCCAAAGTTCTTCCTCTGTGGTGGATGAAATCGAACGTTTGCCAATGCGCGAGGAATGGATCTCCAAACTCAAACATAAGAACCAACTGCTAATATGGGATTACTATATTCGCCACGCTTTCACGTACAAACTTCCGCCTATTCCCGCAATATCCACTAAATTATTGCAGAACAATTTAAAGGGACTCTACGATCATGCCGCAGGTTTTATTATAGAGGTGGGTTGGAACCACGAATCTGAACGCGAGAAAGTAAACCGAGTAATAGCACGCCCGGGTATATCCCATCTTATGCTTTATCTCTATAGTCGTCTTATGTGGGATCGCGATCTCGATGTCCAATCATTACTTGATGAATATTACACTTTATTTTATGGTCCTGCTCGTTCGGAGATGAAAGAGTTTTTCGAGTTTTCCGAATCCGTTTGGATACGTCCAGAACCGCGCGAGATCACCGCTACCGGCGGGTTCCTTAAACAGGAGGATGTGGATCGCTACTTCGATATTTTGCAGCGGGCGAAGGAGAAAGCGGGTGACACCATTTATGGCAAACGCATCGCCTTTATCATGGCCGAAATTGAGTCACTTAAGTTGCTGTTTGATAAACTTAAGAGATCGGGGCCTGATATTCAGATTCAGACGAGCAAGAACAATCAGCCCGTCATTGACGGTGATCTTAGTAAGCCATTCTGGCAGGAACCGGCGGGAACTTTCATTACGCTGCGTGACATGTCTACGGGCAAGACACCTCGGCACGTGACAACTTCCGTTTCGTTTCGCTGGCTCGATGACAATTCGGCACTGATCGTGGGTATCGAATGCAAGGAGCCAATGATGGACAAGCTGAGCGAAGGTTGCAAAGTTCCCGATTCTTCCTCCATTTATAACGACGACACAGTGGAAATTCGATTGGAAACGGCGGGGGGGATTAGACCTCTTATCGTGATCAATTCGGCGGGAGCAATCCTCGACGAATGTATCACAAGCAACCTTGCTGACCTGGCGAGCTTCTACAAAGTCGACCAAGTGGCGGTGAAGAAATATCCGGATCGGTGGACGGTTGAAGTCCGGATTGATGTCAAGCCAATTTCTGGAGAACGTCCCACCAAATTTTTCCCATGGGGTGTGAACATCAATCGACAACGCATGGCTGGGAACGAACCGGAACATTACATGCTCTCGCCCAGTGGAACAAACTTCAAAGATATGAAAAGCATGGCCAATATATTCGTCCGCCGCTAATGAAAACCGTCGGATATCCGTTGATCGAGATTTAGATCACAATCATCTCGACGGCCTTCAAAGAAGAAGGCGGCACTAAACATTATGTTCAGAAAAAATAAAAGACAAAAGATGGTTAAAATTAAACGAGCACCCACGTTGGCGTTTTTCGGAATTCTTATCGCCCTCTGCCAGCCGGTTTGGGCGGACGTCGCCCTGGTTGCGGATGGAAAGCCGGTATCAGAAATCGTCCTTTCTGACGAGGCAACTCCGAGTGTTAAAATTGCAGCGGAGGAACTTCAGCGCCATCTGAAATCGATGTCGGGGGCTGAGCTTCCCATTGTTAGTGAGGCTTCGCCCGGCGTCGCTAACCAGGTTTATGTCGGGGAAAGCGACGCGACCCGAAAATTAGGAATGTCGCTGGATGATGTCAAAGACGATGGATTTAAAATTATCGCCGCGAAGAACTACGTGATCCTGGCCGGTCGGCAAAAATATATATTTGCAGAGTCTTTCTCCAAGTTTAAGGATGTGCCCCGTCGAGAGCGCCAAAAAGCATGGGAGGAGTATTGTGGGCACAAATGGCGTTTCCCTCCCATTACCGATTATCGGGATTTCAATGAGGAACTGGGATTTTTCCTTTGGGATGCCACCGGAACCCTGTATGCGACCTATGAATTATTGGGGCAGCTCGGCCTGCGATGGTACATGCCTGTCGAGGAGATCGGTATGGTCATCCCCAAGCGGAAAGACATCAGCATCAAGGATCAATCCCTCAAGCGCGAACCGGAATTCCCGGTAAGAATCATGACGGATTCAGGCAACGGCACCTACAAGAACGAGTTCCTTTGGTATAAATCGCTGGGAGTCGGATCCTTCCTTAGCATGCGCACCTATCATAGTCTCAGCGGCCCTCTTAAAATGTATCCGGAAGAACAACCTCCAGAATACTACGGTAAGGTGAACGGGGAGATTAACTATGCTATTCCCAATCTGATGAGCGAAAGATTGCGGGAAGATACCGTCGAATATCTGGAATGGGTGGACAAGGCTTTTCCAGGAATCCCCTACGTCAGTGTTGGCCAGCCCGATGGGTGGTCGAGCCTCGGTTCAGAAGACGTGGCCGCGGGGTGGGATAGGCTGGATGATCGTGGTCCCAGCGGTCGGTTTAGCGCTTACATGTGGGACTTTTTCCTTGATATTCGTCAACGCTATTTAGCAAAACATCCGGGAAGAAAATTCACGACTTTTGCCTATGGTAACACCTTGCGCCCGCCCGCTGATCTGGACGAGGTCCCCGATGATACGACTATCACTTTCTGCCAAGCTAGTGCCTCGGGATGGATCGAATCGAACAAAAGTTTGGAATTTCGCGATGAATGGCTCTCCAAACTCAATCACAAGGATCAACTGCTCATATGGGAATACAATATTGCGCACCGTTACAATTCCAATTTTCCGCCTATCCCAGTAATATTCACAAAATCGTTGGAGCAAAATTTTAACGGACTCTACGATCATGCGGCCGGTTTTCTGATGGAGGTGGGTTGGAACAGCGAAGCTCAGCGCGCAAAAGTCAAACACGTATTAGCACTCCCCGGTTTATCCCATCTTATGCTCTATCTCTATGGTCGTATTGCTTGGGATCGCAATCTGGATGTCCAGGCATTGCTTAATGAATATTACACTTTGTTTTATGGTCCTGCTCATTCGGAGATGAAAGAGTTTTTTGAATTTTCCGAATCAGTTTGGATGCGTCCGGAGCCGCGCGAAATCACTGCGGTCGGCGGGTTTCTCAAGCAGGCGGACGTGACGCGCTATTTCGATATCCTTGGCCGGGCCCGGATAAAAGCTGGCGACACCATTTATGGCAAACGCATCGACTTTATTGCGGCCGAAATGGAGCCGCTGAAATCGCTCTTTGAAAAACTTACGCGATCGGGGCCCGATATTAAGATTCAGACGAGCAAGAACTATGAGCCCGTCATTGACGGGGATCTTAATAAGCCGTTCTGGCAGGAACCGGCGGGCACTTTCATTACGCTGCGTGACATGTCTACAGGCAAGACACCTCGGCACGTGGCGACTTCCGTTTCATTTCGCTGGCTCGATGACAATTCGGCCCTGATCGTGGGCGTCGAATGCATGGAGCCAAAGATGGACAAGCTGAGGGAAACGGTCCGCGATCGCGATGCTTCCTCCATCTATGAAGACGACACCGTGGAAATTCGATTGGAAACGGCGGGGGGGCTGAGACCTCATATCGTGATCAATCCGGCTGGAGCAATCCTCGACGAATGTATCACGAAAAACGTTGCTGACCTGCCGAGCTTCTACGAAGTCGGCCAAGTCGCGGTGAAAAAATATGCGGATCGATGGACGGCTGAAGTCCGGATTGATGCGAAGCCAATTTCCGGAGAGCGTCCCACCAAATTTTTCCCCTGGGGTGTGAACGTCTCTCGGCAACGCATGGCGGGGAACGAACCGGAGCATTACATGCTCTCGCCCAGTGGAACAAACTTCAAAGATATGAAAAGCATGGCCAATATATTCGTCCGCCGCTAATGAGAACCGTCGGGTATCCGTTGATCGAGATTTAGATCACAATCATCTCGACGGCCTTCAAAGAAGAAGGCGGCACTAAACATTATGTTCAGAAAAAATAAAAGACAAAAGATGGTTAAAATTAAACGAGCACCCACGTTTGCGTTTTTCGGAATTCTGCTCGCCCTCTGCCAGCGATTTGCAGCGGATGCAGAACGATGTTTGTGGGCGTCCGGTGAGCTTGGGAAGTTTTTCGGAAGCTCAAGCGGTGGTGGACCCGCAACTTTTGGAAGAGGTCTGGGAGTCAAAAAGAGATACCGCAGCATGCGTGTGCGGCTGGTCTGGGTGGATATCGGAGAGGAAACCCTCATCCTGGTGACCAACCAGAGCGAGGATCAACTCAGCGCCGAACTGGTCGCCGAGTTGTATCGGCGGCGCTGGCAGGTCGAACTGTTTTTCCGGTGGATCAGATGCATCCTCAGACCTCCTGATCCATAGGAATTAGGATGAGCCGACGAACTGGAAAATCAGCCGTAATTCGGTGCCAGGAAAAATGGTTTCTGTCGCAGTGAGTTCCTCACAAATTTGGACGACGACGGCATCGTGGCCTTGAGCGGTGAGTCGATGTAAGCGCACCGTCAACGTGCCGGCTTCCGAGTCGGGCTCAAGGTCGGCGGCACACCCGTAAAGCTGGCGCATGAGGGAACGGGCGTCATCCTTTCGTTTCATGTGCTCGCACGCCAGGGACGCCATCGCGGTCTCCGCGCGGTAGGCGATCATTTTGATGGTGTCCACGAAGTGTTTCCTTTCGCTGTAGAGTGCAAGGAAACGGTCCTCGGGAGGGAGGTTCCCAATCTCGATGTGCTTACCGACGGCCTTTCGCTCGACCTTGAGAGTCGCGATGATGGTGCTTCGTTCCTCAATGGCGGCTTGAAGAGCCGCTTTGGCAAACTCCCATTTCGCGATCTCGGCGGGTTTGGGGTCTTCGGACAGATCAAGTGCCCCAAAATTTGCCAGTTCTCGGATGCGCTTGCCGTTGTGATGGCGCACCAGAGCGTCGAGGGCTCGCCAGCGGGGGTTGACGACCCGTGTGGTGTCGGGAAGTGGCTCGCAGCCATACTCGGCAAGTCGGTCTAGTCCAAAGTGTTGTCGCGAGTAACGGAAGAAGTTCTCCTGACACCATCGGGCGAACATGCAGGCGGCCATTCGCACGAGATCACCCTGATAATCGGTGCAGATAATCGAGCTTTGTTTGCCGCTCGGCGTACGCCGTCGGATCTCGCGCACCCACAAACCGTTGGAGAGGCAGGTGCCGCGCTCGGCGAGTTCCATCGCCACTTCTTGGCCCTGGATGAGCGTGACCTTGTGCGTGCGAAACTCAGCTTCCGGCCACGGATCGCCGGGGAACTTGTGGTAGCTGAGAATGGCGATGCGCTTTTTTTTCATCTCGGCGAAGAAGGCCGGCGAATAGCCCTCACGGTCGAAAACGAGAGTGAAGCGACTGGAGCGCGGGTCGGCCTTTAGCGCAGCGGCGTCGGGTTGGCCGGGTGCTTCGCGTTCGAGCCGGGGGACGATCTCATCGCGGAGCACGGAGATCATACCGGGATCGACGGGGCGAGTGACGACAAAGAATGGCTGCCCGTCCATGGCGTTGATCCAGTAGTCGGTCGTCCCGCGCTGGCAGAGCTTCTCGCGGGCGATGTAGCGGCGCGGGAGCTTGGTGAGCTTGCCGTGATAGACGCGCACGTGACCGTCGGCGTAGAAGACGCCGGCACTCTCGGAGGGCTGCGCCTCCATCCATTCCTTTGCCAGCGTGCCGCTCCAAGCCGCCGCCTGCCCGTTCTCCGAGCAGAGATCCCCGATCTTTTCGCGCAGGGTGCGCACCTCCGGGATGCGGTCGAGTCCCATGAACTTGCCCCATTCCCCCGGCGGCTGGTAGCGCAGGGCTTCGATCGAGCGGATGCGTGCCA
>Ga0335398_10009852_pt1 | contig 10960 bp, 15 predicted proteins | sample BON03_FD_205742 | JGI IMG/M metagenome (GOLD analysis project Ga0335398, IMG submission 205742) | Freshwater microbial communities from Lake Bonney liftoff mats and glacier meltwater in Antarctica - BON-03 (spades assembly) (version 2) | ecosystem: Environmental > Aquatic > Freshwater > Ice >...
ATTTATCCGTGACATGACTCGTTCATATGTGACATTACTCATTCATATATGACATGGCTCATTCATACGTGACATGATGAGCCACGATACTTAGAAATCAGTCATATCATGTGACATGACTCATTCATACGTGACATATGAATGAGTCATGTCACATATGAATGCGTCGTGTCAATATGAATGAGTCACAGTCACATATGAACAAGTCACGTCACGTATGAATGAGCCACTATACTTAGAAATAAGTCATATCACGTATGAATGAGTCATGTCACATACGAATGAGTCATATAAAATATGAATGAGTCATGTCACACATGAATGAGTCATGTCACACATGAATGAGTCATGTCACACATGAATGAGTCATGTCACATATGAATGGGTCACGTCACATATGAATGGGTCACGTCACATATGAATGAGTCAAAGTCACCTATTCACCTATGAATGAGTCACAGTCACACATGAATGAATCATGTCACATATGAATGAGTCATGTCGCATATGTCGCATATGAATGAGTCATATCAGACATGAATGAGTCATGTCACATATGAATGAGTCATGTCACATATGAATGAGTCATCTCACATATAAATGAGTCATGACACAAATGAATGAGTCATGTCACAAATAAATGAGTCATGTCACAAATGAATGAGTCATGTCCCAAATGAACGAGTCGTGTCGTAAATGAATGAGTCATGTCACGAATGAATGAGTCATGTCACATATGAATGAGTCATGTCACATATGAATGAGTCATGTCACATATGAATGAGTCATGTGACATATGAATGCGTCATGTCACATATGAATGCGTCATGTCACATATGAATGCGTCATGTCACATATGAATGAGTCATGTCACATATGAATGAGTCACAGTCACATATAAATAAAGAGTCAAGTCACAATCACATATGAATGAGTCATATTACTTATATTACAGAGTCGGGTCCCATATGAATGAATCATATCATATGTGAATGAGTCATATTATTAATAAATGAGGTGCCAAGTCGCTTGTTGATGGGTCACGTGACTTATGAATGAGACGGGTTACGTATGGATGAGTCTATTCAACACAATCATGCCTCTGCTTTCACGTTTCAGTGCGTTGCAGCATGTTGCAGTGTGTTGCAGCATGTTGCAGTGTGTTGCAGTGTATTGCAGTGTGTTGCAGTGTGTTCCATTGCGTTGCAGCGTGTTGCAGCGTGTTGCAGAGTGTTGCAGTGTTTTGCAGCGTGTTGCAGTGTGTTGCAGTGTGTTGCAGTGTGTTGCAGCGTGTTGCAATGTGTCAACTATCAAACAAACACGTGCCTCTGACTGCATGCGACCCACATCCAGGCACAGAAGGAGGAGCAGGGGGGGGAAATGGGGTTGGGGTCAGAGGGGAGGGGGGGGGTCACGGTCCAAAAATATTCGATGGCACCGCCTTGGATTACTCGCCCGAGTTCGTGCTGGCAATTTACAAACTGCAGAACACGTTCCGGGAGAAACGGGGCATAAATACCCTGGTACCCCCGGCGTCGCTAGCGCACACCCCCGCGCATGCATCGCTGCCCCTCGCTGTGCCGACAGAGGAAACCATTCCTACACATCTGGCGCGGGTGAGATTTGTGGGTGTGCGTGGATGTGTGTGTGAAAGTGTACGCGAGGTGTGTGTTTGCATGAGTGTACATACATACTCCTGTACACACAAATACATATATATATATACATGTACATGTACATATATATATCTAACACCCCCGCGCATGCATTACCACCTCTTGCTGTGCCGACACATGAAACTGCCTACACGTCTGGCGCGGGTGAGATATGTATGCTTATAAGTGTACATAAGATGTGTGCGTGTATGCGTGCACATATATATACTTATATACATACCTATATATATATATATATAGATATGTGTATATGTACACATATATATTTAACGGCCCCGCGCATGCATTGCCCCTCGCTGTGCCGACGGAGGAAACCGCCCCTACCCACACGTGAAGAGGAAAGGGCTTACAACATTTGCTAGGCGCAACAAAGCGCGCCTTTTCTCTCTTTTACATATTCTGAAACTCGGATTATCGCCAGAGATTCCCACTCAATATTCTGAAACTCAGATTATCGCCAGAGATTCCCACTCAAATCGACTGAAATCTGAAGTTACAGAATACAACCTTTTGGTATATTGAGGTTTCCTCTGAGCCCTCTCCACTCCACCCGTGGACAGTTCTGGCACACGTCTGGCGCGGGTCGGATGTATGTGTGTGCGCGTGTATATGTGTATATATATATGTATATACATATATACCTATACATATATGTGTGTGTGTATGTGTGCATATGTATAAATATATATATATACATAGTAAATAGGAAGACCCCCCGGGGGGGAGGGTTTCTTTCGATCAACCAATATTTAATATGTCCTAAGCGACCCCTCCATATTCGACTGATTCATACGTGACATGACTCATTCATACGTACACGACTTTTTTTGTAATACGGGACATTACCTATTGACCTATTTTCCTATATCTAATATGCCACAAGCGACGTAATCATACTTAACTTCTTCATGTGACCTCTTTTCCTATATCTAATATACCACAAGCGACGTAATCATACTGAACTTCTTCACGCGTGACATGGCTCTTCCATACAAGACATAACTCTCTGATATATGACAAGACTCCCTTTATACGCGGCATGACTCTTTCATAAATGACACGATTCTTTTACACGTGACATTACTCTTTCATACACGACATACTTCTTTATACGTGACATGACTCTTTTATACGTGATATGACTCATTCAGACCTGACACGCCTCATTCTTACGTGACACCACTCATTCATACATGCGGATGATATAGATAGGGCTCTTTTGCGGACATACAGGGCTCTTTTGCGGATATGCAGGGCTCTTTTTCATTTATACATGACACGCCTCATTCTTACGTGACACCACCCATCTATATGCGACACAACTCATTCATACGTAACATGAATCATCCACAGCCACTACCACTCGCTGCTGACGATGCCACGTGAGCACCATACTTCAAATATTGTTGGACAGAATATGTTCCCTTCACACCTTAAGTCTGAAGGGAATGTATTCTGTATATATCATACGACTGATCCACCACTCGCTGCTGTCGATGCCACGTGAGTACCATACTTTTAATAATACCGGACAGAACACTTTCTCTTCAGACTGACTCTTTCATACGTGACATGACTCATCCACAACTCGCTTCTGATAATGCCACATCAACACCATACTTCTAATATTGCTAGACAGAATGCCTTCTCTTCAGACTGAGTCTTTCTTACATGACATGACTCATCCTCAGCCACCACCACTCGCTGCAGATAATACCACGTGAGCACCATACTTGCAAATTTTCAGACAGAATGCCTTCTCCTCAGACTGACTCTTTCACACGTCACTCATTCACAGCCACCACCACTCGCTGGTGATGATGCCTCACTCGTGGATGCGGCTCACGAGCACCATACTTCTGATATTGCCGACAGAATGCCTTCTCCTCAGCTTAGGTGTGTGAGGATGTGTATGACTCCCGCGCATGCACGCGCGTGCGAGTCTGGTTTATGTGCCTGTGTGTGTATGTGTGTGTGTGTGTGCATGTGTGCGTATGCGTGTGTGCCTGTTTGCCTGTGCTCCACCTGCCCTCCACGGCCGTCTCTCTCTCCCGTCTCTCTCTCTCTCTCTCTCTCTCTCTCTCCTCCATCACTAGCTCGAGACAGATCGACAGAGAGAGAGAGAGAGAGTGCGTCCATACGGATGATACAAATAGGGCTTTTTTGCGGATATGCCGGGCTCCTTTGCGGACATGCAGCTTTTGCGGATATACAGGGCTCTTTGGCGGATATGCAGGGCTCTTCTGCAGATATGCAGGACTCTTCTGTGGATATGAAGGGCACTTTTGCGGATATGCAGGGCACTTTTGCAGATATATGGGTGAATTAAATGCCAGCACTGAACATTCCTTTGTAGTTTGTGTAGTGGTCACAGTCTCTCTGACAAAACACATGTGTGCATAGATTCATCGATACACCCATACGCATGACGCACCCACGTACACACACACACACTCGTACGCACTTTGCCGCAGCCCTGTAAGGCCCACGAACGTCACGTCCCCCTCACCAGCTTCTTCTCTACGTCCCACATACTCTCCCCCGCTGCCGGATAGCCTGAGCGAAAGTCCAGGAGCAGGGACCGGGGGAGGAGAAGGAGGAATAGGGGGGGTGGGAGGAGAAGAAGGAGCAGCACAAAAAGGCGAAAGAAGAAGAGGAGGAGGAGGAGACTATGTGATTGCCGGCGACTCGGACGCGCAACAATGTGTCAGAATGGCGCTAGGTTACTTGCCTCTCACACTGCAACACGCTGCAACACATTGCAACACACTGCAACACACTGCAACACAGTCAGAATGGCACAAAATTACTTGCCTATCCGCGATCGCCTTTCCTATGCTCCCTTTCAATGAGCGTGCGAGCCGTGTTTTCCATGTGTGTGTGTGTGTGTGTGGGAGAGTGCGTGTGCGTGCTATTATGTGTGTCACAGTGCCCATCCAGTATGGGTGCGGGGGGTATGATTAAGTCAGCCGTATGACCACACGCCTTGCTGATGCATGTGGTCCTGTCTCTCGCGTCTACATACGTACCTACAGGCACATACATGACGGCCGTGCGCAAAATGTGGGTGGGAACGCCTGTTGAGATGCGTCACGCCGTCGGCGACACAGCGTCAACACCGCAGCAAGGCACCGCAGCCGCAATGCTGGACACGAGTCACCCTCCCCCATCGATTGACAGCCGTATTGATCATTTCCCACGCCCGCCTCTAGGGGAGGTCGGCGTGATGGGGCAGGGATATGCAGGGGACTCGCCAGATGGCTCTGCGGCAGGTGATGTGGCGCAGGCGGCTGCGGCCAAATGAGGTGTAGGTCTATATGCATGTGTTGTGAACACATGCAGAACACGTCTTTCTGCCTTCTGGTAAAGTAGCATACACTATGCTTGTGTGCATGCATGTGTTATGCTTTGCAGGTATGCCGAAAGCAAATACGTACGTGTGCGTGACTGAAAATTATGATTGCATGCGTACGATGTGGTATAAGTAGTATGCATGAAGTTGAGGGGACCATGCATGGAAACATAGTCTTTGCCGATGGGAGGATGGGGTGGAGGGGCGGCAATGCAATTTTGTTGTGCGCAGGAAGAAGGTATTTTAGTATCAGGATGTATGGCAGCCCCCGACGAGCACGTAAATAATAAAATAAACAAAATCGGTTAACATGTTTGCATGTGCTTGGAGGGGCGGAAAAAAGATATTGCTCGGCTACAGATAATTCTCGTGAACGAGAATCTCTCAATTCTCGTGAACATGCACGATTGCCAGCGCGGGAGAGAAAAGACAAAAGAACTCTCAATCCGGGAGCGGTTTCTTTTTATTGCAAGAAATGCAGGAGAGTCCGACAAAACATGAGATGAAAACATGAAAGAAATTTAAAAATTGAAGAAATGCATGTGAGAAGAGAATGCGCGTATGGTGCCGTATGGCGCCGTAGGGTGTCATCCGTATGGTGTCCCCAACATGTGCGCTGCCTATCGAAAACCTTGGAATTTTTCCGCAATCACTTTGATCAAGGTGTTCGATAACACAACAAACAAGTCACCAAAAATGCAACCTACTGATGGATGCAACAAAAGCCCTAGCCAGAGTTCGGGTCGACAAACGCGATACATGCATCTCACGCGATACATGTATCTCAACCCATACGTGCACCTCAACCAATACGTGCACCTCAACTCTTGCCATTTACCCAAGACATGTCACACCTTCAATTTGCTACGGAATTTGCAAAACAACACAAAGTATCAGCTCAGGCCTATGTCTGCATCGAATAATATAGAGAGACGAGGACAAAGAAATGTTTGTGGGGGGGGGAACAAGAAGAAAGGAGTGATGAGACGAAAGTGAAGAAAAAAAGGCAAGAAAGCGTTTTTGGACATATTGACCAGCTTGTTATACCCTGTGATGCACAGCACGCCCTTCTCGTTGAACATGTAGCCCTCGTGCTCTATGTGCGCGTCTTTGGACACATTGCCAGAAGAAGACGACAGCAAAGTTTCATGTCTCTCACAGATTGTATTTCAGACACGACCCCAAAAAAATAACTCTGCAGTCGATCTCTGCAGACATGCACAAGATGCAGTGCGCAAGTCAGGACTTGCGAGCACCGCGCGACCATTCGCAATCAACGATGGATTGGCATGTCTCAAACAAAGTATCGAAGAGACGTTTAGTGAATAGCCGCAGTCTCGTTGGCGGGGCGGGCATGCTCACCGAACACGCAGTTAGTGCCTGCCAAGACACAGTGCGTCAGTGAGGCATGGAACTGGAGAGAGGGTTTGGTACACAATATGACATTTAGGCCGTGACGGGGTGACGCGTCCCGGACGGTGCACGCAGCGCTTGCAAGCATGCACTGAGAGGGCACACTTGGCGGCACATACCGATACCCATGGAGTCCGCAAGTGCGGAGTAGTTGTAGGTGCCGTAGCTGGGCGCAGGCTTCTTGTCGTCGAGCTGGAGGTGGGATCGAAACGTCACTCAATAATGAAAGAACAGGCGAGAACAAGCGGCATGAGCGCCCCAAGCACGCAAGCCCAACAAAAATTATCAGCACCAGGACTTTTGCCTGCACAAAAGCAAACATTGTCAACAAAGTCTATAATAAGAACCATAGTGAATGTAAGCATGACTGTTGGTAATTTTTTTCAGTCTCTTCTAGAGTTTTTAGGGGCATGTTGTTTCTTGCAGCGTTGCGAGAGAAGAAAAAACAAGGTCGAAGACGAGAGAGCTCTCTCCTGTTGCCTCAGAAGACGTGTTCGACTCCTATCGTTCCTCCCACACTCCAGGGTAGACCTCGATGGTTGGCCATATCTAGATATGACGCATCGGCTCTGGTTTCTGGCGGGCTGTGTGGCCAGGGCCGCCGGGTCGCTGGTGGCAAGCAATACTGAGACTTCTGACACGGGTGGCACGGCGCAGCCACGGGCAGGTGCTAAGCTGAGCGTAGAGCAGCAGAAGCAGATGCTCAGCAGCATGTACGCGGCCATGTGGGGCTTCAAACTCCTTGTCGCTGGCCTTGTCATCTGCATTCTTGGGCTGCACGGTGCCTGTTGCTTCTTTCCCAACTACAAGACCAGCGATGCGGTCTGTTCGTGTTGTCTTATGCTGTCTATCCACCCCTTCGGCATCTTGTGCGCGTGCTGGCGCACGCGCGTATACACACACCCTCACGCACACACCCACACCCCTACAGCATACACCCACATCGCGCACACACTCAAATGCACACACAGAGAGACACACGCATACACATACGCACATGGACACGCGCACACAAATACGCATACGCACACACACACACACACGCACGCACACACACGCACGAGTACACAAACCCACACACATTAGCACACACACACATATTTGCTCTCTTTCTGTCTCCCTGCCTCTCTCTCACAGACACAGGCACACATCTGCGTACACACACGCACATGCACACACACGCACACACATCAGGATCGATTACAAGAGATCTTGGATATTCAACGAGGGCTGCCGCCGCCGACATTTTTGGAGCGTGTCAAGGCGATGTTTGGGATCCGCCGTGCACAACGCGCAGACTAAGAGGTATGGCATAAGGAGAAAGCAAATGCTAGCTCTCAGATACAAGGGTGGGAGAGACAACCTGAAATCCATGGACAGACAAGTAAAAAGACTCGGACTCGCAGGGAGAAAGGGAGCCGATCTCGAGGGACTCGAACACCATGCCATCAGGCGATGAGAGCAGACATGCCGTCAGGCGATGAGAGCAGATTTTTCCAGAACATCGCACACAAAATGGATTGGATCTGCCAGACCACAAACATGTTGGTCAATATTACTACTACAGTCAAATCGGTACATGTGGATTCCGAATCTTTGGTCTCAGTCAATGAATTACTTTCTCAGTTTCTATTGTGACACCACAGGGCGCACGTGGCGGAGGCGTGGCGAGCATGAGTTGGCCCCGTTACCGTGACTGGCCATACTTTTTTGGCGTTCGAAGATCTCAAAGATCTCAAAATCATGGATATTGAACTTGAACACTCAGAAAGCGGTGACTGAGGCGCACCTTGAGAAACAAGAGAATGACGTAGTATTTGCCCGCGAACGGCGGGGGTGGCATGGCGCCCAACTTGAGGCACTCGAACACCATTTTGAGAACTTCAAGCGGCCAACTCCAAAATAGAGTTGGATAATTTTTTTGTACAAGTCAGAACTAATCCGCAGTAGTCAGATTTTTATCCATTTTGGATGCAACAACGTGTTGCAGCGCTCCGTCACCGCCTGTGAAAGCGCAAGCGACATGACAAGAAAAAAGTCCCGGAAGGTTCTAAAATTGAAATTGGATTTTCAGTTTTTCAATCTATCCTGTCACAATGTCAGATTTTGGCAGCCCGATTGTGTCTGTACCCTGCCTGGAACGAGAACAGAAACCTGAGACTGCGGTCTCAGTAAGACCTATAGTCACGCTGTGCAATAACTGAGTTCTAGAACAGAGTTTCTTAGTTCGAGAACCCCAACCTGAGGCTGCGGTCTCACTAAGAGCTATGGTCACGCTGTGACATAGGTGAGTTTCTAGAACAGAGTTTCTTAGTCTAGAACTTGTTCTGGAACTCACCTATGGCACAGCGTGACCATAGCAGCAATACATCATGTAGCATTACTACTCCAGACAATCTCACTGTGATTGTCATGGAGTACGCAGGACACACATGGCGATTGCCTAAAGTCCAGGCAATTTCAAAGTCAGTACCTGTGACTGCACCCTTACCTGAAGACTCTAAAGACTAGCAGTTCATCTGTTCCGTGTTTACAAAAGACACGTTAGATGAGAAGGGACAAGCCAGAGACACAAGAGCACATGAGACAATTTAATGCTTCTTAACTTGACGAAGAATTCTCCCGTCGCTGCTGGCTGAAATTGCCAGCTGCTCGCGAACTGGATCGAAAAAAAAAGACTTTCCAAAAGGTACGTTTGACCTAAAAAGGGCCTAACCTAAAACGTTCTGATTCGTGACAAGATCTCGTTCGTGGGCGTTGCTCACTGGACGCGTGGCGGCAGATCTTGTTCGTGGACGCTTTATCGCTCTCCCCCATGCACAATAGTGGGATCTTAGAGAGACAGCATTGGGCAAACCAGAAAATTAAAGAATTGCGAAAACATGAATGGAAAATAATAAACAAAGAAGCGGGGAAAAAACAATTAAACGCAGCTGAAAACCCCCGGAGGCAACGTAGAAGGCGAGAAAAAAATATAGACAATCAACCAAAACAAATCAGGAAAAACGCAGCGCTCATAGTCAGCGCTCAAAATTAGCTGCCGATGCAACGTAGGAGTCGAGCGGCAAAAGAAGCATGACCAGTAATGATCTGGCGGTGCCCGACGAAAGCCGGGGACAGCAAGCTTTTGGTGAGGGCATCAGCCACCATTTTGTGCGTGCGCAAAGGCACGAGTTTGAGGAAGCCATTCAGTACGAGTTCACGCACATAGTACTGACGAATGTCAATATGACGGGAGAACTTTCGGCGCACCGGATTTTCGCTCTTCGCAACACAAGCGAGGTTGCCTTCGTACAGAAGAGTGGCTTTAGTTTGAGAAAATCCAAAATCGGTTAACGTTTCACGTAGGTAGATCGCTTCTTGGCCTACTAGGCTGGCTGCGACAAATTCAGCCTCGGAAGTAAAAGAGACACGTTGTCTTGTCGTCGACTTTTCCAAGAAATGGGTCCACCATTCATCATGAGAATATATCCCGTGTGGGATCGGCGGTTGTCAGTGTCGCCAGCACAATCTGCATCTACTCAACCCCACAAGACGTTGGGGTTTTCGTGAGAATCACGAAAGTAGCGAATTATTTGATTCCAAGTGCCGCGAAGATAGCGCAAAACTTTTTCGGCAGCAAGCATGTGGTTGTTTCCTGGAAATTGCACATACTTACTGAGCTTGGAGTATGCCCAAGCAAGGTTTGGGCGTGCCATTGTGACAAGATATCCTAGGCTGCCGACAATACCACGATAACGTCGATGGAAATCCGGGGCAGGATTCTTGTCGCAGTCGTCTTTGTTGAGGTGTGTGTTGGGCTGTATGGGTGTAAGGCAAGGAGTGGCATTCCAGAAATTGTAAGTGCGTAGAATTTCCTTGGCGTAGTGGGTCTGGGACAGATACGTAGTACCTTTGTCCGTGTCGTGTGTCACCTCACAGAGGTAATGTTGCAGAGCCCCCTCATAGGTTCCCTCAAAAGCGTCTAGAAGGCGTGCACGGAAATCGTCAAGTACCTGCCGATTTGCGCATGCGATCACGAAATCATCGATGGGGGCCCCTAGGAGGATACGAGCGCCGTCAATCGTGACGGTCCACATGCTCTTTTGAAATCCCACTGTGGCACATCCTTCCTTTGCCAGGAAAGCGCTCATCGTGGCCGGGTGTGCCAAGCTCTGGCTGCAGAGGGCATGCTGTAAAGTGGCTCAAGGAGACGATACAGGTAAAGAGGATCTTCATCATATCCTGGAGGTGAAGAAATATACACCTTGCCATTGTGACCGTCTCCGGGCAGTAGTTCTCCCTGAACAAAGGCCTGAGAAACATTGAAGTGGTCCGTGAACATGTGTTGCCAAACTAAGAATGGTGCGGAATCCGCTGGCAGCCCGTACAGGGCTCAAAGCGTCGTCGTAATCGCCGACACCGTCTTCACCTTTTCGGCGCACGTGTTGCAGTGAAGAAAAAAAATTCTCAGGACCTTTGGACCTAATTAATTAATTAATTAATTAATTAATAAATCAAAACCGCGCGAAGTGCTGTT
>Ga0335398_10009854_pt1 | contig 10958 bp, 11 predicted proteins | sample BON03_FD_205742 | JGI IMG/M metagenome (GOLD analysis project Ga0335398, IMG submission 205742) | Freshwater microbial communities from Lake Bonney liftoff mats and glacier meltwater in Antarctica - BON-03 (spades assembly) (version 2) | ecosystem: Environmental > Aquatic > Freshwater > Ice >...
TATATATATATATATATATATATAGCTGACACCTACGACAGCGATGCAGATGCTGCCGCTTTTGGCAGCAACGAGCGATTCTGACCCTCGCTCGCTCGCTCAAGCCCCCACTCGGATCAGTTCCGTCTGCGTGTGTGCTCGTGTGCTCTTTGAACATGAACCGTCTGTGAATACAGCAATCTTGAATCGGGTTGACCCGTACCTGTCCAGCTCGGGGAGTTCCTCATAGCCCACCGCGTGGACCTTGGGGTCGTAGTCTTGCAGGTTGCCCAGCAGGAAGGGAACGGTGTTGCACAGTCTCTAAATAGATATCTGTTTAGAACTGTACGTGTCGAGCTCCTAAAATAGATTTCTTTGTCACTGTACCTGTCGAGCTCGGGGGGTTCTGCGTATGGGACCGCGTGCGCCTTGGGGTCCTAGTCCTGCTAAAGAAGAATGATAACGATACGTGTCGGGCTCCTAAAAATAGAAAGTTTTCACAGTTGTACCTGTCGAGCTCGGGGAGGTCCTCATAGGCCACCGCGTGGACCTTGGGGTCGTAGTCCTGCAGGTTGCCCAGCAAGAAGCGAGCGGTGTTGCGCAGTTTGCGGTAGGCTTCGAACGTCTGCTTGATGATGGAATCTGCACGGCACACACAAAAACGAGTAATGAGTTCAGAGTTCCTCAACATTTGACCCAGCACAGGGCCCAGCAGGAATCGAGTGGTGTTGCAAAGGTTAACCCCAACCCCGGGTTAACCCAGCCACTGTCGGGTCAACCCGCGGTGGCCTCAAATCCCCCGGCCCATCGCTGGTGATTGCTACCCTCTCTCCGAGTAGTCCAGCCACTGTCGGGTTAACCCGCGGTGGCCTCGAAGAGGGTTAACCCGACAGTGGCTGGCTAACCCCAACCCCTAAACCGACATGAACAAAGCGAATGTACCCATAGCGGTTAATTTGTAGCTGCAGGGCACCTTTGAGTTACCCCGAAGGTATCTCGGGTTAACCCGTTGGCATCGTAGGCTAGCAATGCCTAACATATACATCCGCATCAAACGATACCTAGAATTAGATTATATATATAGTTACCTCCGATGCAAACATCCGCGACCAATACACTGCCTCAGCACACGTCGGCACCGTAGGCCGGCTGTCCTAACATATACATCTACATCCAGCGTGATCTATACATAGATTATATATCGAATTACCTTCGATACACACATCCGCGACCATTACACAGCCTGAGCACGTCGGCACCGTAGAATAGTTACGCCTAACATACCAATCTGCATCTATCATTATATTAATAAGATTGGCGGATGCTGTAGAGCACCTACGGATGAGGGAGAAAACTAGGTATAACATTGCACGAGAGTCAGCACCCTAACACAGGTTAGGGTTGATGCGCTCGCCGTAGGAGAGGTAGTGCACCTGTCATAATGCAAGAACCACAATATAGCGATACCTAAAATATAAATAATATATATAAATAACTCCGATGCAAACATCCGCAGCGTAGTTGGACGAAGCGGGTTCAGGGTTAACCCGAGGCTGTGGGTGGTTAAGAGTGCACGCGAATTCTAACCCTAAGCCTACGTCTGAGTATGTCGGCACCGTAGGCCGGCTGCGCCTGAAATATACATATCTACATCTAGCAAACCTAAAATAAGTCAATATATGATATTACCTCCGATGCAAACATCCGCAGCGTAGTTGGAGGATGCCACCCACAGCCTGAGCACGTCGGCACCGTAGGCCGGCTGTGCCTTGGGGTCAGCGCCTCCATCAGTGATCAGCTTCGGGTCGACGACGTTGCCTAAAGGGGGAACAAGGACCAGTAGGGGGTTAGGGCAGGGTTAAGGAAGGTAACCCTAACCCTAACCCGAGTAGTGGTAGTAGTTGTTGTTGTTGTTGTTGCTGTAGTAGTAGTAGTAGTAGTTGTTGTTGCTGTTGCTGTTGCTGTAGTAGTAGTAGTAGTAGTAGTAGTAGTAGTAGTAGTAGTAGTAGTAAAAGTAGTAGTAGTAGTAGTAGTTGTACTAGTGGTGTTGGTAGTAGGTGTACTGGTATTCATAATTTCGTCACCTGAATAGCAATAGAAGTATTAAGTGGTTGTGGTTCTTGTGATGGCAGTTGTTGTTATGGTTCGGGGTACCCCGTTGTTGAACTAGTAGCATTCCTAGTTTCGTCACCTAGCGCTTTGGGTATGAAGCCCTTTTCGACCGTGCGTAAAGACATTAGAAGTAGTAGTAGTTGTGGTTCCTGTGGTAGGAGTATTGTTTTGTTCTGGTTAGCCCGTTCGTGTTGGCATTCCTAGTTTCGTCACCTAGTGATTTGGACATCGTGAAGCCCTTTTCGTCCAGGACGAATGCGTGCGTCAAGACAGCAGAAATAGTAGTTGTGGTTCCTGTGCTAGTAGTAGTTATCGTTCGGACAGTCTTCGGGTGAGTTCGGTGTTGTGCGGTTGACATTCCTAGTATCCTCACCTAGCGACTTGGACATCTTGAAGCCCTTCTCGTCGAGGACAAAGCCGCCAAAACAGTAGAAGTAGTTGTTGTGGTTCCTCTGGTAGTAGTAGTTATTGTTCGGGCACTGGGTTAACCCTAACCCTAAGGTTGTCGTACGGTTAGCATTCCTCTAGTGTCGTTACCGAGCGATTTAGACATCTTGAAGCCCCTGGTAGAAGTAGTATTTAAATTTATAATTAAGTCACATGAGTAGAAGTAGTAGTAGTAGAAGTTGCGGTTCCTGTGGTAGTTGTTGTTATGGTTCGACAATGCTGTACGATTCGTAGTTTCACCTAGCGATTTGGACATCTTGAAGCCCTTCTCGTCGAGGACAAAGCCGTGCGTCAATACGGTCTTGTGGTAGAAGTAGAAGTAGAAGTAGAAGTAGTAGTAGTAGTAGTCGTGGTTACTGTGATGGTATTTGTTGTTATTTGTTGTTATGGTTCGGGTTGACCCGTTGCGTTTTTTAGACTGTACAATTGACTTTAATAGGCAGTTTATATACAAAGGGGACACGAGCACACACGCATAGGGGCCTGATCCGAGAGTGGCGTTGGGAGCCTAAGGGGAGCTCCCTTGAATATATCTACCTTCCTAGTTTGGTCACCTATCGATTTGGACATCTTGAATCCCTTCTCGTCGAGGACAAAGCCGTGCGTCAATACGATCTTGTATTAGGAGAGAGAGAAGTAGTAATTGTGGTTCCTGTGGTAGTAGTAGTTATTGTTATGGTTCGGGTTCACCCGGTGGTGTGCGGTTGACATTCCTAGTATCCTCACCCAGCGATTTGGACATCTTGAAGCCCTTCTCGTCAAGTACGAAGCCGTGCGTCAATACGGTCTTGTAGGGGGCGATTCCGTTGGTCGCGACTGACGTCAGCAGCGACGACTGGAACCATCCACGATGTTGGTCCGAGCCCTGTCAAGAATGGGAGACATCATATTACGATTTCTAGGGCTTGAACACACACAGCATTGTCGTATTAAAGGTTCCCTGCAGGTACTAAGTAAGCGAGATAGGTAAATTCGATTCGCTCGGGTACCTGAGCGCGCGGTGCTGGTCCGAGCCCTGTCAAGAATGGGAGTGTTGGGAGTGTTGTGTTAGGCTTAAAGGTGCCCTGCCCTGCAGCCACTAATTAACCGCTATGGGTTAAGTCGCTCTGCTCAGGTACCTGAGCAAGTTTTGACTAAGGGTTTCGTCGTTTTGAATATATGAAACTCAAAGTCGAATCACTTCGTCGCACAGGGTACCTTTAAACGTGCCCTGTGCGACTAGCAAGTATCAGGACGTTTCTCTTATCCAACGTGTACTAATGCGATGCCGTTGGTCGCGACTGCCGTCAGCAGCGACGACTGGAACCAGCCACGGTGCTGGTCCGAGCCCTGTCAAGAACGGGAGTGTTGTGAGCTTGTCAGCAGTCGATGCAACACAGATATACCGATATACGCGATGGATATTCAGTACCACTCATCACAGTTGACCTTCGGGTGAACCCGAGGTTGACTCGACTGTGTTAGGGTTAACCCGATGTTGGCCACGGTGTTGGTCCGAGCCCTGTCAAGAACAGCCGTCGAATCCAGGATTAGACCACAGGGGGGGGAGGGGGATGGTCGGATTACCCCTGGGTAAACTCTTAACCCTAAGTACACCTAAGGGTTAGGGTTCACTAGCCACTGGTCGGAGCCCTATCAAGAACGGCAGTGGTGTGTTAGGGTTGAAGGTGCGCTGTGCGCCTACGTGATTCGACCTCGAGTTTCCTAGAATCAAAACAAAGCAACCCTTAGTCGAAACTCGCTCAGGAACCTGAGCAAAGCGAACTTACCCACAGCGGTTCATAAGCAGCCGCGGGGCATCTTTAATAGAGATATTTAATCAGAGTTAAAACGAGCAACTACAGGAATAGTCACATCGAGATACAAGTCGGCTGGGTAGCGCAACCCCTCGCGCGTCGCCGCAACAGACGCCCAGCCCATGTATATATATATATATATATATATATATATGTGTGTGTGTGTGTGTGTGTGTGTGTGTGTGTGTGTGTGTATTTTTATATATACATATATATATATAACACGCACCTCGAGGTACAGGTCGGCTGGGTATCGCAGCCCCTCTCGCTTATCCGCCACAGACGCCCAGCTCTATATAAATGTACATGTATATATAAAGAGATACAGAGATATAGATAGAAAATTAGATAGATAGATAGATAGATAGATAGATATGTATATATAGCACACGCACCTCGAGATGCAAGTCGACTAAGTATCGCAATCCCTCTCACTTATCCGCCACAGACGCCCAGCTCGATCCCGAATCAAACCACACTTCTACAGTTATCGGCGTAGCTATTCTATTCAGAAAATAAACGATCTCGTTAGATAGAGGCATCGTCACCTCGAGATACAAGTCGGCTGGGTAATGCAACCCCTCGCGCGTCGCCGCAACCGACGCCCAGCTTTAGCTGCTACTACTTACATAGAACACAGAGGTGCAATAGAAAGATAGAGGTGGGCTTACTAGAATTAGACTGCTGCGCTGTAGGCATAGTCACCTCGAGGTAAAGGTTGGCAGGGTAGCGCAGCCCCTCCCGCTTATTCGCAACAGAGGCCCAGCTCGACCCCGAATCGTACTACACTTCTAATCGGCGTGGCTTTTATATTCACAGACGGTTTATATACAAAGGGGACACGAGCACACCCGCACAGCGAACTGATCCGAGAGTGGCTTTGGAAGCCTAAGGGGAGCGCCCTTGGATATATCTAGGTGCTTAAGGGGGGAAGTCGACGCCGCGACCCTATGGCAGTCTTGCGCGCCGGCCTGCCGCTCAATGAATGATCTAGTTAGATAGAGGCATAGTCACCTCTAGGTACAAGTCGGCAGGGTAGCGGGTTAACCCCAGCTCGAGCTACAACTACTTGCATAGAGGTGCAATACAACTTATAAAGCTGTAATACAAAGACACAGGTCTTGCAGTTAAATGGGCTTAATAGAGTTAGATACATAGAGGAGCTTCAGGCATATATAGTCACCTCGAGGTAAAGGTCGGCAGGGTATCGCAGCCCCTCGCGTTTATCCGCAACAGAGTCCCAGCTTTAGCTGCTACTAGAATCGCATACTATACTTATGTTCAGAGATGCAAACCAAATAAAAGGGATACTGCAGTTACACTTGGCTTTTAAACGTAAATTTCAGTCAAGGGGGGTCCAAAACAAATTATATTGCGCAATAGTGCGGGCGACAAAGTACTAAAACTGCTGCACTGTAGGCATAGTCACCTCTAGGTATAGGTCGGCAGGGTATCGCAGCCCCTCTCGCTTATTCGCAACAGACGCCCAGCTCGACCCCGAATCGAACCACACGTCCATAGTGTCTGTCCCCTTGCGGTATTTCTCTGACTCGGACGCGTAGGGCTCCGGCAAGAGGTCCTTCTCGTCCTTCATCCACCAGACGTCCGTCCCGTGCTTGGCCACCAGCGCCTATTTAAAGCAATGATCGAAGATTCGGGTTAAGGGTTAACCCTGCGTGTGGAATCCTTCGTTGTATTCAACATGCGTACGGTAGATACGCCAGAAATGTCCGGCTTCATTTGAAGTAGCGGGACCGGGTAGGTGGAGTACTGAAGGCTATTTATAGACGGGTTGACCTTAGCTCCTATTTCAAGAAGCGGGGCGGGGACGAGGGCATTAACTCAAGCTATTTATAAACGTGTAGGGTTATTGATAGGGCTCCGGCAAGAGGTCCTTCTCGTCCTTCATCCACCAGACGTCCGTCCCGTGCTTCGCCACAAGCGCCTGTTTGAACAGCGTGTCGTTCCTTAGGGCGTGCTTCGCACGCACTCTCCCTAGCAGGCTCCCCCATTGGTTGGCCTAGTTACTTGTAGAGTATCGTTTGCGCGTGCGCCAGTGTTGGGGCTTTGTTTCTATGTTGCTGTGAAGGCCAAACTGGGTTAGCCCTTAACCCTATACCCGAGCGCCTACGTAAAGAAGCGGAGCGGGGGAGTGGGGGTGTATAAAGGCTATTTATGGACGCGTAGAGTTATTTATAGGGCTCCGGCAAGAGGTCCTTCTCGTCCTTCTGCCACCAGACGTCCGTCCCCTGCTCAGCAACCAGCGCCTATTCAAAGATGCGGGTTAGCCTTCACAAGATATTGTTTCACTTCAAAGCTTTATTGTAGGAGTCACTCATCCTTTTATCCCTCCCCCCCACCTGCAAAGCCTACCCTATTGCAAAGCTAATGCACTGCCGTTGCGCACTATACGCCCCCCCCCACCGACCCCCCAGCCCTTTTTTTATCGGGTTAAGGGGGTTACCATTGTTTACCCCCGAGAGTAACCTCCCCACATCAGGACAGCACGGGCCAGCCCCCAGCGGCACACCGCCGCCGGCACAGCCGCCCCCACCACCGCAGACACGGGAAACACAGTCCCACAGCGCGCCAAGTTAAACCCAAGAAGGCTATTTGTTGACGCGTAGGGTAATTTATAGGGCTCCGGCAATAGCTACTTCTCGTCTTTTCAGTATATCGGGGTTAACCCAGATAGATAGATAGATAGGTGGATAGATAGACTGTTATGTGCATAGCTAGAAGAAAGATAGATAGATAGACAGATGCTCTGTGCATGCATATATAGAGAGCATCACCTGTGCGTGTGGGAGGGTCTCGGTAGGAATATAGATAGACACATAGATAGATCGATTGATAGATAGACGCTTCATGCGCATAGCTAGAAATATAGATAGATATATACACTCTGCTCTCACCTGTGCGTGTGCGAGGGTCTCGGCGTTGATAAGCGGTTCGTCGGTCTGCCGGTCGTAAAAGACAGGGATGGGCACGCCCCACGATCGCTGGCGCGAAATGCACCAGTCGGAGCGAGACTGCGTCATGGCCGTGATCCGGTTCTTCCCGATGGCCGGGAGCCAAGTCGTCTGTACAAGAGATAACGACGAAGGCGCGAGTTGCGTGAGAGAATATCCATAACTGTAGAGAAATCGCATTAACCACGTAGTCTGTGAACAGAAAAACAAAGGGCGCGAAGTTGCGTGCATGTCCACCACTACAACGTAATTATAGAAAAATGCACCAGTCGGAGCGAGACTGCGTCATGGCCGTGATCCGGTTCTTCCCGATAGCCGGGAGCCACGTAGTCTGCAACAAGAGAAACAGGTCACCCACACAAACACACGACAAGAACAACACCACACAACACACGACACGAACAACACCATAAACAACCACAGGAAAAACCGCCCCCCTCGCTTGACAACGATCGAAGGTGGCGCGGCGACGGTGCGTACCACCTCGGGTTAGGGTTATAATTAGGGTTAGGCTAACCGTAACCCTAACCCTAACCCTCCTATCCCCTGAGTTCGGGTTGACCTGCGAAAAAATGCCGCCGCTGGCATTAGAAGGTTCTTCCCCTCTTAAAGGTGCCCTGTGCGCCTAAGTAATTCTCAAGCAGTTTCTCTAATTCAACATGTACTAATGACTTTGGTGCTGCGACTCATAATGAACGGCGGTTTCATTTTTGACTCCGCCAATCGCGTGTTCCGAGTGCTTCCGGGTTTCATGGGTAAATTGCTGGTGATCGCCGTCAGACGTTCAATATAACGTAACAACAAAACTCGCTCATGTACATGAGCAAAGCAAATTTACATATGGCGGTTACTTAGTAGCTGCAGAGCACATTTAAGCAAGTCTGTCGGAGTTATAGGTTAGGGTTCACCCAAGATTCCCGGATAACCTCAACCTCTAATCGTAACCACTGCGAGGTTACACTACTACTACTATCTACTAGTACTAGAACGAGTACGAGTACTACTACTACGACTACCACCACCACTACTACTACTACTATGATACTACTACGACTACTACTACTATTTCTACTACTACTACTACTACTACTACTACTACTACTACTACTACTACTACTACTACTACTACTGCTACTACTACTACTACTACTACTACTACTATTACTGCTGCTGCCACTAGTACTACTACTACTGCTACTGCTACTACTGCTACTACTACTGCTACTCCTACTACTACTACTACAACGACTACTTCTACGACTACTACTACTACTACTACTACTACTACAACTACTTCTACAACTACTACCACAACCACCACGCAAATATTTTTCTAATTCGTAGTAATATAGTGGTCTACCTCTTCGATAGCATTCAACGTATCCTCACGGAATCTGGTTGTATATTACTGCAAATACTACTACTACTATGATACTACAACAACTTCTACTACTACTACTACTACTACTATAGTACAATTATCTGCTACCATTAGTACAAATATCATTAGTTCATTAGAAGTATTATAGTGGTCTACCTCCTCAATGGCGTTGAGTGCATCCTCACGGAATTCATCCACCGACGCGAACCACTGCGAATTTATATTGCGATTACCACTACTCCTATCACTGCTATGATACTACTATTACAACTACTTCTGATAATGTCGTTGGTATCTGTAGTGTTAATAAAGTATATCTCTTCGATGGCACTGAGTGCGTCCTCGCGGAATCCATCCACCGAGGCGAACCACTGCGACGTTATATCTACTACTACTACTACTACTACTACTACTACTGCTACTGCTGCTCCTGCTGCTCCCGCTGCTCCTACTACTGCTACTGCTGCTCCCGCTGCTCCCGCTGCTCCCGCAGCTCCCGCTGCTGCCGCTGCTGCCGCTGCTGCCGCTGCTGCCGCCGCTGCCGCCGCTGCCGCCGCTGCCGCCGCTGCCGCCGCTGCCGCTGCTGCCGCCGCTGCCGCCGCTGCCGCCGCTGCCGCCGCTGCCGCCGCTGCCGCCGCTGCCGCCGCTGCCGCCGCTGCCGCCGCTGCCGCCGCTGCCGCCGCCGCCGCCGCTGCCGCCGCCGCCGCCGCCGCCGCCGCCGCCGCCGCCGCCGCCGACTACTACTACTACTACTACTACTACTACTACTACTACTACTACTACTACTACTACTACTTCTACTACTACTACTATCACAACTACAACTAGTATAAGAACAGAATTAGAATACCTCTTCAATAGCATGCAGTGCATCCTCCCGAAATCCAACCACCGATGCAAACCACTACGACGTTATATTGCTATTTTTATACTACAACTACTACTACTACTACTACAACTACAACGGATATGGAATCTTATTGGTATTGCTAATATGTGTATAGTACCTCTTCAATAGCATTCAGTGCATCCTCCCGAAACCCATCCACCGACGCAAACCACTGCGACGTGGCGCGGAAGATGGTCGGCTTCTTGGTCCGCCAGTCGTAGGGGTACTTGTGCTCGTACGCCTCCGAGGCGATCAGCGCGCCGACCTGAATGCCAAGAATACGCAACGGAAGATCCGTTGGATATAAGATACATGCATACATAGATACAATATAAACCAACGTACGGGTTGACCCACCAACCTGAATGTGAAGAAGAAATTATGGCAGAACCGTCGGGGTTAACCCTAACCCCCCGAGGTGTGGTCTGCATAAATGCATACCACAACATACATATACGCACTCACAAACGTCGTAGGGGGACTTGTGCTCGTACGCCTCCGAGGGCGATCAGCGCGCCGACCTGAATGTGATCAGAAACAGGGTTGGGGTTAGGGTTGGGGTTAGCCCGATATAAACATACATGTATAGATCTATATCTATAGATCTTTAGATCGATAGATACATCTATATATATATATATATATATATAGATCTATATATATATATATATATATATATATATATATATATATATATATATATATATATACACACATATATATATATATATATATATATATATATATATATCTATAGATATATATATATATATATATATATATATATATATATATATATATATATATATATATATATATATATATATATAGATCTATATATATATACATATATACACAAACACATGTATATATATTAACCCAAGATCGAGCATGCATGCATACATACATACATACCCACACGTCGTAGGGGTACTTGAGCACGTACGCCTCGGAGGCGATCAGCGCGCCGACCTGAATGTACACAGAGAAACAGGTCACAAAAACAAAGAAACAAAGCCCTAACATACACACACACGACACAAACAAGTTCATAGACAGACACGCGACACGGATGAAGACACGCACACAAACAAACACACGAACTCAGAACGAGCAACGGTGCAATGACCGCTGACTAGTCGAAGTCGCTTATGTGAAGAAGAATGTATGGAAGCAGCGTTAGATCCAACACACGTGCATACATAGATACCGCATATACCAGGCGTAGGGGTACTTGGGTTGACCCGCGGCCTCTGCGGCGATCAGCGCGCACCGGTGCAATTCTTGTGCTGTGGGGTCAGCTCTTGTGGTGTGAGTTGCATGATATGAAGGATACACACACATAAATTATGTATTTATATATATATATATATACATATATA
>Ga0335398_10009858_pt1 | contig 10955 bp, 9 predicted proteins | sample BON03_FD_205742 | JGI IMG/M metagenome (GOLD analysis project Ga0335398, IMG submission 205742) | Freshwater microbial communities from Lake Bonney liftoff mats and glacier meltwater in Antarctica - BON-03 (spades assembly) (version 2) | ecosystem: Environmental > Aquatic > Freshwater > Ice >...
TGCAAGAACGAGGCGCGCATCGCGGTGGGCGCCGGGTCGGGGGAGGAGGCGCGCCGGGTGGTGGCGCAGGCTTGCCGCCACGCCCTGTCGGACGTGAGGGCGCTGCAGGAGGCGGCCGCGTTGGGCGGCGCGCCGATGCTCCGCGCAGCGCAGCACGACCAGCGTATGGCGCCCCTCTGTGCGGGCGAGGCCCTGGCCGTGCGGGTCTGGCGCGGCTCGCCCTTGGCCGAGCCGACCCCCTCGCGGACAGCTTGAGCCCGCCCCGCATGCGCCCCGGCCGGTCCACCGGTTCGCGCAGCGCGACTCCATTGCTGCCCGAAGTGGGTGTAGCCGGTCAACTGGCCCTTCAACTCGCAGTCAAGTTGGCGCACTAGGTTGGATGTGAACCCGGAACCCGCATGCCCCCCGCGCCCGTCGCCCCAAAGCCGCGGTTCGCATGCGAATGGCGTGTCCACCGGTGGCATGTGCAGAAGTATTAGTGTTGCCAATACATTGGAAACGTTCACGGAGTTGCAGGTTCGAGGGTCCGGCGCCCACCAGGGCGGAGCAAACAGAGCGCGGCGTCGGCGCGCAAGTGCTGGTGAGCCCGGTCACGCGCTCGTGTGCCAAGGGGCGGTGGACAGATGCACTCATCAATGGCCGCGTAGATCACGAGGGCCGCCGTCAGCGCCGCCGCTTCAAAGCACTCGTCACTCCGGCGCATGTACCGGGCTATATGCACCGAGCGCACATTGTCTGGCCACTCGGCCGGCCACTCGGCCGGCCACTCGGCCGGCCACTCGGTATGACCCGCGTCCCGGGGGACCCACCCCCACTCCACGTCGCAGGCGGCGCGTGCAGTGCGCAGCGACTGCTCGTACTCGAGCTCCACGAGGGCGTGGAGCGGCTTGCGCCAGTGCAGCGACTCGGTTGCCTGCTCGCCGCCGCCGGCCGTGGCCGCGTGGGCGCAGCGCCGCAGCTGGTGTGCGCTCGGCCGCAAGGTGCGCCTCCACGCTCCGCATGTGTGTGGCGAGCAGCACACTCGACGAGCGCAGCTCGCGCGTCACGGCGCTCCAGCGCGCCAGCATCGCGTCCGCGCGCTTGCAGCGCTGGCGGTACCGCCCGGTGGCCAGGACCAGCGCTCGCTCGAGCTCGGCGTCCGCGCCGGCGCCGATGCCGCCCGCCGCCGTGTGCACCGCGTCCTCGGCCTCGGCGAGCGCCTGTTGAGCCCGCCGCGCGTGGCGCGCCAGGGCCGGCGCCGCGCGGACCACCGGGCCCCACGCGGCGTGCGCTGCGGGCGCGTGTGTGGGGTCGAAGAGCATCAGGGCCAGGCAGGCCATGGCGCGAGGGCACCAGCGCTCAAACGCCACGGCGTCGCTCGTGGTGGCGTGCGCGTCGCGCGCTTCACCACCCCCGACCACTGGCTCGGCCTCACCCGCCCACCGCACCGGGCAGACGGCCGGCTCGGCCAGCTCGGCCGGCTCGGCCGCGGGTCGCGCTGGGTCGGGCCCGGCCGCTGCTACTGTGGGTGCCCAGGCGTCGCGCACCACGATCAGCGCGCCCAGCGCGCCGGCGGGCTTGGGGGGACCGTTCACCCCCGTGGCCCACACCTTGAGCACCACGCAACCGGGGTACGAGCGCCCGCCGCCGGCGTCATCGCCGGCCGGCGCGGGGGCGCTGGGGCGACGCACGTGCAGCACTGTGCCCCCCTCGGAGGGCGCCCCTCGGCCGACCTCGACCACTTGCGCAGCCATGGTCGCATCTGACACTGGCGAGAGAAAGATGCCCACCCCTTCCCGAACCCTGGACCTCGCCGCCGCCCCACGCACGCACCGGCGCCGCAGGGCCGACCCAGGGGCCCGCCGGCCCAGCGGCCGCCTCACATGAAGACGCTAGGCCCCTCCTCATCGTCGCTGCTCACGGCATGCGGCTCGACCGGCGCGGACCGAGTGTGCGCCCGCGGCGCCGGGGCCAGGCTCGCCGCCAACATGCCACCGACGTTGCCCACGCCGCCCATGACCCGCTTCTGGAAGTGGAACATGCCCATTGAACCGAGCACGCCCACTGCCAGCTCCATCTCGGGCGACATTGCCGACCGCCGCCAGTACTTGCGGTACAGGCGAGAGAGCGCAGAGTCGTACTTGTTGATGTCCTTGCCCACATCGGCGGCCCAGCCATCGAGGTCGAGGAAGGGGCCGAGCTTGCCGTTGGCGATCTCGATGCCGGTGAACATGAGACGCATGGAGTTGCGCATAAACTCGACGCTGCGCCGCTCCTCAGCATTGAGCAGGTGGCGGCGTACCTCGAACTCCATGTCCTCGATCCGGTCGGCTAGCGTGTAGTGCTTGCTCAGCGCGATGCCCTGGCCACGCAGTCGCTCGAGCTCGAGGAGCACGCTCTGCATTTCGAGGAGCAAGTCCTCGCCCGCGTCGGCGCGCGTCGCGCGGCGGGGTGAGCCGCGACCGCTGAGGGGCACGCGCGGCGGTGCCCGCGGCCGATGCTTGCCCCGGCCGCGGTGCGCCCCCCGGCCGGCGTGCGCCTCGGAGCCCGCCGACGCACTGGAGCGGCCTGAGCCCACCGAGCGCGCCGAGCTCGCCGAGCGCGCCGAGCGCGCCAAGCACGCCAAGCGCGCCGAGCGCGCCGAGCGCGCCGAGCGCGCCGACGCGGCGTCTGACACGGAGCCCCCCGACCCCGAGCGGACCGAGTCGGCCTCGTCGCCCGATGCAAGCGGGGTTAACCCCTCGGTCACGACACACCTCGGAACGACACACCTCGGACACATCGGCCACACCTCGGACACATCGGCCACACCTCGGCCACGACACACCTCGGCCACAACACCTCGGACCCACACCTCGGCCACGACACACCTTGGCCACGACACACCTCGGTCACGACACACATCGGCCACACCTCGGCCACGACACACATCGGACTCATACCTCGGCCACGACACATCGGACCCACACCTCGGTCACGGCACACCTTGGTCACGACACACCTCGGACACATCGGCCACACCTCACACCTCGGCCATGGCACACCTCGGCCACGACACACCTCGGTCACCACACACCTCGGACACATCGGCCATACCTCGGCCACGACACACCTCGGTCACCACACACCTCGGACACATCAGCCATACCTCAGCCACGACACACCTCGGTCACCACACACCTCGGACACATCGGCCATACCTCGGCCACGACACACCTTGGTCACCACACACCTCGGACACATCGGCCATACCTCGGCCACGACACACCTCGTGACCGACCTCGGACACATTGGCCACATGTCGGCCACGACACACCTCGGTCCCGGTCACACCTCGGTCACGACACACCTGGGCCACCCCTCGGTCCCGGTCACACCTCGGTCACAACACACCTCGAACACAACACACCTCTGACACATCAGCCACACCTTGGTCACGACACACCTGGGCCACCCCTCGGTCCCGGTCACACCTCGGCCACGACACACCTCGGTCGCGGCACACCTCGGACACATCGGCCACACCTCGGCCACGGCACACTTCGGACCCACACCTCGGCCACGACACCTCGGACCCACACCTCGGTCACGACACGCCTCGGTCACGACACACCTCGGACACATCGGCCACACCTCGGTCACGACACGCCTCGGTCACGACACACCTCGGACACGTCGGCCACACCTCGGCCATGACACACCTCGGACCCACGCATCGGCCACGACAACTCGGATCCACACCTCGGTCACAACACACTTCGGTCACGGCACACCTCGGACACATCGGCCACACCTCGGCCACGACACACCTCGGACCCACACCTCGGCCACAACACCTCGGACACACACCTCGGTCACGACACACCTCGGACACATCGGCCACACCTCGGCCACGACACACCTCGGACCCACACATCGGCCACGACTACTCGGACCCACACCTCGGTCACGACACACCTCGGTCATGACACACCTCGGACACATCGGCCACACCTCGGCCACAACACACCTCGGCCTCGACACACCTCGGCCACGACACACCTCGGCCACGACACACCTTGGTCACCACACACCTCGGACACATCGGCTACACCTCGGCCACGACACCCCTCCTGAAGGGGTCCCGGTCACACCTCGGTCAAAACACACCTCGGACACCCCGGTCACACCTCGGTCATGACACACCTCGGACCCACACCTCGATCGCCGAGATTGACGCGCTCAACATACTGCAGCCCACGGGAGTCTGTTTTGGCCAAGACACCTCGGTCACCAAACACACGGGACACTTTGGCCAAGACACCTCTGTCACCAAACACACGGGGCACTTCGGCCAAGGCACATCGGCCAAACCTCCCTCAAGCCGTCACCAATCACACGGGACACTTCGACCAAGACACATCGGCCACACCCCTCAAGCGGTCGCCAAACACATCGGACACTTCAATCGCGACCCGCCCCTGAAAGGGGCGGTGCCCGATGTGTCGTTGGGGGCAGCGGCTTGCGTCAACGGCGGACGACCCGCGTTGGGCACGTCCTTGAGTTTGCACATGCCACAGGGGCACATCGTTGAAGTATAAAACTCGATGATGAGCGCGAGACCCAGCGTGTCAGTTTTCGCACCACCCCCGCATATGAGGACGCCGGCCATGGTTGTCGTGTCGCACGACGGGGGTGAGACGTGGACGAGCCCACCTCGCGCGCCATCGGGCATACTGGTCGTCGTCCCCAGCGCCGGGACCCAGCAGAACGCCGAGGCGTTCCATGCGCTGTCGTCGCAGCACACCGTGCGGTACGCGGCCATGGGCACGCGCGACGGCGGGTACAAGTACCCGCCCGGGTGGCACGACATGATGACCGTGCCGGTGGACGCCGACTGCACGGACAGCCTCATGGGCCTCGCGCGTGCCATCATTGCCGACATCCAACAGGGGTACACCCCGGCGCTCGTGGTGGTGGAGTCGCGGGGGGGGCAGGTGGTGCTGCCGATGCTCCTGCGCTGCGCCTAGCAAGGCCCGTTTGTGGCAATCAACGTCGGGCCGCTGACTAGCGGCTGCGCCATACCGCGCGAGGCGGAGCCCTGGCTCGTCACCTGTGGCCACGACTACTTCTCGACGCGGAGCGCCGAGGTGGTGGCCACCGAGTTTGCCCGGCTGTCGGCCGCCGACGGCTTCAACGTGCGGCTGGCCAACGAGGCGCACATGCCCGACCTGCGCCACGCAGACCGCCACCTGCTGCCCGTGCTCTGCACGCACATCTTGTCGCGCTCGGGTCCGCCGGTCTGCGAGCTGACGCGAGCGACGCACACGGTGCACGCCCTGCGGCCCGCGCCGGCGACCGCTGATCTGCACGTGACCATGTGCAACCCGGTCCATGCGCGCACCAAGCTGCGCGTCGAGCCGCGCGTGCAACGGGCCTGGTCCGGCACGGTGGACAATGGCGAGCGGGTTGTGGTATGGGAGCAGGCCCACGACACCGAGGGTTACGAGATGCTCCTGGTCGAGACCGAGCAGCGCCTGCGGGGGTGGGTATATGCGCGCAACATTGCGGAGCTGCGGTAATGGGCACCGGTCGCACCAGCGCAGTGCACCGATGGGGGGAAATATCACAGCACCCCTCAGCGACCGCCCATGTTGCACCTCCACTTGCTCGCCGTCGGGCTGTTGGCGGTGTTGCTAGGCGCGTTGCTGTACATCTCCAAGGGGACTGCGTCCGGTGCCACTCGGACCCACAGCGAACCACCATCGGCAACGGCTGCGTCACCAGCCGACCCAGCAGTTGGGGTGACCGCGGGTGTGTCGTCGGGGTCGTCCGAGGTCGAGGTCGTCGACACAGCGGCTGGGGTGACCGCGGGTGTATCGTCGGGGTCATCCGAGGTCGAGGTCGTTGACACGGCGGTTGGGGTGACCGCGGGTGTGTCGTCGGGGTTGCCCGAGGTGGAGGTCGTCGACACGGTCGTTGGGGTGACCGCGGATGCGTCGTCGGGGCTACCCGAGGTCGAGGTCGCCGACCCAGGTGTGGTAAATACGAAGGCGCTGGACTCCTGTGTGACCATTGGCGCGTCCTGTGCGACTCTAGATGTGTGCCGCAATGGCCTCAAGTGCGTCGGCGACATGTGTAGGGTGTGCGGCGCGTTGGGCGCGGCGTGCGCGACGGGCGACTGCTGCGCCGCGGAGTTTGAGTGCCGCGCCCGCATCTGCTGCGTGCCATGCGGCGCGCAGGGCGCGGCCTGTGCCCCGGGCGACTGCTGCGCCGCGGGGCTCGAGTGCCGCGACGGCGCCTGCCGCGTGCCCTGCGGCACGCTGGGCGACGCGTGCGCCGAGTCCGGGTGCTGCGGCGCCGGCCTGCGCTGCAACTCCGAGGCGGTCTGCGAGTGCACGGTCGGGCTCGGCCAGCCCTGTGGACCGGCGCACGGCGGCTGCTGCGCAAACGCCAACGCGACATGCGAGCCCGACGCCGCGGGCGCCAGCACCTGCTGCTTTGCGCGAGGCCAGTGGTGCGGCGTCACCAGCCACTGTTGCGGCGATGACGAGTGCGTCCGGAACGTCTGCGTCGCAAAGTGTGTGCCGCCCGCGCCAGGCGCCTGCCACCGAGGCAAACCGTGCTGTGGTGGCAAGACGTGCGTCGAGCTCACCAGCGGCATGACGGGGGAGCCCTCGGGTCTCTTTGGGTGCGGGGACGTGTGCTCCGCCGCGGAGTGCACGAGCAACGCCGACTGCTGCAGCTCCATGACGTGCGAGGCGGGCGTATGCACGCCCTACTGCATCCCCTACGGGGCGGTGCAGCACTCGGCCGACCAAGGCTGTTGCGAGTCTATGAACGGCGGGGCGATCCGGACGGTGAACGCGCCCGGCGGTCCCGTCGAAATGTGCATCAGCTCGAACGACGCCACGTATGCCAAGACGGGGTGCTGGCCCCCGCCCAGGCGTCCGCCCGAGGTCGGGGGCAACTGCACCGGCGTGGTGGGCGAGGCCTGCCGCGTGGGGACATGCTACGGTTCCAGCAACCTGGGCGGCGGCTGCTGCAATGGGCTGTTTTGCGGAGCCGACCAGACCTGCAAGTGCACCGCGCGCGAGGGCAATCCGTGCGGGCCCGGGGGGTGCTGCTTTCAAGGCCTCGCGTGCTCGGACGGCATATGCACCTGCCGCGCCGAGGGCGAGGCGTGCCTAGAGTCGGCCGGCTGCTGCAATGACGGCCTATGCGCCAACGGCGTCTGCGTGGCCCCCGTCGGCGGCACGGCGTGCGCCGGCGCCGCGCAGCCATGCGCGGTGTCCGCCGAGTGCTGCGGCGGAATGGCGGCCTTTTGCGGCGAGTCCAACAGCTTGGATCCATATGTCGGCAGGCGGTGCCGCGCCCAGCGGCAAGGGGACGAGGAGCCGGTGTACCCAGACTACGCCGCGCAGGGCATCCAGCACAGAGACATCCTTCAGGAGACCTTCTGTGGCAATGCCCTGGGTTACGGCTGGGACGCTGGCACTATGCGCAACCCAGCCTTCGCCGTCACCTGCCGGTCCAAGTATGCACAGGTCCGCGGCTACCAGGGACGCCGCCTCGAGCGTTGCGAGGTTCGCGAAGTCAACGGGGTGCCAAGGTGCCGTTCGTCGGCCGAGGTCATCGAGGCCTAACATCGCGAGGCCCAAGCACATTAACCCGACTCGCCCTTGTTTTTTGGGGGGGGGGGAGGCCGACTCAAAAAAAAGGCGGCGGCCCGGGATTGTTGCGGGCGGCGCGCAGCACGGGTTTGGGTTAACCCGCGCGGCATGGGCGCTTCACTCCTTTGGCGTGGACGCCATCACAACCTGGAGCGCGCGGTCCGAGACGCGCGCCCGCGCCACCGGTTCGGCCACTCGGCCGCTTTGGACGTCGCACTGCAGGTCGATCATCTCTAGGAGCAACCCCACCATCCCCTCCCGACGCACAAAGTCGGGGTCTGTGAGCTGCTGAAAGAGCAGTGGGTGGAGTCGTGCAAACTCCGCGGCGTCGGGCTGGCTCGAGGCGGCGCGCGCCGCCGCGTTGCGTGCGTCCGTCGCATTGTCGAACCCGCGTGTCTGGGAGGCGTGCGCCTCCACGCACCCAACAAGGCGTTCCTTGGACCAGGGCTCAAACTCATTGTCGTACACGGCGCGCATGACCACAGCGTTGGGGTCGTTCGCCGCGCGCGCCTCCACTTTGTTCTGACCGGCTGCCATCAAGCGCACTACCGGGGCCTGAGGAGTGTCCACTACCGGGGCCTGAGGAGTGTCCATGACGCCCCTATTTTCTGACTCCAACTTCGGCGGGGGCAGTGGAACGGACCGCGGGGGAACTCACGGCGCAATGGACTGGCGGCAGCCGTGCGTCAGTGGTTCGCCGCGCACCGGCCAGGTGTCGTGGGGTCGCCGCGCACGACCAGGCCACCCTCGGCAGACCTATGGGCGGCGTGGGGGGGGGGGGGGGGGGGGGGGGGGGGGGGGGGGGGGGGGGGGGGGGCGGGGGGGGGGGGATCGGGCGGCGGGGACGGCGAGGGCGGGGTTGACCCCGACTACCCCCCCCGCTTGGCCCAGATGAGCTCGTTGATTCCCCGGCACTGGAGGTCCGCGTTAACCTCGCACCGTCGGATGAGACGCCCCTGGTAGTTGCGCTCTTGCGAATACTTGGACCGGTAGACGTCGGCGTTGGCCGGGTCCGCCATCGAGGCTTCATCCCACACCTGGCCGAGGGGGTTGCCGCAGAACTGGTTCACGGGCAGGATGTCGCCATACGTGATGCCGCGCGCCGCATATTCCGGGTACACGGGCTCCTGGTTCCCAGTTTGTTTGACGCGGCACGCCTTTCCGGCATAGGCCGCCGTGAACCCATTGGCTTCGCCGCAGAAGTCCGCCTGGCCATCCTGGCAGCACTCGGCGGAGACGGCGCAAGTCTGCACTTCGGCGATGCAATCTCGGGTTACCCACGGAAGCGCAGGTGGCCTCGGTGGCGAGGGAGCGGCAGGTGGCGCAAGCGGCGGTGGCCTCGGTGGCGAGGGGGCGGCAGGTGGCGCAAGCGGCGGTGGTGGCGCAAGCGGCGGTGGTGGCGCCACGCACGTGCCAAGGGTGGTCGAGGTGCGCGCGCCGATGTTGGTAGCAGTGTCCCCAGAACCCGTGTCGTCCCCATAACCCGCACCGTCTCTAGAGCCTGGGTCGTCGCCCGACCCGGGCTCCGAGAGCGCGCGCGCCCTGCGGCCGGGCTCCACGCACTGACCGGAGCAGCACATGGCCGCGCCCACCACGCAGGTGTTGCCCTCGGCCAGGCACGGCGCGGGGCACTCGGCGGTGGCAGTCACGTTGCCAATGGCCCCGTGGCAAGCGACGTTGCCGGTCCGCGGGTTGACACCGTAGGTGCAGGGCGCGCACCCGGCCGTGCAATTGAACCCATAGGGTTGGCCGACGGCCATGTAGCCGGGGCCGTAGCCGGTCGGGTCGACGTAGGCCATGGGGCACTCTTCTTTGGACAGACCGAAGCAGTACTCTCCCGTCACATTCCCAAGCAAGAGCCGGGGACGCTCGCGGAAGCCAAGGTCGGGGCACACCGAGGGCAGCGCCGGGGGGGGCGGCGGGGGAGGTGGCGGCGGCAGCGGCGGCGGGGGTGGCGCGGGCGCAGGTGGCAGCAGCGGAGGCGACGGCGGGGGCGGGGGTGGGGGCGACACGCATGTGCCAAGGGTGGTCGAGGTGCTGCGTGGGCCGATGTTGGTCGAGGTGTCCCCAGAACCGGTGTCGTCCCCATAACCCGCACTGTCCCTAGAGCCTGGGTCGTCGCCCGACCCGGGCTCCGAGAGCGCGCGCGCCCTGCGGCCGGGCTCCACGCACTGACCGGAGCAGCACATGGCCGCGCCCACCACGCAGGTGTTGCCCTCGGCCAGGCACGGCGCGGGGCACTCGCGGTGGCAGTCACGTTGCCAATGGCCCCGTGGCAAGCGATGTTGCCGGTCCGCGGGTTGACGCCGTAGGTGCAGGGCGCGCACCCGGCCGTGCACTTGAACCCGTAGGGTTGGCCGACGGCCATGCCGGGGCCGTAGCCGGTCGGGTCGACGTAGGCCGTGGGACACTCTGCTTTCGAGATTGAAACGCACCACTCTCCTGTCACCTCCCCGAGCAAGAGCCGGGGACGCTCGCGGAAGCCAAAGTCGGGGCATGTCGAGGGCAGCGCCGGGGGGGGCGGAGGCTGGTGGCGGCGGCGGAAGCGGCGGCGGCGGCGGGGGCGGCAGCGGCGGCGGCGGGGGTGGAGGCGGAAGCAGCGGCGGCGACGGGGGCGGCGGGGGCTGCGGGGGCGGGGTTTCCGCTGACTGGCCCCCGCACTCGGCCGAGAGGACCTCGGCGGAGGCGCGGCACTTGAGGTCCGCGTTGACCTCGCACCGCCGAATGCGGCGCCCCCGGTAGCCGGTCTCCTGCGAGTACTTGGACCGGCAGGCGTCGGTGTTGGCCGGGTCCGCCATCGAGGCTGCATCCCACTTCTGGCCGAGGGGGTTGCCGCAGAACCGGTCCACGGGCAGGATGTCGCCATGCGTGATGCCGCGCGCCGCGTATTCCGGGTGCACGGGCTCCTCGTCCCCGTTTTGTCTGGCGCGGCACGCCCTGCCGTCTGGGGACCCATCGGCTTCGCCGCAGAAGCCCGCCTGGTTGCCCTGGCAGCACTCAGCAGATACGGCGCACGTCTGCGCGTCGCTGATGCAATCTCGGGTTACCCACGGAGGTGCAGGTGGCTTCGGCGGCGAGGGGTGGGGCTGCAGCGGCGGCGGGGGTGGAGGCGGCGGCGAGTGTGGCGTTGGCGAGGGTGGCGGCGGTGGTGAGGGCGGCGGTGGCGAGGGCGGCGTCGCCGGCGAGGGCGGTGGTGGCGAGGGCGGCGTCGGCGGCGAGGGCGTCGGCGGCGAGGGCGGCGGCGGCGGCGACGGCGACGGCGGCGAGGGTGGTGGCGGCGGCGAGGGCGGCGGGGGAGGCGGGGGGGGGACCGGTGGCGGCGGC
>Ga0335398_10009860_pt1 | contig 10955 bp, 7 predicted proteins | sample BON03_FD_205742 | JGI IMG/M metagenome (GOLD analysis project Ga0335398, IMG submission 205742) | Freshwater microbial communities from Lake Bonney liftoff mats and glacier meltwater in Antarctica - BON-03 (spades assembly) (version 2) | ecosystem: Environmental > Aquatic > Freshwater > Ice >...
ACTTGACAGCTATGTCGCCTGCAAACGCGTTCCATGAAGTAGCTACTAAAGTATTTAAAAATACTTTATACATTGATGTTCCTCTCTCTGTATCACCAAAATGATTATATAATTTTTTTAATAAGGCGGAACTTTTTTTTGTCTTTCTTTTCGAATGGCAGAGACGGCTGTTTCTCAAGTCGAGGAAATATTTCGATTAGTTTGGAAGAAGCAAAAGAGAAATGCCAAAGAAATTGCTGCTTACGTTAATGACTCCTCCAATGTTACAACAGATTTACTAGACGTCTTGCATCCCGAAAATAGTCCTGTTGAATTATCCAATCTCTTACGTCCTGTAGAAATAGTGTACAAAGGATGCACGAATGATTTACAAATTGAGAAGGCCTTTACTATAGAAGGTCGACCTGGTTTTATATTCATTCCTAACCCATTCAAAAGCCCCCAAGTCCAAGCTCAATGGATCAACAGATTTGCAGTGGAGTATCCAGTAAATGGTTTGAGCGAACGAAACTGTTTAAAATCCGGCCAATGCAATCCTCTAGAGGACGGAATACGATGGGCCACATTGGGTTTTCACTATGACTGGCAGAACCGTAAATACACAGAAGGTCATCAGTCTCCGTTTCCCATTGCTTTGGAGCAACTGGCACAAGATATTTGCAAATCTATGGGGCTTTCTATTGTGTCTGAAACAGCTATAATTAACTACTACAGGCGTAAATCCACTTTGGGAGGGCATAAAGATGACGCAGAGTGGACGGACGAAGCTCCAGTTGTAGCGATTTCGTTCGGACCTGCAGGAGTATATGTACTGGGCGGAGACTCACATGCAGACCCCGGACCACCAGCTCCCGTTCCTTTATTGGTCCGGAATGGCGATGTGGTTTTGCTTGGAGGGCCTTCGCGAATGAATGTTCATGGAGTCCCTTGTATGTTACCGGGGACCTTTCCAGTTGAAGTAGAAGAACAACTATCTTATCCAGTGGCTGCATTTATGAAACAAACTCGTATAAATGTGAATATACGACAGGTTCGGCCCTTGATTATGTCACTTTTAAAACGGAAGTTCTGAGAATTCGGATATTAGAAACGAATCTGCAAGCGAAACTTGGAGGCAATGAAGTTCAATAAGTACATTATGAAGTTGATACACTCCTGACAAACAAAACATCTTAAACCTTATTTAAGTTGGTTCTTCAATTTTCTTATTTAAAATTTTCCACAACAAAAATCGATTTTTTGTAAAGCACTACAAGTAGTGGATAGAAGCCATCAAATGCTATTTCTTAATAAACAAGAGTATCTTGTTGAAAGAAAAGAGCCTGATGGTAATTCGTGAGGTAATCAGGAGCAAGAACAACTTGTGGAATCTCTGAATCCACATTATATTTCTCCTGATGTAATTTAATTGCAACCCTCAAATTAAAACGCCAGCATGAATTTTGAAATTGAAAATAGTGTCTACTAGTTATGTACGTTGAATGAGCCATCCTTTGTATTCGCAGGCGGCTTTGCGGGCAGCTGAGGAAAGCCTTAAGGGAGATGTTGATGTGCCCGAAACAGAATCATCTAGTGGTTCTGTTTTAGATACCTTTGGTCTATCCCATTTACTAGAGGAATGCAGAATAAGGGATGAAACCGATCATGAAATGGACGAACTTCTATCTAGCTACTTGAAGAAGCGTCAAGATAACAAGAATCCATGGCTTATGGTTAAGGATCTCACTGCTACAGCAATAACATTAGATCAGGATCATCGCACTCTGCAAAGAAGATATCAGGATTTGCTTTCTGAAAAATCTTTCTTGACCACCGAAATCGACAGGTTGCGTGAATCTGCAAATTCTGCAGTAGAAAACAAAGAGCATATTTCGTTCAAGGCCTCGATTCGTGAAATGAAGCAAATCATGAGTGCACAGGATGATGAAGTAACTTCGTTGAGAGCGCAGCGAAATTTGCTAGAAAGTAATTTGGAAAAAGAAAGGAGCGCGAATTTAAAATGCGATGCGATGCTTCAAGAATACAAATCTAAAAGCGAGTCGCTTGCATTTGAAATCGGCCAATGGAAAAAAATAACCGAGAAGAAAACCTACGAGCTGGGTTCTCGAATTAAACAGCTGGAACTTGAACTTGAGCTGAACAAAAAGCAAAGATTAGCCGCGGTTACTCACGCAGCAGAATTGGAACAAGAAAATATTACTATTGCAAAGTATAAAATTGGACTAGAATATCGAATGAATGCTTTGGAAGAGCAATTAGAAACCAATTCTAATTCAACATGTATGTTAGAAGAGTCGTCAGGAAGTATGGCTGCAAAGCTGTCAGGTACAGAGTTGGAATTGGCCCAGTCCCAATCTCAAATTCATTCTCTTCAGAAAAAAATATCAGGTTTAACGGAGGAAAACAATGACATGCAACAACGTATTGATATGCTGGATAATGCTCGAATTAATATATACAGCGAACACGAAGAAAAGGTGAATCAGCTGTTACGTCAAAATGATCAAGCTCGAATTGCAGAGCGAAAGTTTCGAAATGATGCTGCTGATTTAAAAATGCGATTAAAGCAAAAAGAAAATGAGTTTGAGGACCACATTTTTACCAGTGATGAAAGAATAAGATCTCTTGAAGTCACTATCAGCACTTTGATGAACAACATGAAAACGTTGGGCAATATGAATCGAAGATCGGTAGAAACCAAAGTTGAAAAAGTTCAAGATGGGAATGTGGCGACTGACCAAGCCAACCTTCTACGAGCTGAAATTGAAAAATCAACACGCAATATGCATTTTCATGATATTGAGAGGCCGTTATCACAGGATTCCATGCAAAAATTTGAAAAAAGTGATTCCAAGAAAAAAATGAAGAAGAAAACGGGTTTACCATATGTACATGAAAAGATCCGTTGAATACAGATTTCTGAAATATGCAAAAGTCGATGCTTGAACCTATGCCGATGGTTCTTTTGGAACCTGGAACAATCAGGAGTTTCAAAGGACACATAGAGGAGGGTGTGTATCAAAGAAGAGGTGAAGTGGTATTCGAAAACGGAAATATTTACGATGGGAATTTCCTCAATGGGCGAATGAATGGCATCGGCACATACCGCTGGATCGAAAAAGGAATCGAGTACAGCGGAGACTTCGTTAATAATCGAATGGAAGGGAATGGAATTATGAAATGGTCTAATGGATACACATACACTGGACAATTTCAATCCGGCAAGCGACATGGACATGGAAGACTAGAAAACGCAGAGTTGAATATCAGTTATGAAGGTGAATGGCAGTCATCCTACCGGCATGGATATGGTGAAGCATTGTCGGGATCGATTTCTAAATATAAGGGAGAATGGATGAATGGAAAGCGTCACGGAAAGGGTCTCATGGTGTTTGACTCGGAGAACACTTTCGATGGTCAATGGGTGGAGGATACACCACAAGGTTTTGGTACTTGGGAGGGAAACAAATCTAAATATGTAGGCGAATGGAAGGCAGGTAAGCCTGAAGGGGAAGGGCAATACATATGGGTAGATGCAAGTCTGTCCATTCAATCGATTCCCAAGTCGTTCATGCACAACCACTATGAAGGATCCTGGCTGGACGGAAAACGACATGGAAAAGGAACTTTTTTTTATGCAGATGGAGCCAAGTACGTAGGGGACTGGGACAATAATCTTAAGCATGGTCCAGGTGTGTACACGTATCCGGATGGACGAGTCTTTAGAGGAGAGTTTTCCGGAGATGCTATGGTAGGTTCTGTATCAGAGAACAAGGAACTATGGTCGATCGGTGTTACACTTAATGTACAAGATATCTTGACAGATTCAGGGCCTGACATTCGCCGCAGCATAAAAGAAATCGAGAATGTTCTTCTAAGACACCATGCTGATCTGAGAGCAGCATATATTAAAGGCTGCAGTATTCCTAGTGGTCATAACTCGATGAAAGCAAGTCAATTTTGGGCTATTTGTCGGGTATGTGGCTTTATAGACTCGCATATGACCGTTTCATTCATCAATAAGATTCTTCTTCAAGTCAGAGAGTCCCATGGGTCCAACGTTGAATGTATCCACAACGACAGCACTGTTCTATTATACCGGGAATTTATGGAAACACTAGTGAGAATTGCATTTTGGAAATATTCCGCGAGTTTGAGTGAATTTAGTATGGGATGTCTCGTATCACGACTTTTGGTTTCAGACCTAAAGAAATTTCTCGATGCCAGCAACGAATCAGTACTTCAGGCGGCGGAATACTTTGCAGATATTGGAAACGAGAACTCTCTTTATGTTTACAAAGTGTGTGCTAATCACGACACCACCACCCCGACTAAAATACTTTCGTTGCTCAGATACGTTGGCTATTTGAAAGAGGGGGTTGTTTTTGAAATTCCTGTTATATATGAAACAAAACAAGATGATGAATCTGAATCAAAAGAGGCTCTCGATGAAAGTGCAATACCAGAACTATCTGAGCAAGAAAAGCCATCGACTCAATCAGTCACTGTGCACTTGCACTTAAACGTAGCTGTTGCTGCAATTCAAACTGCCTTACTGATTACGGATGCTAAGGTAGATATGCAATCGGACATTCTACGCTGTGAATTTAGTCACATTTTCAAGTCGTTGATTAGCGCCATAAGATCCAGTAATACTGATGCATTATGTGGTGCGGATGATGAATGCGTGGAATCTAACTTTATTGAGTCTATCAAGCGAATCTCAAATTAAAACACACTTAAAAAAGAAAACACACGTTCATCACATCGAACCGCATCCTTCCTTCTTGATTTAGAGTCTCTTTATTATTGCTATATTTTATTTTGTAAGATAATGTAACATGACTCTATTAAACGAATGCGGCATTAAAACATTCTTATTAGAGTACATTATTCCGAGTTCTTTTCAAATAAACCGACCATGTGCCCGTCAGGCGATCTCACGGTTGCAACTTTTCCAGTCAAAGGATATTTCACTGGTCCATCAAGTCTGCCTCCTGCCATCATCAGCTTCGGAATTAACGAATCCATATCATCTACATCAAAGTTCAAAAATGGAGAATAACCGGTAGTTGAATCAGCTTCTCTGTCAACAAGTTGAATGGCAAGACTTGTAGCTGAACCAGTGTCAAATTCCGCATATTCTTCAGAAACAAATTTAACTGGCAATCCTATACCTTCATTCCCATAGAAACGGACGCCTAGTGAAACATCCCGACTTAACAAAAGCACCTGCCGTAAACACCTGGACATCAAAATACACGGGGGGCCGTTCCTTTTTGATAGTTGAGTAAGTCGATGAGCTCTCTTAGCAAGGAGGACCTTATTAAATATACCAAGAAGCTCACAAAGAAACTAAAACTTGTAGAGGAGGAACGAGACGCGTTGATACAAGGTAATACAGGACAAGATGCTAGTGAAGGAACCTCGTTTCAGGACTTGTTAAATGAGAAGGAGAAAGAAAATCAGCGCATTCTTGAACGAACGAGGGATCTTTTAGGAAGGTTTAAGAACCTGCAGAGTAAATACGAGGAAATCAAATCGGAGCATGCAGGCTGCTCTAACCAGTTTGATGAAAATTCTCTAAATTCTAGAATAGACCAGCTCGAAAAACAGGCTGGTGTCGACAAACGAGCAGCAGAGGAAATTCTCAGCTTGAACGCCCATGAATCCTCGGTCTTGGAAGCAGATAATCAATATTTGGTTTCTCAGAATAAAGAACTGACAGCTACAATCGAGAAACTCAACCAGGAGATAAAGGACAAGACGGTTGAGTCGAAGATATATATTGACGGACTCGAGTCCCAAATTTCCACGTTGACTCATGACTTGAATGCGAAAACTGAAGAGGTCTCTAGATTGATAGCGTTGACGAATGATGCACGCGATGAACCAATCATAGAGCCTTCTTTGCGTGAAGAATTAGAAGCAAGGATAGAACAAAATGAAAACTTGAAAAATGAACTGAGTTCTGTATCTAACGAATTAGCGCAAGCTGAAATGAGAATGACCGAATTTCAAAGTGAGAGGCCTATCGATGAAAATGCCACTAGTTTGGAATTAGAATCGATGATAGAACAAAATGAAAACTTGGAAAATGAACTGAGTTCTGTATCTAACGAATTAGCGCAAGCTGAATTGAGAATGACCGAATTTCAAAGCGAGAGGCCTATCGATGAAAAGGCCACTAGTTTGGAATTAGAAGCGATGATAGAACAAAATGAAAACTTGAAAAATGAACTGAGTTCTGTATCTAACGAATTAGCACAAGCTGAATTGAGAATGACCGAATTTCAAAGCGAGAGGCCTATCGATGAAAATGCCACTAGTTTGGAATTAGAATCGATGATAGAACAAAATGAAAACTTGAAAAATGAACTGAGTTCTGTATCTAACGAATTAACGCAAGCTGAATTGAGAATGACCGAATTTCAAAGCGAGAGGCCTATCGATGAAAATGCCACTAGTTTGGAATTAGAATCGATGATAGAACAAAATGAAAACTTGAAAAATGAACTGAGTTCTGTATGTAGCGAATTAGCGCAAGCTGAATTGAGAATGACCGAATTTGAAAGCGAGAGGCCTATCGATGAAAATGCCACCAGTTTGGAATTGGAATCGATGATAGAACAAAATGAAAACTTGAAAAATGAACTGAGTTCTGTATCTAACGAATTAGCCCAAGCTGAATTGAGAATGACTGAATCTCAAAGCGAGAGGCCTATTGATGAAGGCATCCAGGCCCAAAGTATCGTCCAGGGTTTACGAGATCAAATTTCGGCATCGTTAGAAATCAATGCTAAACTTACGAGCAAAATCCATGAATTAGAAACTGGGATATCATTTAGTGAAGATATGGCATTGGTTCACGCAAGGGAGATGATTGCGTTGGATACATGCGCCATTATTATAGCTAGTAATCTAGAGTCCAAGTGTAAATATGAATCACAGGTAGAAGAGTTGAATGACGAATTGGCAATTTCACGTGTCAAGGAATTGGATTGGCGCAAGAAAGCCTCGGAAATTGCAAAGAGATTCAAGGTACTAAAAAACCACCTAGATATCGCCAAAACCAATTTGGTTCAACTGAAACCGTTGCATCTATTTTCGCTTCTACACACTATCAGCACTCGTCGCCAGCTGCACAATCGATTTTCTCTCTGGAAACGTATCACTGATACGCTACACCATGTAACGACTGTTTCGGATTTGGGCAACGTACAATCTCAAGTAGCTGAGGAACATAAAAAGCGCTTGGAGAAAGAGTTAGGAAATATTGGTGATCAGCATCGAAGTACCACTGAGCAGCTACAACAAAACCTAGAGACGTCTTTGAAAAGTGAAAAAGATTTGGCTTTGAAATGTGAAAGTATCCATAGCAGAAATGCCGAATTGGATGAAATTGTTTCAGAATTGAGAGTCGAACTTGAGGAAACGAAATCAATTCTTCTAAGCGCATCTGCCGTACCGTACAACTTCGACCCTAAGACTGATATACTATGCGTGGTGGGAATGCCTAGCGATATAGAAACATCTATATGTGTAAAATCGGATACCCACCATCGCTGGCTTTCAATGTCTTCGCTTCAAGAGTGGTCAGAGATGAGAGGTTTCCCTGAAGTGCCATTGCTCGAGACAATTCAAGAACAAATCAAACGAGATGCCAGAGTAGAGATGTCCATGTTGAGAGAGGAAATGGCCAGTATAATGGCAGACAAGGAGTCTTACAAAAGCGACCTTGTTAATTACAAACGGCGGGCGCAACTGGCTCTACAAAAGACGCAGGATGATTTTCGAAAGTTGGAACAGAGGAATAAGGAGTCTGATGATTCTCTTTTGTCTCAACTGCAGTCGGATCTTGCTCGAGCTACTCGGATGATGGATGAACATACTGGTCATGTTGAGGATTTGAAGAACTCGAATTGTGAATTGGAAGCAGAAGTAACAAACTCGAAGAAACTATTGGATGAAGCAAATATAGCCCGTCAGGAACTCGAGTGTTCCATCTCTGGTAGAGTAGATGCAATGAAGAAGCAACTTGAATTTCAGCAGGAAAAGTGTCTCGATGACGAGCGTGCCAAACTAGTCGAAGCAGAAAACTCGTGGAATGAAAAGTTTGCCAAGATGAAGATTAAGTGCGAACACTTTGAATTTGAAATCATCAGTTTGAAAGAGGCCAATTCAAAGTTGATGTTGGTGGAAGCGACATTACGACACGAGAAGGATGTCATGGAGCAGTCTAATGCGGCGCTTCGTTCTGAGTCTACGAAACGTAAAAAACGTACCCCAAAGAAAGAAGAAGTGTTATTATCTCCATTGGAAGAAGAATCCATTCTTGAACAAGTGGGAAGGCAAAAATTTGGTCCAGGTCCTTTTGATGATAAATCTCCTACTAACTTGGAATTCGTGCACGATGCTGCAGAAACTCGTTTTCTTGAGAGATCACCCTCGGAAACATGGGACGATAAATCAGCGTTGTCGATTAATTCAGGTGCTAATTTTATTGTTGGACAATTGGACCAGATGCATCTTCAAGTGACTCGAGAGCGAATTAATTGGAATCGTTCAACGGATACTTTGAAAGGACGGATCGAGGAGCTAGAACGCGAGCTGCATCGTGCTATGGAACAGAATAAACTTCTCAAGGAACAAATAAGGGAAGACGCCCGCAATGAGACGCGATTGAAGCAGCTGCATAGTAACGGGAGTTGCCACGAGGAGGACTCTTCAAAAAGTCTCGTGTACTTGAAGAACGTGGTGTTCCAATTCATGGTGGCTGAACAGGCATCAGCCAAAACCTCGTTACTACCTGTTCTCTCGACTCTGTTGCAATTCAGTCCTGCGGAAATCACCGCAGTTAAAAACATCCTTGAATCTTCGATTGCAACCGGTGGGGTTGTCGGATGGATGTTTGGGTAGTAAGCAAGTCACAGATAATCTTCATGCTCTTTTCTTTCAACAAGATGCTCTTGCTTTTACAATATTAGCGATTGATGGGTTCTATCCAGTACCTGAATTATTTTAAATTAATTTGTTTTGGTTCTGTTTTTAAAAACAACAAAAATCGATTTTTTTTAAAACTACTAGTAGTGGATAAAAGCCATCAAATGCTAATTTATGGCAATCCGTGAGGTAATCAGAAGCAAGAACATTATGTGGAATCACTGAATTCGCATTATATTTCTCCTGATGTAATTTAATTGCATCCCTCGACTTGACAGCTATGTCGCCTGCAAACGCGTTCCATGAAGTAGCTACTAAAGTATTTAAAAATACTTTATACATTGATGTTCCTCTCTCTGTATCACCAAATTTTTTAAACACAACAAAAATCGATTTTTTTAAAGCACTCTAGTAGTGGATAAAAGCCATCAAATGCTAATATCTTAATAAACAGGAGTATTTTATTATTAATTCGAATGAATTACTGATCACAATCAAACTTCAAACATCTATTGTTTTATGGTCTACATTTTTGTTGACGAGTGGTCGCGATGCTGAACATCCAAGCAACTCGTAGAGCTTCAAGTGAAAAACTTTTTAAGATTCTTTCAAGCGCCAGAGAAGACAAAACTTTCTTCTTGATTGCTGGGACGAATGTGATCCAAGATAAGTCAAGTCTTCTCCAGCTCGCCCGAAAGATAGATGTAATTGCGAAAGGTTTGGGGCTTCCTTGGCTTTTTAAGGCCTCGTGGGACAAAGCTAATCGTACCAGTCATGATGGATACAGAGGGTAAGTGGTTTCATTTTCTGGAAAGTAAGTTTTAAAATGACGCATTTCAGCATTGGCTTGGAGGCGGGACTAGACTGCTTGGTACATGTCAAGGAAGAGCTAGGCGTTCCTATTGTAACAGACGTACACGAGACTGGTCATGTGAATCGAGTGGCTCAAGTCGCGGACGTTATTCAGATTCCTTCCTTGCTGTGCCGTCAAACGGATTTGATCCAGGCTGCAGCTCGAAGTGGTCGAATCGTCCACTTGAAAAAAGGCCAATTTGCGTCTCCATCTGTAATGGCGCATGCGGTACGCAAAGTGCACACGGCTGGTAATCCATATGCAATGGTATGTGAACGGGGGACTTCTTACGGAGTGTCAGATTTAGTCTTGGACCCTCGACAATTAGTGAAATTAGGTACTAGTTGTCACGGAGCCCCAATAGTAGTGGATATTACCCACAGTTGTCAATCACCTCCTCATGGTGATGCGAATTCATCTTCGGGTGATCGTTCTATGATTCCGTTTATCGGAAGAGCCGCTGTCTCAATTGGTGTTGATGGAATATTCATCGAGTGTCATGAAACACCGGACAATGCCCCTGTTGATTCTGCTGTTCAATGGCCCATCGATAGTCTTAAACCACTCTTAGAAGAATTGGTGGCTCTTTCTAAAGTTCCCCGGTTTGTATAGAGTAAAAATTATATTAGTCAAGTTATATAGAGATGGAGCGGCGGTAGGAACGGTCTCTTTCGTACGTGGTGGTGATTAGGAATCTCCCTTTGTGTATTTTGATAACGTACTTGGATTTCCCTTGTGTGAGATGGATGCTTTCTATATTAATGTTTAAAAGTGGAAGGGAAGAAGTACTTTTGCACCTTCCTAACGGCCGACGTTGTTTTAGTGGGATGCCAGTTTCTGAGAGGTTTCTTTGATGGCGATGCGGCACCTCATCTATCATTGTTTTTGAGGGCCTGAGTATCTTGTGCATACAGGAGGAGATCATGTTTTGGAAATGAAAATTTGTACTACAGGGACGGATAAATGATATAGAATTCACTAGGAGGTGGTAGCGTAGTGGAACTCTCTGTTGGAACGCCGTTTTTCAGGATCTGTTTTCTGAATTTTTGTGAGCTGTTCCTGAGATATATTTTCGCTTTAGTTTTTAATTCTCTTTTTTACTTTTCTTACTTTTGGGTCTCGAAACGTCCTATATGGTAGATAGGTTCACAGAAATATC
>Ga0335398_10009861_pt1 | contig 10954 bp, 11 predicted proteins | sample BON03_FD_205742 | JGI IMG/M metagenome (GOLD analysis project Ga0335398, IMG submission 205742) | Freshwater microbial communities from Lake Bonney liftoff mats and glacier meltwater in Antarctica - BON-03 (spades assembly) (version 2) | ecosystem: Environmental > Aquatic > Freshwater > Ice >...
ATTTCAATTTTATCAGACCAAAATATGCTGAATAATCTAGATTTTATCTATTATTTTAATTACAAAGCTACCTATCTGAATAAATATGCGAGTGTGTTGGAATTGGTAGACAAACTAGACTCAAAACTTGTGCATTTGTTTAATTAGCTCAATAAATACAATGCTTTTTTAACATTCCAAACTCTTACACAACTCTTACACAAATTGGATGACTTGTTTTTAACATCGTGTAAAAATTTATTTATGTCTCATTTTGTTATTGGAAGTTATTTAAACAAAAAAAATGGAAAGCTTCACATTTACATTCGAAATGAAAAATATAAAAACAAATTAAAATCAAAAAATTTTGTTGGCAGAACATATATAGATGGAAGGCAAAAAATTGTATCTTCAAAAACCTCCAATAAAAAAGAAGCAATTAAAATTTTAGAAAGTTGGTATGATAAACTTCAATTTAAAAAAGAAATGGGTATCGGAATTCACGACAGCTCAATTAAAGATTGTTTAAAAGAGTATTTAAAAACTTTTAAAGATGATCATTCTCGTTCTAAAAATACATTAAGTTTTTTTAAACAAAAATTAGATGCAATAAGCAAGTGTAAAGAATTAATGAAATTGCCTATTAATGCGTTAACTATTGATGATGTTAATAAGCATTTTTTGTTATGGCGATTGGAGAATGCTAAGAAGGACAACAAAGTTTTACGAGGAGCTACTTTAAAAGGAGATTTAGTTGCTTTATCTAGTTTTTTTAATTGGTGTTTTAAAAAAGGATTAAGACAGAAAAAAATAGAAAATTTAAGTACACAGTTATTAACAAAAAAATTAAGGCATCAGAGAACACAGAGAACAGCTTTTACTAAAGAAGAATATAAATTTTTAATCACAACTTCGAAAGAAAGATATAAAGAAGGTCGTTCAAAAAGAATTAGATATGAAAGAGAAAAATTACATCATTTTATTATTTTTATGGTTGGTACTGGTTTAAGAGTTGATGAGGCTCTAAGTTTAGAATGGGATGATATTAAAATGGTAGATAGAAATAAAATTAAATCTTCCAACGAGAGTTTTGGGGAGGATTTTTTAAGTGAGCTAGAAAGATATTATTTGCAAATCAATGTCAGCCAAAGCAAAACTAATGAAAGAAAAGCTTACGGTACGGGTAGCTCTTACTTTGCCTACAATAACCTTATTAGTTTATATGCAAAGACTGGACTTGAAAAGGTGGGAGAAGGAAAGATATTTGGCGTTAAAAGTTTTAGAGTTGGTTTAAATTCTTTGCTCAAAAAATGTAATCTAAAATTTTCTAAGATTGGGGATGTTTTGGTAAAAAGAGATGCAAAAAGTTTTAGAAATACATTTATTCAATTTATGTTAGATAAAGGAATGAGTAGTACGGTTGTGGCAAAAATGTGCGGCACAAGTACACAAATGATTGATAAATTTTATACAGCCAATATGGCTTTAGAAAGTATGCTTGAAACATTTAATAAAGTTTCACGCCCGCAATTAAAAGTGGTAAATTTAAAATAAAAACAAGGCGCTGTGGTGGAATGGTAGACACGCACGACTCAAAATCGTGTATTGCAAAATGTATCGGTTCAAGTCCGATCAGCGCTACCAAATTATTTTATGAAAGCAAATAGAAGTAGAAATTTATTTGATCGCAAGTCTAATAAGCCATTCAAAGTATCTCGTTCTAAATTTGAAGCTTTTTTAAAATGTGCAAAGTGTTTTTATATCGATCGTATAATGGCAGTTAATTTTCCATCTACACCACCATATACTTTAAATAATTTAGTAGATGAATTGTTAAAAAAAGAATTTGATGGTTATAGAAAAAATCAAAAGCCGCATCCAGTTTTTAAAACAATAAATTTCAATGGTGTCCCGTTCCAGCACGAAAATTTAGATAAATGGAGAACTAGTTTAACAGGTGGGGTTGAATACTTAGATGAGAAGAATAATTTAATTTTAAGTGGTGGAATTGATGATGTGTGGTTAGATAAAACTACAGAGTCAATTGTTGTTGTTGATTATAAAGCAACAGCCAAAACTAATGGAGTTGCTGATGATATTTTAGAGCAGAAATTTTATGATGCTTATGGAAGACAGATGGATTTTTATTTTTGGTTATTTAAAAAAAACAAATTTAAGGTAGCTGATTATGGATATTTTATGTTTTGTAATGGCTTAAAGACTAAAGAAGATTTTAATAAACAGATGGATTTTGAATATAAGCTTATAAAATATGAACATAAGACCGATTGGATCGATGAAAAAATTAATGAAATGAAAGCGTGTATGTTGTCAGATAAAATTCCAACAGCTAATGAAAATTGCAATTATTGTACCTATAGTTCTGCTGTAAATAAATTTTATAACAATTTGTGAATGTAGAAAAATATGTTGATGTTTATTTTTTAATACTTTTTCATTTATGCCCAAACTTAGTATTGATCAATTAATAAAACGTTTGCAAAATCGTATTGAGCAATTAGAAAATAATGAGTTATTAGAGGCAAGAGATTTTAATTCATTACTTAATAAAAAACAAAAACAAGCATTTAAAGATGCTTGGAATATACAAAAATATTTACGTAAAATTCATAAAATACCCAAAACAGATCAGTATAAAAAAAAAATTGATTGGAAAACAATTAGAGAAGTTCGTTTAGAGATTTATAAGCAAGCATTATTAGAAGCAAAGGATGGTTTGTTAGAAAGTTATGAAAAAAAACTAAAAGAATTGGAGATTAAACAAGCTAAAATTTACGTCAAAACTTACTTTGATAATATTAAAAATGGTTTTGATAAAATTAAAGCCGCATCACGTGCTAATAAAAAACTAACTATGCACGGTTTAAGAAGAGTAGATTGTTTAAGTGTTGGTAAAATTGGTTTAAATAAACAGGTAAATGAAATGGAAGATGATTTACGTAAGAGATTTGAAAGAGAATTAAACAAAGATAAAAAAAATTGAATGGTTTGGACTTGGGAAGCTAAAGACCAAACATAAAAAGAATACCTAATATTTGCTAACATATGGTTTTGGAATATGCAGGGTTTTTTACTAATTGTTTGGTTAGTAACAAAAAACCCTGCTTTTTGTAAAACCGTGTCTGTAATTCGTAAAAAGCATAAGTATTAATATGAAAATTACCGAAGTATTACCCAAAATAATAAAACCACTTACACCACAACAAATGATGATTAGAAATTTAAAACAAAATATTGAGAATAGTAAAAAGAAATTACAGAGTGAGAAAGATAAGCAAAGAAGAGCCAAAGAGATGGAGATACAGAGAAAGATTATGAGTTATGGATAAGCAATTAAGGGATAAGAATGGAAAGTTGATTGGTATTATTCGAAAAATTGCTGATAGAGAAGAAATTAGAAATGCTAAGGGACATTTAAAAGGTTTTTATTTTTCTAAATTAAATCAAACCAGAAGTGTTGAAGGAAAATTAGTTGGTTTCGGAAATTTATTAACTACTTTAATTTAAAGTTGTCAATAATGATAATTAACTTATATGGAATAAGCTATGCTTTAATGAAATTAAGATAGTGTTTATTAAAAGTTATTAAATAAAAAAAATAAATAACCAAGACAATTAGTATCAAAATATATCTTAAATAAGCTCTATTGCTTGTTTTAATTGCTCATCATTAACATCTATATACCTTTGTGTAGTACTCAAATTTTTATGTCTAGCTAAGCTCATAATTACCTTAGCATTTAGGCTTTTATTTGCTAAGTTCGTTATGAATGAGCGTCTTCCGCTATGTGTTGTAGCTGTAGGTAAATTACAGCGTTTATAGAGTGAATTGATAAGCTGACATAGCGAATTAGGAGAAAATTGAGTGTTGCGTTGGCTTATGATTAATGGAGATTCTAAATTGATGTGTTTATATTTTTGGCTGTAAAAAATTTTATATTTTAATATTTCCAATCTAAGTTTTTTATTTAAAAATAAACGCTGTACTTCATTACTCTTGTTATCTTTAGCACTCAAAATTATTTCATCTTTAACAGTTAAATTGCTATCAATTGCATCTTTCCATTTTAATTTTGTAACCTCTCCAATTCTTAAGCCACTATAAAAAGTCAAACTTATAATTAGTTGGTTTCTTTGTGAATTTTTAAAAAGCTCTAACTGCTTCAAAAATAAAAATAATTGTTTTTGATTTAGTGTTTTTGCTTGTTTCATTACTACCTCCACACATAATATTTTGTAGTAAAAATAGTATTTTCGTTATGTTTAAATTCCTACCTAATTATGCCTTCAGCTAATTACGAGCGTAAAATGGGCATTTTGTGGAGCGATATAACATTTTATACAAAATGTTATGTCAGTATAGCTGTACAGCTCCATCAATACTCTTTGTACAAACAAATGCGATTAGCTCACCCAAATATATGGCGATTAAAGCTATTTTAAAGGTGGTTTTTTTACAGAGCATAGAACAAACAGCTAAATACATTTGATAACAAAGGAAGGGTTAACAGAAATAAAAAATTATGATTTACGGGTTTCATACACACAGTAATTTATATTGGGCTGGTGTTTTTTTACCCATCCCCCTTACTAATGCAAACACAAGAAAAAAGGTAAAATGATAAGCAGTGGATATAATGAGTTAGTAGATTTTGTAAAAAAAGGTAATTGGCAAATATTTGGCACTTTAACTTTTAGGTATAATGTTGATTTAAGACAAGCTGAAAAATCTCTCAACACTTTTTGGAATATTATTGATAGAAAGTTGTTTGGCAATTTAAGCCATCGTAAAAATATTAAAACTAAAAGAATTTGTGTTTTGCAAAAAGGGAAGCTTAACAACCATAATCACATACATTTTGTAGCCAATACAGTTGAAGGAGTTAAAATTGAGGATTTTATTTTAATACTAAAATATTTTTGGTTACAAAAATTGAAGTATACTGGTGAACAAATAAAAATTGATAAAATTAAAAACTTAGAGGCAACAAGCAAATACTTACTACACGAATATTACAAACTAGGCACAAACACTTTAGCACTGACTTGTAGCAACGTATAAAACAATTTGAGCATTGCTTAATTGTTGGTTATTAAACGTTCCAATTTATTTGGGTTGGGCTTTAACTATTGCTATGTCTAAACTAAACACAATGGAGAATGATGGATGTTAGTTAAGCAGATATATGAGCTTTTAGAACAAGCAGAGTTAGTAGACACATTAGAAGAATATAGCACACAGTGGTTAAACAAACACAAAAGTACAGCGAGCTATTTGATACACAAGAACAAGGATTTGAGTACCAATGCCAAAATTAACTGTTTAAGCAATATTAACCATCATATACAAAAGTTCGATCAAAACACCTTACAACACACTTTTAATCCTAACACTCAGCTAACTTTAAATAGAATTAAGAAAATCTTAAAAAATGATATTTTTAAAAATCATACCAATCAAATTTGATAAAACTTAAATTGTTAAACCAACAATTATTTGCTAAATTAAATTATGGATTTATCAGACAGTGAAAAACGAGATTTAATAAAGCTTATTGAAGGTAATAAGCCAATACCAGATCAATATAGATTTAGACTTTTTGAAAAAAGCGATGAGATAGAATTACTTTGGAACGGGAAAAGTAATGAAATCACCAATGTAAATCTTCCATTCCAAATTATTGAGCACGTTGACGAGCCTCGTAAAAATATAGAGCCAGAATTACAAGGCAATCTATTTGATACTAGAGGAAGAAAGCAAGCAGGTTGGACTAATAAACTTATTTGGGGAAATAATAGTTTAGTTTTATCCAGTTTAATTAATGGTCCATTAAGACAAGAAATTGAAAAACAGGGCGGTTTAAAGCTCGTTTATATTGATCCACCTTTTAATGTTGGGGATGATTTTGAGTTTGGAATTGAAATAGGAAAAGAAAAATTAAACAAAAAAAGAAATGCACTAGAACAACTCGCTTTTAGTGACACGTGGGGCAAAGGTGAAGATAGTTTTTTGTCTATGATTTATGAAAGAATAAAATTAATTTACAGTTTAATTTCTACTAACGGATCAATTTTTGTTCATTGTGATGCTAGACTTAACTCAGCTATTAAATTCATATTATTAGAAATTTTTGGAGAAAAAAGTTTTATTAATGAAATTACCTGGCTTAGAAGTTCGAGCGGAAAAACTGTATCAAAAAATCTTCCAAAAGATTTAGATACAATTTTATGGTTTGCAAAATCTAGTGAATATCAATTTAATAATGTTTTCCAACCTTTATCAGAAACTACAATTAAGATGTATTCAGAAGATGATAAAGATGGAAGAGGAAAATATAGGTTATATCCATTACAAAAAACTGGAGGACCCGGACCAGAAACAACTTACGATTATAAAGATGAAAAAGGTAGAATTTGGCCTTGCCCTAAAAAGGGCTGGAGAATGAAATATGAGAAATTAAAAAAATTAGAGTTAGACAATAGATTAAACTTTGGAAAAAATACTTTATCAGAGAAAGCGTATTGGAATGAAAGAGAAAATGAAGGAAGATTGGCAAATAATTTATGGAACGATATAGCAAATTTGCAAGGATCGAATTCCGAAATGGTCCAGTACCCAACACAAAAACCAGAAAAACTTCTAAAAAGAATTATTGAAATGACTACAGATGAAAATGATTTAATTGCAGATTTTTTTTGCGGTTCAGGCACCACCTTAGCTGTTGCTGAAAAATTAAATAGGAAATGGATAGGTTGTGATTTAGGAAAATTTGCAATTCATACATCTCGTAAAAGACTTATTAATATACAAAGAGAAAAAGAAAAAGATGGTAAACATTTTAGACCATTTGAAGTTTTAAATTTAGGAAAATATCAACGTGAGTTTTTTATTAAAGACTACTTATTTAATGAAAGAGCTTTAAAAAACGAACAAGCAGAAGAACACTATTACGAGCTAATATTAGATGCTTATAAGGCTAAGAAACTTGAAAGTTTAGGTATTATTAAAGGAATTAAAAATAATAGAGCAATAGCAGTAGGCCCTTTTAACTTGCAAGTAACAAGACTTTTTGTTGAAGAAGTTATTAAAGAGTGTGCTTTAAAAAAGATTACAACAGTAGATATTTTGGGATTTGAATTTGAAATGGGTTTGTTCCCAAATATTAGAGATGTTGCTGCAAAACAAGGAGTTGATCTAAATTGTTTATATATTCCAAACGATATTTTTGACAAAAAAGCAGTAAAAAAACATCAAATTATTTTTTACAACACAGCTTACATTGATGCACAAATTATTACTAAAAAAGATGAATTTTCAGTTAAGTTAAAAGGATATTCTGTATTTGATAGTGACAATCAATTTGAAGAAGCTTTAAGTGAGTTAGAAAAAGGAGAAAAAAGAGAAATCTTAATGAAAAATTCAATAATAAGAATTCACAAAGATAAAGACGGGAAGATTAATAAAAATATTATTAAGATGAAGTGGGATGATTGGGTTGATTATTGGAGCGTAGATTTTGATTTCGAAAATAAAAAAGAAATTATTAAAGAAGGAGATAGAGATAAGTGGACTGGCGATTTTATATTTGAGAATGAATGGCAATCTTTTAGGACAAAAGAGTCAGATATAGACTTTGAAACACCTTTGAGAAAAATTATTAAAGGAAAGAAAATTGCTGTAAAAGTAATTGATATTTTTGGTAATGATACAATGAAAATATTAGAATTATAATGCCTCTATCAACTTCACCTTACGATATAATTCTACCAAAAGATCGTTGGATTCCTACAAAAGATATTAATAAAAAAGAATTACATCAGATTTTACCTCCTTTAGTAAGTAAAATACGACAAGAAGTTTTTGAGTGGAGAAAAAATAATTATCCTAACATATCCAAAACATCTAAAGCTTTAATTAATTGGTGGTTTTTAACTGAGCACGAAGATTTTAGATATTATTTTGCACAAAGAGAAGCTGTTGAGACAGTTATATATTTGTATGAAGTTGCAAACATAAGAAACAAAGATCAATTGTTTAATAATTATAATTCATTTTCAGATTTAACATTAAAACATTTTTCAGAAAATTGGTTAAGACTAGTAACTAAAATGGCAACTGGTAGTGGAAAAACAAAAGTAATGTCTTTACTTTTGGTTTGGAGTTATTTTAATAGGACTTATGAAAACAATAACGAACTAAGCTCAAATTTTTTAATTATAGCACCTAATATTATAGTTTTAGATAGATTAAAAACTGACTTTGATAATTTACTAATTTTTAGAAACGATCCTTGCTTGCCAGATGACGGCTTTGATAATCAAAATTGGAGAATAGATTTTTTTAGTAATGTTGATGTACATATACAGAAACAAGCAAGAGTAAAAAAGAAGACTGGCAATATCTTTCTAACAAATATTCAAAAAATTTATATTGGAACAGAAGAGGCTCCAAAATTGAATGACGAAGATACAACAGAGTTTTTTTTTGGAAAAAAAGTTAAAAACAAACTTGAAAATGAAGTCGATTTATTAAAATTAATTAAACAAGTTGATGAAATTGTGATTATAAACGATGAAGCACATCATATAAATGATGAAAAGCAGGCTTGGTATGTGACTATTAAAAACATACATAATAATCTTTTTCAGCGAAACTCTCGCCTTTCTTTGCAGTTAGACTTTACAGCAACACCAAAACATAAAGACTCATCAATTTTTGTACAAACTGTTTCAGATTACCCCTTAACAGAAGCTATCCATCAAAATATTGTTAAGACCATCGAAGTTCCTAAAAAGTTTTATATAGATAAGTTAGAACCTAATCCTTCATCAAAATTTTCAGAAAAATGGAGAGACTTTATAGATTTAGGAGTTACTGAATGGAGAAAAAGTTATGAGTATCATTATAAAAGCAAAAAGAAGGCGATACTTTTTATAATGACAGATGACACAACTAATTGTGATGATGTCGCTAAGTTTTTAGAAACTTATTATGATGATCTTAAAGGACAAATACTTACTATTCACACTAACAAACAAGGTGAAATAATAGAAAGTGAAGGACAAATAAAAACTAAAGCAGGTAAAGATGAATTAAATTTTTTAAGAAAAAATGCAAATACGATTGATAATTTTGATAATCCTTACAAAGTAATAGTTTCTGTTTTAATGCTTAAAGAAGGCTGGGATGTAAATAATGTTACAACAATTGTTGGACTGAGACCTTTTGCAAAACCAAAAATTTTACCAGAACAAACTTTAGGAAGAGGATTAAGAAAAATGTATAGGCAAGAGAATTTGAAAGAAAGATTAACAGTTATAGGGACACCTAATTTTATGGAGTTTGTTAGGGAATTAGAAAAAGAAGGTGTTGAAATAAAAGAAATTGATGTTGGTCAAGGTGTTAAAAATGATTTTTATATTACTTCAGAAGTTACAGAAGAGCAAAAAACAATTGATAAATTTGATATAGAGTTTCCATTTATTGTAGAAAATACATTTAGAAATGAAGAATTATTAAAAAATGTAGATCCTAGTAAATTTCAATTTAAGCCAATAGAATATAAAAATTTAGATTTAATTAAAAAAATTAAAATTGTTTGGGAATATACTGTTAGCAAAGAGATAAGCAGAGAGTCAGAGTATCAGAAAAGCTATTCATTGGATGTCTACAATATCTTATCAGCTTTAGTCAAAGATATAATGGACGAAGTAAAACTGAGAAAAGGACTTGGTTTTAAAACTATATGTGAAAAAACACAGCAATTTATTGAGAACTTTTTTTTTGGAAAAAAAATCGAGTTTACAGACGATCTAACTAAAGCCAACTTATGTGTAATTGAGACTAGAAGAACTTTAATTATGATTATGGCTGAGGAAATAAAAAAAGTAATTGTTAATGAAAAAAGTGAAACTAAAATAGGAAAAATTCTTAAATTTTCAGAAGACAAAGATAGACGAATTAAAAACATAGATAATGCAATTTATTTTGAACCAGAAAAAAGCATTTATAGTAGACACTTTTTTGATAGTAAATTTGAAGAAGATGTAAATATATATTTAGAAAAATTGTCAGATGTAAAAGCTTGTATAAAAAATATGGGCTTTATTAAGATTCCTTACCAAAATGCAAATAAAGTATGGAGTTCTTATATACCAGATTTCTTTATTAAATTAAGCGATATCGAATATTGCGTCTTAGAAACAAAAGGAGCAGAATTTATAAATGATCCAATTAAAAAAAATGCTTTACAAATGGCAATTAAAAAAATTAACGAAAACCAAAAAGAAAAAAAATTTACAACCCTTTATGTATTGCAGGATAAATTTGATAAGCTAGCCAACAAACCTTCGACTTTCAAAATTTTTTACGAAATGTTTAAGGAAATTAATATAAATTAGAAAAATGACTGACAGTGACGAAAAAAAGGATTTAATCACTATTTTAAAAGGCGAAAAAAGAACTTGGTTTGTTCAAGTAGAATATTACCCAAATAATTTGAAAGATAATGAAGAGTGCTTGGTCAATAATACAATGCAAGTTACCTTTAAAGTTAAAGCAATTTCAGAATCTGAGGCAAAAATAAAAGCAATTGAAATTTATGAAAGTGAATTTGGAGTAAATGGAACAAAAGTTGCTCAACAAAGCGTAGAGGACACAGATGCTCTACAATTAAACAAGTTTGTAGATGGTAAATATAATTTAAAGATTTCAGAATAATTTATGAAATATAAACAATTAAATAAGAATTCCTCTTACACAACTCTTACACAAGAAATATATGCTTAAAAACCATTGTAAAACAAGAGGAATTAAATGACACGAATAACTCAAAATCTAGCGTACGCAAGTACATCCCGGTTCAAGTCCGGGCACTCGCACCATAAATAAATGAACTTATCTCTTTGCAATAATCTCCCCGAACTTTTTTTTGAAAAGAGCAAGAATAACTCC
>Ga0335398_10009864_pt1 | contig 10952 bp, 7 predicted proteins | sample BON03_FD_205742 | JGI IMG/M metagenome (GOLD analysis project Ga0335398, IMG submission 205742) | Freshwater microbial communities from Lake Bonney liftoff mats and glacier meltwater in Antarctica - BON-03 (spades assembly) (version 2) | ecosystem: Environmental > Aquatic > Freshwater > Ice >...
ACTCGTGTCTGCTCGTGGGAGAGAGAGGGAGGGGGGCGGTGTGCCGCTAGGGACTGTGCCTATGCTATTCTGGTGTGGGGAGGTGTTTCTCGGGGGATCAACATATCATCATCAAGGGGGGTCAGGGCCATAGCGGCGGGCCCCGGGACGTATGTGTGTGTGTTTGGCAGAGACAACCTCCCCAGGGGCTCAGCAGCTGAGAAGCGACATCGGTCGCTCTAGTAGTTCGTAGCAGTGACCTGCCTCTTAGGGAGAGGCGCGTGAGCCTGTTTCGCGGCGTTGGGAAGGTTGCCACCCGTCACTGTACGGGTGACCACGTTGGTGTTCGGGGCGGTCAAGTTGACCGAGTTATAAAGTTAGACCATTCAAAGGGCATTCACAGTGACTGGTCGTTAGTGCACATCCGTTCGCGCTATTCAGGAGCAGCCCTCGGTGGACGACTCGTGCCGAAGGCCGATGGCGAGCTCCGGCGCCGTGTGGACGAAGGCCTGGCCGTGGCTGACCGGCGCCGTGTGGCTGAAGACCTGGCGGTTGCGGCCAAGGTCGAGCCCCATGCCGCCGAGCGGCGAGGCCAGCGGTGAGCCGGCGATCGCCCCGGCGGGCAAGTTCATGGCGGCGGCGAAGGGGTCCGAGTAGCCCAAGGAGGAGCACTGGTTGTAGCCGTTGTAGCCGGCGCTGAAGCTGTAGCTGGCGCTGGGGGGCTGGTTGTAGCTCGCGCCCTGCAGCGCCATCGAGGAGCAGGAGGGGGCGCCCAGCAGCTCGGAGCACGAGCCGAGTCCGCTGGCGAGCCACGCCACGTCGACGCCGTCGCACGTCGCGTTGACCAGGCCCATCGAGAGCGGGAGCGGGCGGCTCGTCGCCGGCGCCGCGCGGGTTAAGGGGTTATGGTTAAGGGGGTTAACCCCTAAGCCCATGTGGAGAGGCGGGCCCTGCTTCTGCGCCGTGCTCCACGGGCCGTGCCACGTCGACGGGGTGGACTGGCAGTCCGCGTTCTCCGTTCCCTCAGAATACGCCGCCAGCGTCGCGGAGGCGGTGGGCGGCAGGCGCACGTGGTAGGGCGAGACAAACGCGTAGGCATGGGACTCGCCGGCCCTGGGTGGCCGCTTGCGCTTGGCCAGCGCGCGCGACGACTCCTTGAACAGCTCCGACGCGACGGCGGCGACGGCGGCGGCGGTCGCCACGGCGGCGGTGGTGGCCGAGCCGCGCTTGCGGGCCGGCACCTCCTCGCCGGGGTAGAGCGCCTGCGCCAGGACCTCGGGGGCCAAGCCGGCGCAGCCCTCGGAGCCGGGGCCGCCCTTCAGCTGGCGGCGCAGGTTCTTGCGCATGGTCGAGTTCCACCGGTTCTTAATGGCGTTGTCGGTCCGTCCGGGCAGGTACTTGACGATCTTGGACCACTTGGTGCCCAAGGACTGAACCAAGTGATGGATCAGCGCGTCCTCCTCGTGCGACCAGTCCTCCTTGCTCACCTCTGGGCAGAGGTGGTTGTGCCACCTGCGACAAAAAGAGATGGGGGTTAACCAACACGTTTGCAATGGCCGCGTGTGCGCGGAGCGGGGCTGAGCGAGCGCACCTCTCGCGGCACTGCTTGCCGACGCGGCCGGGGAGGTGCGCCGCGATGACGCCCCACCGGCGCGGCCCATGCTCCACGATCAGGGTCAACAGCGTCGTGTCCTCATCAGCCTGCCAAGCCCGCTTGAGCACGCCAAGCGCGCTAGAGCCGCGCCGTGGCAAGTCGGACACGTTGAGGTCGTCCGACGCGTTGCTGCTGAAGGCTTGCGTGCTAGGGTTAACCCGAGGCCACCAGCCCGCCTCGGCTTCGCCCAGCATTTGGTCGCCGTTGCGGGCCGATAACGCCGGCTAAAGCGGGTCGATTTATTAGCCCCAGGGCCAGGAACTGCCGAGAAGCCTATCTGGCCAATCAAGGCAACGTCAATCTTAGGCCTGACGCAATCGCACATCTTACTACGAGTACAAGTATAGAGCTCGATTTAGGGTTTCGTACCCCCAGCCCTGATTAACCCCGAGCATCCCTCTCCAGCCGAGGGTATCACTTATAGACCCTACTGTACTGCAAGCAGTGCAAGTTGATGGTTGATGGTGTACACCATCAGCACACGCGCGTACACGCGCACACAGGCCCGCGGCGCCACGCCAGAGCTCCGGCGTGTCGCGGAACCACATCCCACGGCTTGTCCGCAGGCAGGCATTCCACACAAGACCACCATATATGTAGCCCTAGTCCTAGTCTGTGTGTGGCCGACCAAAAGGCAAAAGGGGTGCTCATACGAGTACGAGTACGCGATGATGTGGTGATGATAAGTTTTTGTCTCTATCCGTACGAAACTACGAAACACCTACCTACAGTAACACGCCCCCACCACCGTTGACGCTTGAGGTCATCTTATATCTTAGACTTAGAAGGGTGACCTTCTTACGATCATTCCCTCTTTCTCTTTCCCTTTACTTACTTATACTATAATAGTTATACTTATTATATAATATAGAGCTACTTACTTATAAAGACTTATACATATTATATATATATATATATATATAATACTTATATAGTATTAGTATACGCACACTCACTTATACTTACTCTTACTCGTAGGTTACAGGTTACGGTACTGTAGGGTCTTGGATTTGGATGTTCTGTAGCATATAGATATAGCATATAGCATCTGTAGCATCGGGGGATGCTATACATGTATGTATGTATGTATGTAAAGATTCGGCGGCTAGCATGCTATATATAGTATACTACCTACACTCGGGTTAACCCGCAGCACCACATAACTCGGGTTAACCCGAAATGGTCTAAAACGAAAAAAAAAGTTGAGCTATGTTAGAGCACTGTGTAGCATCTGATATGGAGGCTACCATAGCCATAGCATTGTAGCATGCTATAATATAGTATGCTACAGCTACAGAACATCCAAGGGTAGGTAGGGTAGGGTCAAGGGGGTTTCGTTGGGGTTAGGGTTAACCCTAACCCTAACCCTTAACCCTTAACCTCGTTGGGGTACGGCCAGGCAGGGCGAGCGACCAGCCAGCAAAAGGGAGAGACCCGGAGATCCGCGCACAGAAAACTCGCACAGGTTGGCGCACAGGCACAGGCAGGGACCTATTCGCGGCTCGCTGCTGCAAGTTGCGCTTATGCCGCGCGGTGCGCGGTGCCGCGGTCCAGGCAAGCCTATATTCATGGATCAGACGATTCAACCTAAATCATGCTAAGTACTAAGTAAGTTGGCCCTGACAAGACATTGATATTGCCAATATTTTATTGCAATAAAGGGGGTCGTGGGGAAAATATATTGCGCAATATTGTATAGGTAATAAAGGGGGGCTGGGAGGGGAGTATTGCACAATAATGTGCAATAATGCCCCCTTTTATTCCGTGTCGAGAACGATTTTTATTCAGACACCTCCACCCATCCAAAATCCGACCCCTTAATTAACAAAACAAAGAAACACCCACAAACACCTCCAAACACCTGAAACACACCTCAAAATCGGGCTGGGGGGGGTGCAATAACTGGTAATATTGTGCAATATAATATTGCACAATAAATTATTTACAAAGGGGGTGTTTGCAAAAAATATTATTGTGCAATGTGCAGTGAACAATGAAGCCTCGAAGTGAAACAATATACAATATTGTAAAGGGTAATAAGTAAGGCACGTGACTCGCCCGGCGAGTCGTGCTTGGAGCTTGGCCAATGCCAATGTGAGTTGCCGAGTCATCAAATCATGCTTAGCCCAATGATCCGATTTGAGCCGCATGATTCGGCTCAAAGTTCACAAATGCCAAAAGTTTCACAGTACACAGTACACACACACACCTCAAATTATCGTCCCCTATAGCCCCCCCGAGCATCTATCAATAAAATATAGCCTGTTCGCTTTTAGAGTACCGAGTACCCGGCCTCGTCATGAGCTGAGTGCGCGTGTCCGAACGTCCAAACTATATTAGTGTAATAATAATAAAATCCTCTAACGCGAGGGCGTCCGTAGCGACAGTTCGGCCCTCGGCCCTCGGGCGGGGGGCGGGGGGGAGGTTATGCCCGAGTGTGTGTTAGATTCACTTTCACTGTGTAACAGAGTAAAAAAAGCGCAACTTCACAGACAGCAGACGGTTTTAATATCACGAGCACGCGAGCATCCACTTACACACGCACAACTGGAAACTAAACTGATCTGTGGATCTAGATATGGATTTAAGGTTATTGTTATTGTGACCCGAGAGATAGCTTTAGTCTGAGTGTATGTGGCCGACCAAGTGGGAGCAGCAATAAGTACAGTTTAGGACTCGAGTCAGCATCCTGGTTACTGGTTGGGGGTATATACATATATATAGGTTCATTTTATTTATATATGTATAGCAGATACAGTTAATTATAGTAGTACTAGTACTATTAGCTATTAGTACTACTAATAGTACTTATATATATAGTGTACTTACACGAGAACAAACTTTATTCGTCTGGGTCTGAGTCTGAATGTCAATCAATCAATCAAAGGTCCTCACAAAGCCACACCCGGGCCTAGGAGAAGCTACATCCCAGCACCACCACAGGGGGGGCGAACCCTGCATGATAAAGTGATGCAGGCTTGGGGGGCAATAATGAACGAGTCGCGACAGCACTAGTCTGCGAAACTCGTTCGTTTAGCACGCCTTTTATATTTCAATGGCGAGCATAAAACTGATGGATGCCACCTCCGCAGGCGTCTCCTCTCCTGGGGGGGAGAAGGAGGTGCCCGGGTACGTGGTCCCAACTTATAATACCTGCAGTAATAATAATACAGTGGCCGCGTGCATAAAACTGATGTGGACGCCACCTCCGCAGGCGTCTCCTCTCCTGGGGGGGGGAGAAGGAGATGCCCGGGCTCGTGGCCCCGACCTATAATACCTGCAGTAACTATGGGGCCAGGGCTAGGGCTGGTGGCACGTGTCTTGTGGCTGTATTGCATGCGGCTAGCATCATCGGGTGTTGGGGGTGTGCGACGGGTGCGGCTAGCGTTATTGTATGTTGGTAGCTGTGTCGGTGTCTTGTGGATGTTCTGGATGCGGCTAGCATCATCAGGTGCGGGGGGGGTGCATCGGGTGCCGTCCGAAGGCTAGCCGCACCCGTCGCACACCCCCAACACCCGATGACGCTAGCCGCATGCAATACAGCCACAAGACACGTGGCCACCAGCCCTGGCACTGGCCCCATCATAGTCCCTTGGCCGACGAGCGGCGCGCCGCTCGGATCGCAGTCCTTGTCGTTGGTGGCCGCGTTGAGGTCGGCGGGTGGTCTCCTGAGGCGGGGCAGTGGGCAGTTGAAGGTAGGGCTACTGGTGCTGGGGCTGGCGCGGGAGCAGCGAGCAGCAGTGCATTGGCAGTGCAACACACCCGTAAGGACTGGGTGACCGGGTCGCGCAGCTGGACCTCCTTGATGACGACCGCGCGTACGTTGTCCAGGAGCTTCATGCGCCTGGCCTTGGTGTTGGCAGCGCTGGCGGATCTGCGATGCAAGTTTTTGAGCTGGCGCTGCGTCAGGTGTCCCTCCTGGAGCTGCCTGGCCTGGAGCTTGGTGGACCGTTTGGCAACGAGCTTGGCGGCGGAGCGTCTGGCGAGCGCTCTCTGGCGCTCCTGATCGTGAAGCTGAAGCTGCGAGGGGGCGGCGGGATTCGGGCGGCGCCGCTGCACCAGCTTCCAGTCGTTTTCCGGTGCAGAAAACATATTGCGCAGAGAAAATTCAAGTTCCAGCGGTATTTTTTCAAGTCGCTGAGGGAAGGTGAGGGCCTTCCTCGTGTTGTGCGTATGATGTTTTGTTTTAAAATTAAAATTATGGCATCTGAGGGCTGGGTACCCAGCTTCTAATCTTAAAAGATTTTTTGAAGCAGGGTGCCACCAGGATTAACCATAATTTGCTGGTGATGACCAGTTCCCGCACAGATGGCGCGCAACCAGGCCCAACGCTCTAACTAATTATAAGGCTGTATAAACGTGGCTCTAGACTTAGAGCTAGAGCAACTTGCGTTGCTTGCTACGCATAAACTAGTGTAGAGCTAGAGCTACGAGAGGAAGATGAAGACTTTTTCTTTCTTTCAAATCCTCTCGATCACCGATCACACGATCACGGAGTTGTTGGTGTGGGGTGGGGCGGGAGCGGGGGTGGGGGGGGGGGGGGGGGGGGGGGGGGGGGGGGGGGGGGGGGGGGGGATGCAGGCGGTGGGTGGGTACACGAAGTAGGAGGGCTCAATTAGAAAAGCAATTTGCCATCAAGCAGACAGGGCGAACGGTGTTTTGCAAAGGAGAATAGGGCTATTTGGCAAATAGTAACTAGTAACAGTAACAACTCACAACTCATGGTGGAAAAGCTATTCGGGAAAATCTCGCAAACTCATGTTACTTTTGCCGCTATTTACTATTTATCACAATAGTAACAAAAGCTTGATCACTTTTGTGCTATTGAGAGTAATCTCAACAAATCATGTACATTTTTCTGCAATTTGTACACAAAAGCAACACGCTTGATTGACTTTGTGCTATTTTATCAAATAGCACAAACTCATCATCGGGGTTAACCCCATGACAGATAGCGGTAAGCACACCGCTAAATAATGTCGTTATGTTGATATGTTGAGCGGCGCCTACGACACGAATAACGATTCGTTATGTTCGTAATATTCGTACATCCTTAGTTCTGGTGTGCTCGTGCACCCGGCGCTCGATGCGGCTCGGCTCGAAGGGTGTGTTAACCCAAGGTGCTCACTTCTTCATCTCGAAGAAGATCATCTTGAGCGGCACACTGCCGGAATTTTTGACAATGTGCTTGAAGAATGGCGGCGCAGTCATGGGTGCGGAGACGGCCTTGCCCGAGTAGAGCGGTACCTTCATACCATCACCCTCTCCGTTGGGGAAGATGGTAAGCTCATCGCCTTCGAGCACGTACATCAAATGGTCCTTGTGATAGTGGAGCGGATCTGCCACACCCGGCGCCATCGTCAGCTCGGCGGTGATCCAGTCGTCGTTCTCGGCGAGGATCGTGCAGCACTCCGGCGCGACCGCGAAGGGTGTGGCCCAGTCGCCCGGCAGGACGCCGCCCTCGCCACACGGCGCGCACACGAGGTACGGCTCGACGAACAGGACCTTCACCTCGGTCGTGCCAACGTTCTTTACCTGGTGGGCGCCGGCGGGGAAGATGGGGTTAACCCGAGGGCTCGACGAACAGGACCTCCTCGGTCGTGCCATAATGTTATTCACCTGGTGGGCGCCGGCAGGGAAGATGGGGCACGCGCCGGAGGGAATCTCCACGGCGTGGGGGTTCTCCTTGGACTTGCCGTTGGACTCATAGTCGGTGATCTGGAGCTTGCCGCCCTTGATGAAGTACATCGAGTGGCTGGGATGGTCGTGCGGGACGTCTTCCTCATCAGCCTTCAGCGTCATTTCGACGAGCCGTGCGCCAGGCAGCTCGGCCACGACCTTGTAGCTGTCTGGGTTCGACGCGCAGCAGTCGGGCAGGACCCGTGAATCCGAAGGGGGAAGGCTGCGGACCCACCGGCTTCTTGAAGCAGTTGAACATCGACATGCTTTTTCGGATAAATATCGGATAGGCCGCGGCCTTTGGGGGTACACGGGGTGAATTATCGTTGTGACAGAATTAGAACAAGTAACAGTTTCTAACCAAACGCGGTGCCGCCGCGCCGACAGCCTAAACTGTCCAACATATACCGGACCGGCAGTCGGCATAGTTTGATAGGGGGCGGTAATGGGATGTCGTTAGTTCCCACAGATGCGCGCAACCAGACGCAACGCTCGGGTACGCCGACGACGCTCTCGGGTACGCCGACGACGCTTTCTATATCGGTCTAGAGCTCGGGTTAACCCGAGCTCTAGACCGATATCGGGTTAACCCGAGCTCTAGACCGATATAGAAATCACCGTCGGCGTGTTTTTTTTTTTTTTTTTTTTTTTGCGACACCGACTTAGGCAACACGCAAAGCGCGCCGCGCGGTGGAGAGAGAGCGACTGTGTGCTAGACCGTCATGGCCGTAGGGGTTGGAGTCCGGGAGGCAGGATGCCCGGGCGCGATGCGTATGGGCAGGGCAGGAGGACTCCTGGTGGACGGCACGGCTGAGGAGCATCTGCGCATTGGAGCGCTGGAGGATGCAGGAGATGCAGGTGCGCCACTGGAGCACAAACACCCACACCACCGCACAAGCGCACAGCACACACACAAAAAGCACCGACCCTGTTTAGGGTTCGGTATCACTATCCGCTACCGGGGACCGCTGAGGTGCAGAGCGTTGGATTGCCCTGGCTCCGCAGCGGGCGTCGAGCGTCGAGCCGAGCATGCGAGAATTCTCACGGCAGATGACTGCCGCGACGTGGCGCTCGTAGCGGAGCCGGTCGTTGATGACGGCCCAGCCTGACTCGCCGTTCTTGCGAGCAGCCTTGAACTCCTTCTTGTAGTAGGGGTCGACGGGGGTCTTCTTGAAATCATCGCCCCAGCCTCCGTAGGTGGTGAAAACAGCGGCGACGACGCGGCATTCGAGCTTGGAGGCGAGGTCGTCGTACTTGGTGTGCTTGTTCTTCTCTGCGAGCTTGGTGCAGTGGTCATTGGAGGCGGCGGCGGCGTTGCAGATGTAGGTGGGGCAGGTGGGGCAGGAGATGGTGACGTCGAGGATGGTCTTGGGCTCGTCGACGTATGGGTTGGAGACGTAGGCGTCGCCTGCCTTTTTGCCGTCGTCGTCGAGGATGGTGTGCTCAATCTCGATGTTGAAGTTGTAGCCTTGCTTGGTGAGGTTGGCGGCGATCGGGCCCTTGAGAACGGAGTTGTGACGCTTGAGCGTGCCACAGGAAGAGCATTGTAGAGCGTGGGTGCCCGAGAGGAACGTGTCCGTGATCTCGTTCATTCGTCTAGGCGGGAACTCGCGGCAGGGAGAGGCACAAGACCTGTCTGCGAGGACTTGGAGCGCGCCTAGGAGGCCAAAGCGGTGCCAGTAGTTTTGGAGAAACTCCTGGTCTGTAAGTCGGAGATCGGCGGTGGAGGGGACGGTGGAGAAGAAGAGACCCGCGCTGTGCTGCGAGGACTGCGAGATGCTGCACTTAACGTTGAGGGGTACAGAGCTTCTCCGGGTAAAGGCGATGGTTGCGCTGCGCTGCAGTACTTGTGTTAAGGAACGCTGGGAGTGGCGTCCCGCGGCTCTGGGTAGGAGGGTAATGTTGGGGATGCTGGTGGCAGTGTCGGGGGTGGGTGCTTCTGTGAGGGCGCGGTGGATGTGTTCTGTGCGCCAGTCGAGTGCGAGTTCGGTCTTTCGAATCCTCTCGATCACACGATCACGGAGTTGTTGGGGTGGGGAGCGGGTGGAGAGGAGGGGGGGGGGGGTGCAGGCGGGGGATGGGTACACGAACTAGGGGGGCTCTGTTACAAAAGGCAGTTTGCCATCAAGCACAAGCACAACCATTCACAGCAAGCGTTCACAGGTCACCAAAAAACCTCGTCGCCGCGCCAACGCGCGCCCAGCTGACTAGACTCATGGGCAAGGCGGCGCTGGTCTTCGACCCGAGCGCGCGCAAGGACTTCATCACCGGGTTCCACAAGCGCAAGGTGGAGCGCAAGCAGAAGGCGCGGCAGAGAATCTCGGCTGGCGTACGCACGGATAAGCTCGAGCAGCGCAAGGAAAAGCGGGAGCAGCTCAAGGCGTTGCGAAGTGGCGAGGCGATGGTCGGTGCGGGAGGCAACAGCCTCACGGGTGCTGCTCCTGACGGCCGCGAGGTCAAGGTAGAAGGGCCGGCGCGAAAGCCGGTGGCTGGGGACGACGACGACCCCGACGCCGAGCGCGCGACGTACGACTTTGAGGGGATGGTCGCGACGACTGTCGTCTCGTCGCTCGAGCCGGAGCCGGAGCCGGAGCCGCCGCGGCGGCGCCCCGCGGACCAGCGTGGGCTGAGCGCGCCTCGCCCGAAGGAGAAGAAGTTCAACCTGGACGTGCCGCTCATGACCGCCATCCCCGGGTACAAAATACCAGGGGGCAAGAAGCTGCCCAAAAGTAAGAAGGAGAAGAAGAGGACGGGGCCCATCGGAAAGAAGGAGAAGGCCAAGCACAGGGGGCTGACTCGAGCAGCCAGCCGCAAACCAAGTTGAGCCCCCATTCACGGAGTCATCCTGGCGGGGCGGGACGGTGTGGGGTTGGAGAAGCGGAGAGCTCGCGAGTATGTGGTTCTCGGGCCGCGACCCCTAACTATTACGTGGTGTGTGGACTGTACATGTGGTGGCGTGGGTCTTTTGACTGTAGATCTTTCTTGAATTTTAAACCATTCTATTTTCCACACAGAGATCTTTTTATTAAATTTTATTATGTATATATTATATAATATTATACTAATATAATTATTATAAGAATGGATATTTTAAATATATATACACAAATACTTACACTTATTATACTTATGAATACGTAAATATTAAATACTTATATTATGATTATGATAATGATGTTAAGAGAAAGAGTGAAAAGCTATTTTATATAAGTCACATCTCGCGTAACCAGAAACACATCATGTTTAAGTGCTTTTTGGTGTCGTCCAAAAAGCACTTAAACATGATGAAGTAGTTTTTTTTTTTTCATTGAATCCCATTGCGCCACTTATAACTATCTACGACCATCAACAACCGACCCCCACACCCACAGCGCATAAAAACACCAGTCACAGTCACAAGACAGCGCAGGCCGACCCGTCGGTCTGCGCAGGCGGGGCGAAGAGCGGCCACTCGGCCGCGTGCCACTCCTCGTCGCCTGACGCCTCGCGTGGCTCAGCGGGCGCCGCGGCGGCAGAGAGCTCGCCAGCGAGGTAGAGCGCGTGGCAGGAGTGCGCGTCGCCCCTGTGATGCAAGAGACAAGACTGAGACGGCGGTGTGTGTGTGTGAATATATATATATGTATATATATATATATATATA
>Ga0335398_10009865_pt1 | contig 10951 bp, 12 predicted proteins | sample BON03_FD_205742 | JGI IMG/M metagenome (GOLD analysis project Ga0335398, IMG submission 205742) | Freshwater microbial communities from Lake Bonney liftoff mats and glacier meltwater in Antarctica - BON-03 (spades assembly) (version 2) | ecosystem: Environmental > Aquatic > Freshwater > Ice >...
AACTCTGAGCTCAAAGAAATCGAAACCGAAATTTCTCTTTTTTGTTAGACCAGGCAGAGAACCCGTGTTGCATAGAGTTTGGTAGGAGCGATGCTGGCTTGCCGCACCCACTGTGAAGCACTGTTTGCCCCCAGACTCGAACACATACTTAGCTGAGATCTCGATGTTGGACAGATTGACTGGTTGCCCGTTCGGTGTAGGCTCGCGGTTGGTGCGTTTGTTGTAGCCGAGAGGATGAATGCAGTCAAGGCGATCAATGTACGAATCCTCCACACTCGCCACAATTCTTGGATCGTCGGTAGACAGAACCTCGAGAATTTCAATTGTGAAGGCTTTGCGGCCATACTCAACTAGGTCTCTCAGCAGAGATTTGCTTCCCTCGCCATCCAAATGCTGTGAGATTCGGCGAGGTATGTTCTTAGTTTGCCCAACGTAGGACTTGCCTGTGGGTGAGCAGAAGCGGTAAATGTATGTGAGCTCGGGCAGTTTGAGTTCGATGTTTTCGCTTGGTCGTTGAATAAGAATAGACATATTTTCAATGTTTTATACAAGGGGAAACATAGTTTTATTGAGCAAAATTCAATTAACATATTCGGTGTAGGGTTGTGAAGGGTTGGTGTAGGGTTAAGATATCAACCCTACACCCCCAAACATAGCAGCCAGCCTCACCATTCCCCTTCTCTCTCTCTCTATCTGTATTATTTTTTTTGGTGTGTATAGTGTGTAGGGTTGAAGACGAAACATATTGAAAGTCAGAAAGAAAATACATTTACTTTATTTCTCAAACCGATTAAAAATAACCCTTCAACCCTACACAACCCTACACCGAAATTCAAAGATACCGAGATATGGAATGGTGGTGGAGATGCTGCGAACGTGCCCCCATGTTCTGGTGTGTAGGGTTAATTATCGATGAAATGCTTTGTGAATTATCTATTAAACAAATATAATAGACATAGTATATCAAACTAAAACTTTACTCAACTAAGTATAAAAGCTATGCCTCGACCAGATTATTTACCAGATTTTGATTCGGATTTTGATTCGGGTGTCGATTCGGATGTGGAGGACGTAGCTCCTACACCCAAGGGTCGACCAAAGAAGCTTGTCGATTCGTTTATGAATTTGGAGGAACGCTTCGATCAACACAAGCTCAACCACATTATCCAACACGAAGAGAAATTCCGAGGTATGATGCGGGACAAGTCCTTCGATGATGATTACAATCCATTCGCTATCGCTAAGAAGTACCTCCTCAAGTCTCACGATGGCCAGATAGCCGTTCGCTACAAGCAAAATGCAAGCCTGGGACGCTTCCATGCAACGGGTAGCCTCTCAATGCAGGGGATGCCTCGAGAGCTACGGCACACGATCGCTGCGGGCAAATACATCGATATCGACATGAAGAACGCTCATCCGGTCATTCTACTCTTTCTTTGTGAAGGCCGAAACATTCGAACCCCTTGTCTCGAACAATACATCAAGAATCGAGACACGTTGTTGGCGAAGGTGAGTGATAACCGAGAGACGGCCAAGACGACCATTCTATCTATGATTAACGGCGGAATGAAAGCCTACAACGCTCTGGCCAGCAAGCCCTCGTGGCTCAAGAAGTTCAAGAAGGAAATCGATATGATCCATGGCAAATTCGCCGAGGACAAGGAGTTCAAAGCACACAAGAAGAAGAGAGAGTCTGCCGGCATCGATTTCAACCACGAGGCAAGCTACATGAACGTCCAGCTGTGCGACTTCGAAAACAAAATCCTCGTGGTAATCTGGGAAGCACTTGGAAAGCCGAAGAACTGCGTGCTGTGCTTCGATGGCATGATGGTTGGAGCCAAGCTCCCTCCCCTCCAAGAACTCGAGGCGAAGGTTGAGCAAGCACTGAAGATCAAGATAGAGCTCACTATCAAGGACATGAACCAAGGCTTCACGCTGGGAGAAGTCGAGCCCTACGAACCGCCAAAAGCCCCTACCTCTTTCGATTTCGACGACCCGTGTTCCTACCAAACATTCCAAAACGAATACAAAGAACGGGCGTTTGACTCCTGGGAAGATGCTCACGATGTGCTCAGCCCTATCTATCCCAAAGTCATTGGTCGTGTGTTGCGGGGCGAAGGAAGCTACATCAAGAAGCTCGACGACGGAGAGATTGATGTGGTCAAGAAATTGGGCGCGAGTGACTTCAACATTTACATCAGCGGTTTAACCCCCCCAAAACGAAAGTTTAGCGACTATCTATTCCGCCAAAACGGTTTCGGAAACTATGTCTGCAAGCTCGAAGGTTGTAAGCCTACCGACTTCAATCTGTGGAGTGGGTTTGGAGCAGAAAGGAATGACTCTCAAACCCCGAGCCTCGAACTGATGAAGAAGTTTTTCCTGGACACGTGGGCGGCAGGTAATCAAGAATACTACAACTACATCATTTCGTGGTTCGCTGGATTATTCACGAACACGAAAGGCATCAATATGGTGGCATTGGCTATGATCGCCCCGCCAGGCACAGGGAAAGGATTCTTCCTGTCCTTCATAAGACATCTCTTGCGAGCTGTGAATTTGGCTGAGCTCACTGGGATTCAAGGCGTAACCCAGAAGCATAATACCGCCATACGAAACAAGCGACTAGTGGTGGTCAATGAGATGAGCAGTACCAAGGATGAGTTTAAGGCGAACTTCGACAAGATTAAGTCCCTCATCACTGATCCTCGTATCTCTATCGAGCCTAAGGGGGTAGACTCCTATCAGATTGACAACATCTCTAACTTCATCTTATTCTCCAATCACCGAGACGCTATCATCGTAGAGGAAAAAGATCGACGCTATGCTGTGTTTGAGATGTCTGACATACACCGCAACGACACCACTTACTTTGACATGCTCGAAGACAAGTGCTTCAACCAAGAAACATACGATGCGTTCTACACGTATCTGCTTGACTTCCCGACAGTTTCCATTCGCACGATCCCCGACACTGAGCTCAGACGAGAGATGATCAACCTTTCTAAGGCTACACCACTCAAATTTCTCGACGCGGTGGTGGATGAAGGTCTGTTCGACGGCGAGACTGAGGTAAGTGCAACAGTATTTTACCAAAGATATGCTGAATGGTGTCGAGAGAACGGTGAACGCAACGTATACACCTCTACCAAGTTCGGAACATGCTTGAAAGGAAAGATAGAAAAAAAAAGAATGCGAAGTGGAATGGTGTATGTGCTAGAATAAATTCTTGGTTATATGTTAAACATAAAATGATTAATATACTATAGCAATATGGACTCTACCGTGACTCAGTCAGCCCAGCTGAAACACTACTACAAGAATAAAGAAAACGTTCTTGCTTACTATCATAGCTACTACCAGCAGAACAAAGAACGCATCAAGCAGCAGCGACGCGACAGGTATGCATCACAGCAAGCCAAGCGTGCCGCAGAAACTCCAACAATGTGCGGCTAATATCCGAAAGAGAAGCTACTTTTTTTTCTTCTGTGTATTCAACAACTATTGTGTGTTTAGAAAAATTTCCCCGCCTTGAGTGCAATCTCTTTCGTAGCATACACTTCATCCTTGGGGTAGGTGTACCTGTCCGAGCCCCAACGCATCTCCCAGTCCTCTTTCTTCACACCAACAATCTTCCCCTTGCTCGCCACGAGCTTCTTGGTTCTCCCAATGTACACCACCCAGCCAAAATCTCCCACCTTCAACACCCCTGGGATGAAAGTGTCTGGTTTTGCTACTTTGCCAAAATCAGGTCTCTCGTCTCGTGAGCTTGTTGGCCGTTGGAAGTTGGTGATCTTCTCTGGCGACACTCGGATCTTCCAGCCTTTATCGCCAAAGATGACAGCATACTCCCACAGCTTGGGGTTTGCGTTCAGCTCATCGATAAGAGTTGCATTCAGAATATCTCTTTTTGAAGTAAAACGCCACTCAAGAGAATGCCTTCCCTCATCCTTCTCTTCACCAACATCCTCTGCCTGCTGAATGTGTTTCAGCTTATCTGTGCGCGCTAGGATCTTCTTCTCTAGGAGTCGGGCATTTGTGCTGTTGCAAATGAACAGATACTGAAGATAGTACTCCTTTGGGTAGGGAAAACAGATCTTGTATGATTTCAGACGGTTGAACAAGCCGCCCGAGCCGTGTGCCATGCCAATCTTATGATGGTCGTCGTTTAAATCTTTGCTAATCACATACACGCCTTTCTGATATTGATAGCGATACTGGGTTGGGTGTGTCTCGCTCCGTCTCTTCTCAGACAGAACTAGAAGCTTTTTGATTTTCTTCTCATGCTTCTTGAAATTCATTCGTTTTTCTGTTGAATTTTTTTTCACTGTGGTTATATAAACGAGGATAGAAAAAAAAAAGAAGACAATGAATATTATAACGTTCATCCGCGCTCATAAAACAACTCCTGTAAGCGACCTCCTACCTATTCTACAACAATACAACAAGAAGATAACAACAAAATCAATTCATATCGCTCTCGTTGGTCTCTTCCACCACCACTATCAAAACTTAAACAGCCGTCGCCTTTACGAGCTTATGCGTTGGTTGAACAAGAAGTTTGCCGCCCTCCCTTCTACCACCAATGTTGAAGCCAACCTGTCCAAAATCAGACAGATCGTCAAAGCGAAGTGGGGCTACGACAGCGTTGAATACAGGAAGAGCCAGACACATCTTGTGTTCGACCGAGCCCAAAAGCAAAAGAACATCGCTGACTACAACAAGCGCGTGTTCGAGAGAAACGAAAACTGCCAGCCTATCAAGGTGAGCCTTATCAATCGCCTCCTCGCCTACAAAACGAGCGACGACTACAAAAAGCAAATCACCTACCTCCTCCTGAACAGTGGGGCTCGTTTTCATGAGCTGTTCACTGGTGTGTGGGTTCTAGACCCAGACAACGAACACAATGTGTTGCTTTCCAACATAGCGAAAACCCGTGACAAGACTCGCCAAATCAGCAAGCCTCTGCTCGACAAGGACCCTACAACATTCCTAGCTATTTTAGATGCGATAAAAAACATGAACGAAGAGAGCACACACAGCATGGTCAATACATTTTTGCAGAAAGAAATAGGTGAAAGCACGTACTTCTTGAGAAAGTGTTTCGGCAACTACGCCTACTACATCCTAGATGACCCAACGACAGCTAAAACAACCTATTTGTCCCGGATCCTGGGACACGAAATAAATAATGAATCGACAGCGACATGCTATCAAGGCTATTGGATTTTAGATGATACTACAGCGACATAATAACGACACACCACCAACAACAACAACAACAACAACAACAACACACAACACACAACAACACACAACAACACACAACAACAGCACAACAACAACAGACAACAACAGCACAACACACACACACGTGCGTTTGGTCTACCAAACGTGTTGCAATAGAAGTGTTGAAGGACTCTAAACACAGACACAGACACAGACACACACAAGACAACTCACACACAACAACAACAACAACAACAACAACAACAACAACAACAACAACAACAACAACAACAACAACAACAACACCACAGACACACACAACAACACAGACGTGACAACCACAACACAGAAAAAACTAACAAGTAAGTATTGACTCACGACTCTCGCCCAAAATTGTCCCAACGTTTTCCCAACATCAATTTTTTTTTTCGGTACCCACTCGGTACCCACTCGGTACCCACTCGGTACCCACTCGGTACCCACTCGGTACCCACTCGGTACCCACTCGGTACCCACTCGGTACCCACTCGGTACCCAATTCGGGTACGAATGTCGATTGGGGTTTAAAGCCTAGGGGAAATCTGTGAATCAGTACGTGTAGAATTGATTCACTCAATTTCCTCAAATTTGGGGTGTGCTTGTTGCGTTGCGCATATTGCTCTGCTCTGCTCGTGTGTTGCGTGTGTTGCTTGTGTTGCGTGTGTTGCGTGTGTTGCTGTTGCTTGTGTTGCGTGTGTTGCGTGTGTTGCTTGTGTTGCTCGTGTTGCGTGTGTCGCTCGTGTTGTGCGTGTGTTGCTCGTGTTGCTTGTTTGCTCTGCTCTGCTTGTTGCTTGTGTTGCTTGTGGGTTAGTTGATGATATTGCTGTGCTTGTTTGCTCTCTCCCTTGCTGTTTTTATTGTCTGTGTGGTCGGTTTCTGTCTTGTGTTGTTGTCCTGTTTCGTCGTTTTTCGTCTATTGTCGTGTTGTTTGTGGCCTCAGTTTGCCTTGCTGTCAACCCACACTCATACACAGCTTGCTCGTGGGTTAGTTGATGCTATTGCTGTGCTTGTTTGCTCTCTTCCTTGCTCTCTTCCTTGTTGCTCGTGTTGCTCGTTTTGCTTCTGTGTTGCTTCTGTGTTGCTTCTGTGTTGCTTGTGTGTTGCTTGTGTGTTGCTTGTGTGTTGCTTGTGTTTTGCGTGCTCTGCTCTGCTCTGCTCGCGCGCTCGTTTTTGTTGTCTATGATCATACAACCACACACTAGATGAGCGATTTACCCCCTGATGAAGAAGCAACGCTTGCTCGGCTGCTGGCCAAGAGAGAAGCATCCAAGAACGCCAAGCCCTCTGCAGTTGCGGCCCGAGAAGCGACGATTGCAGAAAAAAAGAAAATCGCCGAGGATGCTTGCCTCTCCGCCCACTTCGAAGAAATCGGCCTTGGCGACGTGCCAGAAGAGCACCAGGAAGACGTCGAGTTTCTTCTGAAGCACATTGAAAACATGAATCAAGGGTTCGAGGAAGCCCATGTTTCTGATAACGCAAAATGGCTCAAAGACAAAACCACTACAAAGATTGTTTCCAACCTGGAACAGAACTTCCATGGACTCGTCGGCAACGCCATCCAAATCATTTCTGGTCGCAACCTTGGAAACTACAAGCAAGATGCCGTTAACAAGGCTACCAAGATCCAAGAAGCCAGCCGCAAGCGCCAGCGAGCACAAGAAGAGAAAGACGAGCCCCCTCACCGCCTTGGCTGCACCTGTGGCCACAAATCTGCAGGACACCACGGCAAGTGTCATTCAACGCGCTGCCCCTGCCGGCAGGCTGGCAATCCGTGCTCCGACAACTGTCGCTGCACTGTCGACAACTGCCAAAATCCCGCTGGGCTCCCCCCTGCTCGCGCTCCTCCTCGTCGTGGGCGCCCCCCTCTTACAGTCCCCGAATTCCGCAACGTCCCGCCGGACAGCCTTGCGAGCACTCGTGAGTTCCCCCGAAACCGCCGCCATTCGCAATCCGAACTCTCCTACCGCGACAGCGACAGCGACAGCGACGGCGGCTCTCCAGTGGGCCAGCGCCAATACCGCACCAAGCAAACTGCCCGCCCCCCCATTCGCCGCTTGGCTCGCAGAGGTGGCGTGAAGCGCATTCCTGGCCCCATCTACGAAGAGACCCGCTGTATCCTCAGGGTGTGTGCTCTTGTTTGCCTTCTTCACTTAAATTCTTTGTGCTTAGGTTCAAGGGGAGCCCGACCCCGATACCCATATACTTTGTAATAATAATATGCTTGATTTAAAAAAGGTGTGTGCTCTTGTTTGCCTTCTTCACGCTCATTTTCTTTGTGCTTAGGTTCAAGGGGAGCCCGATACCGTAAAACTTTGTCATAATAATATACTTGATTTTAAAAAGGTGTGTGCTCTTGTTTGCCTTCTTCACGCTCATTTTCAATTTCAGGAGGGTGGACCTGGCGAACCCACGAACCGTTATCCCAATCAAAATGGAGAGGTTCTCTTCGTTTTCTTGTTTGCTTCTTACTTTTTGTATCATTTTCATTTTGTGTTGTGTTAGTGCATGTATTGTGAAAGGGAAATCACTCCGCGTGAGTTCTGTGAGTTCGATGTTATTGGTCTGGGGCGTTGCGAATGCTGTATTCACTGCCGTCCTCTCCGCTTCGACTACTGCGCACGCTGCGATTCGTTCCTGATAAAGAACGATACAATTATTGATGATCCTACTGAATGTCCTGGACATGAGTGGGGGCCAATGAAGGTTCTCTTCGTTTCTTGTTTGCTTCTTACAGTTTCTTTTTAGTGTGATGAATGTGAAGAAGAAGAGCCGTGTCCTTGTGATTCTGCTCTAGCGCCCCCCGAAGAAGCGCTCAACATTCATGTCACTCTTGTTTTGCTTCTTGTTTCTCTCATCTTTGATTTTTAGTTGTCCGTCGCCTCCGTCGCTGTGCTCTCCGTCGCTGTGCCTTCGCCCCCCATCCCTGAACTTCCTGAAACTCCGAACTCTTTCGAAGAACTCATTGCCCTCAGCCAGCCTCAACAAGTCACCGCGCTGCAACGGATAGGCCTGGAAGCAAAGTTGAAAGACGGAGTGGTGTCTGCCAAGAAGCCCCATTGGACAACTTGGGTGAAGCTCAAACCTGACTCCAAAAAGCTCAAGAAGCTCGTTGAGGACGCATGTCAAGACCGTCGCGTTAAGAACGCCGAGACGCTCGCCCGTGAGCAGGAGGCCTTCGAAAAGGCCCGCAAGAAGGAAAAAATCGAGAGATTGCGTTCCATCCGTGCTGCTCAGGTCAAAGAGGTGTTGTTGTTCCTCACTAGCAAGGACTTCACTCTCCTGAGAGATAAGATCATACTAAACCCAGTGCAACTCGACCCTGACAGCGACACGGTGAAATGCGAATTTACGTTCAATGTGGCGGAGGTCCACCCCTTAATGGAAGCCCTTCGACTGGCGACTGACAGCAAGGCTAGCAACCACCACGGTCCTAGAGACGAGGAAGAGGAGAAGAAGACCCTTCCAATCAAGGTTTGTCTCTCTTTCGGTGTGTTTGACCACCCTCTCTTAATTTGTTCTAATTGTGTTGTGTTAGGCTGAGGAACCAGCCCCCATGGTCACCCCTTTCGGTGTGGTGAACATGTCCAGCCACCTCGTCAAGTTGATGTCTGAGTATGCGCGTGACGCCTCCCCACCAGCCGAGATGATTGGCTTAAACGGAGCAATAGGTGCTTTCGGCTCTTTAACCGACATGATGTGGAAAGACGAGGCGGGCTACGTGGACTTCGAGAATTCTATAAGGGGCATGACCGAAGAGGAGTTCGATGAGCTGTATGCAGATGATAAAGATGCCATCCCGCTTGATAATTTGCTTCCAAGCGCCTTCCGCGACCTTCGAATTTTACGAGATTTCTTCAGCAACTCCCACCCCCCCTCTGAGGTTTGCAAGTGCGAGAGCCCTACTGCTTATTTTTACCGCTTCCAGTGCGTCAGATGTGATGAGTTCTATGAAAGACGTGAAGTCACCAATTGCCTGAGGCCCCACTGCGGACGCGAGTGCTATGCTGTAGAATTTTGCTTTAATTGCCACAAGCCCAGCAGCAGCGATGACGAGGGCGACGACGACGGCGACGACGACGGCGACGACGAGGGCGACGAGGGCGACGACGGCGACGACGGCGGCTGGGAGACGATCTACAATGAGAACTTCCGCGAGTGGCAGCGGGACGGCGATGGAGCGCGCTACCTGATCTTCCAAACCTGCGGCGGCGGCCCTGCTGGGGGCTACATTGCCTACCCCGACGGCACACTCTTCACTTGGCGCCAAAACTGGGGGACGGGCAAGGAACGCACGCGACTACGTGACCAATCTCTACGAATCCGCCGCAGTCCTGACATCCCTGCTAACTATGATGGTGCCCAGGGACTCCAAGTGAAGGCCTGCGCCGAAGAAGTCGGGGACTCTGTGTTTGACTACGTAGAGCTCGAACCCGAGTCTTACAGCGATATCGAGGTTTTTTTCTTGCTTTCTGCTTTTTACCCAAGTCTTTTTTTTTTTAGGGGTGTGATGGCTGTGGCGACCCAGTGAATATCTGCGAAAACAGCGCACACCCCTGCTACCGCTGCGACGGAGGCTGTGGCAAGGTGATGGGGCGAGGCGACGACTGCCAACGCACCTGCGATGCCTGTGGCGATGAGGTGCCCCATCCTCTCTCTTTTTTGTTCTCAGTCTTTTTTTTTTTAGGTGGAGGAATATGTATGCGGGATGTGTGATGAAGAACTTCCAGCGGATTTGAACATGGGCGCATGTATGTGTGGTAAGTACATGGTTCTGTGCCAGGGATGCGCCACCTGGAGTGAAAACAAGCAAGAGTGGTTCTGTGACGTCTGTATTATTCATATAGGCGATGATGAGGTCAGCCCCCTTCTCTCTCTCTCTCTCTCTGGCTGTCTGTCTCTCTCTCTCTCTCTCTGTCTGGCTGTCACACACAACAATTAATACGCAAAAAGCAGTGATGTTTGTTTTTTAGGCGGAAGAGAAAGTGATGCAAGTGAAGAAGCCCACTAAGGTGAGTTTCCCTTTTCTCGCTTTGCTTTTACAGTCTGAGTCAGGTGCTGACTTGAAGCGAGACTAAGAAGCTCTCAAGAACAAAAATAACAATAGAGAATAACATATATTGCTCAAGATGTTAGATCAATCGCCCTGCGAAAGAGGTGGGGATTGGTCAGCACCGAGGTTTCACCTTATAGGTTTCCTCATTAAATTAAAATTAAACAGATTCCAGATTCCCAGCAGTCACAATACAGTCAAATTAATAGCCCCCCTTACCCCCTACTAAGGTATATTAATGAAAACGGTCCCTTCTCAACTTTGCTGTGCTTGCTACCAGTATATTTTTCTGTGTATGGCTGTGAAGGGTTGTGTATGGTTACAATCTCAACCCTACACCCGCAAACATAGCACCCAGCCCCACCATTCCCCTTCTCTCTCTCTCTATCTGAAACTAAAATATATGTGTGTATAGTGTGTAGGGTTGAGAGTAAAACATATTGAAAAGAACAAAAGAATGCATTTACTTTATTTCTCTAATCGATTTCAAATGACCCTACAACCCTACACAACCCTACACGGGCCTTCTCAACTTTGTGATCATTGGAGTTGCTGTGCTTGCTACCAGTATATTTTTCTGTGTATGGCTGTGAAGGGTTGTGTATGGTTACAATCTCAACCCTACACCCGCAAACA
>Ga0335398_10009867_pt1 | contig 10950 bp, 4 predicted proteins | sample BON03_FD_205742 | JGI IMG/M metagenome (GOLD analysis project Ga0335398, IMG submission 205742) | Freshwater microbial communities from Lake Bonney liftoff mats and glacier meltwater in Antarctica - BON-03 (spades assembly) (version 2) | ecosystem: Environmental > Aquatic > Freshwater > Ice >...
GCCCCGCCTCCCCCCCCCCCCCCCCCCCCCCCGCCGCCGGCCCCGCCCCCCCCCCCCCCCTTCCCCTTCCCCCCCCCCCCCTGGCGCCCTCTCACCGCCCCAGACTCCCCGGCGCCGGCGCGGCGGCGGCGCCGCCGTTGGCGCCCTTGGCCTCCCCGGGCTTGATGCAGTTGCGCCCGCTGCTGAAGCAGGCCAGCAGAAAGACCACGAGCGCCCCGATCAGCACGATCAGCGCGACGAGCGCCCACATCTTCTTCTCGCGCCACCACATGCGCCGCCGCAGCTGCGTGCCCTGCCGCTGGAAGTCGCGCGCGGTCGAGGCCAAGGCTTCGGTCTTGTCGACCATCACGTCCAAACGCTCTCCGCGCGCCAAAACCGCCTCTACGTTTTGCACCATCACCTGCCGCACCTCGTCGACGCGCGAGCGCACGGCCGCGACGCGGTCGAGCTCGGCCGCGTGGGCGTCGCAGTAGCGCAGCTCGGACTGAAGCAGGGGCGACAGCTGGCGGTCGAGCGCGTAGGCCGAGGACGCGGCGGCGGCGCGGGCGACGTGCGGGCCCGAGAGAAAGGCGTCGGCGGCGCGGTCGAGGAAGGCAAAGGGGACGGCGCGGCCGTGCTGCTCGGGGGCGACGGCGCCGAAGACGAAGCCGCTGCGGCGCAAGAAGTTGAGGGTGTAGCCGCCCGAGGCGACGGTGAAGCGGTCCTGCTGCTGCCCGGGCGAGGCGGAGGAGGAGGGGCCGCCGCCAGCCGAACCACCGCCGCCGCCGCCGCCGCGCACCGCCGGCGAGCCGAGCACCTCTGCGCAAATTTGCGCGGCGTTGCCGCTGACGCCGGGGGCGGCCGCGTCCGCGAGCACGAGCGGGACCGAGGCGCCCGTCGAGGGAGGTGCGCCCGCGGCCGGGCCGTCCCGCGCTATGAGGGCGTAGATGAGGCGCGGGGGGGCCCCTGGCGGGAGAGCCATGGCGCAAGTCCCCCTTCTCTCTCTTCTTCTTGGCGCTGTTAGTGGTTGGAGCCTCTGGCTTGATTCTTCGGCAGTGAGCACAGGTGAAAAGGGTCTGATCAGGATGGCGAGGATGTGCTTGTGTGCGCGTGCTGTTGACCAAGAAAGGGGGCCCGAGCAAACCGAGAAAGATGAAGGTTTTGCGGCGCTCCTCCTCTGCGCCGCTCACCCCAAACGGAACGAAATCGGATACGATTTTATTACAGGCGAGGCAGAGGGCCCCTCTTTGGCCGGTGAACGGCGGGGACTTCCAAGGAACAAGGCGCGTGATCGATCACGGCGATCCAAATCAGAGGCCAGACAGGATAAGGAAAAAGAATGCACGAGGGAAGAAAGAACGGAAAAACAAGACGCACGACGGTTCCCAGTTCAAAAACGCAGCAGCCGCGACCGCCGCCTCCGCCCGGCGCCCGCCATTGCCATCGCCAGCTCCTCGCCCGTCAGCACCCCGGGCGCGTCGCCCGGGTCGGGCGCCGACGGCGGCGCGGGCGGGGCAAACAGGGGGTTGGGCGTGGGCACTGAGAGCGTGCCGTCCGGCAGCACGGTCACGCCGTCGCCTCCGCCGCCGCCGACCCCGCCGCCAACGCCCCCGCCGCCGACGCCCCCGCCGACGCCAAGGACGCCGCTACCCCCGACCCCAAGCAACGGGCCCCCCGGGCCGTCGACGGGGGTGGGGGCGGCGGCGTTGCGGCCCCCGCCGCCCAGGCAGTTGCGCCCGCCCGTGAAGCAGGCCAGCGAGAACAGCACGGCCAGCACCAGCGCGACCGCCAGGCCCGCGAACAGCTTGGCCCTGGCGTTGCCCCACCACATCTTCCGGCGCAGGCTCGCGCCCTGGCGCTGGAACGCGGCGGCCTGGCCGCCCAAGACGTCGGTTTTTTCCTCGAGAGTCTCGAGGCGCTCGCCGCGGTCCAGGACCGCGGCGACGTTGGCGGCCATGACGCTGCGGACGGCGTCGACCTGCGCTCTGACCTCCTGTGCGCGGCGGTCGCTCGGGGGGCCGGCGGCGGCGCTGGGGTCGGCGTTCGCGCCCGCCGGGGGCGGCGGCAGGGGTGCGGCCATCCTCGCTTGGCAAAGCTCTGGGTTGCGCGCGAGGTGGCTTCTGGCGGCCTTTGGCTTCAGTTGCGCGGAAGAGGCGGGTGCAAGCGACGATTGAGAGCGGTTTGGGGGGCTCGTCCTCTTCTTTTCTTCCGATTGGTTTCCAAAGAGGGGGTGAATCCGGTAGAACGTCGAATCCAGGGAGTCGTCGATCGCGTGTTGTGATGAGCGTGTGGGTCCAACGGGTTGAGGAGGCGCTTCCTGGCGAGCAGCGAGAAAACTTTTTTCCACTTTCCCACCCTTTGCCCTCACCATCGCTCTTCCTTGAGCACTCACACACGCCAGCGCCACACACACAAACGACGACGACGATATCATCAGCCCATCGACCACAGCAAGCACGCACGAGAAAGCAGCAAAGCGCACAAACGCGCGCTCTGAACCCTCACTGATCTCGCGTGTTCGCGCCCTCCATCTCTCAACTCTCACGGACGCAGAGAACTCGCCGAGGCCAGGCCATCAGCAAGCGCGCCCGCGCGAAGCCGCCCACGCTCGCTCGCTCCACGGAGAAAGCCGACGCTCGCCGCCGCCGCTCGCCGCTGCTCGCCGCCGCTCGCCGCTCGCCGACGCGCGCGCCGCCGCGCCCAAAAAAACCCTCGATCCTTGCCCGCTGCCCCCAAAAAAGCAAAGATGTGCCAGCCCGCCGCGGGCCCTTTCTACCGCGCCGCGGGCATGTCGTACCTCCGGTACGCCAACATCTGCGCCGACCTCATGCGCGCCGTCATGAAGGAGCCCTTCAAGGCCAAGGCCGAGCAGCGCGGCCTCATCAGCTTCCGCTCGGCGCTCTGGCACGACGGCAAGCAGTCCCCTTACCAGCCGACCGAGCTGGCGTCCACGCCGCAGACCAACAAGTAAAGGCAGTCGTCGGAATAGCCGACCGGGCTGGCGGCCACCTCGCAAACTATCGAGTAGGCCCCCGGGCCGTCGTCCCTAGGCGCCGACCGAGCCGGCGGCCACGCCGCAGCCCAGCGATTAGGGGGCAAGAAGGAAGAGGGGCGGCGGCCTTGAGCTCAACCCGGTCTCGCTCGTGTGACAGGACGGCGGCAGACAGCGGCGCACGTGCCGCTCCGAGGTTGTCACCAGAGGGACCGAGTCAGGTGCCCGAGGCGGGCCGCCTTGAAGCTCGTGTGTGTGTAAAAAACGGCACACGGAAAAACGCAAACGAAAAAAAAGACGACGACGACGACGACTAGGTGAAAGCGCGAGGTGTAACGCTCCTTCTTAAATCTGCTCTACTTTTTATTGAGCGGCGACACCGCGTCGGCCGAGTCAACCGCCGTCGCCACCGCCTCCCAAAAAGCCGCCACGTCCATGCCGTGCGCCACCGTCACGTTGTCCGGCCGGCCGAGCTGCCGCCAGCGGTCGAGCACCGTCGCGCCTGCCGTCAGCGGGCAGTGCGTCGACACCTCGACGCGCCCGCGTCTCAGGTCGAATAAGGACGGGGCGAGGGCGGCGAGCACGGCGCAGGGGTCGTGCAGGGGCGGGTGCTCAAAAGCAAAGGTGCGCTCGTACGAGGCGGCGAAGTAGGTGAGCAGCTCGCCGAGCATGCAGCGGAAGGGCGAGGCGGCGGCGGCGCCGGCGGCGGCGGCGGCCTGCTCTTCCTGCTCGCCGGCGGCGGCGGCGGCGGCGGCGGGACGGCGGCCGCACCCGAGCCGCCCGAGCACGCGCGGCGTGACGAGGGCCGTGTGCGTGAGCTCGAGCGGCACCAGCGTCAGGTGCAGGGGCCGCGGCAAGGGGGCCGCGGCGGGGTCACCGCCCGCGTCCACGCCGGCGGGCGTCGTCGGGGGCAGCGGCGGCGGCAGCGGCTCGGCCGCACGCAAAAGAACGGCCAACGATTCGGGGTCTGTCTGAATGTTGAATTCAGCGCTCGGGCTCGTGTTGCCGACGCCCGTCACGGCCCCTCCCATGACAAACACCTCGCACAGGGCCGCGCATTCCGGGCGCACGCTGAAAAGCAGGGCGGCGTTGGTCAGCGCGGCCGTGCAGACGAGCGCGACGCGTGGGGGCGCCCCTCCTCGTCCTCGTCCTCGTCCTCGTCCTTGTCCTGTCCGCGCCGCCCCTTCCTCTCCCGCCGTCGCCGCCGCGCCTGCTCCTGCGCGCGCCACCTCCGCCTCCGCCTCCGCCTCCGCCTCCGCCGTCGCCTCCTCGCGCGCCGCCCGCGCGATCGCCGCGTACATGGCCTCGACCGCCGGCCGGCCGCCCTCAGCCTCGTCGCCGCAGCGCGGCAGCAGCGGGCCCCCTCTCGGCCCGTCCAGGCCGCTGTCGCCGTGGATATCCGGGCAGCCCGCCGGCAAGCCGGCGCGGATCAGCGGGCGCGCGGCGCCCGCGACCACAGGGACGCGCCCGCCGCCGCGCCCGACGGCGGCGAGCACGTCGAGCGCGTTGCGCGTGACTTTCTCGAGGCTCTGGTTGCACGCGACGGTGCTGACGCCGATCAGGCGGCAGGAGGCCGGCAGGTGGGCGGCGAGCAGGATGGCCATGGCGTCGTCGTGGCCGGGGTCGCAGTCGAGCCAGAGGGGGCGGGGCCTGCCGCCGCAAGGGGCGGCGGCCTTGGCGAGCGCGGCGCGCGCGCGCCGGAACGGGTCGGGGTCTTGACGGGCGGCGTCGGCGTCGGCGTCGGCGTCTTTGAGCGGAGTGGCCGCCATTCTCGGTCGGCTCTGACAGAGGTCTCTTGCGTGTGCGGTCGGACGGGTCGCGGCGGCGGGGGCGGGGGCGTGCTGGTTGGTTGGGCGCGGCAGTGCGTTGTTGGTCGCGAGGCGAAGCGTTGGGGGGGGGGGGGGGGGGTGGGGGGGGGGGGGGGGGGGGGTGGGGGGGGGGGGGGTGGCGAGGCGCGGGTGAGTGTGTGATGATCAGTCCGTCGCTCTCGCCAAGTACGTCGAGAAGTTCGTAATTTTCGATACGGTACTTGAGTATTTCGACAATGAGAAAGGAAGCTATGTACTAACAAAGATCGCACGAGATGAAATATCGATGAGAAGCAAGAACGCGCAGCGCGCGGCGCCCGGCGACGCTCGCCAGCGCTCGCGCCGACGATCCGATGGCACACTCGAGAAACGCCGAGAGAAAAAAATAAAGCACAAAAAGGAGAAGGACCGCCTATCGCGATCCTCAGAAGATGCCGATCGAGTGGCGGCGGTGGGGCTTTGCGGCCTGGGGGTTTAGCGCCGAGGAGCGGCGCGGACGCGGCTGCTGCGGCTGCTGCGGCTGCGGCTCGGCGCCGCCCGCGTCGAGCGCGGGAGACGACGCGGCAGCGCCACCGCCGCCGCCGCCGCCGCCGCCACCGCCAGCACCACCAGCCCCGTCGGCCTCCAGCAGGGGCGCGACGCTGCCGACGCTGCCGCCGCGGCGGTGCTGGGGTCCGGGCCCGCGGCGGGTGGGGCTCGAGGGAGGAGCAGCGGCCTGACCGCCGCCGCCGCTCTCGCCGCCGCCGCAAACGCCGCCGCCGCCGCTCGCGCTCGTCCCGCTGCCGCCGCCGCTGCCCGTGGCAGTGGTGGCGCTGCCCGCGCGCGCGGCCGTCTGCCGCTGGTCGACGCGCCACGCGGCGTGCGCGCGGTTGATGTAGGCCGAGGCGGAGAGCTTGCCGGCCGAGACGCTGCCCGTGCGCCCGTCGGCCGCCGCCACCGCCGCCACGGCCGCGGTCTTGCTGTTGGCCGCCGCCGGGCCGGGCGGGGCGGCGGCGCCGGCGCCGGCGCTCTGCGCCGGACCCACTACGGGCGTGAGGCCGCCCGCGGACAGCTGCGGCGGCGGCGGCGGCGGCGGTGGCGGCGGGGCGCCCGCGAGCGGCGGGACGCCCGCGCCGCCCCCGCTGCCGCTGACGGTGCGGCGGTGTTGGCCGCCGCCGCCGCCACTGCCGCCGCTGCTGCCGGCGCCTGCGCCGGCCCCGCCGCTGCCAAACGGCAAGAGGCGGGCGACGCCGCTGCCGACGGCCGCGACGACGCTCCCGACGGCGGCGACGGGGCCCGAGTTGCGCAGCAGGCCGCCGACGCCGCCGCAGCCGGGAGCGCCGCCGCCCGTGGGCGTGCGTGCGTGTGGCGAGAGTGAGACGGGCGCGGCCTGGCGCGGGGTGGCGCCAAAAGGGGCGCGCGAGCCCACAGGGCCGCCGCTGCCGCCACCGCTGCCGCCGCCGCCGCCGCCGCCGCCGCCGCCGCCGCCGCCGCCGCCGCCGACGGCCGTCGCCAAGATGGTCACGGGCGCCGAGCGCACGACGATGGGCGCTTGGGCGGGCGAGGCAGGGGCGGGAACTGCCTGGTGGTGGTGGTGATGGTGGTGGTGAGGGTGGTGATGAAGGTGCTTGGCGGCGGGCGAGGCTGGCGCCGCCGCTGCCGGCGCCCCTCCTCCTGCCGCCGCCGCCGCCGCTGCTGCTACCGCTGCCGCTGCTGCCGCCGCCGCGCCGCCGCTGCCGCTGCTGAGCGTGCGCATGAGCATGAGCGGCGCGCGCAGGCGCGAGGGAGGCGCCGCGGCCGCGGCCGCGGCGGGAACGACGGGCGCGCCGAGCTCGAGCACGTCCGAGTCATCCCCCGAAGGGACGGCGCCCTGCTCTGCGCCGCCGCCGCCGCCGCCGCCGCCGACGACGCTGCCGCCGCCGCCGCCGCCGCCGCCAGCCGCCGCCGCAGCCCCGCCGCCCGTGTGGCGCCGCAGAAGCACGCCGACCGCGGCCGCCACGCCGCCGCCCGGAGACGCGGGCGCCTGGAACCGGCGCGCCTCAAACGCGGGCGAGGAGGCGAGGGAGGTGGAGGGCCCCTTGCCGGCGCCGCCGTCGCCCGCGCTCGCAGACGCCGCCGCCCCTGCCGCCGCCGACGCCCCTGCCGCACCTGCCGCCCCTGCCGCCCCTTGCGCTGCCGCCCCTTGTGCCGCCGGCGACGTCGCCATCATCAGCGCCCCCTCGAGGTCGGACACCATGCCGAGCCCGCCGCCGCCCGCCGAGGACCGCGACGGCGAGCGGGAAATGGGACCCGAGGCGGCGGACGCGGACATGGGCGGCCGCGGGGGCAGAGGGGCGGCCCCCGCCACGGCCCCCGCAGCATCCGCCGGGAGCGCAGCCAAAGCCGCAGCTGCCGCCGGACCGGCCCCGCCTCCGCCTCCTCCGCCCCCCGCCCCCGCCCGCGCGGCCCACGGCGGCGGCGCCCCGACCGCCGGCGCCATCGCCAGCTCCCCGCCCGATGTGTCCAGCACCCGCGCCCCGCCGCAGTCCAGATGGTGCAGCCGAAAGGCGCCGAGCAGCGCCTCGGGCAGCTCGTGCGCGGCGTGCGCCTCGAGCACAAACCCCAGGTCTATGGCCAGGGAGCGCGTGGCGCCGCGCACCATGCCCGTGACGTAGGCGGCGGCCGCGGAGGAGGTGACGTCGACGCTGGCCTCCAGGTAGCGGTCGTCGGGGCCGGAAAAATACTCGGCGCGGAGCTTTGTTCCGACGATCACAGGGACGGTCCCGACGGACTGGCGGACGACCCAGGATCCGCCCGAGAGGCTGGGGACGAGCTTGAGCATGGCGGTGCGGGTGGCGTCGTCGCCGTGGTAGTAGCGGTGGAGGGCGCGGTCGAAGGGGGCCCAGGGGGCCGGGGCGACGCCGGGGGCGGCGGCGGCGGCGGCAGCGGGGGGGCCGTTCCCGCCGCCGCCGTTTCCGCTCCCGCCGCCGTTTCCGCTGCCGCCGCCGCCGTTGCCGCTGGCGCCGCCGCCGGCGTAAGAGGGGTGCGCCGGGTCCGCCGCCGCGCGCGCGTACGCCTGCGGCGAGTGGGCTGCCGCGGCCGCGGCCGCCGCCGCGGACGAGGCCGGCGACCAGCCCTGCGGGTCGGAGCGCCAGCCGTCGCCGGCCGCGCCGCTCCGCCGGCCCTCGGGCGGCGGGCCGAGCTCCCGCGGGTGGCGCTCCGTCGCAAACACGGCCACGAGCGACAGCGTCGGCGTGCCCGGGATGATCAGGTTGACGACGAAGGACCAGGCGGCGCCCGTCTGCCGGGCGACGGGCATGAAGCGCGCGATGTGCGTCAGGGGGCCGCCGGGCGTGGCGACCAGGTCGACGGCCGCCAGCGAAAAGCGGGGGCTGCCGGGCGGCGCCTTGGCGCGGTCTGAGAAGTAGGACGGGCCGCGCAGCCGGAAGGGGGCGGGCGCGCCGGGCACGTGCAGCTCGGACCAGAAGTTGGGCGCGAGGGTGGAGAGGGAGGCGGCCGGGGCGGCGCTGCCGCCGGCGTAGGGGTCGGCCAGGGGAGGGGGAGGGGGGCCGTCGGCGGCCTGGGCGGCGTGGTCAGCGCCGTCGGCCGGAGGCAGCAGCGACAGCGGCGGGGCCAGGCCGCGCGCGCGCAGGAAGCGCGCGCACGTCATGACGCCCACGGGCGGCTCGTTGGCGTCAGCTGATTCCGCGAGGAGGTGCGCGCCAGCGCCGGCGCCGGCAGCGGCGGCGGCGGCGCCGCCGCCGCCGGCAGCCGCGGTCGCCGCCGCTGTCCCGCCGCGCCCGCTGCCGTTGCTGCCGCCGTCGCCGCCGCCCACGCCAGCGCCGCCGTGGCGAGGCCTCGACGGCTGGCGCCCTAGGCCGCCCGCCGTTGCTGCCGCCGCAGCCGAGCCGCCCGCGGCAGCAGCAGCAGCAGCAGCGCCATCACCGGAGGCCGCAGCCGCCTCGGCCGCGCGGCGCCGCCGCCGTGCGCGCCTGGCGAGGCGCCGCCGCCGCTCCTCCTCCTCCTCGGGCGACGCCCGGCGCGCGCCGGCCGCCGCCGCCGCCGCCGCCGCCGCCGCCGCCGCCGCGACCCGCTCCTCCTCGTCCTCCTCCTCCTCCTCCTGCGCCAGCATCGCAAACGGCGGCACCATGAACCGCCGCTGCTCGACCTCGTCCTTGAGCAGGATCACGCCCAGCAGCATGCGCTCCACGTAGGCGTCGACGCACCCGAACGCCTCGGCCCAAGGAAACAGCAGGCGCGACGAGGAGCCGCACGCGCCGCCCAGGTCGAGCTTGAGCACCGCCGTCACGAGGCTCTCGCCGTCGGCGGCGGGCGGCACGCCGCCGCCGCCGCCGCCGCCGCCGCCAGCGCCGCCGCCGCCGGTGCCGCTGCCGCCCGCCGCCGCGGCTCCCGCGGAGGTGCGCTCGCCCTCCGCCTCCCGCGGGCTGATGGTGTACCCGCCGCGCACGGTCGCGCGCACGGGGGCGTACCACCAGGCCGCGGGCGCGGCCAGCAGCGCCAGCAGCAGGGCGACGAGGCGGCGCCAGGCCAACCGCAGCCGGGCGGCGAGCGCGCCCGCGGCGCCCCGGCCCTGCGCCGCCGCCGCCTCGACCGCCGCGCGCTGCTCCAGGCGCCGCAGCCGCCGCCGCTCGCGCGTGGGCGGCCTGCGCGCCGCCTCGCGCAGCTCGGCGTCGTGCTCCGACGTCGAGCAGAACAGGACCGCCGCGACCCCGTGCTCGTCGCGCTTGAGGAGGCGCTCCACGACGAGCTCGCGCGGCGCGCACAGCCGCTGCGCCCAGCCCGCGCCGGGCTCGACCAGCAGCCGCAGAACCTGCCGCCCGCCGCCGCCGACGCCGCCGCCGCCACCGACGCCGCCGACGCCAACGGGAGAGAGACAGAGGGGCGGCCCCTCTTGGCCACGCGCCCGGTCGTGGGGGCCGGCGCCGCCCGCAGCAGGACAAGCCGCGCCCGCCACGACATTCGTGGCACCCCCGGCCGCCGCCGCCGCCGCAACGCCGCCGCCGCCGCCGCCGCCAATGCCGCCGCTGCCGCCGCCGCCGACGCCGCCGTCGTCCTCGCGCAGCACGCAGGCGCGCGCCGCGGGGCCGAGCAAGGACGTGCGGCCCGAGGTGCGCGGGTCCAGCAGCACCGACAGGCACTCGTCGACACCGCCGCGCACGATGGCCGAGGCCATGTACTCGCCGCCGAAGGCGGGGCCGGCGGCGGACGAGGAGGCGGGGCCGCCGGGGGCGGGTTTGAGCGCCGCCGCGGCGGCCGCCGCAGCCGCGGCCGCCGCAGCTGCCGCCGCGACGGGCGACAGGGCCGCCGCCGCTCCCGCCGCCGCCGCCGCCGCCGCCGCCGCCGCCGTTGGGAGCGGCGGCGCGGCGGCGCGGTTCCGATAGATGGCGACGCCGTTGGTGTGGCGGTAGGGCACCCAGCGCACGCCGCCGTCATCGGGGTCGTCGAGGGCGCCGGCGCCCCCCACCCCGCCCGCGTCGTGGCTGCTGAACGCGTCCCTGCCGCCGCCGATGCCGCCGCCGTCTTCGCCGCCGCCGGCTTCGCTGTCGCCGTCGTCGCCGCCGAGGCTGCTGCCGCCGCTGCTGCTGCCGCCGCGGCTCGGCGTCGTCTCCTCGCCGTCGCCGTCCGCCCACTCGGTCGGCGCAGGCCGCGGGGCGCCGCCGGCGCCGCCGTGGCTGAGCCAAGCGTCCAGGGAAGTGTGGCCGCCGCCGCCGCCGCCCTCGCCGCTGCCGCCGCCGCCGCCCTCGCCGCTGCCGGCGCCGCCGCCCTCGCCCTCGCCGCTGCCCGCGCCGCTCGCGCCCTTGGCCCTGCTGCGTCCGAGGGCGCGCCGCGCGGGCGGCGGCGACGCCTGCGCCGGGAGCGCGTGCCAGTGCGGCTGGTGGCGGTGGTGGTCCTGCCGGTGCAGCGACGCCGAGGAGGACGAGCTGGCGGCGAGATGCTCGGGCCGGAAGCCCTCCCCCGCCGCCGGCAGAAAACCGCCGGCGGCGCCGTCGGCGGCCGTGAGCGCGCCGCCGCCGCCGCCAACGCCGCCGCCGCTGGCGCCGCCCCGGCAGCGCAGCGCCTCGATTTCCTCCGCCAGCGCGACGTGCCAGCGCGCGGCCTCGGCGGCCGCGCGGAACCCGAGGTGCAGCGAGGGGGTGCCCTTGGTGGGGACCCAGCTGCCGGGCCAGTGCAGGGAGAAGCAGAACTGCGCGT